>Ga0247825_10002433_pt1 | contig 12238 bp, 11 predicted proteins | sample 13C_Vanillin_Day_FD_194413 | JGI IMG/M metagenome (GOLD analysis project Ga0247825, IMG submission 194413) | Soil microbial communities from agricultural site in Penn Yan, New York, United States - 13C_Vanillin_Day48 | ecosystem: Environmental > Terrestrial > Soil > Agricultural land | place...
GCCTCCCACTGCTCCTGGCGGAAAGGCGCGCCGGCGGGCAACGGCCACGCTTTTCGCACCGTGGCCATGCGACGGCCGCCGGCGGGATCGTATTCCGCGACGGCGCCGCGAAAGCGCAGCTCGACCGCTCCGACGCGCGTGCGCGCGCCGGGCGCCACCGAGAGGCGCACGATCACGGGCTCGCCCGGTTCGATGGCCGTGCCCACGATGGCGGAGAAGTAGCCTTCGGCAGCGGCGGCGCGCTCGGCTTCGGACCGCGCCTCGGCGACGAGGGTCCTCAGCGACTCCATCGTCATGAGCTCGTCGCGTTGCCAGCGCACGAGGTTGAGGCCGCCTTCGAGTTGGGAGCGCAACGGCTGCGGCGCTTCGATGACGACACGAAACTGCAGCCGCGCGCCTTCGCCGGCGGCTGGCGCCGCCGCCGTCGCGGCGGCGGCCGCGCACGCGAGCGCGAGGCAGAGGAAACGGGCGGCCCAGCCAACGAGCGGCGCACCACGCCGCGGCGGCCTGCGGCGGCGCGCGCGTGACGGCAGTTCGCCCGGTATCCCATCATCGGGGAAAGCCCTGCGAAATCCGTGGGGTATAATCCGGGCCACCCGTCGGAACGTTGATTTTCCTGCGGTTAGACCGGCCCCCGGCAAGCTAATTTCCGCCCCCTCCATATGGACGATCAACTGCGCAAAGCGGCGCTCGACTATCACCGCCTGCCAGTCCCCGGGAAGATCGCCGTCACGGCGACCAAGGGTCTCGTCAACCAGCGCGACCTGGCACTCGCCTATACGCCCGGCGTGGCCATCGCCTGCCAGGAGATCGCCGCCAATCCGGCCGAAGCCCGCAACCTGACCGCGCGCGGCAATCTCGTCGCCGTGATCACCAACGGTACCGCCGTGCTCGGTCTGGGCGCGATCGGCCCCCTCGCCTCGAAGCCGGTGATGGAAGGCAAGGCGGTCCTGTTCAAGAAGTTTGCCGGCATCGACGTCTTCGATATCGAGATCGACGAGCGCGATCCCGACCGGCTGGTGGACATCATTGCGAGCCTCGAGCCGACCTTCGGCGGCATCAACCTCGAGGACATCAAGGCGCCCGAGTGCTTCATCGTGGAGCGCAAGCTGCGCGCCCGCATGAAGATACCGGTGTTTCACGACGACCAGCACGGCACCGCGATCATCGTGGGCGCCGCCGTGCTGAACGGGCTCAAGGTGGTCGGCAAGGAGATCGGCGAGGTGAAGCTCGTGGTCTCCGGGGCCGGCGCAGCCGCGCTCGCCTGCCTGAATTTGCTGGTGGACATGGGCCTGAAGCGCTCGAATATCGTGGTGACCGACATCAAGGGCGTGGTCTACCAGGGCCGGCTGGAGGAGATGGATCCCGAGAAGGAGCGCTACGCTGTCGAGACGAAGGCGCGCACGCTGGCCGAAGTCATCGCCGGCGCCGACGTTTTTCTCGGGCTGTCTGCGGGCGGCGTGCTCAAGACCGACATGGTCGCGCGCATGGCCGACCGCCCTTTGATACTCGCACTCGCCAATCCCGAGCCGGAGATCCTGCCGGAGGAAGCGCGCAAGGCGAAGCCCGATGCCGTGATCGCGACCGGCCGGTCGGACTACCCGAACCAGGTCAACAACGTCCTGTGCTTCCCGTTCATCTTCCGCGGCGCGCTCGACGTCGGCGCGACGACGATTACCCGCGAAATGGAGCTTGCCGCGGTGCGCGCGATCGCGGAGCTCGCTCAGGCCGAGCAGTCGGACATCGTCGCCATGGCTTACGGCGACCAGCAGCTGGCCTTCGGGCCGGAATACCTCATTCCGCGGCCGTTCGATCCGCGCCTGATCGCGAAGATCGCGCCCGCCGTGGCGCGTGCCGCGATGGACAGCGGCGTGGCGACGCGGCCGATCATCGATTTCGACGCCTATTGCGACCGGCTGAACCAGTATGTCTACCAGTCCGGCCTCATCATGAAGCCGGTCTTCGAGATGGCGAAGACCTCGCCCAAGCGCGTCGTCTATACCGAGGGCGAGGACGAGCGGGTGCTGCGCGCGGCGCAGGTGGTCGTGGACGAAGGCATTGCTCGCCCCACGCTCGTCGGGCGTCCCGCCGTCGTGCAGGCGCGCCTCGAGAAGCTCGGGTTGCGGCTCAGGCACGACAAGGACTTCGACATCGTGGATCCCAACAACGATCCGCGCTTCAACGAGTACTCCTCGGCGTACCACACGCTCGCCGAGCGCAAGGGTGTCACGCCGCAGATCGCCCGGCTGGAAATGCGCCGTCGCTACACGCTGATCGGCGCCATGCTCCTGCACATGCGCGCGGCGGACGCGATGCTGTGCGGCATGGTGGGCCGCTACGACAGCCACCTGCGCTTCATCGATCACGTCATCGGCATGAGGCAGGGCGTGAAGTGCTACGCCGCGATGAACATGCTGCTGCTGCCCAAGCGCACGGTGTTCATCTGCGATACCTACGTGAACTACGACCCCACCGCCGAGCAGATCGCCGAGATGACGCTGCTCGCGGCCGAGGAGATCCTCCGTTTCGGGATCGTCCCCAAGGTCGCGCTGCTGTCGCACTCGAGCTTCGGCACGGTCAGCTCTCCGACGGCGCAAAAGATGCGCCGCGCCCTCGAGCTGGTCGAGACGCTTTCGCCGGGCCTGGAAATCGAGGGCGAAATGCAGGGCGACGCCGCGCTCTCGGAGGACATCCGCCGGCGCGTGTTTCCCAACGCCCGGTTGCGAGGGGAAGCCAACCTCCTGGTCATGCCGACGCTCGACGCCGCGAACATCGCGTTCAACCTGCTCAAGACCGCAGCGGGCGACGGCATCACGGTCGGCCCCATGCTGCTGGGCGTGTCGCGGCCGGTGCACATTCTGACGCCCTCGGCGACCGTGCGGCGCATCGTCAACATGACGGCGCTGACGGTGGTGGATGCCACGGCGCAGCGCGGCGAGCAGCGATCTTTGCTGTGAAGCGTGATTCGGGAATCGTGAATTGTGAATCGAGCTACCCGCACCCGCCGACGCTTCGCGCGCTCCCGCAGAGCGGGGGAAAGAGGCGCTGAGGCGCGCCGCGGTAGTTCTGCGTCGAATCACGATTCACGAATCACGAATCACCCAGGACGCGGCGCGCAGCGCGGCGTCCGCATTGAGCGGGACACGATGGGCGCGGTGCAGGTGCCCGCCGATCGGCTGTGGGGCGCGCAGACGCAACGCAGCCTCCATCACTTCGACTTCCCCGGCGAGACCATGCCGCTCGCGGTGGTGCGCGCGCAGGTCCTGGTCAAGAAGGCCGCGGCCCGCATCAATGTCGGGCTGGGCGAGCTCGACCGCCGCAAGGGCGACGCGATCGTGCGGGCGTGCGACGAAGCGCTGAAGGGGAAGCTGGACGATCACTTCCCGCTCGTCGTCTGGCAGACGGGTTCCGGCACGCAGACGAACATGAACGTCAACGAGGTGCTCGCCAACCGGGCCTCCGAGCTCCTGGGCGGGCAGCGCGGCGAGCAGCGGCGCGTGCATCCCAACGATGACGTCAACCGCGGGCAATCCTCCAACGACACCTTCCCCACGGCGATGCATGTCGCGGCGGTGATCGCGCTCGAGCGTGAGCTCAAGCCCGCGGTGCGGCAGCTGCGCGACACGCTGCATGACAAGGCGGCCGGATTCGCGAAGGTCGTGAAGATCGGTCGCACCCACCTCCAGGATGCGACGCCGCTGACGCTCGGGCAGGAATTCTCGGGCTACGTGTCTCAGCTCGACCACGGACTTGCGCACCTGGATGCGGCGCTGCCCCACCTCTGCGAGCTGGCGCTCGGCGGCACCGCGGTCGGCACCGGTCTCAACGCCCATCCCTTGTTTGCCGAGCAGGTCGCCCTGGAGATCGCCCGGTTGACGCGCCTGCCGTTCGTGACCGCCCCCAACAAGTTCGAGGCGCTGGCTTCCTGCGACGGGCTCGTGTTCGCGCACGGCGCGCTGAAGACGCTGGCGGCGGGCCTGATGAAGATCGCGAACGACGTGCGCTGGCTCGCTTCGGGCCCGCGCAGCGGCATCGGCGAGCTGATCATTCCCGAGAACGAGCCGGGAAGCTCCATCATGCCGGGGAAAGTGAATCCGACTCAGTCGGAGTCGATGACCATGGTGTGCTGCCAGGTCTTCGGCAACGACGTCGCCGTCAACCTGGGCGGTGCATCGGGTAATTTTGAGCTCAACGTCTACCGGCCGCTCGTCATCCGCAACTTCCTGCACAGCGCGACGCTGCTCGCGCACGCGTGCCGGAATTTCAATGACCATTGCGCCGTCGGCATCCGCCCGAACCGGGCGCGCATCGGGCAGCTCCTGCGCGACTCGCTGATGCTGGTGACCGCGCTCAATCCCCACATCGGCTACGAGAAAGCGGCGGCGATCGCCAAGAAGGCGCACAAGGAAGGCACGACGCTGAAGCAGTCGGCGCTCAAGCTCGGTTACGTGACCGAACAGCAGTTCGACGCCTGGGTGCGGCCGGAGAAGATGGTCGGTGCGAACCCGATTGAACCGCAGAGGCGCCAAGAGAAGCCTGCTCAAGACAAGACCAGGAGCCGCTCGAAACGCCGGGGCGCCAGGCCGGCCAGGAAGGCTTGATTGAACCCCGAGCACAGAGGGCAGTCATTATCTTTCTGATTGTCTCTGCGTTCCTGCGGTCAGATTTTCCTTTGTCTTCCTTGCGGTGATATATGGCTGAAGACAGAATCGCGGTCGTCACGGGAGCGAATCGCGGCATCGGCTTCGAGATCGCCCGCCAGCTCGCGCGGCAGCGCGGCATTCGCGTCGTGCTGACCGCGCGCGACGAGGCGAAGGCTCGAGAGGCCGCGGGCCGATTGAAGCGCGAAGGATTGGAGGTCGATATCCATCCCCTGGACGTCACCCGCGACCATGGCATCCGGGCGATCGCCGAGTGGGTCGAAAAGCGCTACGGGCGCTGCGACATCCTTGTCAACAACGCCGGCGTGATGCTCGACCCGCGTGGCTCGCGCGTGCTCGATTCCAAGGCGCAAACTTATCTCGACACGCTGGAGACCAATCTCCTCGGTCCCCTGCGCATGATCCAGGCCATGGTGCCCCTGATGAAGAAGAACCGATACGGGCGCATCGTCAACCTTTCGAGCGGACAGGGGCAGCTGTCGGACATGGGCGTCGGCACGCCCGCGTATCGCGTGTCCAAGACGGCCCTCAACGCGTTGACCCGAACGCTGGCCGCCGACCTGGAAGGCAGCGGCGTCCTCGTCAATGCGATGTGCCCCGGGTGGGTGAAGACCGACATGGGGGGGCCGGGCGCGCCGCGCACCGTGGAGCAGGGTGCGGACACGGCGGTCTGGCTGGCCACGCTCCCGGACGGCGGCCCCGCAGGCGGCTTTTTTCGCGACCGCAAGCCGATCCCGTGGTGAAGCGTGACCGGTTGCGCGTGACGCGCGGCCGGGGTATTGCTATCGTCATATCTTTTGGAGGAGCTGCCATGAGACTCGCATCCCTGATCGTCGCCGTGGCGTGGGCGCTTGCCTGGATTCCGGCCCACGCGCAGAAGCCTGCTGCCGCGCAACCCGAGAAGAAGCCGGCCGCGGCGCCGGCCGCCCAGGAGCCGGCCAAGCCTGCGCCCGATGCCAAGGCAGCCGCCAAGCCGGCAGCTCCCGAAGCCAAGCCCGTCGAAGCCAAGGCCGAAGCGAAGCCTGCGGCCAAGCCGATGGCGACCGCAGCCCGGAAATCGCGGGCGGCCGAGGACGCAAGGGAATGCCTGCAGCAGAGCACCAACACCGAAATCATCAAGTGCGCGGAGAAATTTCTCTAGAGACACCGCCGATCGACGCCCTACGACAAGTCGAAATGAAGTGTCGACGGCGGCGAGTATTAGTTGACTCCGGCCGGATCAAGCGACTCCGGGTTGGTCCGCTTCAACGGCGGTCTAGAGCTTTTTGCATCCACGCCGTCACGAGCACGACGGCGAACGACGTGACCGCGAACGTGACGCGGTAGCCCGGCCCGTCGACCAGCTGTCCGAGCGCGAACACGCCGATTCCCTGGCCGACAAACAGGCAAAAGACGAATCCCGATAGCGCCGTGCCGCGCGCCTGCGGCGCGATCTCCGTGGCCTTGAGCTGCAGCACGCCCTGCACGCAGAAGAATCCCAGTCCGTTCAGCACGAGCGCCGGAATCAGGTAGTGCCAGGACTCAGCCGCGATCATCACCGCGTATCCGGCCACGACCAGCGCACCGCCCCCGATCACCAGGCCACGCTCGCCCAGCCCGCGCATCAGACGGCGCACGTTGAAGCTGTAGAGAAGGCCGCCCAGCCCGAAGCTGATCAGCACGAGACCGATGGTCGCATAGTCGAGGCCGAACGCATGGCGCATGTACGCGCCCGCGTAGGGCATGGCGCCGGCGGTAAAGCATCCCTGCAGGAGCACCGAGACCAGGACGATGCGGGCCGGTCGGTCGCGCAGCAACGCGGGGAAGGTGACGCGCCCGGCCGCGCGCTGCTGCGCCGCGCGCGGGGCGCCTGCGGCGACCGGCCAGAGACATGCCGTGACGGCGAGGCCCGCCACTCCGAAAGCCAGGAAGCCGGAGCGCCAGCCGAAATGCTCGGCGAAGATGCCGGCGATGCTCGCCGCCATCATCTGGCCGAAGATGGCCGCCATGAAGAAGCGCGCGAGCGTGACCTGGCGCGCGTCGTAGGCGACGGTGTCGCCGATGTGGGCCATGCCGAGCGGAGTCACCGCGCCCGCTGTCATGCCGGCGGCAAACCGCAGCGCTGCCAGTCCCGTGACCGAGTCCGCCCACGCGCACGCGACGGTGGCCACCGAGGCGCAGCCGAGCGCCGCGGTGATGACGCGCAGCTTGCCGAGGCGGTCGCCCAGCGGCCCGTGCGCGAGCTGGAACAGGGCATAGCCGAGCGTGAAGGCCGTCAGCGTGATGCCGACGCCGCCGACGCTGGTGCCGAAATCCTCGGCAATCTTGGGCAGGAGAGGATCGGATAGCCGGAAGATGCCGACTGCGATGAAGCCCGCGGTACCGAGAAGGAAGAGATGAGTGGACACGTACAAAAAATTCCCCGCCACGCGGGCGGGGAATCCGGAAGGATTGCCCGGCTCAGATGCCGAGTATCTTTTCCGCCTTTTGCAGCGCGTCCATCGATTCCGAATGCTTGCCCGCCTTGTGATGGGCTTCGCCGTCGGCGCGCAGCTTCTTCACTTCGGACATCTGGGCGGCCGATAGCTTCGCCTTCGGCAGCGCGGCGTCGATCGCCTTCATGTGTTTCGGGCAGCTGCTGGCGAAGGCAACGCCGCTGGCCAGGGCCAGGCTCAGTGCGATAGCGATAGTGCGGATCTTCATGGTCTATCCTCCTTCTTCGGGTTAAGGAGCGTTGAGGTGTGCTGCGGTGTTGGCCAGCGCCATTCTACGTGGCGGTACATCCGTTCCCAAGTGGCCGGGCAGGGTTCGAGCGCGCGCGCTCGCGGCTGCGGATGCGCCGCCTCGCTCCCGCGAGTAGAATCCCTTCAAACACAGCGCGTTAGCGGGCAGCATGGCGTCACCCCAGTTAACAAGAACACAGCAGCCGTTATTCCCGCTGACGCGGGAGGGTATCGTGCGCCGGCTTGCCCGTCCGGCGCCGCCGCGGGATCCGCTCGACTTGCACATCATCGCCCTGCAGGAGGGCGCGCGGGTGACCGACGCGGCGGTGCTGGTGCCACTCGTCAACCATGCCGACGGCGTGCGGCTGCTGTTCACCCAGCGCACGCCGCATCTGGACGATCACGCCGGCCAGATCAGCTTTCCGGGCGGCAGGGTCGAGGCGGACGACGCCAGCCGGGAGGACACGGCGCTGCGCGAGACGGAGGAGGAGGTAGGCTTGCCTCGCGGCTCGGTAGCGGTGCTGGGCCGCCTGCCGGAGTATGCGATACCCTCGGGGTTCCGTATCACGCCGGTGGTGGGCTGGATCGAGCCCCCGCTGGCACTGAGGCCCGATCCCTTCGAGGTCGCGGAAGTGTTCGAGGCGCCGCTCGAGTATTTTCTCGCGGCCGGCCACTACCAGCGGCGGGAGTACCGCTTTCGCGGACGGCATCGCCATTACATGGCCGTGCCGTACCAGGGACGCTATATCTGGGGCGCGACCGCCGGCATGTTGTACGACTTGTGCCGGATGCTCGACCCGGCGGCCTCTTCAGAGCGCCGCTAGCGGCGCTGCAGGCCTGTGAGATCGCAGATACACGCAGATTCGAGCGGAGAACGCGGGGATTCCATCCGCATTCGCATTGTCGGCGATTGACGGGTTTTTTCGTAGAGCAGTGAAAAAGAACAGCGCGGCAGATCGCGACCGCGAGCCATCGGAAGTGCAGGGGGGCGGATGGAGGATAAGAAGCGTCCGAAGGTCGGGCTGATCATGAGCGGAGGCGGCGCGCGCGCCGCCTACCAGGTCGGCGTGCTGCGCGCTCTCTCCGAGCTCTTGCCGACCGACGCGCGTACGCCTTTCCCGATCATCTGCGGCACCTCCGCCGGCGCGATCAGCGCCGCGGTGCTGGCGATCGATGCCGGCAATTTCCGGCGCGGCGTGCGACGCCTGATGACGGTCTGGAAGAATTTCCACGTGCACCACGTCTACCGGGCCGATCCGTGGGGAGCGTTCTCGAACAGCGCGCGCTGGATATGGGCGGCGCTGACCGGCGGCGCGTTCATTCGCCGGCCGGTCTCGCTGCTCGACAACTCCCCGCTCGCAGCGCTGCTGCACCGCCATCTGGATTTCGGCGGAGTCCAGAAGGCCATCGACGCCGGCGACCTCGAGGCGTTCAGCATCACCTGCTCGGGCTATGCCTCCGGCCAGTCGGTAACATTCTTCCAGGGACGTCCCGGGCTCGAGCCCTGGCAGCGCGCACGGCGCGTCGGCGTGCCGATGCCGATCAATGTCGACCACCTGCTTGCCTCGAGCGCGCTGCCGTTCATCTTCCCGCCGATGCATATCAACCGGGAGTTCTTCGGCGACGGGTCGATGCGACAGATCGCGCCGGTAAGCCCGGCGCTGCACCTGGGCGCCGACCGGCTTCTCGTGATCGGGGTCGGCCGTCAGCTTCAGCAGAAGCCGGATCGCGTCAAGTCCGAGACGCATCCTTCGCTCGCCCAGATCGCCGGTCACGCGCTGAACAGCATCTTTCTCGATAGCCTGGAGGTAGACCTCGAGCGGCTGCAGCGGATCAACCGCACGATCGAGATGATTCCGTTGGAAGCGCTGGCGCGCGCCAGCTACCCCCTGCACCAGGTCGATTTCCGGGTGATCTCGCCGAGCGAGGAGCTGGAGAAAATCGCGCTCGCTCACGCCGGCGAGCTGCCGCTGACGATCCGCGCGCTGCTCCACACGGTCGGGGCGACCCGTCGCGGCGGCGCGAACCTGCTGTCTTATCTGCTGTTCGAAAAATCCTACTGCCGGGCGCTGATTCGGCTGGGCTACCACGACACGATGGTCCGCAAGGACGAGCTGATGGCCTTCTTGGGCTATGGGCCGGCGTCCGCCCCTGCGCCGTAAATGGCTGGCGCGGCAGAACTTTCAGGCTCGCCGCGGGTCTTTCCTCCTAAGGGGTTCCGCGTGGGCGCTTGCACGCTCGGGCGGCCGGTATATTCTTTTCCCTAGAGCGGGACGACAGGGGGGCATCATCCCTCGGGACTCCGCAATTGACGGTTTCGGTCCTTTTTTGAACGTTTGCAGGCATCGTGATGAGCCGGGCTTTTACCAAGGAAAGCACCGATGATCTGGTCGCGGGCGAGCTGCCCGAGCGGCCGGTGCCTGCGCATGCCAATTACGTCACGCCCGAGGGGCGCGAGCAGCTGCAATCGCGGGTGCGGGCGCTGCAGGAAATGCACGAGCGCCTCGCTGCTCGGTCCCGGGACGATTCGGAAGCCAAGCAGAAATTGCGCGAGATCGAGCGCGACCAGCGCTACTTCAGGACCCAGCTCGAGCGCGCCGCGGTCGTGAACCCCGTAGAGCAGCCGCGCGACGAGGTGCGCTTCGGCGCCGCCGTAACCATCCTCGACGAGGACGACCGGAAGCACCGCTTCACGATCGTCGGCGATGACGAGGCGGACGTGACGGCCGGCAAGATCAGCTGGGCCGCGCCGCTGGCGAGGGCGATGATCGGCGCGCGCGTGGGCGACACCGTGAAGTGGCACCGTCCCGCCGGCGATGCCGAAGTGGAGATCGTCGCCATCTCCTACCCGCCACGCTGATCCGACGCGGCCGGGCCGGCAGCCCGCGGGGGCGCTGGTAAAATCACGCCGTGAAGTTCCTGTCCCTCCTGATGGCGCTCGCGTTCGAGCAGGCTTGGCCGTTGCGCCAGGTCAACCCCGTGCACGAGGTGCTCAACCGCGGCGCGGAATGGCTCGAGGCGCAATTCAACGGCGGCCAGCGCCGTCATGGCGTCATCGCATGGCTGCTCGCGGTCGTGCCGATCGTGGCGGCGGTAGCCGCGGTGTCTTATCTGTTACACGAGATCAACGTTGCCGCCGCCTGGGCGTGGAACGTCACGGTGCTCTATTTCACCATGGGGTTCCGCCGCTTCAGCCACTCCTTCACCGGGATTCAGCAGGCGCTGCGCGCCGGCGATCTCGCGTCCGCCCGTCAGCACCTCAGCGCCTGGCGCGGCGAGCCGGCCACGGAATTCAACGCTGCCGAGATCGCCCGGGTGACGATCGAGCAGGGCCTGCTGGCCTCCCACCGCCATGTTTTCGGCCCGATCTTCTGGTTCATCGCGCTGGGGCCCGCGGGCGCCATGCTGTACTTTTCGGCGACCACGCTCGCCGAGCTCTGGGGATTGAAGCGCGAGCCCGAGTCGGTCGAGTTCGGGCGCTTCGCCACGCAGGCGTTCTTCTGGCTCGATTGGGTGCCGTCCCGGCTGACCGCGGCCAGCTTCGCCGTCGTCGGCGATTTCGAGGATGCCGTCTATTGCTGGCGCAGCCAGGCGGACGCGTGGAATCCGCAATCGCATGGCATCATCCTTTCGGCCGGCGGCGGCGCGCTGGGCGTGCGCCTCGGTGACACGCTGCACCAGTACGGCACGGTGGAATACCGCCCGGAGCTGGGGATCGGCGACGAAGCCGAGCCCGACCACATGCAGCAGGCGGTTGGGCTGATCTGGCGCACGCTCGTGCTGGTGATGTTCTTGATCCTGCTCGTCAGTCTCGCCCATGCGCTCGGCTGACCCCAGGGTCAGTCGTTGCGCCGTATCGATTCATGCCTTCCGCTGTCAGATCCCGCGCTCGCGCGCGAGGGCTCGATAAGACCCGAGCCGGCGCTCGCTGATCTCCCCGCGCTCGCACGCCGCCGCAATCGCGCAGCCGGGCTCCGACGCGTGTCGGCAGTCGCGGAAGCGGCACTGGCCGAGCCAGGGTCGGAACTCGATAAATGCCGATTCGAGATCGGCCGGCTCGAGATGGTGGAGCCCAAACGCCTGCAAGCCCGGTGAATCGATGATGTGGCTCTCCGCGTCGAGGTGGTAGAGCCGCACGTGCGTGGTCGTGTGGCGCCCGGAATCCAGGGCGGCCGAGACTTCCGCGACGCCCGCGGATGCATCCGGCAGCAGGGCATTGATGAGCGTGGACTTGCCCATGCCCGACTGGCCGACCAGCACGCTGGTCTGGCCGCGGAGATACGGCATCAGCGGCTCGACGCTGCGTTTCGCGCACAGCGCTTCTACCGGATAACCGAGCCGGCGGTAGATCTCCAGCGACTTGAGCGCCTCCGCGGCCTGCGGAAGGTCGGACTTGTTGAGCAGGATCAGCGCCTCGACACGGACGCTCTCGGCGGCGGCCAGGCAGCGGTTGACCAGGTCGTCGTGAAACGTCGGCACCGGAGCAACGACGACGATGATGCGGGTGACGTTGGCCGCGACGAGTTTCTCGCGGACATGGTCGGACCGGTAGAGCAGGCTCGCCCTCGGATCCAGAGACTCGATGACGCCGGTCCCCGCGCCCGTCAGCGCGACCCGCACGCGGTCTCCGCAGGCGAGGGAGCCGCGGCGGCCGCGCGTCACGCAATCAACGCGGGATGAATCCGCCAGCTCGACGAGATAGCGCCGGCCGAAGCTGCCGACGATCTGGCCGGCCAATGAGGCGTGCTCCGTGCCCCGAAGCGGGGTAGATGAAGCAGCGATCCGTGATTCGTGACTCGACCGGGTTCCTCGTTCGCGCCGCTTCACGGAGTGCTTCAAAGGTCGAACAGCTTGTCCAGCTTTGCCGCGCAGATG
>Ga0247825_10002434_pt1 | contig 12238 bp, 8 predicted proteins | sample 13C_Vanillin_Day_FD_194413 | JGI IMG/M metagenome (GOLD analysis project Ga0247825, IMG submission 194413) | Soil microbial communities from agricultural site in Penn Yan, New York, United States - 13C_Vanillin_Day48 | ecosystem: Environmental > Terrestrial > Soil > Agricultural land | place...
ATTTCCACACCGGTTTTCCGTACGGCGACAAGGACGAGTTCCTGTCCTATGCGGGCAGCTGCTGGGCAACGATGGCGCTGCTGTCGTCACTGCCGGAAACGTCGGCTTCAGATGTTCGTCCCGGCGAGCCTGGCCCGCGCTACGAGGGGCGGGGCGCCGCGAACGAGACAGACCCGCCACCAGCATGGCTGCGGACGGCGTTGTTCGGGACCGCGCGCGAGTTGACCGCGGCACTGGACAACGGGCTCGATCCCAACAGCCGAACGGCCGGCGGCACGACGATGCTGATGGCCGCAGCGCTCGACGCGGACAAGACGAAGCTCCTGCTGGCGCGTGGCGCCGATCCGAAGACTCGCAGCCAGTCGCGCGTGGACGCGCTCACCATCGCGTCGCTGCATCCCGGCACATCCGGTATCGTGACGATGCTCCTCGACGCGGGCGCCGCCGTGGAGCCGCCGGAAGACATTCGCGTCCGCCGGACGCCGCTCGTTGCCGCTGCCCTGGCGGGCGACCTGGCGAACGTGCAGCTCCTGCTGCGCCGCGGCGCGAAGCCGTCGCTCCAGGCAGTCTCCGAGGCGCTCACCTTCAATCACAGCGACGTCGTTCGCACGCTGGTCGACGCCGGTGCGGACGTCAGCGGCGTCGACAGTACCGGCATCAACCTGCTGCACTGGGCCGCCATCACCAACCGGGCGTCGATGATCCCGATCCTGGCGACGGCCGGTGTGCCCATCAACGCGATCGACGACTTCGGCTACACGCCGCTGATGTACGCCGCCACCGTCGACGAGGGCGATACGGACACGCTCCGTGCGCTGCTCGCCGCCGGCGCCAACCCGGCCCTCGAGAACGACGATGGCCGGACGCCGAGACAGCAGGCGCGACGACTGGGGCACCTGGACATCGTCAGGGCGCTCGAGGATGACACCGCCAAGCGCACGAAGAACTGATCTGCTACGCCTGCTCCGTTACCGGCATCCGGCACTCGCGCGAGCGCCGCTCCAGAAACCGCCGCTCGGCATGATTGCGTGCGAGAGCAGCGGCGGTGGCGAAGTGTTCACTGGCGACCGCGCTGCGACCCCGTCGCAGCTCGAACTCCGCGATTGCGGCCGGATAGAACGGATACCGATCCAGGCGTTCGCTGTCGGCAATATGGCGAAGTTCCTCCAGGCCGCGTTCCGGGCCGTCCCGTTCGCCGATGGCGATGGCCCGGTTCAATGCCACGACGGGCGACGGCGCCAGCCGCATCAGCCGGTCGTACAGTTCGACGACGGCGTCCCAGTCCGTTTCGCCGACACTCGGCGCGGTGGCGTGCGCCGCGGAGATCGCGGCCTCGAGGTGATACGTGCTGAGAATCGTCCCCGACGCCGATCTGTCCAGCAGCGCCAGGCCGTCGGCAATCAGCAGCCGGTCCCAGCGCTGACGGTCCTGGTCGAGCAGCGACGTCAGATCTCCCGTCGCATCGAACCTCGCTGGCAGGCGCGCCGCCTGCAGGCACATCAGCGCGGCCAGCGCGTACGTATCCGGCCGCCGCGCATCAGGCGCTTCGAGCAGCAGCGTCGCGAGGCGCATCGCCTCGTTGCACAGGTCGACCCGGATCGCGGCATCGGCCGACGCGCTGTGATAGCCCTCGTTGAAGAGGAGATACAACGCCCGCTGCACCGCCGACAGCCGCGGCCCGAACTCCGCGTTCGACAAATCGAACAGCCGCCGCGCGGACGCAAGCGCCTTCTTCCCGCGCGAGAGACGTTTCTCGACAGCGGCCCGGCCGGCGAGAAACGCGCTCGCGATTTCTCCGGCGCCGAACCCGCACAGGATGTTGAGGACGAGCGCCACCTGCGTCTCTTCCGGCAATCGCGGATGGCAGCACGAAAACATCATCCGCAGCTGCTCGTCCCGGATGGTCGACAGGCCGAATGCCTCGTTGACCGCGGGGACGAGCGTCCACTCTGATTCGAGGACGCGCGCCAGTTCCGGGGCGAACGTCCGCGCCGTGCGCTCGCGCCGGACGACATCGAGAGCGCGATTGCGGGCGACCGCCATCAACCAGGCCGACGGATTGTCCGGCACGCCGCGCACCTTCCACACTTCCAGCGCGCGGCAGAAGGCGTCCTGGACGACGTCTTCTGCCAGCGTCAGGTTATGGACGCCGAAGATTCGCGTCAGCGCCGCGACCAGCCGGCCCGACTCGCGCCGAAAGAGATGCTCGCTCAGATCCACGCTACGGGCTACAGGCGGCTACTGGCTATCAGAAGTCCATCGTCATCACGGGCCGGACCTCGACCGAGCCGCCACCTTCCAGGATCGGGCAGCCGTGCGACAGCTGGACGGCCTCGTCGATATCACGCGCCTCGATCAGCGTGAATCCGCCCACCAGATCCTTGGCCTCCGTGTACGGACCATCGGTCACGGTCTTCGCCTGCCCACGGACGACCTTACCCGTCCGATCGAGCGGCTGTCCGCGATCCTTGAGGTGCCCGCGCTTCTCGAGGTCGTTCATCCAGGCCATCCAGCGCTGCATGCTTTGCTGGGCCTGTTCCGGCGTGCCCATCGCCGCCTGACGCGAGTCGGCCGTCATCCGATACAGGTACAGAAACTGGCTCATTGCGGTCTCTCCTTCCAGCACCCAATCCATGTCCGGGCGCTTCAATGACAGGACGTTCGAGGCGCAGCCCACCGGACATCGTTTTCTGGCGCCGGACCGGCTCGCGAAGGTCCGCGGCTACCAGCCCATCCGCGGATGGTATTTTAGAGATGCCCGCATGCGAATCCTGTTCTCGATGCGTCACCCCGGAGCCTTGCGGAACTTCGCATCGACTCTGCGGGCGCTGGCGGCACGACAGCACCACGTCCACCTCGTCTTCGCCAAGCAGGACAAGGAGGGTGACGACCGGCTGCTGCGCGAGCTGACGACGTCGCACCCGAACATCACCGCTGGTGAAATCGAACGCAAGATGCCCTGGCGGTTCTGGCTGGGCCTCGCGCGCGGCGCACGCTACACCGTCGACTACGTCCGGTATCTCACGCCCGAGTACGAGGGGATCAGCAGCCTGACCGAACGCGCCCGGGCCAAGGCGCCGGCGACGATGCGCTGGCTGGTGGAACGCCCGCTGTTCCGCGGCCGCGCCGGCAACCGCGTGCTCACCCGCCTGCTGCTGGCCGTCGAGCAGGCAATCCCGATCGATCGCGCAACCTTCGCGCTCGTGGCGAGCGAACGGCCAGATGTCCTCCTGGTGACCCCGCTGGTCGACATCGGCTCCGACCAGGTCGACTACGTCAAGGCGGCACATCGCCTCGGGGTCCGCTCGGCGCTGCCCGTGCTCAGCTGGGACAACCTCACGAACAAGGGGTTGATCCGCGTGCCACCGGATCGGGTGTTCGTCTGGAACGAGGCACAGAAAACCGAAGCGGTGACGATGCACGGCACCGATCCGTCGACGGTGGTGCTCACCGGTGCGATGGTCTACGACCAGTGGTTTGCCCGGCGGGCGAGCTCGACCCGCGAGGAGTTCTGCGCACGCGTCGGCCTGGATCCATCACGGCCAATCCTGCTCTACCTCTGCTCGTCGCCGTTCATCGCCCCCGACGAAGTCAATTTCATCGAGCAGTGGATCGCGGCCATTCGCTCGGCGCCGGATCCGCGGATCCGCACGGCCAGCGTCCTCATTCGCCCGCACCCGGAAAACCGCCAGCCGTGGCATCGATTCACCGCGCAGTCGTACAGCGACGTCGCGGTGTGGCCGCGCGGCGGCGCCAGCCCGATCGACGCAGCGTCCAAGAACGACTTCTTCGACTCGATGTACCACGCCGCCGCGGCGGTCGGCATCAACACCAGCGCCCAGATCGAATGCGGCATCGTCGGCCGGCCGATCTTTTCGATCACGACCCCTGAGTACCGGCGGACCCAGGAGGGCACGCTGCACTTCCGGCACTTGACCTCGGAGGGCGGCGGACTGTTGCGGCTGGCCGATGACTTCGACACCCACGTCCGTCAGATGGCCGCCGCGCTGGATGATCCTGAAGGCACCAGGTGCCACATCGAGGGATTCGTCCGGGCGTTTACGCGGCCGCACGGGCTCGACGTCGAGGCGACGCCGCGCATGGTCGACGCCATCGAGCAGCTGGCGGCCGAACCGGCGCCAGCGCCCCAAGGACCGCCGCTGTACGTCTATCCGCTGCGTGTCGTGCTGCTCCCCATCGGCTTCCTGATGACGATCTTCCGGCGCGCGGGGCGCGTCTCGCGCAAGCGCCAGCGGCAGCTGCGGCCGGTCACCGTGAGCAGTTCGCTGGTGAAAATGACGCTCACGGTATTCGACTGGCTGTTCCGGCTCCGGCCAATCCGTCACCTGGTGAAGCAGCACCTGCTGCCGCACGCGATGGCGCGGCTCTCGGCGGTGGATGCGCCGAGCGAGGAATCGGTGGCCGTGCGGAGGATGATCCGCCGGATCGCGCCTCGCGATCGCCCGATCATCGCCGGCCCATGGGTCAGCGAGGTCGGCTTCGAGCTGCTGTACTGGATTCCGTTCCTGAAATGGGCGGTCGGCTACGGCGCGATCGATCCGCGACGGTTGATTATCGTGTCCCGGGGTGGCTGCCACGACTGGTACCGCGACATCGGCGGCCGCTACGTCGACCTGTTCGACTACTACACGCCCGAGCTGTTCCGCGAGAAGAGCGAGCAGCGGCGCACCGCCGGACACGCGAAGCCGCGCACGATGACCGAGTTCGATCGCGACATCCTGAAGCTCGTACGGCAGACGCTGCACGTCGGCAACGCGGACCTGCTGCACCCGACGCACATGTACCGGCTGTTCCAGAGCTTCTGGCAGAGCAAGGCGCCGATCGATGCGGTCGAGCGATTCGCCGCACGCCAGCCGCTGCCAGCGATCGACACGAGCGATGTGGCGGGCGCGCTCCCGCATGATTTCGTCGCCGCCCGCTTCTACTTCAACGACGCTTTTCCAGACACGGACACGAACCGGCGATTTGTCGCGGAACTGCTGACAGCGGTCGCCGACACCACCGACGTGGTGCTGCTCAACCCGCCGACCCGCGTCGACGACCTCCACGACGTGCCCGTGCCGCAACGGCGTCGCATTCATTCGATCGCCGACCTCCTGTCCCCGCGGACGAACCTCGACGTGCAGTCGAAGGTGATCGCCCGGTCCCGAGCGTTCGTGGGCACGCTCGGAGGGCTGTCCTATCTCGGCCCGCTGTATGGTGTCCGCTCGCTGTCGTTCTACTCCGCCACGCGCCCTGACATCGCCCGTCATCTCGAACTGGCTCGACAGGCGTTCAACGGAATGAAGGCCGGATCGTATGTCGCGCTCGACGTCAACGACCTCGGCACGCTGCAGGCCGCGCTCGGCGCGCATCACGAAGCGATTGCCGGCGTCCCGCAGCGCCGCACGTAGGGTAAATGCTTCAACACGCAGGGCAATGCTGCAGCACGTAGCAGGGCTTCAGCCCTGTAGGGGCAATGCACGCGTGGCAGGGCTTCAGCCCTGTAGGGGCAATGCACGCGTGGCAGGGCTTCAGCCCTGTAGGGGCAATGCACGCGTGGCAGGGCTTCAGCCCTGCCACGCGCCTTCGCGATCGGAAATCGATTTAGACTGGCATTCGATGGCCGAGCACGCCGAGCCGAGACGCTCCCTGACACCTCTGCATTCGCTGTTCTGGTACTCCGTCAACATGCTGCGCCGCACCGCGCGGCACGCGACCAAGAACGCCAACCGTGTGAAGCGTCACGCGTATCATCGCGCGCGGTATACGAACGCCGGCCGGGCGGCGCTCGCACTGTCGGACGTCGTCACGTCGCCAGGCGATGCGCTGCGGCGCCATACCGTCGTGCGCACCTACAACCGCGAGCATCCGACCTCGCGCATGGATCGTCATGATGGCTACGCGCTGGTCGATCCGGCCCGGTTGCCGGGGGTGGAACGCATCATCCCGCTCGCGCTGGAACTCTTCGAGGAGAAGAAACGGCAGCTCGAAGCGTCGACCGGCCCGGCGAACGAGCTGCACGCGAAGAAGTGGGCGTTCATGCGGAGCGTCCTCAACAATCGCGACCTCTACGAGCATCCCGACCTGGTCGACTTCGCGCTGTCGGACGGCCTGCTCAGCCTCGTCACCAACTATCTGGGGACCGTACCGCACCTGAATCGTGTCGACCTGCTCTACTCGGTCGCACACGGCGGCGAGGAAGCGATCTCGAGCCAGATCTACCACCTGGATCCCGAGGGCCGGCGCCAGGCCAAGCTGTTCCTGAACCTGCGCGATGTCGGGCCGGACGAAGGGCCGTTCACGTTCATCCCGGCCGCAGAAACCCAGCGGATCGTGAACGCCGTCAAGCAGCGCCGCTCCGCGGACGAAGACATGCAGATGGCGCGCTACCTCGACGACGAGCTGGCGGCGGTGAATGGGTTCGAGAAGGCGATCAGCGTGACGGGCCCGCCCGGCAGCGGCGTGCTGGTGGATACGTCACGGTGCATGCACTTCGGCAGCCGCGTGAAGCCCGGTACGTACCGGCTGTGTCTCTATATTCAGTACTGCTCGTCCCGTGAACACGGGAACCTGTTCGACGTCTCGCGCTACGAGCGCGATCCGATCCGGCACCTGGCCACCGTGAACAGCCGCCGGGCCGCGACGTCTGGAGTATTCGCCCCGCACCAGATGGGCTAGGTCATTTGCGACTGGCGATTGACGATTTGTGTTGGCCAATCACAAATCACGAATCTATTTGATGACGTCCAGCCTGACCGTCGTGCCCTGCAGATTGACCGACATCTCGTCCACGCGGATGCGCAGTGAGACCGGAATATCGAGAGCGGACACCGACGCGCCCGTGTCGCGCCGCTTCAGGTCGAGCGTCACCGCCTGGCCGGTGACCTCGATCGCTCCCTGCACGAACTTCGCGTGCAGCTCGCCCGTCAGCTCGGGCTTGTAGCGCTGGAACAGGTCGGCGATCACGCCGGACACGAATGTGCGAACGGTCTCGGACTGCTCGTCGATGATGTCCTTGACCAGTTCGTTGGCGAAGGCCGAGATGCGCGGCACGTAGTCGGCGTGTGCCTTCGCGCTGATCGTCTGGGCGAGCGTCTGGATCTGCGGAACAACGGTGGCGTTGACGTCCTTGCCAATGGTGTCGATGAAGGTGTTCACGTCGGACATGCGGCAGTCTCCTCGCAGACGGATTCAGTAGCCTGACGTTACTTGATCTGCGGCAGAGGAATGACGACCTCGCCGACAGAGACCCGCGCATCGATCGGCGCCGTCAGTTTCAGGATCTGCTTGCCCTTCTTCGTGTCACGCAGGGTCGAATTCAGGGTGCCCCTGACGGTGATGCCGCCGTCCACGACGCCAATCTTGAACGTGCCGCTCAAATCGATGGCGTTCCGCTCGACGAGGTTTTCGATCAGATCATCAACGATGGACATAGCGAGGCTCTCCTGACACAAGAAGGTATCAGGAATCAGGCGTCTGGTTTCAGGGCCGGGTCAGGAATCAGGAGGCAGGAATCAGGAGGCGGGAGTCAGGGCGGCTCCTGGCCCAGCCCCGATTCCCGATTCCTGACTCCTGTTACCGTCAGAAGTCGATCTGCGCGCTGATTTTGACGAAGCGCGGCGTGAGCACCGAGGTCGGCGACAACCACGCGGCGGCGCCGCTCAGGATGGTCGGGTTGTACGCCTGGTTGTAGGTCAGGATCGCGTCCGAGTTCAGCGAGTTGACCACGTCGACGCCGATGGTGTTCCGGGTCCGTCCGAAGCGCAGGACCTTGGCAAACCGCAGGTCGAGCGCGTTGACGCGATCGCCCCAGACCTGGCCTGGCGCGACCAGGTTGACCGGCACCGTGTTACCGACCACTGCGGCCGGACGACCGAGTGCGGCGCTGACGAGCGCGACCGGCGCGCCCCAGTTCGCCGCGAGCGGCGCGCCCTGGTCGCTGCGGAACGTGCCGCTGACCAGCACGTCGACCTTCGGTACCGTGTACGCCCCGAGGGCCGTCATCTTGGTGATGAAGCCCGGGTCGCTGTGGCAGTACGGGTTCCCGGGATTGACGGCCGGACTGGTGCCGGCGCCGGTCGTCAGCTCCGGCACCTGGTCGCGGACCGCGCAGTTGTCCTGGACGGTCTTGCCGGTGTTGACGCCGGCCTGGAACTGCAGCCCGCTGCTGATCCGGGCGCTGACGTTCACGAGGACGCCGTTGTACTTCTGGTACTGGTCCCCGATGTCGTCCGCCAGCGTGATGCTGTTCTTGGCAGGAGTCGTGAAGCCGGCCTGCGTGACGTTGTAGAGGCCGTTCACGGCATAGGCGCCACCGCCCGGCAGTCGCGGATCAGACGGGGCCGTGAGGCTGTACGACGTGAAGTCGGCCGCCGTCAGCGCCAGGTTGTCGGTCACCGTGAAGTTGTTCAGCCAGCGGCGGAAGTAGCCGACCTCCACCGACACGCGTGGGAGGAGCTGCTGCTGCACCGAGGCGCCGATCTGCCAGTCGTTCGACCGCACGCCCCAGCCGGTCAGGATCTTCGGATCGATGTTCGCGGTGGTCTGCGTCGCCGTCCCGAACGTCGGGTTGTTCATCGCACCGCACGTGTCGATGCTGCCCGTCGTCGTCGGACTCTGGGCGGCCGAGCTGCGCAGGTCGCAGTCGGGAAGCCAGTTGCCGTTCGTATCCGTCCAGCTGCGGTTTGCTGTGGTCGCGATGCGCGTGATCGGGTTGGCCAGGATGTAGTTGTTGGCGTTGCTGGTCGGCTCGAGGTACTTGCCGAAATTCACCTTGATCGCCGTCTTCCCGTTGCCGAACAGGTCGTACGCGATCCCGCCGCGCGGCGACAGGTCCTTGTAAGCGTCCACGCCCTTGGTCTCAGGGAAGACCAGCGCGGTCGCCAGGAACTGGGACGCCGGAATCGTCTGCTCCGGCGAGAGGCTCCAGTTGCGGTCGAACCGCAGGGCACCCTGCAGCGTCATCCGCCCCCGCGTCCACTGGTCCTGCGCGTAGAGCGACATGTTGCGCGTCCGGTAGCTGGTCGTGAACGGCAGCAGCGTCTGGGTGAGCGACACCGCCACACCGTTGTTCACCGTGTACGCCAGGTTCTTGTTGTTGCTGAAGTTCTGCAGATCGGACACGAGTGCGACGCCGCCATAGCCGAACTTCAGGTTGTGCGAGCCGGTGACGTACGAGGCGGACGCGCGCCACGTGTACTGCGCATCCCAGCTGTCGGACCAGTTCCCGGATCGGTACACCAGGTTCGGAATGTTGCCATTGGTCGGGCAGCCGGCCGTGCACTGCTCGGTCATCCGGACCAGATCGCGGTTCGGGTTGCCAGGGCTCTCGTACGGTCCGAACGGCGCCTGGTAGGCTCCGAATCCTGCCTCGAAGAGCAGGCGGTTGGTCGCCGTTTCGGCCCACGTCACCTGCCGGACGCGCGGATGCGCGTAGAGGTACTGGGCGACCTCCGGCGACGTGTTCGAACTCAGGCCGCCGAGGCCGAGGGGACCGACGCGATCGCCCGAATCCGGTTGGTTCCGGCAACCGTCTTCGGCCGTCCCGTAGGTGGCGCCGTTGCACGGGAGCTGCTCGTCCCAATGCACGTTGATCTTGTCCTTGCGCGATGCCTGCGCCGTGATGCGCACGGTGTACAGCCGCCAGCTCTCGGCGCCGCGCACGTCGTGCTGCAGGTCCGGCGCGTAGCTGTAGCTGTTGGGATTGCCTGCGTTGAGATTCGGGTAGATGTTCGAGATCGTCCGGTGCTGGCCTTCGTCACGGATCGCAAAGCGATACCACAGGCGATCCTTGATGATCGGTCCACCCATGCCGTAGGTGAAGTCCCATTGCTTGAGCAGGGCGCCAGGGGTGGTCAGCCCCTTTGCCTTCAGTTCGTCGGTGTAGTTACTGCCGATCATCCCGCCGCCGGTGCCGGAGATATAGGCGTTGCCCGCAATCGTGTTGCCGCCGCTCTTCGGGACGATGCTCAGCGTTGGACCGCCGACTTCTGCTTCGCCCAGGCCGCCCGATGTCGTGGTGACCACCTCCTGAGCGTTCGAGATATCCGCGACATAGGTCGACACGCCGCTGCCGCCGAGACCCGCGCCGGTGTTCAAGCCGTCCACCTGCATGCGGCCTTCGTTGTTGCGACCGCCGGCGCCGCCGAAGACGGTCATCTGCGGCGTGACCTGGACGTCCGTCGGGCCGCCGCCCGTCGTGATAATGCCCGGAATGAGCAGCGCGGTCGCCGCCCATGAACGCGCGGTCGGGATCGACGTCAGCACTTCGTTGCTAATCGTCGTCTGCCGCCTGATGCTCTGCACGTCGACGATCGGTGTTTCGCCGCTGACCGTGATCGTTTCGGTGACACCGCCGACCGCCAGGCTGCCGTCGATCTGCGCGGTGAAGCTGCCCGACAGCTCGATCCCCTCGCGACGGACGACGTTGAAGCCGGGCAGCGTGAACGACACGGTGTAGGTGCCCGGAGGCAGGTTGACGATGCGGTAGACACCGCTGCCGTCGGAGACGGCGGTGCGAATTTTTTCGATGAGCGCCGGACTCGACGCCTCTACGGTTACTCCCGGCAGGGCAGCGCCGGATGAGTCGTGAACGCTTCCAGCAATGGACGCCTGAGCCAGGGCCACGGCTGGTGCAAGGACCAGGAACAGCAGACCGAGAACACTCGAACGGGTTACACGCATCATGGCGCGCCCTCCAGTGCGCGTCCGCGGGGCAGGGAGAAGCAGCGGACAGCGCAGAGCCTACACCCGATTCGGGCTGCGGCCTGCGGGCGGCGGCTTTGGGCTTCAGGCTTTGGCAAGAGCGTCCCTGACATACGCCCGAAGTCCAGAGCCCAGGGCCCGGGGCCCAGAGTCCAGAGTCCAGAGTCCAGAGCCCAAAACCCAAGGACCAAAGACCCGAGCCCGGCCCCACTCGGACTAACGTAGAATCCCCCTCCGGAGGAGAGATGAAGCTGACACGAGCGTCACTGACCCTGGTTGCGCTGATGGCGTGCGGAGCGATGGCGTTGCCCCAGGCACAGGGACGCGGCGGACGTGGTGGGGGCGGTGCCGGGCCGGCGGGCGGTGGACCGCGTACAGGGACGGTCGAACGGATCAAGGTCCACGGCAAGTCGCTCGAGGGAAACCTCGAGGGCGACTCCGCGGATCGCGACGTGCTCGTCTACCTTCCACCGAGCTACGCCGGCGACCAGGCTCGCCGCTTCCCCGTCGTCTACCTGCTGCATGGGTACGGCGGGCAGGAAACCACGTTCACCGAACGGCTGGCCAACCTGCCGGAGAGCGGCGATCGCCTCGACGCCGCGCAGGGATTCAGCTCCGCGATCTACGTGATGCCGAGCGCCTACACGCTGCACAAGGGCAGCATGTATTCGGACTCCGTCACCACCGGCAACTGGGAAAAGTTCATCGCCGAGGACCTCGTGGCCTACATCGACGGCCACTACCGGACGCTGCCGACGCGCATGAGCCGCGGGCTGGCTGGCCATTCGATGGGCGGCTACGGTGCGCTGAAGATCGGGATGAAGCGGCCGGAGCTGTTCGGCAGCCTCTATTTGATGAGTTCCTGCTGCCTCACCGCCAATCGCAATCCATCACCGCAATCGATGGCGGCAGCGGAAGCCATCAAAACGCGTGAACAGGCGGAGGAAGCGGCCAAGGCACCCGGTTTCGGCGTATCGGTGACGCTCGCATCGGCCGCGGCCTGGTCACCGAATCCGGCCAACCCGCCGTTGTTCTTCGACCTGCCGGTCAAGGACGGGAAGGTCCGTCCCGAGATCGTCGCGAAGTGGGTGGCCAACGCGCCGCTCGAGATGGTCGATCAGTACGCGGCCAACCTGCGGAAGTACTACGCCATCGGGATCGAGGTCGGGACAAAGGACTCGCTCCTGCGCTCGAACCAGCAGCTGCACGACGCGCTGGTGCGGGTCACCGTGCGCCACGGGTTCGAGGAATACGATGGCGACCACACGAACCGGATCAAGGAACGCGTCGACCGCAACATGCTGCCGTTCTTCGCCCGGTATCTCACGGCCCCGCCCAATCCCACGAACCCGGCGCCGGAAGCCGACCTGCTCCCACCGGCGTCGAAGTGACTTCGCTCCGTAATTGAACCGGGTTGAATTTCTTTGCCTGATGGAAATTCAACCCGGTTCAATTACTCCACCTTCTCTTTCGTCGACTGGAACACCTTCAGCGTGCCCTCGACGATCTCGCTGCGCGCACGGTGTCGAAT
>Ga0247825_10002435_pt1 | contig 12235 bp, 17 predicted proteins | sample 13C_Vanillin_Day_FD_194413 | JGI IMG/M metagenome (GOLD analysis project Ga0247825, IMG submission 194413) | Soil microbial communities from agricultural site in Penn Yan, New York, United States - 13C_Vanillin_Day48 | ecosystem: Environmental > Terrestrial > Soil > Agricultural land | place...
GTGCCCGCCGCGGCGGGCACTGGCCTCTGGGACATCGGCCTGTTTTTCTTCAAGGTCGGCGCGCTCACCTTCGGCGGCGGCCTCACCATCATCGCCTTCATCCAGGACCAGGTCGTCAACCAGCTGCACTGGATCTCCGCCGAGGCGTTCCTCGAGGGGCTGGCGATCGGCCAGGTGACGCCGGGCCCGGTGATCATGCTCGCGGCCTTCGTCGGCTACAAGGTCGCGGGCGTTGCGGGCGCCGCCGTGGCCGCGGGCGCCATCTTCGTGCCGTCGTTCGTGCTGCTGATGTCGATCCTGCCGTGGCTCGAGCGCTGGCGCGCCCTCGAGTGGGTGCGCGCCGCCATGCGCGGCGTCAGCCCGGCCGTGGTCGGCGCGATCGGGCTTACCGTGGTGCGCCTTGCGCCCACCGCCGCGCCGGACGCTTTCACCGGCGTGCTGTTCATCGTGACGATCGCAGGCCTGCTGTTGTGGAAGCTACCGGCGATTCCTGCTGCCGTCGGCGGCGGGATGCTGGGGATTCTCGCGCGCGCCCGGTTGTTCATTTGACTTGGAGGGAAACCGACATGAACTACGTCCTGAAACCGCTGCACTGCCGCCCGTGGCTGCTGCAGGGCCTGTCGCCCAGGCTCATCGAGAGCCACTACGAGAACAACTATGGCGGGGCGCTGCGGCGGCTCAACGCCATCACGGCGCAGCTCGAGGCCGCGGACTTCGCGAGCCTGCCCGGCTTCACGCTCAACGGGCTCAAGCGCGAGGAGCTCATCGCGCTCAATTCCGTGATCCTGCACGAGCTCTACTTCGCCAGCCTCGGCGGCGACGGGCGCGATCCGGGGACGTTCGCGGAAGTCCTGGCGCGCGACTTCGGCTCCGCCGACCGCTGGAAGGCGGAGTTCGCGGCGATGGGCAGGGCCCTCGGCGGCGGCTCGGGCTGGGTGCTCCTCGCCTACGTGCCGCGCGAGCGGCGCCTCGTGAACCAGTTCGCCGCCGACCACAGCCAGAACCTCGCGGGCGGCGTGCCGATCCTTGCCATGGACATGTACGAGCACTCCTATCACATGGACTTCGGCGCGAACGTCGGCGCGTACGTGGACACCTTCCTGCGCAACATCGACTGGAAGGGCGTCGCCGCGCGCTACGACGACGCGGCGCGGGTCGAGCCGCTGCGCCCGCTCGAGCAGCAGGAGTTCGGCGATGTCCCGGGCGTCGACCCGATCGCGGTGAAGGCGATGCTCGATGCAGGGCGCAAGGTGCAGCTCATCGACGCGCGGCCCGAGCACTACGTTTCCCGCACGCAGGACATCGTCGAGGGCGCCACCTGGCGCGACCCCGAGCGCGTCAAGGAATGGGCGGGCGAGCTGTCCAAGAGCGAGCCGGTGGTGGTGTTCTGCGTCTACGGCTTCCATGTCGGCTGCCAGACCGCGGCCGCGCTGCGCGAGCAGGGCTTCGACGCGAGCTACATGAAGGGCGGACACTTCGCGTGGCGCGCGATGGGCGGCCCGGTCAAGCTGAAAGCATAGGATGGCAACGGTGCTGCTCGCCCGTGAAGACGTGCAAGCGCTGCTCTCGCCGGAAGTGTGCGTCGACGCCGTCGAGGATGCGTTGCGCAGGCTTGCCCTGGGCTCGGTTCCCCCGCCGGCGATCCTGGGCATGCACGCCGCCGAAGGGGGCTTTCATGTCAAGGCCGGGTTGCTCGCCTCGGATCGCGAATACTTCGCTGCCAAGGTGAACGCGAACTTCCCGCGCAACGCCTCTCGCTTCGGGTTGCCGACCATTCAGGGAGCGGTACTGCTGTTCGACGCAGGCAATGGCCGCCTGCTGGCCATCATGGACTCGATGGCGATCACCGCGCTCAGGACCGCTGCGGCAACGGCCGTGGCGGCGAAGCACCTCGCGCGGGCGTCTTGCCCAAGCGCGCTGATCTGCGGCTGCGGCGGCCAGGCGCTGGAGCAGCTGCGGGCGCTGGCATGCGTGCGAAACGTCGAGCGTGTGTTCGCGTACGACGTGGACTCCGCCAAGGCTAGCGCCTTCGCCCAAGCTGCAAGGAGAGCAACCGGGCTGAGCGTCTCGCCGGTCGAGGACCTGAAGAGCGCAATGCGCGCGAGCGACATCGTGATCACCTGCACGACGGCGAAGCGCTTTTTCGTGACTCCCGACATGGTGCGACCGGGCACCTTCATCGCCGCCGTCGGCGCGGACAACGAGGAGAAGCAGGAGATCGCCCCTGAGCTCCTCGAGCGATCGAAGGTCGTGACGGACGCGACGGAACAGGCCGCGCGGATCGGCGACCTGCACCATGCCATCGTCGCCGGCAGGATGACCGTCGCGGACGTCCACGCGGAGCTCGCGGACCTCGTTGCCGGGCACAGACCGGGAAGGGAGAACGACGAGGAAGTCACCGTCTTCGATTCGACGGGAACGGGGCTCCAGGACGTAGCCGCGGCGATCGCCGTGTATCGCCGTGCGATGCAGAGCGGAAGCGGAATGCCCTATCAGCTTGGATGAGCGATGATGACCTCGATCGTGCTCACCGGGCGCCGGAAGCCCCAAAAGTCTCGCGAAATCAGCGCTCAGCCCCGGCTCAGGGTTCCCCTGATTGCATCCCCGGCAGAACCCCGGAAGAATTTGCGCGGGGAGGGAGAAGCATGCCGAGCGTCTACGCGCGCACGGTGCGCGAGGCGGAACGCCTCGTCGGATACGAGCAGCTGTGCCGCGCGCTGCAGGTCGAGCGCGCGCAGCTGGAGAAATGGCTGAGCGGCGCCGAAGAGCCGCCGCTCAGCGTCTTCCTCTGCACCGTCGACATCGTGCTCGAGCGGCGCAACCAGCATTAACGCTAGAACCGGTACAGCACGCCCACGCTGAGCACGTCCACATCGCTCTCCGTGGTGTCGTCCCCGCCCATGTCCTGGTAGCGCTGCCACTCCGCGCGCAGCGCGACGTTGCGCGTCATGTCGAACTTCACGCCGGCGCCGAAGGTAAGGTCGGTGTTGGTGTCCTTGGTCGAGCCGCTGACCAGGGTGGAGTCGAGCCGGCCTTCGACCTCGCCGCGGTACACCCCCGCCTTGCCGTAGAGCGAGAGGGTGTTCGAGAGCGGGAACATGCCCAGGCCGACCAGCTCGAGCGCGGTGGCTTCCGCCGCCGCGGTGCCGCCGGGACCGGTCGCGGCGAACTCGCCGAGGTCGGTGTAGGCGCCCTCGACCGCGAAGTTGCGGTTGAACTGGTAGCCGCCGAGCAGCCGCCACGCCGTGTCCTTGTCGTCGCACGAAACGCCCGGGACGGTGAAGCCGTCGCACGAATCCTTGGCGTTCGACTGGCCGAGGTGGCCGCCGACATAGAGGCCCGTGTCCTGCGCGAACGCGGGCAGGGCGAGGACGGACGCGGTGATCAGGGCAAGCAGGTGTCGCATGGAAGTCTCCTGTCGAAGTAATGCGGGAGTGGGCGCGCCCGATGTTGCGCACGACGCGATCCCCGCTTCAAGAGTCGCGGGGACGCGACGATTCCGGGGCACGCCCGTTGCAGGAGAACCTGCAGGCCCTCGGCGCGGCTAGCGCCGGATGTTGCCCTCGGCGGTGATCTCGATGCGATCGCCGATCGCGAGGTTGGGCGCGGCGGTGTCGAGGAACTGCATGCTGCCGTCGTCCATCTTCACGCCGATGCGGCGCGCCGCCGTGCCGCCGGCGGCCGCGCTGGGCGGGAGGGCGGCGATGGATTCGATGCGCCCCGGGCCGGCGCGCAGGGCGATGGCGCTCGGCACCACCACGGCGGGCGCCGAGGCTTGCGGCGTCACGACCACCGCCGGCGGCGCCGTCACCACGGGGGCCGGGGGCGTCACCACGACCGGCGCCGGCGTGGCCTTCTCTTCGGTAGAGCCGCAGGCGCCGAGGAGCGCGAGGGCGAGGACGGGAAGCGAGAACGCAATTTTCCGCATGAAAACCTCCTGTTGGATGACAACAGGGGAAACAGCAATTTGCGCGCCCTGCAGGGGCGATGGACGCCTAGCGCGCGCCCCGCGCCGGGATGACGTACAGGTAGGCGATGCACCACGAGCCGCAGTCGCCCTCCGAGGTCCCGACCTCGGTTGCCTCCCAGCCCGGGATCTCGTAGCCGTTGCTGACGATGCGCGTGCCGGGGCGCAGGCGCTCGAACTTGGGCTTGAGCTGCTCGAGGTTCTGCGGCAGCAGGAACAGCGCGAGCACCGTCGCCCTGGAGATGTCGGCCGCGTACATGTCGCCGCGCACGAAGCGCGCGCGCTTCGCGACGCCGGCCGCGGCGGCGTTGCGCCGCGCCAGCGCCACGAGGCCCGGGTCGTACTCGACGCCCAGGGCGCGCGCGCCGCGCCGCGCCGCGGCGATGACGTTGCGGCCGTCGCCGGAGCCGAGGTCGATGACGTAGTCGCCGCGGGTGACCCTCGCCATGTCGAGCATCTTCTCGACCAGCGCCTGCGGCGTGGGCACCCAGACCACGTCCTTGCCCGGCTGGCCCTCGTAGGGCTCGGGCGTGGACGCCGCGGCGGCGGCCGGAAAGAGGAGCAGGGCGCACGCGCCGCGCAGCAGGGCCAGCATGGCCGGCATTACGCCAGATTTCGCCGCGGCGCAAAAGTGCGCTACCGGACCATGTAGGGGGATTCCCGACGACGCCTCGGCCCGACGGTAGCGTGGCCATATCCTTTCGGGTAGCTTGCGCCCCGATGCCGACGGAAAAGCTCGAGTTCTACCGCCTGCCGATTCCCCTCGACCGCGACCGCTTCTCGCGCGACCTGGTGCGCGAGTTCGCCGACATGCTGGCCAAGGAGCTGGGGCCCGACAGGGCGGCCGACGTGGTGAGCGAGATCGGCGAGCGCACCGGCGCCACCATCGACATGTACTACCGCGCGGCCCTGAAGAGCGTCAACCTCACGCGCGCGGAGATCGCCGCCGCGCTGGTCGACCTGAAGCGGCGCATCGAGGGCGACTTCTACGTGATCGCGCACGACGAGGAGAAGATCGTCCTGGGCAACCGCGCCTGCCCCTTCGGCAGCAAGGTGCTCGACCGGCCGGCGCTGTGCATGATGACCTCCAGCGTCTTCGGCGCCATCGCCTCGCAGAACCTCGGCTATGCCAAGGTGGAGCTGAAGGAGACGATCGCGCGGCGCGACAAGGAATGCCGCGTCGTCGTGTACCTGCGGCCCACCTCGGAAGCCGAGCGGGCCCCCGGGCGCGAGTACCACGCCGGCGTGGTGCCGCAGGCCGCCCGCGGCACCGCCAGGAAGTAGGGCAACCCCCGCTACTTGCCGCCCGTGCGGTCGCGCCGGTCGCGCACCAGCGACCAGAGGAAGAGCGCGAAGAAGACGACGAACAGGATCGGCCCCGCCGGCCCGGCCACGATGAAGCCGAACACCGCGGCGAGGATGGCGAGGAAAAGGAAAGCGACGGCCCAGGTCAGCATCTCGGCCTCCTGTCGGGATCAAGCATCAGCCGTGCCCGTTTGTCAGTTGTAACGGGCGCGGCGCGGGTGGAAATCGGCCCGACATCTGCGCCGGCGAAGCTGGGGCATGTGGCCGAGATGGCTGATCGCTGCGCTCGTGCTCTCCGCGGCCGCTGCGCAGGCAGGCGAGGGGGAGTGGGCCTTCGTCGCCGGACGCTCGACGGAATCGGGCGAGACCGACGTGGCGAGGCTCCTCTACCGCCAAAGCCTCCCCGCTTCCGCATGGTGGGCGCCGACGCACCTGCAGCTCGGCGCCGGCGTGTGGCGCGTTCCGGACTTTCGCGGCCGCACCCGGCGCTTCGACCTGAACGCGACGCCCGTATGGCGCAGCGAGACCGGCTGGGGCTTCGTCGAGGCGGGCCTGGGTGCCTACCTTCTGTCGCACACCATCAACAATGCGACGCACCGGCTGCCCTCGTCGTTCCAGTTCGGCTCGCACGCCGGCATGGCCTTCCGGCTCGGCCGCGGGAGAAGCATCGGCATCGCCGTCCAGCACCTGTCGAACGCGGGGCTCAAGCAGCCGAACGGCGGCATCGACCTGATCCTGCTCCAGTACACGCTCGTCGCGGGGCCGTCGGCCTAAAATGAATTCATGAGCGAACTGCGGCGCGCCGCCGAGCGCGGCCACGCCAGCCACGGCTGGCTGGACTCCTGGCATACCTTCTCCTTCGCGGACTACTACGACCCGCGGCACATGGGCTACGGGCCGCTGCGCGTCATCAACGAGGACCGCGTGCAGCCCGGCACGGGCTTCGGCACGCACGGCCACCGCGACATGGAGATCATCACCTACGTGCTCGAGGGCGCGCTCGCGCACAAGGACTCGATGGGCAACGCCTCGACCATCGTGCCCGGCGACGTGCAGCGCATGAGCGCGGGCACCGGGGTGCGCCATTCCGAATACAACCACGACCCGGCGGGGGTCACGCACTTCCTGCAGATCTGGATCGAGCCCGACCGCGCCGGCATCGCCCCTTCCTACGAGCAGAAGCACTTCGACGGCGCCGACAAGCGCGGCCGCCTGCGCCTGGTCGCCTCGCCCGACGGCCGCGAGGGCTCGGTGCGCCTGCAGCAGGACGCCCTCGTCTACGCGGGGTTGTTTGACGGGGCGGAAAATGCGTCCCTCGACGCGAGAAAGGGCTATGTCCACGTGGCCCGGGGCAGGATCAGGGTCAACGCTCACGCGCTCGGCGCGGGCGACGCGCTGATGACGGCCGGGGAGAGGATCGTCCTGGAAAAAGGCGAGGCGGCCGAGGTGCTGGTCTTCGACCTTCCCGGCTAGCGCGGGCTGCGCAGCCAGGCGAGGGCCTCGGCTTCGCTGGTGAAGGCGCGCACGGCGATGCCGCGCTGCGTAGCGTCGCGAGTTCTTGACGACGATCAGCAGGCCGAGCACGCCGTGCTTCTCGCGCTCGGCGAGCGTCTTTTCGACCGCCTCGCGGGTCTCTTCCGCAGTCTCGCGGCTGCGCACCTCCACTCGCAGCACGTCCCCGAGCCGTTCGAATTTCAATTGCATGCCGCGATGATAAAGGCGCGGCGCGGTAGTACACTTCGCTACGGGGAGGGAGAGTCCGGCATGGCAATGCTCAAAATCCGCTGCGAGAAATGCAAGGCGCTGATCGCGACCGGGTTCGACGTGTCCTACGAGACGTACCGCTCGGCGACGCTCACGCAGCACAGCACCGAATGCCCGAACTGCGAGCACCTGCAGACGTGGACCTTCGACGACGTCGACCGCGCGAGCATTCCGCAGCCCGCTTCTAAGTAAAAAAAGCCTTCAGCTCCCGCAGCACGGCCTCCGGCGCTTCCTCGGCAAGGTAGTGGCCGGAAGCGACCGGGCCGCCGCTCACCGGCGCCGCGCAGTAGCTCCGCCAGATCGCCAGCGCGTCGTACCAGGCCGCGATCTTCGCTTTCGCGCCCCACAGCACGAGCAGCGGGCAGCGGATCTTCTGCCCGGCGGCGCGGCTCTCCCGGTCGTGCTCGAGGTCGATGCTCGCCGCCGCGCGGTAGTCCTCGCACATGCCGCGGATCATGCCGGGGTCGCGCGCTGCCGCGAGGTAGTCGGCGAGCGCCTCGGCGGCGAAGAAGTCGGCGGGCTTCGGCTCGCGCGAGGTGTGCGCGCGCCACCACGCCTCGGGCGCGGCGCCGATCAGCGTCTCGGGAAACGGGTGCGGCTGCGCGAGCCAGAACCAGTGGTAGTAGCCCAGGCCGAAAGCCATGTCGGCGCGCTCGAAGTGCTCGAGCGTGGGGATGATGTCCATCACCGCGAGCCGGCGCACGCGGCCCGGGTGGTCGAGCGCGAGGCGATGCGCGACGCGCGCGCCGCGGTCGTGCCCGGCGAGGAAGAACTGCTCGTGGCCGAAGTGCGCCATCAGCTCGACCATGTCGCGCGCCATCTCCCTTTTCGCGGCGGGGGCGTGGTCGGCGGTGGCCGGCGGCTTGAAAGATTCTCCGTAGCCGCGCAAGTCCGGGCAGAAGACCGTGAAAGCGCGCGCCAGCGCCGGGGCGACCTTGTGCCACATCGCGTGCGTCTGCGGATTGCCGTGCAGGAGGAGAAGCGGCGGGCCCTTGCCGCCGCGGCGCAGGCGGAAGCGTCCCGCGGAGAGCTCGACGGCGCCTAGCTCGAATCCTTCGAAGAAGACTGCCACTCGCGCGATTTAAGCACGGCGGCCTCGTTCAGGCGCGGCAGGCGCCCGTGCTTCTCGAGGTAGGCGTCGAGGAGATCGCCGGCCCGGGTCTTCGGCGTCACGGTCACCTCCCACGTGAAGTGGGTGACCCGTTCGCCGAGGAAGGAGCGCAGCAGGTCGCGCAGGGTGGCGTTGCCCTCGGTGCGGCCGATGTAGACCAGCTCGTGCCGGGCCCACAGGCAGCACACGCCGGGGCCTTCCGGGACGTCACGCAGGGTTTCGGCGTCAAAGCGCCAGCGCAGGCTTGCGATGGACATGGGGTATCCCAGACTTGCAGCACGTGTCGTGCCCCTGTCAATGAAATGGCTAGGCGGCCGTGGCAGCCGGCCGCGAAAAGGCTCAAATGGGTGCGATCGGCCCCATTTTCATCCTGGGCATGCGTCTTGCGAGTGCAAGGCACCATGCATGCCATCCTGAATCGCCTCTCGCCGTCCGCGACCGAGATGATTCGCGCGGACCACACCCGGGTCATGGCGGTGTTCCACCGCTACCACATCGACGCCTCGCCGCGCGCCAAGCGCGCCCTCGTGAACGCGATCTGCCTCGCGCTCGAGGTGCACGCGCAGCTCGAGGAGGAGATCTTCTACCCGGCGCTGCGCGCCGCCGACAGCTCGCTCGTGCAGGAGCAGCTCGAGCCCGAGCACGAGGAGATGCGCCGCCACATCGACGCGCTGCGCCGCATGGCGCCCACGAGCGAGCAGTACGACGCGACGTTCATGGAGCTGATGCGCGTGGTGATCCACCACGTCGCCGACGAGGAGACGATCCTGCTCACGCACGCCGAGAGCGTGCTCGGCGACTCGCTGCAGACGCTCGGCCGGCAGATGGCGATCCGCCGCCTCCAGCTCAAGGCGCCGCGCATGGCGAAGAGCCGGAGTGTCTGGGTCCTCGGCGGCGCGCTACTGGTGGGCGCGCTGCTCGGCAGCCGCTCGCTGCGGCGCCACGCCTAGCACGGGCGTCCGGGCCGCGCGGCCCGGCGTCGAACGAGGGGGCCGGACATGCGATATGCTCCCCGCCCATGCTCAGCAAAAATCGCGCCGTCATCGCCGTGGTGGTCGTGGCGGTGCTGGCGCTCGCCAGCTACTGGGGTTACGCCGAGCAACAGAAGCGCGAGCAGCGCGACGCGGTCACCGCCGCGATCAGGGACACCACCGCGCGCCTGCGCGACTCGCTCGCCGTGGCGCCCAACGCGACCGGCAGGCGCTCGCTGCCGCGCATCGAGGAGCACGCCACCGCCGTCGACGCGCACCTGAAGCTGGTGCGCGGCGCGAGGAGCGTGCCCGAGCTCGCCGACGGCGCCGAGGGCTACGTCATGGGCGCGCGCGAGATCCTGCGCCGCCAGGCGCTGAGCATCCGCCAGTCCGAGCAGTCCGCCGCGAGCCGCGCCGCGCTGATCGCGCACATGCGCCGCTCCGCGCGCCGCGACGGCGCCTGGATCCGCGACGCGATGACGCAGAAGAAGACCGTGGAGACGCAGTACTTCGACTACGGCCTGACGCTCAAGGCGCTTGCCGAGCTGCTGAAGACCTTCCCCGACTCGAAGCAGCGCATCGCGCCCCTCGTCGGCGAGCAGGCGCTCCTCGACGACGCCCCCGCCGAGGAAGCGCGCGGCCTCGTCCTCAAGGAATCGAGGCGCGCCGCCGACGAGCTCGACAGCGTGCGCCGCCTCGCGCCCCGCTAAAGGGGTCAGAGCATTTTTCTTCTTATCTAGCTTTCCAGCGCGCCCAGGCCCACAGGACGAGGTAGGCGAGCGCAGGCACGGCGACGCCCAGTGCGATCGGCCGCCAGGCTTTGTCGGTTTCTTCGGAGAAGGCGAGGATGGTCGCCGCGTTGAGACCGGAGACGACGACCCAGATCACGCTCAGCAGCAGCCAGAACCTTTTCCAGAGGGGATACGTCCCCATTCAGGAAAAATGCTCTGACCCCATTTAGGCGGCGCGGGCGGCGGCGAGGGAGACGATCAGGCGCTCGAGCTTCTGCGCGTCGGCGTGGAAGCGGCGGATGCCCTCGGCGAGCTTGTCGGTCGCCATCGCGTCCTCGTTGTGCATCCAGCGGAACGCGGGTTCGTCGAGGTCGAGCTTTTCCACCGCCGTGGCCTTCGCTTTCTCGGGAGAAAGCTGGCGCGGCACTTCGCCATCGGCCTTGGAAAGCTGCTCCAGCAGGTCGGGCGCGATGGTGAGGAGGTCGCAGCCGGCGAGGGCGAGGATTTGTGCCGTTTTCCGGAAGCTCGCGCCCATCACCTGCGTCGCGTAGCCGTGCTTCTTGTAATACGCGTAAATCTTCGTCACGGAAGCTACGCCGGGGTCTTCGCCGATCGCAATATCTTCCACTTTCCGCTGCTGTTTGTGCCAGTCGTAGATGCGGCCGACGAAGGGGGAAATCAGGGTGACGCCGGCGTCGGCGCCGGCCCCGGCCTGCGCGAAGGAGAAGAGGAGCGTCATGTTGCAGTGGATCGCCTCGCGCTCGAGCTTCTGCGCGGCGCGGATGCCTTCCCACGTGCTCGCCAGCTTGATCAGGATGCGCTCGCGCCCCACGCCCAGGCGCTCGTACAGGCCGATGATGCGCCGCGCGCGCTCGATGGATTTTTCCGCGTCGAAAGAAAGACGTGCGTCGACCTCGGTGGAGACGCGCCCGCGCACGTGCCGGAGGATCTCTCGGCCGAACTGCACCGCGAGCCAGTCCATGGCGATGCCGGCGTCGCCGCGCGCTTCCTTTATCGCGTTATCCACCAGCGGGCGGAAGCGCGGATCCTGCGAGGCCGTCAGCAGCAGGGAAGGGTTGGTCGTCGCGTCCTGCGGCTTCCAGCGCGCGACGGCTTCGATGTCGCCGGTGTCGGCGACGACGAGGGAATGCTGGCTTAGCGATTCGAGTTGCGACATGATTCGCGTCGGGAGATGGGGGGAATTATAAAAGCATCGGCGGGCCTGCCGAAGCTCGTGCGCATCAATTACACGGTGCGCGCGCTCGCTTTCGCGTATGCGGCGGTGCCCCTCGGGCTGCACCTCGCGACCCTGCGCCCGTCGGCCGGCACGCGCCGAGCTCGACAACCTCTACCTCGACGCGGTGCTGCTCGGCGCCTGGGCGGCGTACCTCGGCTTCCCGACCTGGATCACCTATTCGCTGGTCGCCGCCACCACGCTCAACGCCGCGGTGAACCGCGGCGCCTCGGGCATGGCGGTGTCGATCGCGTGCAGCCTGGCCGGGGCGCTGCTCTGGGGCGCGCTCGGCGGCTGGCACTACGGGCCGATTACCGGCGACCTCGTCACCGCGCTGTGCGCGCTCGGCGCGCTCGTCTACACCGCCGGCATCGGCTACGTCGTCTACCTGAAGAACCGCCGCATCGCCAGGACGCGCGACGCGCTGCGCGCGAGCGAGGAGCGCTCCCGCCTGATCGCCGAGAACGCCGCCGACCTGATCGCGCTCGTCGACCACGAGAGCCGCTGGCTCTACACCAGCCCCGCCTACAAGCGCGTCCTCGACGAGGCGGACCTCGCCCCGGGCGCCGACGCGTGGGGGCGCGCGCATCCCGACGACGCCGAGCACGCGCGCGTCGCGGTGCTGCGCGCGGCGGCCGCCGCCAAGCCGCGCGAGATCGCGCTGCGCATGGTCGACCGCGACGGGCGCATCCGCCAGTACCGCTGCCGCGCCCAGGCGGTGGGCGAGGGCGAGGGCGCGCGCGTGCTGCTCGTCTCGCACGACGTCACCGCGCTGCGCGAGAGCGAGGAGCGGCTGCTGCTCGCGGCGCACGCGCTCGAGGGCATGACCGAGGCGATCATGATCACCGCCGCCGACGGCACCGTGGTGACGGTGAACCGCGCCTTCACCGACGTCACCGGCTACACGCGCGACGACGTGCTCGGCCAGTCCGAGCAGTCGATCCGCAACGCCCTGCAGCCGCCGCAGTTCTACGAGGAGCTCGCCGCCACCGTGCAGCGCGAGGGCTACTGGTCGGGAACCACCTGGAGCCGGCGCAAGAACGGCTCGGTGTACCGCGAATGGCGCAGCGTCCGGGGCGTGCGGGAGGCCGCCGGCGGCGTCACCCACTACGTGCACGTCTTCTACGAGGTCAACGCCGCCAAGGGCGGCTC
>Ga0247825_10002436_pt1 | contig 12231 bp, 13 predicted proteins | sample 13C_Vanillin_Day_FD_194413 | JGI IMG/M metagenome (GOLD analysis project Ga0247825, IMG submission 194413) | Soil microbial communities from agricultural site in Penn Yan, New York, United States - 13C_Vanillin_Day48 | ecosystem: Environmental > Terrestrial > Soil > Agricultural land | place...
ACAAGCCGAGAGAATTATGGAATTGTTGAGACGTGATCACTGACGCACGACTCGCGGCCGACATCGCCTCCGGTGCCGGTGCCCTGCTGCTGGACATCCGCACCGCGGGACTCGGATCGGCGGACGGGCGTGAACTGGGCAGGCGGGGCGACGTCGCCGCCGACGCGTTCATTCTCGGCAAGCTCTCCGCGGAGCGACCCGGCGACGCGATTCTCTCCGAGGAGTCGGCCGACGACCGGTCGCGGCTGGAGAGTTCGCGGGTGTGGATCATCGACCCGCTCGACGGTTCCAAGGAGTACGGACTGCCCGGGCACTCGGACTGGGCCGTGCACGTCGCGCTGTGGGAACGCGGTCGGGGCATCACGGCGGCAGCGGTCGCGCAACCGGCACTGGGTGCCGTGTATGCCAGTGACGACGACAGCCATGCGGTGCATACCGAACAACTTCCGGCACGACCACGGATCGTCGTGTCCGCCAGCAGGCCGCCTGCCTTCGTGGACGCCGTCGCGACGGAGATCGGCGCCGAGGTCACCACCATGGGTTCGGCCGGAGCGAAGGCAATGGCGGTGCTCCGCGGAGACGTGGACGCCTACATCCACTCGGGCGGGCAGTGGGAATGGGACTCGGCCGCACCCGTCGGCGTCGCCGAGGCCGCGGGCCTGCACTGCTCACGGATCGACGGAACCTCGTTGGACTACAACGAATCCCACCCGTACCTGCCCGACCTCCTGATCTGCCGGCCGGAGCTGGCTCGGCCGCTGCTCGCCGCGATCGCGACACACGCCACCGACACGGCCGACAGCGGCCGGGTCGCGATGGCCAGGGCCTACATCGATGCACTGGTCAGCCACGACGCCACCAAGGTGCGTCTCGCGGACAACGCCTGGCGGGTGGAGAACGGTCAGCACACGGGCGAATCGGGGGCCTTCATCCGGGACGAACTCGAGAACGGCCTGCAGTATCAGGCCATCCAGGCCGTGCGCGAACTTTCCTTCCACGAGTGGGGCGACAACGTGGTGGCCCGGTTCGTGCTCGACCTCGGGGCCACGCCCACCGAGGTGACGTCCGTCCGGATCACGGAACATTTCGACATCCCGGCCGGGGCGATCCAGTCCGTCATGGCCATCATCGAACCGTCCGCGATCGAAAGGGAGAACCGATGACCCCGGATCAACTGGTCACCCAATTCTGTGCCGAGTGGATCGAGCCCGATCCGGCGAAGATTGCGGAGTACTTCGCCGAAGACGCCGTCTATCACAATATTCCGATGGAACCCGTCATCGGTCGTGACGCGATCCGCGAGTTCGTCGCCGGCTTCATCGCGGCCTTCGGCGGCATCGACTTCCGTGTGCACCGGCAGGTCACCGACGGCGGGCAGAGCCCCAACGCCGAGGAATCGAGCGGCGTGGTGATGAACGAGCGGATCGACGTGTTCACGCTGAACGGCAACGTCGTCGAACTGCCCGTCGTCGGTGTCTTCGAGATCACCGACGGCAAGATCACCACCTGGCGCGACTACTTCGACATGGCACCGATCCAGGCTGCTGCCGGCGGTGGATAGCGGCCCGATGATCGCCGTCCCGGCCGGGCGGGTCACGCTGTCGGATCGCCGAACCACCCGCAGCTGGAGCGTCGAGCTGGGCGCCTTCGAGATCGCCGTCCATCCGGTGACGCAGGGGGAGTACGCCGACATCACCGGCGAGTGGCCGGGCACCACGCGGGGAACGCGGCTGCCGGTCGACGGAGTGTCGTGGCGGGACGCGATCCTGTTCTGCAACACCCTGTCCGAGCGCGCCGGGCTCGCCGCCGCCTATAGGGTGACCGGCGACGACGTCGTGTGGGACACCATGGCCGACGGGTACCGGCTTCCGGCGGAGGCCGAATGGGAACGCGCCTGCCGGGCGGGCACCACGGGTCCGCGGTACGGCCCGCTCGACGCGATCGCGTGGTACCGCGGCAACTCCGACGGCCGGTCGCAGGACGTGGGCGGGAAGCAGCCGAACGCATGGGGCCTGCACGACACCCTGGGCAATGTGTGGGAGTGGTGCTGGGATCTGTACGACCCCGAGGTGTACGGCACGTACCGGGTCCTGCGCGGCGGTGGGTGGTTCGACGAGCACTGGAGTTGCCGTGCCTCCGTGCGGCGGCGCAGTCACCCGACCTACCGCATCGACGACGTCGGATTCCGTCTCGCCCGCGGTGCATTCACTCCTGACTAAATGTTGACGTCAGGTTCAAGTTAGCTCTAGGCTGAGCTCGGGAGTATGACGACGGTCACATCCGGAGAGGGCGAGTCTGCATGAGCCAGGTCAACACGGTCCGCGGGCCGATCGACAGCGCCGAACTCGGACGCACGTACATGCACGAGCACGTGTTCGTGCTGACGCCCGACGTGCAACAGAACTACCCGGACGAGTGGGGGAGCGAGGACGAGCGGGTCGCCGACGCGGTCACCAAGCTGCGCGCGCTGGCGGAGCAGGGTGTCCGGACCATCGTCGACCCCACCGTCGTCGGCCTCGGCCGGTACATCCCGCGCATCCAGCGGGTCGCGGACCAGCTTCCCGAGCTGAACATCGTTGCCGCAACAGGGCTGTACACCTACGACGACGTGCCGTTCTTCTTCCACTACCGCGGTCCGGCTCTGGACGCGATCGTGGGGGCCGAGGTCCCCGACCCGATGGTGGACATGTTCGTGAAGGACATCGAAGAGGGGATCGCCGACACCGGGGTCCGCGCGGGACTGCTCAAGTGCGCGATCGACCACCAGGGGCCCACGCCCGGTGTCGAGCGGGTGATGCGGGCCGTCGCGAAGGCGCATCGGCGCACCGGCGTGCCCATCACCGTGCACACTCACCCCGGCAGTGAGGCCGGATTGCACGTCACACGCGTGATGTGCGACGAGGAGGGGGTGCGGCCGGACCGGATCGTTCTCGGCCACAGCGGAGACAGCACCGACATCGAGCATCTGACCAGCCTCGCGGAGGCGGGCTTCGTCCTCGGGATGGACCGGTTCGGGATCAACCTGGAGACGACGTTCGAAGCCCGCGCCGACACCCTCGTCGAGATGTGCCGCCGGGGATTCGCGGGGCAGATGGTCCTGTCGCAGGACGCCTCCTGCTACATCGACTGGATCGACCCCAACCTGATGGCGGCACTCCCGCAGTGGCACTACCTGCACATCGAGAACGACGTGCTGCCCTACGTCCGCGAGCGGGGTGTCACCGAGAAGATGATCACCGAGATGCTGGTCGAGGTGCCTCGGCGATACTTCGAGAACGTCGACCCGTACTGACATGTCGCGCCCGCGAATTGCACCCACACCACCGGTCACGGCCCGGGGCGTCCGCACCCGCGATCGTCTCGTCGCGGCGGCCCGGGTGGTGTTCGAGCGCGAGGGGTACCTCGACGCCCGTCTCGTCGACATCAGCAAGGAGGCCGGACTCTCGACCGGATCGTTCTACACCTACTTCACCAACAAGGAAGAGGCGTTCGCGGCGGTCGTCGAGGTGACGCAGAACGACCTGCTGCATCCGGGCATGGGACGGGTCGCGGACGAAGGCGACGTGCACGCGGTCGTGGAGGCGAGCATCCGCGCCTACCTGCACGCGTGCCGCCGGAATGCGCGACTGCTGGCCCTGCTCGAGCAGGTCGCGCACGTCGACCCCGCATTCCGCGAACTGGAACGCTCGCGGGACGAGACGTTCTACCGGCGCAACGCGCGGGCGATCGCCGATCTGCAGGACCGCGGTCTCGCCGACGCCTCGCTCGACCCGATGCTGACGTCGAAGGCGTTGTCCGCCATGGTCGGAAGGATGGCCTACAGCTATTTCGTCGGACCGCCGAGCGAGCGGCGATCGCTCACGTTCGAGCAGTTGACCGCCGGACTCGCGCGGATGTGGACGAACGCGCTGCGCGTCCCCGACCGCGTGTGAGGGGCCGTCAGTAGCCGGGTGCGTGGAGGATGCGCAGAACGAGGTCGGCGTTGATGTCGCCCAGTTCCTCCGGCGTGAATTCGCCGTCGGGGCTGTACCACCGGCAGATGTCCACCGCGAGCGACATGATCGCGAGGACCGCGACACGGGGGTCGGGGATCAGGAACACCCCCTGATCGATCCCGTTCTGCACCTCTCGAATTGCCGCGACCCGGATCTGGAGCCGGGTCTCGGCGACCACCTCGCGGTGTTCGGGGGCGAGATGCCTGCTCTCGTACTGGGCGATGCGCGCGCGGCGGAAGTTCCGGGCGTGCATGATGCTGAATTCGCGGACCAGTGCCCGGACGCGGTCGATGGGGTCGGTGAACGGCGCCACGGCCTTCAGCACCAGCGCGAGCGCGCGCTCGTTCGACCGGCGGACGAGTTGGAACAGCAGATCTTCCTTGGAGGGGAAGTGCACGTACATCGCGGAGGGGCTCATCCCGGCCGTGGTGGAGATGTCCCTCGTGCGGGTGGCTTCGAAACCCTTGTCGGAGAACAGAGTCGTCGCCGCCCGGAGCAGGCGTTCCTCGGATGTCGGCGGACCAGGGCTCGGCTCCTCGGTCGCGGACACGTCGTCTCGCAGTTCGGTCATCGGTGGTCCTCTCCGCCGTATCGAGCTTCGTCCGCATCGGCGGGATCCGGCAAGATCAATCCCCTCGAGTGATTGACATCACACAGCTATTCAAACACACTAAGCAAGCGCTCACTGACTTGAAGTTGGCGTCATGTTCTGAAAAATCTGACTCCCACATCCATACGAAGACCTATCTCGAGGAGTGATCGGATGACTACATCCGCGGTGCAGCCGAGTAAGGACGCAGCCGGCGACACAGCCGTCTCGCGCAAGCGTGCGCATCGGAAACTGCTTGCGGCGGGGCTCGTCGGCAGCTCGATCGAGTGGTACGACTTCTTCCTGTACGGAACCGCTGCGGCACTGGTCTTTCCCCACGTCTTCTTCCCCGACTCGTCGGCGTTGATGGGCACCCTGCTCTCGTTCAGCACGTTCTGGGCGGGTTTCGTCGCACGCCCACTCGGCGGCCTCGTGGCCGGGCACTTCGGCGACAAGTACGGCCGCAAGCCGGCCGTCGTCACCTGCCTGCTGTTCATGGGACTGGCGACGTTCCTCATCGGCTGCCTTCCGGGTGCCGCGACCATCGGCGTCGCGGCCCCGATCCTGCTGGTGGCCCTGCGGTTCGTCCAGGGCCTCGCCTGCGGTGGTCAATGGGGCGGGATCGTCCTGCTGCTGACCGAATCGGCGAGCCCGAAGCGCCGGGGATTCTCCGGGACCTTCGGCCAGATGGGCGTCTCCTTCGGCGTCCTGCTCGGCAACCTCGTGTTCCTCGGCGCCACCGCGGCGATCTCGAACGAGGCGTTCCTCAGCTGGGGCTGGCGGATCCCGTTCTTAGCGAGCGCACTGCTGTTCCCGGTCGTGCTCTACATCCAGACCAAGGTCGAGGACACCCCCGAATTCCGGGACCTGCAGGAGGAGGCGCAGAAGAAGAACAAGACCGTCGTCCGCGCACCGCTGACGGAGGCGATCAAGGAACACTGGCGCAAGATCCTGCTCGGCTGCGGCCTGCTCGCGGCCACCAACTCCCTGTTCTACATCTCCATCGCCGGCGTGCTCAGCTACGGCACCGCGGAACTGGGAATGAAGCGCAACGACCTGCTCGCGATCTCGCTGCTCAGCGCCGGACTCACGGTCGGTGTCGTGCTGTGGTCCGGGCACATGTCCGACAAGATCGGGCGCAGGCCGATGATCCTGATCGGCGCGGCGATGATCATCGTGTGGGCGTTCCCGTACTTCTGGCTGATCAACACCCGGAACCTGCTGCTGTTCTTCATCGCCGTCACGGTCGGCAGCGTCTTCCAGTCCATGACCTACGGGCCGATCGCCGCATACATGGGTGAACTGTTCGCGCCCAACGTCCGGTACTCGGCGGCGTCCCTCGCGTACCAGCTGGCGGCGATCACGGTGAGCGGCGGCACTCCGTTCATCATGACCGCGCTGATCGCCAAGACCGGAACCACCACGTTCGTCGCCGTCTTCGTCGCACTGATGGGGCTGGTCACGTTCCTCTGCGCGTGGAAGCTCCGCGAGACCAACACCGCCGAGGTCCGGAACGATCCCACCGCCGTACCCGGCGCCCAGTTCTACTAGCCGGGACTACCGGGCGGCGTGGGGTGGCTGGCATCCAGCCACCCCACAGCCGTCAGTCCGGCACCGTCAGCACGATCCGGCCCTCGCAGTCCCCGGATTCGAGCAGGCGGTGCGCCTCGGCGGCCTGCGCCAGCGGCAGCGTGGTGTGCGGCATGCTCACCGCGCCCGCGGCCACCCACTCGATCGCGCGGCGCGCGGCGGCCTCCGCGGCAGTCGGATCCTGCATCAGCAGTCCGCCGACGTTGAAACCCAGGACGGCGCGGTTGGCGAGCCACAACTCGTTGGCACCGACCTTCACGTCGTCCTCTCCGCTCGCATTGCCCACGGCGAGAAGCCGGCCCAGCGGCGCGAGCACGTCGAGACTCTCGGCGCGCAACCGGCCGCCGACCGGGTCCACGACGATGTCCACCGAATCGATGCCCGCGTCCGACAGGGCGCTGGGAAATCCGTTGCTCGACACCACCAGGTCGTATCCGTACCGCTCGGCCTCCGCCGCACGCCGGGAGGACCGGACCGTGCCCAGCACCTGCGCGGCGCCGAGCCGACGGGCCACCTGTGCGGTGATGCCCGAGAGGGCACCTGCGGCGCCGTGGATCAGCACCTGGCTTCCCGGACCGACATTGCCCACGAGTTCCAGTGACAGCAGCGCCGTGGTCGTGTTCGGGACCACCGCCACCGCCTCGGCGGCATCGAGGCGAGGGTCGACGGAATCCAGCGGGATCGTGATGGCCGCATCGGCCACCGACACTTCGGCATAGCCGCCCGCGGTGGGGCGAGAGAGCGTCACGACGGGCTGGCCGACCCGCAGATGATGCACGCCGGCACCGACTTCCCGCACCGTTCCCGCCACCTCGAGGCCGGGCACGATCGGTGGTGTCCCGCCGAATTCACCACGCCGCATGAGGACGTCCGCCAACCCGACCGCCGCGTGCGACACATCGATACTCACCTGGCCGGGCCCCGGCTCCGGAACGGCGAGGTCGGCCGCCTCGAGGACGTCTACCGCGCCGAAGCGTGAAATGGTGATCGCGCGCATGCCTACCTCGTCATCTCGTCGTCGCACGGGTACGGCCGCCACCGTAGTACGGTGACGGCCGCGGCGAGCCCTCCGGGCGGGTGTGCTGTCAGTGGTCGCCGATCTCCAGCACGAGCTTGCCGGTGTTGGCGCCGTCGAACAGCAGATTGAGTGTGCGGCCGAAGGCCTCGACGCCGCCGGTCTCGACCTGCTCGCGGGTCACGATCTCCCCGGCGCGGATCCACTCCGACATCGCCTCCATGCCCTCGGGGAACCGGTCGAGGTAGTCGAACACGATGAACCCGGTCATCGACGCCCGGTTGACCAGCAGCGACAGGTATCGGGACGGGCCGGGCTGCGGGTCGGTGGCGTTGTATCCGGAGATCGCACCGCACAGCGCGACCCGGGCGTTCTTGCGGAGCCGGGCCAGTGCGGCGTCGAGGATCTCGCCGCCGACGTTGTCGAAATAGATGTCGATTCCGTCCGGGGCCGCGGCGCGCAGCGCCTTCCCGACCGATTCGGATTTGTAGTCGATCGCCGCGTCGAAACCCAGATCCTCGGTCAGCCACGCACACTTCTCCGGGCCGCCGGCGATGCCGATCACGGTGGCGCCCTTCAGCTTGGCGATCTGCCCGGCGATACTCCCGACCGCTCCGGCCGCCCCCGAGATGAGCACGGTGTCGCCCTTCTCCAGCTTGCCGACATCGGTGAGGCCGAAATAGGCGGTCATGCCGGGGAAACCGAGCGCGCCCAGCCACGTCGGTGCCGGGGCGAGCGACTCGTCGACGGCGAGAGCGCCGCGGCCGTCGGAGAGCGCGAACTCCTGCACACCGAACTGCCCGGAGACGAGCTGTCCCTCCGGGAACTTCGCGTTCTTCGACGCCACCACCCGGCCGACGGCGTGGGTGCGCATCACCTCACCGATCGCCACCGGCGGCACGTACGACTTCACGTCGTCCAGCCACCCGCGCATCGCGGGGTCGAGCGACACGTAGTCCACCTTCACGGTGAATTCGCCGTCCGCGGGTTCGGGAATCGGTTCCGATGTGATCTCCCAGGTGGAGTCGTCGGGACGGCCGACCGGGCGCTTCGCCAGTCGGACCTGCCTGTTCACGGATGTCACGGTGTTCACCTTTCGGGTACTTCTGCGGTCAGTGCGTCGTTCTTCAGTGCGGTCCGGTCGATCGACCGCTTGAGGATCTTTCCGGTCGACCCCTTCGGGAGGGAATCGACGATCGCGACGATCCGGGGAATCTTGTATGCGGACAGTCGCTCTCGCGCCCAGCTGGTCAGTTCGCCGCCGTCCAGGCCGGAACCGGGGACGGTGGCCACGACCGCGGCCACCTCCTCGCCGTAGTGATCGTCGGGAACACCCACGACGGCGGCCTCGAGGATGTCGGGGTGTGTGTACAGCACCTCCTCGACTTCGCTCGGGTACACGTTGTAGCCGCCGCGGATGATGAGGTCCTTCACCCGGTCGACGATGCGCAGATCCCCGTCCGCATCGATCTCGCCCAGATCCCCCGTGCGCAGCCAGCCGTCCGAGTCCAGGACGGCTGCGGTGTCGGACGGCCGGTTCCAGTAGCCCTTCATCACGGTCGCCCCCTTCACGAACACCTCACCGACGGTGCCGGGAGGGCAGGCGGTGTCGTCGTGGTCCCGCACCTCGACCTCCAGCCGGGGCACCGCGCGTCCGGTGTAGCCGATCTTGCCGCCGCGGTCGATGTCGTTGAACGTGCCGAACGCGGTGGTCTCGGTGAGCCCGTATCCCTCGAGGATGGTGCACCCGAAGCGGGACTCGAATTCGCGGGCCACTTCGCCCGGCAGCGACGCGCCCCCGGAGATGGCGATGCGGAGTTGCGTGAAGTCCTGCGAGTCGGCGCCGTCCGCGGCGTGGAGCATCGCGTTCCACATCGTCGGCACCCCGGCCATGATCGTGAGCCGGTCGCGTCGCAGGAGGGCGAGCATCGCGGCCGGGTCGAACCTCGCCAGCAGCGACAGCGACCCGCCGCCCGTGAACGTCGCCATCATGACCGAGGCCTGGCCGAAGACGTGGAAAAGGGGAAGCCCGGTGCCCGTCCGGTCGTCGCCGGAACCGCGACTGCATTCGGCGCCGATCTCACCGCCGGACAACAGGTTCCCGACCGTCAGCTCCGCGCCCTTCGGCCGCCCGGTGGTGCCCGACGTGTAGAGGATGGCGGCGGTGTCGTCGCGGCTCCGCTCGACGACGGGAACCGGCTCGGCGTCCGGTGTGGCGGCGTCGGGTGCGAGCGTCCAGGCGGGGATGTCCAACGCCGACGCGGCGTCGCCGATCGCGGGCTCGAGTTCGTGCCACACGATGGCGAGCGCGGCGCCGGCGTCGGCGAGGACGTACTCGGTCTCGGGCCGGGTGGACATCGTGTTCACCGGGACCACGACGCACCCCGCCGCCTGAATTCCCAGATACGCCACCACGAATTCGGGCACGGAGGGTGCGGCCAGGAGGACTCTGCTGCCGGGGGACAGGCCCGCTCGGGTGAGTGCGCCCGCATACCGGGTGCTCGCGTCGCGCAACTGTCCGTAGGTCAGGGTGCTGTCCGCGCCCCGTAGTGCGATGTTGCCGGGAGTGGCGTCCGCGTGGCGGGACACCGGATCGATCACATTTGCCATGTCGTCAACCTCCGACGCGGTAGCAGGATTATCCGGCCTCGACGACGCGGGCGACGGACTCGGACACGACCACCGGCTTGTCGGAGCCCTCGCGCTCGACGACCTGGCTCATCGTCACCTGGATGCCGCCCCCGACCTGTTCCGCGGACTGCACGGTGGCGCGCATCCGGATGCGTGAACCCACCGGCACCGGCGCGGGGAAACGGACCTTGTTGTAGCCGTAGTTCAGGCTGTGGGCGAAACCGTCGAACCGCAGCAGGGTCGCCGACAGCGCCGGTCCGAGGGACAGGCTGTACAGCCCGTGCGCGATGGTGCCGCCGAGTGGGCTGGCGGCGGCGCGCTCGGGATCGATGTGAATCCACTGGTGGTCGCCGGTCGCGTCGGCGAAGGCGTTGACACGTTCCTGGGTGACGTCGTGCCAGTCGGTGGGGCCCAGCTCCTTGCCGATCAGCGCCGTGAGCTCGTCGAAGCTCGCGGGGCGAACGGGCAGTGCGGTGGTGTCGGTCATCTGTCTCCCTCAATTCCGGGTGGTGCAGGGCCTGGATGTGTCACGTTGGCTGCATCGAACTTCGAGGTGTTCGTCGAACTCCGACACTTGAACTTGACGACGGATTCAACTATACAAAAGAGAGACGCGAGTCACAACGCACGGCGAAGGAGAGGACACCTCGTGAAGGTTGCACAGAAGGTCGCCATCGTGACCGGCGGTGGAGGCGGTATCGGCGGGGCGATCGCGGACCGTCTCGCCGACCAGGGCGCCAAGGTGCTGGTCGCCGATCTCGACCCGAACGCCGCCGCCGCGGTTGCGGACGGAATCAACGCACGTCACCCCGGAACGGCCGTCGCCGAAGGCGCCGACGTCGCGGACGCCGATCAGATCCGGCGCATCATCGATCGCGCGGAGACCGAGTTCGGCCCGGTCGATCTCTACTTCGCCAACGCCGGCATCGCGGGAGCACCCGGTCTCGACGCCGACGACGCCGGCTGGGATCTCGCGATCGACGTCAACGTCCGCGCCCACATCCGCGCCGCCCAGCAGCTCGTGCCGAAGTGGGTGGAGCGGGGCGAGGGGTACTTCGTGTCGACCGCGTCAGCGGCCGGGCTCCTCACTCAAATCGGCTCGGCCACCTACGCGGTCACCAAGCATGCGGCCGTAGCGTTCTCCGAATGGCTGTCGGTCACCTATGGGGACAACGGAGTTCGCGTCAGCTGCCTCTGTCCGATGGGAGTCGAGACGAAGTTGATGCGCTCCGGCGAGAACTCGGGTGATCCACTCGGAGTCGCGGCCACCCGCGCCGTCGTCTCGGCAGGCGACGTGCTGCAGCCCGAGCAGGTCGCCGACATCGTGCTCGACGCCGTGGACCGGGAGACGTTCCTGATCCTGCCCCACGAGAGCGTCCTCACCATGTACCGGCAGAAGGGGTCCGACTACGACCGCTGGCTGCGCGGGATGCGCCGCTACCAGAGTTCGCTGCTGGAGCACGCATGACACCCGAGCACGCAGACCTGGTCCTCGCCGAGCGGCGTGGACCGGTCCTGGTGCTCACGTTCAACCGGCCGGACAAGCTGAACGCCTGGACCGACGACCTCGAGGACCGCTACTTCACGCTGCTGAGCGACGCCGAGGACGACCCCGGCGTACGCGCGATCGTCGTGACCGGCGCCGGGCGCGGGTTCTGCGCAGGCGCCGACCTCGGACGCCTGCAGGCCGTCGGTGACGTCTCCGAAGAAGACCTCCTCCGGCCGCGCCCCCGCGACCTTCCCGCGACACTGCGCAAGCCGCTGATCGGGGCGATCAACGGGGTCGCCGCCGGTCTCGGAATGGTGGAAGCCCTCTACTGCGACGTCCGGTTCGCCTCGGCGTCCGCCCGGTTCACGACCGCCTTCGCCAAGCGGGGACTGATCGCCGAATACGGCATCTCCTGGCTGCTGCCCCGGCTCGTGGGACGCAGCCGCGCCACCGACCTGCTGCTGTCGAGCCGCATGGTCGACGCCGAGGAGGCACTGCGCATCGGACTCGTCGACCACCTCGTGCCGGACGGTTCGGTCGTCGACGGCGCGGTCGCCTATGCCGAACAGCTGTCGACGCACTGCTCCCCGACGTCGATGGCCGTCATCAAGGACCAATTACAGAACGATGCGGACGGCCCGTACGCCGAGTCCGTGGCCCGAGCGGAAGGCCTGATGTTGCAGGCGTTCCGCGGGGCCGATCTCGTCGAGGGCGTACAGAGTCACCTCGACAAGCGCACACCCATGTTTCCCTCACTACCCGTCAGGAGTTCCCATGTCCCTGTTTGACATCTCGGATCGCGCCCAGCAGTTGCAGACCGATCTGCTGGAGTTCATGGATTCGCATGTGTATCCGGCGGAGGCGGTGTATGAGGAGCAGATGCGGGAGTCGGGGGATCCGCATTTCCAGCCGCCGGTGTTGG
>Ga0247825_10002438_pt1 | contig 12227 bp, 8 predicted proteins | sample 13C_Vanillin_Day_FD_194413 | JGI IMG/M metagenome (GOLD analysis project Ga0247825, IMG submission 194413) | Soil microbial communities from agricultural site in Penn Yan, New York, United States - 13C_Vanillin_Day48 | ecosystem: Environmental > Terrestrial > Soil > Agricultural land | place...
GTGATGGTGGCCTTGAGCTGCTCCCAAGGCACCGACGCGGCGCGAAGCGGCAGCGTCACGAGCGGGATCAACACGATCAGCGTCAGATACGCGAGCGTGTATCCAAGCGTGAGCTTGAATCCCGGCAGAACCGTGCGTCTCATGCGTTTCTAGGTAGGGCACCCCTTCAGGGGTGCCTCCCCTTCAGGCGTGCCTCATCTGCCGGGCCGGTAGATCTTGTCGAACATCCCGCCGTCGTTGAAGTGAGCTTTCTGTGCGTTCTGCCAGCCGCCAAACGCCTGGTCGATCGTGAACAGCTCCACCTTCGCGAACGTGCTCGCGTATTTCGCTGCCACCTTCTCGTCGCGCGGTCGGTAGTGATTCCGCGCCGCGATTTCCTGTCCCTCGGGCGTGTACAGGAACTGCAGATAGGCGTCGGCGACCGCTTTCGTTCCTTTTCGAGCCACGACCTTGTCGACCACCGTCACCGGCGGCTCGGCCAGGATGCTTATCGACGGCGTGACGATCTCGACTTTGCCCTTCGCCTCCTCGAGGGCGAGGTACGCCTCGTTCTCCCACGCCAGAAGGACGTCGCCGATGCCGCGCTGCACGAACGTCGTGGTCGCGCCGCGCGCTCCGGAGTCGAGCACGGGAACGTTTTTGAAGAGGGCGGCGACGAATTCGCGCGCCTTGGCGTCGCTGCCACCGTTCTTCCGCTTCGCGTATTCCCATGCCGCCAGATAATTCCACCGCGCGCCGCCCGAGGTCTTCGGGTTCGGCGTGATGACCTGGACGCCCGGGCGAATCAGGTCGTTCCAATCCTTGATGCCTTTGGGATTCCCGTTCCGCACGAGAAAGACGATGGTCGAGGTGTACGGTGCGCTGTTGTGCGGCATGCGCTTCTGCCAGTCCTTGTGAATCAGGCCGGAGTTCGACACCGCATCGATGTCGTAGGCCAGCGCCAGCGTCACGACGTCGGCCTCGAGGCCGTCGATGACCGCGCGCGCCTGCGAGCCCGATCCACCGTGTGACTGGCGGAACCGGATATCCTGGCCGGTCTTCGCCTTCCAGTACTTGGCGAAGGCGGCGTTCACAGCGACGTAGAGCTCGCGTGTCGGGTCGTAGGAGACGTTCAGCAGCTGCGTCTGCGCAGAGGCCGTGGCCGCCAGCGCGAGGGCCAGAGCGCCCGCGAGAATCGTTCGTGACAGTAACTTCATGATCGACTTCATGATTCCTTCCCTAAAAATTCAACTGGGTTCGAAACGCGATGCCGTTCTCGGCGGGCCGTGCGCCAGCCCGGTTGTCGTCGAACACCGTGCGCTCGAAGTTGAGGACGTGCTTCAGGTTGCCGGTCAGGTACCAGTTCAGGCCGATGGTCCATGCCTGCGCCTTGCGGCTGGAGCCGGCAGCCGCTAATCCCAGATCGATTGCCGCCTGGTCGACCTGCAATTCATGGACGCGCGCGGCAAGCTGGAACGCGCCCCAGTGCCCGGTTGAAGGATCGAAAATCGCGCGCGGGCGGACGCCAGGGCCGGCATCCGTGGCCGCCTCTCCGGTCAGCACCCACGACGCCGCAACCTGCCAGGCCCGGGCCGCGATGTCGTCAGAGACGCCGTTGCGCGTCACGGGGACTTCCGTCCGGACGTATTCCGCCCAACCGCCGAACGGGCCGCTGAAGAAAAACAGCTGCGGCGAATAGCGGACCCTCCTGCCGCTGGCAACCGCACCGGTCGCATAGGAGAAAAACGGCTGTTGGAGAGTCTGCGTGCGGTAGGACGGCAGCGCGGCGGCGCCGGTCTGACGTCCGGTATTGCCCGACACAGCGACGCCGAGACCGCGCAGCGGGCTCGCGACGTTGCGCGTGAAGGGGCGGAGAATCAGGCGGGCCGAGACGTCTTTTCCGTCGTTGGCGTCGAGATCCCCGCTGCCACCGTCGGCCACGCCATTCATCACGCCGGCGAGATAGCTGAAAAAGCCGCCCTTCACATCGCCCAACACCTGGATCCCGAGGTCTCGATTGGGCGCGAGGGACGTCGGAAACGCGCGGTCGAGGAACAACAGGTTCGACGCGGAATGGAGCCGCTCCATCCCGAACGGGTGCTTTCCCTTGCCGGCGCGGATGCGGAAGGCTGGCGAGAAGATGGTGTCGAAGTAGGCGTCCTGAACGACCAGCGTGCCGCCGGCAAAATCAGGGTTCAGATAGAACTCGAACCGTCGCAGAATCCGCCCGCGCAGGTACGGTCGCAGGCGCCGGAAGGCGAACGTGTCGTTGATCGCCTGATTCTCGTCTTCGGCGGCAAACCGGCCGTCCGCCTGCGCGACTAGACCAAACTGCAGCCGATACTCACCGTTGCCCGACTCGATCGCGATTCCGTCCTGGCCGGCGACCACGCGCGCCGGCGGCGCAACGCCAGGAACCTCGTCGGCGACGGGCTCCACCGCGCCCTGTTGTGCGAGCACGGGTCCCGCGACCAGAACGACAAAACCAATAACCAGAACAAACCGAACGCGCATCGTCTCTCCTCAAGAAATCGTTCGGATCGTTCGAAACGTTCGAAACGTTCGAATCGTTCGAAACGTTCGAGCTGAATCCGCGGGTTCGCCGAACGACTGAATCGAGGAGGAGGCCGGAAGGCGCTTACCCCTGGACCGTCGCCGGCCAGCTACACACGCAGCGACACGACGCCGCCATGCAGCCACAGGCCCGACAACGGAGGGACAGCGAAATCATGAGGTGGTAAATATCTATATGTTGACTAGGAGATTCCTGTCAAGTGGGCCGACTTCGCCGCTGGCACCTATCGGCTTCGGCGCGACAAGCCGGCACGCGAGCGGGCGTTCAACCCTGCCAGCGTGGTGTTGTCCAGAATGTGGGCCGTGGCATCCCGGACTTCCTTCATCGCCAGGCGGACGCCGCAGGTTTCCTCGTCGAGGCACTCGTCGCAGCGGCGGTACGCGGTCTTGCTGACGCAGGGGATAAGGGCCAGGGGGCCTTCGAGTACCCGAATGATTTCGCCAACGGTGATATCGCCCGGTTTGCGCGCGAGCACGTAGCCGCCGCTCCGGCCAAGCTTGCTCTGCAGCAAGCCATGCCGGGTTAGTTCGAGCAGGATGGCTTCAAGGAATTTCTTCGGCAGACGCTGGCGATCGGCCAGCTCCGACGCCTGTATCGGCCGCTGGCCAGCCTCCTCGGCCGCCAGCTCCAGCATCGCCTTGAGGCCGTACTTCGACTTCTTGGAAAGCACACGATAGTCTAGCTGGCAGATAGGCTTATGGCCAGCCAGTCCCGCGCTGGCTTTACCGTCCACGTCTCACCGGCGCTGATTGGCTGCGACTGGGTGAGCGTTCCTGAGCTGACAAGTTCGCCCGCGGCTCACTTCCCTTTGCAGAGTCAGGTCGGCTATCGTAAGCGCTTCGTCTCGCGGTCGGCACTGCGAAAGTGAAGCGTAAATAAAGAGGACACACTCCGATGGCGTCCACAGCGAACACGTCTACCGGCGCCGTCACGGCCGAGCCATCCCGCTGGCCCCAGTTGATCTTCGGCATCGCCTGTATGGTGGCCGCCTCGAACATCCAATATTCGTGGACGCAGTTCGTTCCCGAGATTCAGAAAGCGCACGGCTGGGAGCGCGCAGCGATCCAGACGGCCTTCAGCATCTTCGTCGTCGTTCAGACGTGGAGCACGCCATTTATCGGCCACTTCATCGACCGTTACGGACCACGTGTCCTGGTCCTTCTCGGCGGCGTGCTGACGGGCCTGGCGTGGGTCGTCAACTCCTACGCCACCACGCTCCCCGGCTTCTACGTGGGGTCGGTCGTCGGCGGTCTGGGCGTCGGGGCCGTGTACGCGACCTGCATCAACAACTCGATCAAATGGTTTCCGGACAAACGGGGACTCGCAGTCGGTTTGACCGCGGCCGGTTACGGTTCCGGCACCATCCTCACAGTCATCCCTATCGCCAACATGATTGCGAGCGCTGGATACCAGGCCACGTTCTTTACGTTTGGCTTGATTCAGGGCGCGGTGATCTTCCTCTTCGCCTGGTTCCTGCGGGCGCCCCGGCCCGGTGTGATCACATATTCGGCGAACGTCGCGCAGTCCCGGCGCGACTACACGCTCTCCGAGGCACTTCGCACACCGGTGTTCTGGGTGATGCTGGTGATGTTCACCAGCACGGTCACCGGCGGCCTGATGGCCGTCGCTCAGCTCAGCGTGATCGCTCAGGACCTCGGCGTCAGGGACATCCAGGTCAACTTCTACTTCTTCACCATGGCGGCGCTGCCCTTCGCGCTGATGATGAACACGATCGTCAATGGCCTGTCCCGGCCGCTGTTCGGCGGGCTCTCGGACTACATCGGCCGCGAGATGGTGATGTTCATCGCGTTTTCGCTCGAAGCCGTGGGCATCCTGGCGCTTGGCTGGTACGGCAGCAATCCCTGGGCGTTTGTCGTGCTCTCGGGCGTGGTCTTCTTCGCGTGGGGCGAGGTCTACAGTCTTTTCAGCGCCACCGCCGGGGACACATTCGGCACCAGACACATTGGCAAGATCTACGGGTTGCTCTACTGTGCCAAGGGAGTAGCCGCTTTGCTCGTGCCGTTCGGAAACGTCCTCATGGAGGCGACGGGATCGTGGACCAGCGTGCTCTACACGATGGCGGTCCTGGATCTCGGCGCTGCGCTTGCGGCGATCCTTATCCTCAGACCGATGAGGCGTCGCTACGCGCTCGCCGACGCCGCACTGGGCCTCCGACCGAAGTCGGTCCTGGCGCAGGGTTGAGGTTGTTCTCAATACAACGGAGGAATTCATGCCGGAGACCGCAACGTTACGTGAGGATGCCAACGCCGCCGATGTCGAGCAAAACCTGACGGATGGCTGGCACCTCGTCATCGAGGCGCTCAGGCTCAACGGCATCACCACGATCTACGGTGTGCCTGGTATTCCGATCACGGACCTTGGCCGTCTGGCACAGGCCGCTGGCCTGCGCGTCATCTCCTTCCGGCATGAACAGAACGCCGGGAACGCTGCAGCCATCGCCGGCTACCTGACCAGACAGCCCGGCATATGCCTCACGGTGTCAGCGCCCGGCTTCCTCAACGGACTGAGTGCGCTGGCCAATGCGACGACCAACTGCTTTCCGATGATCCTGATCAGCGGCTCCTCCGAGCGCGAGATCGTCGACCTGCAGCAGGGTGACTACGAAGAGATGGACCAGCTGGCGATTGCCAAGCCGCTCTGTAAGGCGGCCTTCCGCGTGCTGCATGCCGCCGACATCGGCATTGGCGTCGCGCGCGCGATCCGCGCGGCGGTGTCTGGTCGTCCGGGCGGCGTGTATCTCGATCTGCCGGGCAAACTTTTCGCTCAGGTCATCGATGCGGACGCCGCAGCCAGGTCACTCGTCAAGGTCATCGATCCCGCGCCGGCCCAAATTCCTGCGCCGGACGCCGTCAGGCGTGCGCTCGATCTGCTGAAGAGCGCGAAGCGACCCTTGATTATTCTCGGCAAGGGCGCCGCATACGCGCAGGCCGACGACCAGATTCGCCGCCTGGTCGAAAAGAGCGGCATACCGTTTCTGCCGATGAGCATGGCCAAGGGCCTGCTTCCAGACACGCACCCGCAGTGCGCCGGGGCCGCACGCTCGACGGTGCTGAAGGAGTCCGACGTCGTCATGTTGGTCGGCGCCCGGCTCAATTGGCTGCTGTCGCACGGCAAGGGCAAGACCTGGGGTGAGCCCGGATCGAAGAAGTTCATCCAGATCGACATCGAGCCGAAGGAGATGGACTCGAACGTCGAAATCGCCGCTCCAGTGGTGGGCGACATCGGCTCCTGCGTCTCCGCGCTGCTCCAGGGCATGGGCGATCAGTGGCCGGCAGCACCGGCCGACTGGATCACCGCAGTCAAGACCAAACGCGAGGAAAACGTCGCCAAGATGGCGCCGCGGCTGGCGAACACCAAGTCACCGATGGACTTCCACGGCGCCCTGGGCGCCCTGCGCGCCGTCATCAAAGAACGGCCGGATGCGATCCTCATCAACGAAGGCGCCAACACCCTTGATCTCGCGCGCAGTGTCATCGACATGTATCAACCGCGCAAGCGCCTGGACGTCGGCACCTGGGGCGTCATGGGCATCGGAATGGGCTTCGCCGTCGCCGCCGCCATCGAAACCGGTAAACCTGTGCTGGCGATCGAAGGCGACAGTGCCTTCGGGTTCTCCGGCATCGAGGTGGAAACGATTTGCCGGTACAACCTGCCGGTCTGCGTCGTCGTCTTCAACAACAATGGCATTTATCGCGGTACCGACGTCAATCCCGGCGGCTCGGATCCGGCGTTCACCGTCTTCGTCAAAGGCTCGCGTTACGACAGGTTGATCGAAGCCTTCGGCGGCGTCGGCGTGAATGCGACAACACCGGACGAGTTGAAGCGCGCCGTCGATGCGGCGATGGACTCCGGCAAGCCGACGCTCATCAACGCGGTGATCGACCCAACGGCCGGCACCGAGAGCGGCAGCATCGGGAAACTCAACCCGCAAAGCACTCGCAAGAAATAGTCAACCGATTGGAGAGGCACTCATAGATGGGCAAGGCACTCGACGGCGTTCGCATTCTCGACTTCACTCATGTTCAATCAGGGCCGACGTGCACGCAGCTTCTTGCATGGCTGGGAGCCGACGTCATCAAGGTTGAACGCGCCGGCGAGGGGGACGTCACGCGCGGCCAGCTGCGCGACATTCCCGGAGTGGACAGTCTGTATTTCACGATGCTCAACGGGAACAAGCGCTCGATCACGGTCGACGGCAAGAACCCGAAGGGGAAGGCGATCCTCGAAGCGCTCGTAAAGAAATGCGATGTGCTCGTGGAGAACTTCGCCCCTGGCGCGCTCGACCGCATGGGTTTTTCATGGGAGCGTGTCAATCAGCTCAACCCGCGCATGATTATGGCGTCGGTCAAGGGATTCGGCCCCGGCCCGTACGAAGACTGCAAAGTCTACGAGAACATCGCGCAGTGTGCGGGTGGCGCAGCGTCGACGACCGGCTTCGATGACGGCCCGCCGCTCGTCACCGGCGCGCAGATCGGCGACAGCGGAACCGGATTGCACCTGGCGCTGGGCATCGTGGCGGCCTTGTACCAGCGCAACACCACGGGCCGCGGTCAGCGCGTGCTCGCCGCGATGCAGGATGGCGTGTTGAATCTGTGCCGCGTGAAGCTGCGCGACCAGCAGCGGCTCGCACGGACGCACGTCCTCGAGGAGTATCCGCAATACCCCAACGGCACGTTCGGCGATGCCGCCCCGCGGTCGGGGAACGCCTCCGGCGGCGGACAGCCCGGATGGATTCTCAAGTGCAAGGGCTGGGAAACCGACCCCAACGCCTACATCTACTTCATCACGCAGGCACCGGTCTGGGACGCCATCTGCAAGGTGATCGGCCGCGAGGAATGGCTGACCGATCCGCGGTACGCGACGCCGAAGGCGCGGCTGCCGCATCTGTCCGAGATTTTCGACGGAATCGAGGAATGGACGAAGACGAAGACCAAGTTCGAGGCGATGGACATCCTCAACGAGCACGACATCCCGTGCGGACCGATTCTCTCCATGAAAGAGATCGCGGAAGAGCCCTCGCTTCGCAAGACCGGCACCGTCGTCGAGGTCGATCACCCGAAGCGCGGCCCGTACCTCACGGTGGGCAATCCGATCAAGATGTCTGACAGTCCGGCCGACGTGAAGCGGTCGCCACTACTCGGCGAGCACACCGAGGAGATCCTGGCAGAGCTCGGCTTCGGAGCGAATGACATCGCAGCGCTGCGCGCCGAAAAAGTCATCTGAAACGGATCCAGATATGACCATGACCACCAACCCCACCGAAGAAGTCAGACGTGTGCTGGATACAGTCAAAGCCGAAGGCCGCACCGCGCTCACCGCACCCGAAGGCAAGCTCGTATGCGAGGCGTACGGGATCGCCGTTCCCAGGGAAGGCGTGGCGACCTCGGCCCGCGAGGCGGCGGCGATTGCCACGGCGATGGGCTTTCCGGTGGTGCTCAAGGTCGTCTCGCCGGAGATCTTGCACAAGACCGAGGCCGGAGGCGTGCTGGTTGGCGTGAACAGCGCCGAGGACGTCCAGAAGGGCTTCGATACCATCATCGCCAACGCCAAGAAGTACAACGCGAAGGCGAACATCCTCGGCGTCCAGGTGCAGCAGCTGCTCGCCGGTGGTCAGGAAGTGATCATTGGTGCCGTCACCGATCCCGTGTTCGGCAAGCTGGTCGCCTTCGGTCTGGGCGGTGTCCTGGTCGAAGTGCTCAAGGACATCACGTTCCGTCTGTCGCCCGCGACACAGGATGACGCGTTGTCGATGCTCGACGGCATCGCCGCGGCGCCGATACTCAAGGGCGTCCGCGGTGCGGATCCGGTCAATCGCGACGCGCTCGCGACGATGATCCTGAACGTGTCTCAGCTCATCTCCGACCATCCGGAAATCGCGGAGATGGACCTCAACCCGGTCTTTGCGACGAAGGACGGAGCGATCGCGGCCGACGTCCGGATCGTCGTCGATCCGTCACCCGCACCAGCGCGATATCGCCCGAAGCACGAAGACATCGTGCGCGATATGAACCGCATCATGAAGCCGAAGGCGGTGGCCGTCATCGGCGCCTCGGCCGAGGCCGGCAAGATCGGCAACTCGGTCATGAAGAACCTGATCAACGGCGGCTACAAGGGGCACATCTATCCGATCAATCCCTCGGCCGGCGAGATCATGGGACTGCAGGCATACAAGAGCGTCAAGGACGTTCCCGGCGACATCGACGTCGCGGTGTTCGCGATTCCGGCCAAGTTCGTCGCCGGGGCAATCGCCGAGTGCGGCGAGAAGAAGATCCCGGGCGCGGTGCTCATTCCTTCGGGGTTTGCCGAAGTCGGCAATCACGAGGGGCAGAAGGAGCTCGTCGCCGTCGCCCAGAAATACGGCGTCCGCCTGATGGGCCCGAACATCTACGGTTTCTATTACACCTGGAGCAATCTCTGCGCGACGTTCTGCACGGCCTACGACGTCAAAGGCCACGCGGCGTTGTCGTCGCAGTCGGGCGGGATCGGGATGGCGATTATCGGCTTCTCCCGCTCGGCGAAGATGGGCGTCTCGGCCATCGTCGGCTTGGGGAACAAGTCGGATATCGATGAAGACGATCTGCTGACGTTCTTCGAGCAGGATGACAACACCCACATCATCGTGCAGCACTGCGAGGACCTGAAGGACGGCCGCGCGTTCGCCGAAGTGGCGAAGCGCGTGTCGAAGAAAAAGCCAGTCGTCGTGCTGAAGGCCGGACGCACGGCCCTCGGATCCAAAGCCGCCGCCTCGCACACCGGCGCGCTCGCCGGCAACGACAAGATCTACGACGATGTGCTCCGGCAGTCCGGCGTGATTCGGGCGCGATCGCTGCGCGAGATGCTCGAGTTCGCGCGCGCACTTCCGATCCTGCCGACACCGAAGGGCGACAACATCGTCATCATCACGGGCGCCGGCGGCTCCGGCGTCCTGTTGTCTGATGCGGTCGTGGACAACGGCCTGTCATTGATGGCGTTCCCGCCTGACCTCGATGCGGGATTCAAGAAGTTCATCCCCCCGTTCGGCGCGTCCGGCAACCCCGTCGACATTACGGGCGGCGAACCGCCGAAGACCTACCAGAACACCGTACGGTTCGGACTCGAGGATCCGCGTATCCATTCGCTCATCCTCGGTTACTGGCACACGATCGTCACGCCACCGATGGTATTCGCCAGGCTCCTGGCTGAGATCGTGGAGGAAATGCGGGCGAAGGGCATCGACAAACCGGTCGTCGTGTCTCTGGCGGGGGATGTGGAGGTCGAAGAGGCGTCCGAATATCTCTTTGCACACAGGATTCCGGCCTATCCCTATTCAACGGAGATTCCGGTGGACGTGCTCGGCGCCAAGTACAAGTGGGCGCGCGCCGCCGGATTGCTCTGACCTGAATGGAGCGGGCGGCTTAACGAGACGGACCAATCTGGTCGGGTTTTGGGGTAGAATTACAGGCAGTGTTTCTCTCAAATTGCTGCTGTACCTGCGCTTGTTGTATGAGGACCCCATCGGTCCCGGCGCTAACGGTCCAGCTGTTTGGGTAATAACCAGAAATACAAAGAGCTGAAACGAAGCCCGGGACAAAATCCCGGGCTTTTTTGTTTTTATGTCTACAGTGGCCTTATCTCCGGACGTGACGACCGACCTCCGCCTCGACCATCTCCGCGCGCTGGAGGCCGAAAGCATCCACATCATGCGCGAGGTGGTGGCCGAATTTGAGCGGCCGGTCATGCTCTACTCCATCGGCAAGGATTCCTCGGTCCTGCTCCGGCTCGCGCAGAAGGCGTTCTACCCCGGCCCCATCCCGTTCCCGCTCCTCCACGTCGACACGACCTACAAGTTCCGCGAGATGATCGAGTTCCGCGATCAGATGGCGAAGGCCGTCGGGGCGCGGTTGATCGTCCACACGAACCAGGAAGCCATCTCCGACGGCACGCAGCCGTTCAAGGTCGGGACGCAGCGCTGCTGCGGCCTTCTCAAGACGAAGGCGCTCCTCGACGGATTGGAATCGGGAAACTTCGACGCCGCGATCGGCGGCGCCCGCCGCGACGAGGAGCGTTCACGGGCGAAGGAACGGGTCTTCTCCGTCCGCGATCCGAACGGCCAGTGGGATCCGAAACGTCAGCGGCCGGAGCTGTGGAACCTGCTCAACGGGAAACTGCGGCCGGGCGAGAGCATCCGCGTCTTCCCGCTCTCCAACTGGACCGAGCTCGACGTGTGGCACTACATCGCGCTCGAGAAGATTCCGATCGTGCCGCTGTACTTCGCGAAGGAACGTGAAGTCATCGTTCGCGGCAATTCGCTGATCGTCCAGGAGCAGCCGTTCGTCGTCACGATGCCCGGCGAGAAGCCGCAGCTGGTGAAGTGCCGCATGCGCTCGCTCGGATGCTCGCCGTGCACCGGCGCGATCCGATCCGATGCCGACACGGTTCCGAAGATCATCAGCGAGCTGATTGCGACGCGGCAGTCCGAACGGCAGCTGCGCATCATCGACCACGATCAGGACGGCTCGATGGAATTGAAGAAGCGCGAGGGCTACTTCTGATGGCCGTCTACGGATCAGAAGGAGGTCTCCTCCGCATCTGCACCGCCGGCAGCGTGGACGACGGGAAGAGCACGCTGATCGGACGGCTGCTGTACGACTCGCAGTCGGTCTACGAGGATCAGGTCAGCTCGGTGGAAAAGGCGTCGAAGAACCGCAACGCCGGCCCGATCGATTTTTCGTTGTTCACCGACGGCCTCCGTGCCGAACGCGAACAGGGGATCACCATCGACGTCGCTTACCGGTATTTCGCGACGGCGCGACGCAAGTTCGTCCTCGCCGACACACCGGGGCACGAGCAGTACACGCGCAACATGGCCACCGGGGCGTCGACCGCTGACGTCGCCATCCTGTTGATTGACGCGCGCAACGGGGTCCGGGCGCAGTCGAAGCGGCACGCGCGCATTGCCCGGCTGCTCGGGATCAGCGATTTCGTCCTGGCCATCAACAAGATGGACCTGGTGGACTACGACCGCGACGTCTACGAGAAGATCCAGGACGACTTCGAGGAATTCCTGACCGGCGCGTCGGTGCACGCGATTCCGATGAGCGCGCTGAACGGCGACAACGTGATCACGCGCAGCGATCGCACGCCGTACTTCGACGGGAAGCCGCTGCTCGAGTACCTCGAGACCGTCCAGGTGCACCGCAACCTGCCAGCCGCACCGTTCCGCTTTCCGGTCCAGCTCGTCGCGCGGCCGGATCAGGACTTCCGCGGCTACGCCGGGCAGATTGCCTCGGGCATCGTGCGTGTCGGCGATCGCGTGACCACCTGGCCCTCGGGTAAATCAGCGGTCGTCGAGCGAATCGTGACGTGGGATGGCGACCTCGACATGGCCTTCGCGCCAATGTCGGTGACGCTGACGCTGGATCACGAGATCGACATCAGCCGCGGCGACGTCCTCACCATCGAACCGGCGTTCGTCGGTCAGAAGTTCGAAGCCGAAGTCGTCTGGATGGACGAGAGGCCGCTGGACCCGGGCCGCGTCTACCTGCTCAAGCAGGGCACGCGGACGGTGACCGCTGAAGTGAATCACGCGCTGGTACTGAACCAGATCGGGAGCGTGCAGGTCTCAACCGCGCGGCCGCTCGTGTTCGATCGCTATGCCGAGAACCGCGGAACC
>Ga0247825_10002439_pt1 | contig 12220 bp, 10 predicted proteins | sample 13C_Vanillin_Day_FD_194413 | JGI IMG/M metagenome (GOLD analysis project Ga0247825, IMG submission 194413) | Soil microbial communities from agricultural site in Penn Yan, New York, United States - 13C_Vanillin_Day48 | ecosystem: Environmental > Terrestrial > Soil > Agricultural land | place...
CTCGTCGCACAGGGTGCGGGCCCACAGGTGCGGGTCCTCCCGCAGACGGCAGGTGACGTAGTCGACGAACGGTTCGAAGGGGTCCTCACGTGCGGGTTTGCGGATACCGGGGGTGGTGACGCCGTTGATGTAGTTGCGGATGGTGCGACGGTTGCGGCCGGTGTGGCGGGCGATCGCCGAGATCGTCCAACCCTGCTTGTGCAGTGCGTGTACTTCCACGTCTTCCTCCCATGTCAACATGAGATGCGGGTCTCCTTCGCGGGCGCTGGTGTGTGGTCAGAGACCACCAGCATCGAAGGAGACCCGCCCTCATCGGCGGAGCCACACGGGTGAGCACTTTCGGTAAGCAGAACTGAGCATTTTCAGTGAGCGCCGTCACACGCTTGATCTGTGGCGCGATCGCCGGGTTCGGCGGACTGTCTGGCCACTCGGACGATCGCGGAACTCGGGCTTGCGAGCCAGTCCGGATGTCGCAATCCTCCCCGCTTCGGCGTTGGCCCTCTTCGTAGCAAAATTTTGTTTCTGTGCTCGCGATTCACGCACGTGCAACCGAGATCGAATGTGCAAGCACGGTCGACTACTTCGACGGCCGACTACAAATACTCATTGTTCCGGGAAGCCTTCACCACTGCTATCAAAGACTGCGGAGAAGCTGGCGGCGGAGCGTCCTTGTCCCTGTCACTTCAGATCTGTGTGCGGTCGGTGACGAGAATTCCCTCCTCGGCCTCCCGTTCACTCAAGCTCCACGAGCCGTTGGGCCACAGCGTCGTACACGTAGTCAACGATTTCGCCGGAGATGATCATGTTGATTGCCTGATTGATGACGTTGAGTGGGACGACGAACCATTCGGACGGGTCGTAGGTGCGGCCCCTTGCATCGATCTGACTGATGTCGAGGCGAACCTCGGCGAACACCCGATGTAGGAGGTGCTCCAGCGCAGAGGGTTTAAGGTTGTAGGTGCGGTAGTCCGCGACGATCTCGACCGGTGCCATCAGGTACGTGGGCGCTTTGGCTGCGTTCGCGATCCGCTGCTCCACGCTGGTCGTCGAGAACCCGATCTTGTACAAGTTGTCGAGCGACGCGATCTGCGGGTGTTCGCTGTGGGAGCGAAGCACGTAGATGTGGCCGCTCTCCGAGTCCTCGTCACCCACATCTTCCGCGAGGTCGAGGCCGACACGAGCCAATGCCTGACCTTCGGCTTCATGGAGTCGGATCGACAGTGACTGCCGGTACATCGAAGACTCGGTTCCGTTTTCGAAAATCACGCGCAGCCGCTGTTTTTGCTCCTGCTTGCCGCCGACGACCGCGATGGTTGTCTCGCCAACCTCGGCGACGAAGAGCATCACGCCGTTGAGGACGAAGAATCTGCCGGCTTCGATGGTTCGGACACCGGGGAACGGGATCAATTGGTAGGTGCCGGCCGCCAACTCAGCATGTTTGGTCTTGAACAGCGGCTCGAATGCCGCGAAGTCTTCGGCCTTCTTCCTCTTCGCCACCGAATCCGGTGCCTCCGGAGTCTTGCGCTGCGGAAGATCCGAGACGTCCAACAGTCCCGATTCGTCCCCGAGCAGGTCGAAGGCGTCGCTGTCGAGTAGGTCGTCGATCGAGGCTGGCGGCTCCGTGTCGTCGAGTAGCCCGAACTTGTCCAAGTGTTTTAGTGCGGCGATCTTCTCGTCGTCGGCCAGGATGCCGTCGAGCCGAGCGCCGAGCTTGCGCTCACCGATCTCGCGGGTGGTCGAACTAGGGAGCCTGTCGTGAGTGCGGCGGAACTCGACAATCTCTAGGAAGGCACGCTCCAGCCGATCGTTTGCCGTGACCCTCTTCGGCTTCTCTGCGACATCAAGAAGCCCATCGATGTCTGAGTCGAGAAGCGACTGGAAGTCCAGTCGCGGGGCTGCTTGCTCGCCCGAGCGCGCATCGGTCTTGTCGGTGCTCATTGCTGATCATCCATCTGCGCTGCTCGCTGCGCAGCGAGGTGCTGCTGCTTCTTCCTCTGCAGGAACAAGAGCGTCTCTGCATACCGCTTCTCCGTCGGATCATCGCTGCGTACGTCCGGCTTGCGGCCGTTGACCTTGGCCCAGGCTTGAATCTTCGGCCAGATCACGAGGGCTTCCTCCTCGGTGATCTCGATACGGGTCGCAGTGATCGCATCCGAGATGATTCGAAGCACACTCGGAGTGACCGACCTACTCATAACCTCAAACGCACGCTGGAACGGGTTCACCGAGTCGATGAGGTTGATGTCGAGGTCATCGATGTTGACGAACTTCTCCGCCATCCGGACGAACCGCTTGTCGCCGACCTCGCGGACCTCACCGTTCTTGATCACTGAGTCCACGACGACTTGCTGGCGCAGCTCCTCAACCTGGCTCTCATCCAGGTCCGGGTACCGCTCACGGATGATCTTCGGGATCAACACTTTATTGGTCGCCTCTGGATCGAGGCTGCCCGCTGCGGCTTTCGCGAAGGTGTCGTCTTGCAAGATCGTAGCCTTGAGATCGTTGAGATCCGTTTTGACGATCTGTTTGACCCGCTCCGTCGTGGGTTCCTTGAAGCCCTTTATTCGCAGTTCGCCAGGCTTCTTAGCGTCGTCGTTGCCAGACTTGGTCTTGAACGTGAAGTTCTGGGCAAGGACCTGCTCCATCAGCAGGGAGGCGGTGATGGCCTTTAGTACGTTGTTCACCGACACCTTCACCTCGTCGGCCGCAGCGTCGGGCTGGGCGATGAGGTTCGTGAACTGGGCGTGCCCCTTGCCCGGACTGTCGCGGGTGACTCGGCCGATGATCTGAATCACCTCGGTCAGTGAAGCCCGGTAGCCCACGGTGAGGGCATGCTCCGCGAAAGGCCAATCGAAGCCCTCCTTCGCCATCCCCAGCGCGATGATCACATCGACACCGTCCCGATCTTTCGATGCGACGGTGGACAGGTAGTGCAGGGTCTCTGCACGCTTCTTCTGGTCCGCGTCGTCCACCAGGTCCGCGACGCGGACAACCTCGTCGGTGTCGTGTCGACGGATCAGGATGATCCCGGTGTCCTCAGTGGCGACGACCTGACCAATCGAGTCGATGATGAAGCCGACCTCTTCGATCTTGTCCTTCGTGGACTCGCCCGAGTTCACGTTCGGGATATGAACGATCGTCTTCTTGTCGAGGTCGAGGACCTCTCCAATCGCGTCGGTATAGCGGCCCTGATAGAAGTGGTGACCGATGCCGAGCGACTTGAGGTGCTCGTAGCCATTGAGCTGGTCGTAATAGTTGAACGTGACCGGGGTGAACTTCGCTTCATCCTCCGCCGATAGCACCGGGACCGAGTCGCCGCGGAAGTAGGATCCGGTCATCGCGACGATGTGCACGTCTGAGCCGTTCATCACCTCACGCAACAGAGCGCCGAGCCGGTTGGCCTCCGTATCAGCCGAGACGTGATGGAACTCATCAATCGCAAGCACCGTGCCGTCAAATGCTTCGGGTGACAGCTTTTCGAACGCGAACCGCAGGGTGGCGTGCGTGCACACTAAAGTCGCCTCCGGTCCTTCGAGGAACTTGACGAACGCATCGACCTTGCCAATTGAGGAGCCCGGGAGGCTCAGGTTGTGCTCGGGCTTGATCTCCCAGTCCGCGAAGAACCCGTGGGCGGTGAGCTTTGTCGAGGAGAACGACGCACCGATCGAGCGCTCCGGCACCGCAACGATGACCTTCTTGCGACCTTGGTTGTACAGCTTGTCCAGCGCCACGAACATGAGGGCACGCGACTTGCCTGAAGCCGGAGGGGCCTTGACCAGGAGGTGCTGGGCGTCGCGTTTGGCGAAGACGCGTTGCTGCATCTCTCGCATGCCCATCGCGTCGGTGTGAACCGACGCGCCTGTGCGGGCATAGGTCACGTCAACGACATTGGGCGGCTTGTTCACTTCGTCTCGCTCCCGTTTACTGCTTCCTCGACGGTCATTGCCTCATACATAGCGAAGAGATCCGACAGACGCTGCTCATCCGTCTCATACCCCCGCTTGGAGTAAATCGAATCGACCAGCCTGTCGACCTCGGCGTGTGCCGTGCGTAGCTCAGCCGGCATCAGATCAGGGTCATATAACTCGGCAAGTGTCTTCTCGCAGTGATACTCGCGTACGTCGAGAACCCGTAACGCCGCGTCCGTAAGGCGTTCTTTCACTGCATCGTTCAGGGACGGCACCGGGAAATTGTTGTAGACGATCGTGTTCGAATAGCGGTAATCGGTTTTCAGTTTCCCGCCAACAGCTCGCGTCCAGGCCATATGCGTCCGCGAGGTCAGCAACGCAAATACCCACGGTTTCGCATCATAAACCGCATTCGCTGAATCTCCGACGACAGTTTCGGGGCTCAGGTAGTCGAACGGAATGTACGTTCGCCGCTCCGACGAATGTCGGGGAACAATGATGGAATCAGTCGGCTTATAACTGATCTGAACAAATCTATGGGGTTGGGCTGCGTAGGCGGCCGTACTGGCCGCTTTGCTTCGGCTTCGTTCCTCTGCGACCCGAGTCAGTCGCACCCCGATTGGCGCAATAGCCTCCGCCTTCGAAGCAGTGTCATCGGGTATCCACAGGCAGTAACGCTCCGAGCCGTTGATCGCGTCAGACGTACCCATGAATCGTTTGATGAACTCCGCGCTTCGGGGATCGTCCGCGATCATCTGCTCACGCTCAGACGGCGACAAGATAAGACCGCCACCATCACGAGGCATTGACCCAAACACCATCTCGGGAAGTCGTGCGGCCAGCGGCTTCTTGCGCCGCTCCATGACGACGTTGGCTCCGTCTGCGAGGTACCCGTTGATGTTGCTGGCTGCGATCTGAAGATCGTCGGTATATAGATACTTCGGGCTCGCATTTACGTTCCGGAGGCCGATAACGGCAACGGTCACGCCCGCGTTGCGTTTGGCGTTGTTCTCCCACTTGAAGGACGTGTACGCGAACCCGATCTCGATCCCCTTGTCGAATATCAGGGGGAACATCAAACCGACATGTTCGCCTTGCGAGACGGAGTTGGTGGTCACGAACGCCAGCTCTGCTTTTGTTCCTGCGATGTAGTCGGCGCCCTTGACGAACCAGAGCGCAATGTAGTCGAGGTTCTTTGAGTATGGTCGGCGGCCGAAGACGAAGTCGTAGTCGGCCTTCTGGTCCTGCGTCTGACCTGTTTTGGAACCTGCGTATGGCGGATTTCCGATCAGATAGATCGCTTCATTTCCAGGATTGGGGCAGATTTGCTGCCAGTCAACTCGTGTGGCGTTGCCCTGACGAATCTGGCCGGTCTCCTTCAGTGGAATCAACGGGAGGTCAATGCCGAACTTGTCGAAGAACTCGACATTCATCTGGTGCTTCGCAATCCACAGCGAAAGGATTGCAACTTCTACGGCGAAGTCGTCGATCTCGATGCCGTAGAAGTTTTCGATGTTTATGCGAGAAGCTGCCCCCATCGCCATTTGTCGGCGGCCCGAGAGTTCTTGGAGCCGTTCGAGGATAGCGTGTTCCAGGCGGCGCAGTTCCTTGTAAGCGATCACTAGAAAGTTGCCGGAACCACAGGCGGGGTCAAAGACCTTAATTGCACCGATACGCTGAAGGAGCGCTTCGAGTTGCTTCGGCGAGTCGAAGGCGCGGTCGAAGTCTTCCTTCAGCGCGTCGAGGAATAGCGGTTCGATGGTCTTGAGGATGTTCGGCACCGAGGTGTAGTGCTGGCCGAGGTCGGCGCGTTTGCCCGGCGTGACGATCGCTTGGAACATCGACCCGAAGATGTCGGGGTTGATCTCTCGCCAGATCAGGCGGCCGGACTCAATGAGCAGGTCGCGGGATTTCTTGGTGAACGTCGGGACGACGTGTTCGGGTGCGATAGTGAAGAGTCGGCCATTGACGTATGGGAACCCGGCGAGATATGCGGGCTTCTCGGTGGCATTCTCGGTGTCGAGCGCTGTGAAGAGGTCGGTGAGGAACTCCGCAACGTCCGACCCGTCAGGGTGGGTGTGAGAGCCAACCCCGCTGGTGAATTGATTCTCGGCAAAGATGCCAGTGTCTTCGGCGAAGAAGCAGAACAGCAGTCGGGTGAAGAAGACGTTGAGGGCGTGCCGTCCTGTCGGCGCGTCGAGCAGGTCAGGGTTGGCGGCAAGTAGTTCGTCGAAGAGCTTGCCCATCCGCTCGGCCGCCTTGACATCGGCGTGAGCTTCGGCGACGTACTGAGCCTTCTCCATACCTGCCCAGGGCAGGAAGAACGTGAAGTGCTTGTCGATGTCCCGGATCGGAATCATCAGGTTCTGGCTGGTCTTGGTATCGACAGCGAGCAGCTCGTTGTAGTTGGTGACGATCACGAACCGGGTGTTGTAGCGCACTACCGACGCTGAGGTCCGCAGGTCCTCGATCACCGCGAGAGGGTCACCGGTTGTCTCGTGGAAGTAGACCACGTTCTTCTGCGCAACCTCGCAGCTCGGGACGGCGGCTACGTTGAGCGAACCGTTACGGAGCCGGGTGACGTTGCCCTTCGAACGACCGTAGGCGAGGAGTAGCTCGAAGATGAACTCGCGGTCATAGGACTCGCGTCCGCCCAGCGGGGCGACCCGCTGCTCGACTGCCTTGAGGCTGAGCTTCACCTAGCCACTCCTTCCGCCGTGTTCGTAATTGAAGCAAGAACCGCCAAACTTGCCTCGGTCAGGCGTGGCTCTTGCTCGGATGTTGCCGCACCACCTCACGGCCGCCAGTTGTCGACTTCGCTGACGTGGCATTTCCAGAGTCGTCCGATCTTATGGGCGGGCATGGTCTTCAGAGAAATCCATGCCTGAACGGTGCCTCCGGGGACGCCGAGGTGGCAGCGATCTCGGCCTCGGGGTTATGGGGCAGGTGGGACTACGTCGGCACCATTGAATCCATCTAACGCAGCGCAACGCAACGCCTCAGGATTCAACTCCATGACCATCACCGCCTGTTCCGCGAACTTGAGGTCACTGATGCCGCCGGCCGACGCTGTCGGAACGTCCGCCGGTGCCGGGTGTCAGACGTTTCTGGGATAGTCATCGCCCGTGAGCACCTCCACGCACGGCAGGCAGCAAACCCGAAGCCGAGACCGCCAACGGCCCGGCCGGGCGAGCGGCGGGCGGGCTGCGGCGAAGACGTCGCCACTCGCCACGCCAACCGGTGTCTAGCTGCACACCTTTAGTTGGGGTGCCTGCCGCTCCGGTAGCGACGACCGCTCACGCGCCGCGTTGGGGTTCGCAACACTACCTGTGCGACGAACTGGCCTCCGGCCAGCGCCTGTAAGGCGAGAGGAGGAAAGCCAGGGGTGGGCGACAGCACGGTGGGCGGGGCGCGGTCTTACGAGGATCGGTGTCGGGCTTCGCCCAGCAATGCACTGACCAGCGGTTGCGGACGTCCTGCACCCACCTCCGTACTCTGCCGCCCATGACTATGTGGCAGGCAATCGCGGTCGGTCTTGTCGTTGCGGCGACCGCCGGCGCGTTCAAGTTTCTTGCTCCTCGGGTGAAGAGAGTGTGGTTGCAGTGGCGGCGGCGGGGGGCTGCGGTCGCGGCGGCGCGCAAGGGTAGGCGGGAGCGTGAGGCCCGTGAGCATGCTCTCGCTGAGAAGATCACTGCGGCAGAGGTGAAGGGTGAACTGGTTGCAATCAGTCGCCGGGGATCCATGCCGGTCGAGGTGACCTATAGCGATGGCAGTACCTCATGCTTCTTCCGCGGGGACTGGGACGCGTACAAGGTGGCGTTGAGGAGTGGGCGATACGACCCGCGCCGGACCTTTCCCTTCAATCCCCCTCGAATCGACTAGCGTGCGGGCCGCGCCGCCGGCCGGTGGCGCACGGTGGGCAGCGAGGCCGGAAGATCCTCCGCTACATCGCCCCAAGTCCCACGAGGCCGTATCCCCCCGGCGTCGGTGTCAGCCTCGCGGGTGTACGAGGTGAGTCGAGGGCGACGCGCCCAATGCGACATCGGAGACTCGGAGAAGGAAGAGGCGTCAGACCAACGGGTCGTAGTCGTACGCGAACACGAAGTCCTTATACAGGGATTTGGGTATGAGCTTCCTACCGGTTTGAGCCTTCCGTAGGAACTCGCCCACCGTGGCAGCATCGTCCGCGGGAAGACCGGCCGCCCGGCATTGGGCTTCGAACGCCTCGGGCGATACACGGAGGCCGGACCATCGGGCGGGCTCGTTCATGAGGCTCGCCTTGAGCTTGGCTACCTCATTCCACTTCATTGATCCACCAGACATCGTCGCGTTGCTGGCGAGGTACTCGGCGATCTTCGCGATGTCCGCAGGAACCTCCGTCGTGTCCATGAAATCGATTCTCCCAGCCCAGATCGATGCATTGCTATCCCCAACACCCTCACTGATGCCGGGTGCCTGGCCGGCGACGGACATCCCGGTGGTGTCCGCAGCTCAACGCCTTGACACTTTTGCGTCGCTCCACATTTCTGCTGGATCAGCAGATCCGCGGCAGTGAGTTCTTCATGAATCAAATGTTTTGTATCGATTAAATCCGAAAAACCTGAATGAATCCAAATCGAACAAGTAACGATCAATTCGTAAGTCGCCCACAAATTGATAATATTCTCTAACAACTTCAATACAGAAACTATGCGGAAGAATGCCGCTTAACCTGCGGCGTTCGGAGGGTCATTCTTGGGTGTCCGCCCGCCCAGTGCGCAGGCACACGGGGCAGCCCCGCCGAATACGACTGGGGCCACTCCTGCGCCCGAACAGGGTGGGCGTAATAAATGGATTATTGAAATAAGGAGATAATAATGGAAGAAAGTAAAAGTAAGTCAGAAGGAGTGAAATCGGGCCCTAGGGCGGCGGTACTCGAGCCAACTACCCAGGTCATCAAGACCTTGGTGGCGCTGCTCCCGCTGGTCAGCTGGCTGCAGGAGCATGGCGTGCTGCAAGCCGGCAGCAGGTACGCCAGGGTCTACCTTGACGCATGGAGGTAACCCCTGCACCACCGAAGTGGTACACACCAAGGAGAGCATCGGCCACCGACCGCTCTTGGCAGACCTACCGCCCTCGCTTCTCGGTAGAGGGCGCGCGACATTCCCGCACATGAGGTCCCGAAGCAAACGTGCAGCAATCCGGTGTCGGTGGTGTGTGCAACGATCGCTATGGCGCCCGAGCAGCGGATCTGCTCAGGTCGGTCAGATAGTCGAGATGAGAATGGCCTACGACGGCTTGTTCACCAGCATGACCACCAGCAAACATTGGTCAACGAGACAGCCGCGGGCCGCTATCGGTCACCTCTACGTGGTCGAGTTCGACTCCGGCTGGGTGAAGGTCGGACAGACGATCACCTGGGCGAGGCGCCGCAAAGAACTCGCCGCGGATTTCGATGTCCTCTACGGCTGGGAGATAGTTCGTGACTGGCAGTCGAACCTGGTCTCCACATTAAGGCTGGAAGACACTCCCCGATCCGAACTGTGCGACCTCGAAATCCGGCTGAAAGACTTCGCCCGCCAAACACAAGATGTGTCTGTGTTTAGTGACCAGCTCCCCAACCGCGGTCGGCGGATCTGCGGTGCAGGCGAGACCGAGACATTCCGTGGATGCTCCTTCGGCGACCTCGTCGCATACGCCGATGTTCTCGCCCGATTCAGTTCACCCCTGCGCAAATAATGCATGCTGAGCAGCACTGATGACACGTCCCCGGTACTCTTCAGGTGGCCACGCGGCGGCGATCAACCATCCGGCCAATCGTCGCACATGAATGAAGAGCCCGGCACTGGATGACGATCTGACGATCGGACCCAAGACAGTTTGCCGCAGAGCGAAGACGGTCAGACTTCGCCCGCAGCAATCGCGTCAGTAGGTCAACAGGCCTGCAGGACCCGAATCATGGCGTCCTTCTCGGCCTGGGTGACCCACAGGTTGTAGAGCGCTTTGACGCGATCCGGTTTTGGAAACGTAGGCAGCGCAGGCATGTTAGGTCCTCTTGTCGGTAAAAGAAGCGGGCGCGCGAGATCGGCGGCCGTCGAGGGCATCTCGCCGAGCCGGGCGCGCGGTTTGCTGGTTGGTGCCGCGTGTCAACGCGGCGGGGTCGAGGCGTTCGAGCTTGGCGCGGGTGACGACTGTCTGGTCCTGGTCGCGGAAGGTTTCGTGGTCTTTGACGGTGGCGCGCAGGATCCGCACCCGCTGGCCGGGCTCGTTGTCGCGCACACCGGTGGCGAACCACTTGATCAGCTGGTTTCCGTCAGTTCGAAGCACCAGCAGGGTCTTGGCGCCGTAGTGGCCGTCGATGATGCGGGAGACGGTCACCGTGGCGGCGAGGTCGGTGACCTTGGCACCGGCACAGGCCTCGACCAGTGAGGCGGCGATACCCACCGACTCGCGGACACTACTCCCCGGCCAGCAGGGTGCGCAGGTTCATCCCGTAATCGTTAACACATGACCGCTCAACGCCAGGCCGGGAACCTCGGAATCACGTGGGCAAAGGAAATGCCCGCGACCGAAGTTCAGACCTTCATCAACGCCGTCCTTGTATGCCGAAGGAGCAAGGGCACACCACAGAAGGCGATTCGCGTCGACCCCGAGCTGTGGGAGACAGCAAAGCAAACCACCTATCGGCGGGACGAAACAATCTCCGATGTGATCCGACGATCACTGCAGGAGTACATACGAGATCACAGTTAACAATCGAGCACCATGCGACCTCCCCTACTGCCCGCCGATTGAGCGCAACGTGTGTAGTACCGCTGACATTGCTTACTTACGAATCCACAAGCGAGAGAGCGTCGTGAATTGTCTCATACCTAATGGCTTCAGACGCCTCCATGTTGTTTGTGCCGAGATCATCTCGGGTGCTCAGGGCGATTCCAGGCAGAGCCTCCTCGTTGTCATCGCGGTGGTGCTCCCCGGAATGAGCTGCAGCGACAGAAGTCCGGCGGGTCCGCCTGTGGGACAGGGTCATCGGTTCGTGGTTCCTTTCGGTGATCGGTGGCCATGCCGACTCCGCCCGGTGGGCGGGGTTATGTGAAGACGTCGACGAACCAGCGGCCATCGGCCTTCTGGGTAGTGACGGTCTGGGTGCTGCGGTCCACCAGTTGTCCGGGCTTCATCAGGGAGAGGTCGACCAGGTAGACACCGTCGGATAGCTTGATCGTGCGGATGCAGTAGTTGGTGCCGACCGGCACAGCGTCGATGAACTTTTGCAACTCGGGTGCGGGCTGCACCGATGAAGTTGGCGTCGCAAGCGCTCGTGCGACTTCCCCGTTGCGCTGGCTGTAGTACGCGTGGTTGAACGCTGCGATGACGCCCGCACCGCTCTTCTGGTCACCGCGATCGGCGCGGCAATCGCCGTCCCCTGCAGCCTTCGGTTCCTCGACCCTTTCAGGTTCGGGCAGGTTGAGCGTGGGCAGTCCGTTCTCGTCGGTCGGGGCGGCCGTCGTCATCGCCGCCTGAGCCGGATCGGGGTTGTCCTCGCGCATCTGGTCGTTCGCCACCACCACGGCCGCAATGATGGCGGCGGCCATGCCCATTGCGGCTGCGGTCCTCACGTGTGGGCGGCGACCACCAGAGGGGCCACGCGTTCTCCGGGCTGCTGTCGGTAATGGCGTGGCCGGCCCCCCGGGCACCGCACCAGTGGTGGGGGTGCCTGGGGGGACGTCGCCGGTGGATGTACTACCGAGAAGGTCGATTACGGCGGGATGCCGTAAGGACTTACGTCCAAGGTTCGGCTTCTTCATGGTGTTGCACCCACCTTTCTCGGTATCAGTTGCCGTGCGCGACGCCGCCGCCGACGGCGCTGGCCAGCAGGTTCCCGGCCAGACCCGGCGTGGCGTCGTTGAAGAACGAATTGAGGGTGTTGTTGACGTGCTCGATCGCCTGCTGTCCTCCGGGCTGGGCAGAGGCGAAGTCGCGGGCCTGCTGGTCGATCGCAGGCGCGGACTCGACTGTGTCCTGCACGGCGGAGGCGGCGGCCTGTCCGATCGGGCCGGAGTTCTCCCCGTCGGTGAGGATCGTCTCGGTCTGAGCGGTCACTGCCTCCTGGTCGATGTCCGGGACTTCGACCTCGTGGGGTTCGCCCTTGTCGCCCGCCGCGAGCGGGGTGACGGCGGCCACTGCGATCCCGGCGCCGACCAGGGCGCCGGCAGCAGCGGCGGGGAGACCCGCTGCCGCGGCGCCGATACCCGCGCCCGCGGCGGTGCCGATGACGCCGACCGGCACCCATCCAATTCCGGGGAGGAAGACGGTTCCCGCGGTCATTCCGGCGA
>Ga0247825_10002440_pt1 | contig 12218 bp, 10 predicted proteins | sample 13C_Vanillin_Day_FD_194413 | JGI IMG/M metagenome (GOLD analysis project Ga0247825, IMG submission 194413) | Soil microbial communities from agricultural site in Penn Yan, New York, United States - 13C_Vanillin_Day48 | ecosystem: Environmental > Terrestrial > Soil > Agricultural land | place...
GTTCAAGGCAATGCCGCGACGCTGGGGTGTCGATCTGAATTATCGATTCTGAGCGAGAGCCGACCACCCGGTCGCTTTGAAGTTGCGGCTTGGCTTGAAACGATGCGACGCTTCGCGTGAGCACCCGGATTCCGCCGAGAACTGCTGACCCGCTTGAAGGGTCCGCGCTGACTAATCAATAGTTCAAAGCGAGTGACCGACAGTCCCCGCCCGCGCTTGTGCTGACACACGGGGACAAGCGAGGTCGGTGGATGTCCCGCCCGACTGCACGTCAGGCCGCGTTCGGTTACGGAAGCTTGTACATGAACTCCGGGCCGAACCATCCATACAGGACGTAGAGCACGGCGATGTTTCCAGCCGATCCGGGCACCGTTTCCTCGATACGCATGATATCGGCCTGCTGATCGGCCGATCCCTGGGTCTTGCGCAAGCCGGCAGCAAACCTTGCGCCCCGCTCGGCGAGGCGTGCCCGTTCCTCGTCGGTGAACGCCGCGAGTCGATGCGGACTATCCCAGCGGCCGTCCAGCGTCCGAACGGCGATAAGGTAGCCCTGCGCATCCTTCGACACCCGAAATGTGGGCTCACCGCCGGCGCTGGGCGAGTAGACCCCAATCAGATCCGACAGCGGATCCTTCGCGTTGCCACGCTGGCCGTTGAGGATCGCGGTCAACTGTCTGACGGACATCCACCCTTGCCGGTCGAATTGACCCTGGGCGTCTTCAGAATAGTCAGCGCCCAGCAGCGCTTGCAGCGCCGTCCGGCGGTCCTTCGTCATGAACACTTTCGCGGCCATGCGTTGTCCGCCATTCGGCGGCCGCGGTGCGTTCATCGTCTGCTCAAAAGTGAACGTGTATTCGAAACCTCGCACCTTCGCGATGTCGTAGACGGCCTTGAAGAGCGCGACGGTGCCGGTCGTAAAAGTCGGCGGCCTGCCGGCTATCTCCATGTGGATCAGCGAGTGTGCGGAGCCCCGCTCGGTTTCCCGGACAGTGATTTCGTAACCGCGCTCCTTGACCGTCAACTGATAGAGCTGGTTCGCAGCGCGAGCAGAAGTTTGCGGGGGTGACGGCGACACGAGCGAAACTGCCGCTCCTTCCGCACCACAGACGACGCACGCCGCCAATCCAAGGGATGCCACCGTCGCTCGGTCCATACATTTTCCTGTGTGAGAAAACCGAATACCCGTGAACCCGGTCTTGTTGGAATGTCGCTGGGCGTGACGCCATGGAACCCTACCGGAATTGTTGGGAATTGTCTCTAACTTTGCGACCCGTGCGTCCGATCCGTGTCGCCGAACTTCCGCTTCATCGCCGAGAAGGTCGATTCGACGTTCGACCGGCGGTGATACCTCGCCAGAAACTCATCCTTCTGGAACTGGAAGTAGTGGAACAGCCGGTTCCACGTCGCCGACTTGTTCTCGACGGTGTTGATTCTGAACGGAACGACCGGCTGAGCGCCAAGCGACCCGCGCTAGCCAACCATCGTCGATACTCTTCCGTCAAACGGGAGACTGACTTGAGGGCACCCTGCTACCGTGCCGGACTGGACTAACGATGCGAAAGCTTCTCTGTATAAGCGCATGTACGCTCCTCGTTACCTTTTACGCGCACGCGCAGCCGATCTCGATCGCCTTCACGAATGTATCTGTCGTTGATGTCCTCGCGGGGCAATCAAGAACGGCCCAGACTGTCGTCGTGAGCGGCGACACGATTGCCGCCGTTGGCCCCATGGACTCCGTCCGCGTTCCCCCGAACGCACGTGTGATTCGCGGTGACGGCAAGTACCTGATCCCGGGCCTGCAGGATGCGCACGTGCACTTGCGTCAACGTGAGCTGGTGCCGCTGTTTACAGCCAATGGCGTCACGAGCGTGCGCCTCATGTGGGGCTTCCCCGTTCATCGCGAATGGAAACGTGACGCCGAAGCGGGCTCGCTTGTCGGCCCACGTATCTACATGGCTGGGTCGATCATCGACGGTCCGCGGCCGGTGTGGCCCGATTCCACGGCGGTGCGCAACGAATCAGAAGCACGGCAGGCGGTTCGCGATACCAAGGCCAGCGGCGCGCAATTCGTCAAGGTGTACTCGCTTCTGCCGCGCGACCCCTATCTCGCGATCGCCGACGAAGCTGCACGGCAGAACATTCCATTTGTCGGGCATGTGCCGCATTCCGTTAGCGCACGCGAAGCGTCCGACGCGGGACAGCGCTCCATCGAACACCTGACCGGTATTTCGCTCGCCGCGTCGAGGCGCGAAGACGAGCTGCGTCAGCGACTGCTCAAGGGCGAAAACTTCAGCGGCGAGTTCGAGCGCACTGTCTATGAGTCGTTCGACCCAGTGAAAGCGGCGTCCCTGTTCGCGCGCTTCCGGCAGAACGGCACTTGGCAATCACCGACACTGGTCATGCTGCGGAATACAGCCAACCGCGATGATCCCATTCTGGCCGCCGACCCCCGCCTGAAGTACATCCCTGAGTCCGTGAAGCGGCAATGGGTGACTCCCCCAAGCGATGTTCGGTTCCGCAACCCGAATCCGGACGACATCGCCTTCGTCAAGCGCAACATCGCACGGCAACAAGAGTTGGTTGGCGGCATGAACCGTGCCGGTGTCCCGATTGTGGCGGGAACCGACACACCAAATCCATTCTGTCTTCCCGGTTTCAGCCTGCACGATGAGCTCACGCTTTTGGTGGCCGCAGGCCTCTCACCGATGCAGGCGTTGCAGGCCGCAACGATCAACGTTGCACGCCTTGTTGGCCGCGACAAGGAGCTCGGCGCACTCACGGCAGGTAGGCTGGCGGACCTGGTGCTCCTCGATGCCGATCCCACCCGCGATATTCAGAACACGCAACGCGTCAACATGGTCATGATGAACGGGCGATTGTGGGACCGCTCTGGGCTCGACGAGCTCTTGCGTGACGCCGAATCGTTCGTCGCCCAAGACGGTCGCAGGTAATCCTCCTTCCAGTCGGTGACGATCAGGACGGAATCTTTCCGCGCCATGCCGGAGAAGGTTTCACACGGGCGAGGATTCGTCCTCACGGGGACCCGGTCGCTTTTATCCGCCTACTGCAACTCTTCCCAGATCGCCGTCGCGGCGCTGCGCGCGAAGTCCGCTTGCGAGATGTTCGGCACGCCCGTCGGCGCGTCAGCGGCCGCGTAGCCCTTGTACTTCGCCGGCGTCTTCCACTCCTTGACGAACTGGTCGACGGTCTTGCCCGCCTTCCTGGCGGCGCGCACCGCGGTGGTGAACTCGCGAATGAAGGCGCCGTACTCGCGCAGATCGGCGGCGGTCGTCTGGGCGTCGCCGTGACCGGTGATGATCGCGGTCATGTCGGCCAGGCCCTTCGCCGCCCTGTCGATCGTGTCGGCGTAGGCGATGCCGCTCCCGCCGTTGTCCGTGTCGATGTTCGGCAGGCCCTTGTTCGGGAAAACGTCGCCGGCGTGCGCGATGCGCAGTGCCGGGAAGATCACGAACGCGTCGCCTCCCGTGTGGGCGCGGCCGAAGTAGCGCAGCTCGATGCGGTCGCTGCCGGAGCCGAGCGTCATGGTGTCGCGAAACGTCCTGGTCGGCATGCCATGCCCGTTGCGCTGCTTGAAGAAGTTCTGGTAGACCGGGTTCTGCTGCTCCATGGCGGTCTTCGTGTTCTCGTGCGTGACGAACTCGACGTTCGCCGGCATCTCCACGTTGCCGCTGACGTGGTCGAAGTGCCAGTGCGTGTTGATGACGGTCGTCACCGGCTTGGGCGTCAGCCTGTTCAGCGTGTCGAGCAGCGGCTGTCCCCAGCCGGGCAGCTTCGTGTCGACCAGGACGATGCCGCTGGCGGTGATGAAGGCGGCGGTGTTGCCGCCAAAGCCGCCGCGCAGGACGTAGAGGTTGTCCCGCACCTTCTCGACCATCACGTCGTTGGCCGTCGGCGGCGGCGGCGTCTGTTGCGCGGCGGCGGCGACTGTGAGGACGCCTGCGGCTAACAGCGATCCGAGTACCAGAGTTCGTTTCATTGTGATCTCCGGCCCGGCGTAAGGCCGGCCCCCTACGAGCAGACCTGTAGAGCAGAGTTGTAGAGCAGAGTTGTAGGGCCCGACCTTCAGGTCGGCCCGTCGTTCATCGATTCCAAACGCCAACAGCACGTTGCCCAGGCGGCCGAGAATGCCGCCGTAGCCAGCGTTGAAGGCAGCCAGCGGCGAGGCAGAGTGGGCGCACCACCACTTTGACGGGGAATGTTGACGGTGGTTAGCCCTATGAATTTCGTGACTGACGACACCACGGGCTTTTAGACTCTTCGAACAGCCAGTCCCGCTTCGCCGAGGAAAGCAGGAAGGCTGGATCGCCCTACGAAGTGGCCGATTCCCAAACACACGAATAGCTGGCGGTAGTCATTCATGACGTCCACGATGCGTCGTGCCATCGCCTGATTGCGAAGTGTGTTGACGTGCAACGAGAGGTTCGGGTAGCGCACTGATCGTGCTTCGGCAGTCTTGATCTGAATGTCGAGTGCTCCGCTCAACCAGGAGGAGAGTTCGGCCAAATAGTCCCTGTCCAGATCATCGAGGGCCATTGTTACGAGCTGTTTTTGGACTTCGGGCAGATCGGACGCGAAACGCACCAGCTCAAGCAGATCTCGCCATTCAGTAAAGATCGGTTTCCCGGCAGCCTGCGCGCGCGCGCGGAATATCGCTTCCGGGATTTTCGTGAAATCGGCTCCCGATTTCCTGTCCTGGATCGACGTCACCAGTTGTCGCGTATAGGCAATCGGACGACCGTTCAGGCTCGCCGGGCTCACGCCTTCGGCGGCCAACACCGCAAGCAATCGCTCCCTATGCGGTTCATCGAGCACGGAGAGCACCGTAAAATCTCCCGGCGGCGTCAGCTGTTTTTGGAGATCGGCCACCGCTCTCATCACCTCAGGGGATATCAGCGAATTGTCCAGGTTCTCCAACCAGACCAGATCGCTGCCGTTGAAGGCCGCTTCGATTTCAGGAGTCAACCAAACCGTGTCGGAACGCACGGGCATTTGTCCGAACAAATACACGCGAGTATTCTGTTTCTCGGCGAGCCAGAGCGCCGGGCCCGGCCGAGTTTGCACCTTCGGAAGGGCGCCGCCTGACACAATCAAGCTGCTCGCCAGCCAGCAAAAGTGCCTACGAGTTACGCCCCCTGAAAGCGGCGCACGCGGAGTCGTTTCAGCAGTCACGCGAGTCTGTCCCCAAGACGAATCAGCTTGCATTCATGGCATTAGACGAGGTCGGGCCACAACGGTTGGTCGGCGTCGAGGTCAATTCACATCACCACAGCGGACTGGAGCAACACAGATGACGCGGATCGGCAGTTCGGCCGCAACGGTTCCGGCCGCGTCTCGCCCAAGGGGACCCGACCCGGCGGCGTCCTAATCGGTCCTAGTTCGCCGAGGAGCGTTAGTGACCTGTCCTCAGTCTTCGATGGGGCGCTCGACCTTGTCGATGACGAAAACCTCGACCGGTGCGCGTGTCGACTCAAGTTTGAGACCGAGCTGTTCCTGCAGCGCGGTGAAGATTGACGGTGGGCTTCCTGGAACCGAAGGTGCGCCAACGTCGCGTCCTTCCGGCGAGAATTCGAGAGCGAAATCGAACAATCCAGTCAGTCCAGTACGGTCTTCGACGGGCCGGCCGACTTGCTGCGGAAGGATCGCAGCGAGCACGGCGATTGAGCTGCCGCCACCCCGGAAGCTTCCGCCGCTCGTCGACACGCGGCAGGTCGGGCGCCCGTCGGCCTGTGGTGGTAGAGGCGCAGCACTCCCGCGGCCTGCAAGGAGCGCGGCGCAATCCAGCCTAGACGGGGTCAGCCGAGGGCCGAGCTGGCCGCCCGAGCGCGCCAGACGCAACTCGTAGATTGGGAGTTCGCGTGTCTCCGCGTGAACAATGAGGTGAAATCGTTGCTCGAGGAGCGTCCGAAGCATCCTTGGAATGTCGGCTGGCTGCGCGCTCTCAGGTACGGCGGCAACGACGTCGAACCGCTCCTTTTCGATCCACGCTGGTCCACCGATCAAGCGCGACGGTTCGAAGCCGATATTGAGCGCGCTGAAAACCAGGAACTTGAGCGGAGCGTTTACAGCGGTGTACCGGCTTCCCTTGCGTCCCGCCGACATCCCGTCCTCGCCCGAACGGTTGGCCTTCACGGAGACGGTCTCAAACGAGACTGTCTGTGCCGAAAGGCGCGATGTCCCGGGAGACGTCAGCACAGCCACCGTGACCGCGAGAGGTTGCAGGACGCAGCCAGCGGCGAGGCAGAGTGGGCGCATCACCACTTCGACGGGCGAATGTTGACGGAGGTTAGCCCTCTGAGGGATTCGTCCCCACCGGGATTCGGTGCCGCTGGCTCGCTTCGAAGAAGCGAGCCGCAAACGGGAAGACGGGAACGGCACACTAACGCCGTACTCGAAAAGCTACAAATCGAAATCGACGGAGAGGCCCGGGCGCGCGCAGCGTAGGGGCGCGCGGGTATCTAGCGGACGCCATTAGATCCGTTCCACCCCGCACCGGTCATTCGCGCGCGTCGAGAGCAGAGAGCAGCTCTCGCAAACGCCGCCGGCGGAGCTCCAGTGTCGGCGTCGCCTTGCGCATCTCGTCGCGCGCCTTGTAGGACGTCCGCACCGCGAAGAACACGAGGACGACCGCATACCAGAACCAGCCGACGCCCGATGAATCGGGACGGTCGAAATTGTCCTGGCTCATGGCGAGGGTCCATGAGAACAGAGCCACAGCAACCAGGAGGGAAGCCGTCCCCAGCATGGGGATGATCCAGCGCCTGGTCGCGGACAGTTGACAGTCGACCAGCGCCAGATTGCGTCTCACCTCGTCCTCCAGCGTGTTGGCAAAATTCGGCTTGGGCTCCCGACCGCGGCCCACCCACGACGCGCCGGCTGCCAGCGCGAACATGCCGAGGCTGACGGCGGCTGCGATGGCGTAGATGGCGGGCCAACCGTTGGTAATCGTGATCGCGATCCAGAAGCCTGCCCAGACCGCCATGCCGGTTCCGAGCATCCAGACAAACCAGAGTCCGCGGCGGCGCGAGCGCACCGTTCTCCGGAGCCGGGCCTCTTCGGTCTGCAGCGCCTGCCGGAGCGCCTCGCGGTTCAAGTCGTAGGGCGACGCCGTGTTCTGGGCCCGCCAGGTTTCGAGCATCTGGTCAAAGTCCATTGAGCTCCTCCTTCGCAAGCTGGGCGGCCAGCGACGCCTTGATCCGGTTGATCTTCATGCCGACATTGCTTTCGCCGATGCCGAGAATCTGTGACATCTCGCGGTAGCTGAAGCCATCGAGCATCAGCAGCGCGAGCGCGCGGCTTCCCTCGTCGAGCTCCGCGATCCGCTGATAAATCCACTCGAGCCGCGGATCGCGTCCGGACGGCGCGATGAGCACGGCCGTGGCTGCATCGATGTCCTGCCGACCCTGACTGTGCCTGCGTTCCTTGCGGCGCCACGCGAGGGCCGTGTTCAGCGCCACCCGATAGATCCAGGTAGTTGCGGCGCAGTTGCCCCGGTACGCTTCGACGCTGTGCCACACCTGCAGCGCGATTTCCTGGAAGAGATCCTCACGATCCGAGTGAGTGGCGCCATAGACGCGCGCCACCTTGAACAGAATTGCCTTGTGCGCAGCTATCCAGCTCTCGAAAACTCTGTTCCGTTCAGCCTCCAGCATCGTTTCCACCCTATTAGTAGCGGGCGGGCGGACGTTTCTCACAAGCACAGATGCTGGAACGCTCGACATCGGGACGTGCGCGATATTCCCGAGAACTCAGGTCGGGAGAAGTTGGCTTGCGGCCCCTGCCTGCGCAAGGCTGGGGGCGCTGCTCGAGGGCCCGATCGTGTTCACGCCATTCCAAGAGTGTGGGGTGCGCGGCGACACGTTGCGGGACAGGAAGACCGTTGTGGGTCGAACCTCGCCCGAAGGGCGAAGGTTCGTCCCCACGGGGACCCGGTCGCTTTTATACGCTGCGCGAGGCTGCTAGAGCAGCGTAAGCACGGTACGGTTGTGCGGTAAGTCTGACTGAGGCTCGGCGGCCCTCTTCACCTCAGTCAGTCCTCATCCTCCGTTCTCCCGGACAGGAGTACGTGCACTCCTTACTGCAGCAGCCTCAAGAAGGCCACCATGTCAGCCCTGTCCTGAGGCGTGAGCTGGAGCGGGGATTCCGGGAGGGTCGCGAACATGTCCGCATAGAACATGGCCAACTCTTCAAGCGTCTTCACGCTGTTATCGTGGAAATAGGGCGCAGTCTTCTTCACACCCCAGAGCGATGGAATCTTGAAGAAGTTAGCAAAGAACGCCGGGTGGCGAACAAATGGCGGGGGTACTCCGGGAGGGCGAGGGTTTGTTAGCGGGATTCCGAGATCAGGCGTCGTGACCGATTGCACATTCCCGAAGCCGTCGTCTATCAGGAATGTGTATACGGGCAGGTTGAGCAGGTTCCGCTCGCTGACGCCGATGTTCGCAATCCGTGCACCCGGCGGCGCGCCGGGATTGAACGGGCTGGTCTGGTTGAGCATCGGACCTGAATGGCACTGGGCGCAGATCCCTCGCGTAGAGCCCGGTGTCAACTCCGCCTCGACAAACATCAGACGGCCCCGCTTCTCCGACGCGCTCTTTCCCTCCGGCAGCTCAGGCGGCGGGCCGCCATTCGCAAAGTTTTGTAATGCCGCGGATGAGAAGAACTTGGCATCGGTGCGCTGGAAGTCGGCAATCAACTGCAGGTCTTCGAAACTTGGTTCCACAGTGTTCTGAGCGTGATCATGAATCGCGCCGTGCGCCTGATCCTCCAGGGTCCGGGCACGGAGGTCATACATCAGCGCGGGGTCCAGCGCGGGCGTATTGATCGTCGTCGGGACACCGCGCAGCAGGACGACGCTGGTTGCTTCAGGATTCCCGGCGATCGTGACGTTCGGAGGCAGTGGGCGCTCGACGCGGATGGTCGCGTGCTCCGCGATCCGGGACGTGCCAACAAAGCCGTCGTCGAGCCCGTCGTGACGGAAAAGGGCGTTCCCAGGATCTGTCTTCAGGATCTCGCGCACGTCGTCGGGAGAGATCGTTCCGGTCGCCCTGCTGTGACACGTCTCGCACGTTCGGCCATTTCCTCCAAACGTCTCTTTCCGAAACAGCCTCGAGCCCTCGTCGCGTGGGCCTGCACCACCGAGCAGATCCCGGGTTGCCGCAAATACCAGCAACGCGGTGCTTAGTAGCATCAACGTGGTTGTCCTCATTTCAACCTCCGAGTGGAGCCTGAGGCTGGGACCGGCCACACTTCAATGACGCGAGGGTGAAAATGAGACCCAATTGGGGTGACGGCGTAAGTTCCTGACTGTCAGGCAGATCCGGCTCCAGGTCATCGTCGCGTGGTAGGATGCCGCGCGTCGACAGGACTCACGACGCGAGGTCCGAATGAGCCCCGCCCCAGATCTGCCCATCCGCTTTGGCGCATTTGAACTGGATCTGCGTACCGGCGAGCTTCGGAAGGCAGGGATCAGGGTCAGTCTTCCCGAACAACCCTTCCAGGTGCTCAAGGCGCTAATCGAGCACCCGGGTGACCTCGTTACCCGGGAAGAGCTGCGTCAGCGACTGTGGCCGGCCGAGACGTTCGTCGACTTCGAGCACGGTTTGAATGCGGCCGTGCGCCGGCTGCGTGACGCGCTCGGAGATTCGGCCGATGTCCCGCGTTTTGTCGAGACCCTTCCCCGCCGAGGTTACCGGTTTATCGCTCCGGTTACTGGACTCGAGCCGGCACAGGCGGACGCAGCTGCGCCAACCAATCCGGAAATCTCCGCCCGAAGTGTGGCACCTGAAGCGATTCCGCCGACACCGCGTCGACGAGCATTCGCAGTTCGGCCTATTGGCCTCCTGGCTTTACTGACGCTTGTGGCGGTCATCACGCTGTGGATGGCGGGCCTACTCAGGTGGCCGCTGAGCACTTCTCCAATCGATGCCTCCGAGGGCCCCTTCGTACTCGCGGTGCCTCCGTTCGAGAACCTTAATCCACACCCTGATCAGGATTTCCTCGGGGTCGGGATGAGCGACGAACTGAGCGTACGGCTGGGAAGACTGGAGCCGGCCAGGCTGAGCGTCGTTGCGCGTGACTCAGCCGTGCGACTGCACCTCAAAGACTCGGGCGAACGGGCCAAACTGGAAGCGAAGCTGGGCGTGAGCCATGAGCTGACGGGAACCATCCAGACGTCCCAGAATGCCATCCGAATCATCGCCAGGCTGATCGACAGTCGCAGCGAACGCCAGCTCTGGGCGGAGACGTACGACACCGAAACCAGCACACCGTTGAAGTTTCAAAGTGAGGTCGCCGACGCCATCACGCGCGCGATCGCGTCACGCCTGGGCGTCGTGCGCTCGGCAGCCGGCGATAGCGTCACGTACTCGAAGAATGAGCAGGCGAACAATCGTTATTTTCGTGGACGCGCTCACCTGGCGAAGGACGACCAGGAAAATCTGAAGAAGGCGGAGGAGCGTTTCCTCGAGGCTATTCGCCTGGACAAGTCTTTCGCGAACGCGCACAGCGGCCTGGCCGATGTGTACATCTTGATGGGGGCCGATGGCTTCCGCTCGATGGACGACGCCTACCGGCGCGCCAGAGAGTCGGCGACGACTGCGCTCCGAATCGACCCCACGCTGCCGGACGCCCACACCTCGCTGGCAGCCGTCGCCGGTGACTACGATTGGAACTGGGACGATGCCGAGCGCCACCTCATAAGTGCGCTACAAGAGGATCCGAACCACGAGCCTGCTGCGCGTTTGTACTCGTTCTATCTCGCCTGCCTGGACCGCCGAGACGAGGCTCTCCGTTTCGCAAGACAGGCAGTGAAACTGAACCCGGCGTCACCGGGGGCCCTGATGAACCTTGCGGTGATTCAGTACTTGGTCCGCGATTACGATCAGGCAATCAAAACGATCACCGAGACGCTGGATCTCGAACCGGAATTCGGCCAAGCCTACGTGATGCTGGGGCGAATCTACACGGCGCAAGGACTCCATGAGCGCGCCATCGAGAAGTTGCAACATGCTCACCGCCTCCTGGGCGATCGTCCCGACGTGATAACAACTCTCGCGTACGGACTGGCTCGCGCGAACCGCCGGCGCGAAGCGCTCGACGCGGCTCAAGAACTGCGCCGCATTGCAAAGCCAGGTATGCCGTCTCCGTTTCGCATTGCCATGATCGACATCGGCCTCGGCAACACGAATCAAGCAATTACAGGGCTGCGGCAGGCGTTCGCAGCGCACGACTGGCAGGTCACCTTGCTCAAGGTTGAACCCGCGTTCGATAGCTTGCGGTCGGACAAGCGATTCGGCGACCTGCTCGAGCGTGTAGGCCTTTCGCCACGATAAGGATTCGTCCCCACGGGGACCCGGTCGCTTTTATCCGTTGCGAGGGGCCCTACGGGTGCGCGCCGCCTGACACTCCAGCGCGCTCTTGGCACCTGGTCTGTGGTTGATGTTGGCGTATGCTGCCGAGGCTGGATCGGGACAGACGATGCTGGAGCTACGCACAATACGTCGGCTGCGGTCCGCGTTCCCTTCGTCGCTTGCCGCGGAAGTGGATGCGGCGTTAGCTCTTTTTGCCCCCGGCTCCCTCGAAGCCACCGACCACGCCATCGGACCGGTTCACGTCGGCGGAGAGACGCTGCACATCCCTAGTCGAATCTATTCGCCTGAACCGCGCTTCCACGCCCCAGACTTGGTTACCGACACTGCGAAAAGAGTATTGGGCTGCCTCTATACCAGGCATAGCGATGGTCACCTTCGCGAGAAACATCTCCGGACCATCATCTCGTCGTCTGAAGAATGGGTGCCGCCGTTCGTCGTTCAGCTCATTGGCGAATACGTTGTGGAGATACAGGGCGTTATCGAATCGAACGTCGCTTATCTGGGGCAGCCAAGCTACGTTCGGTTCGTCGCCGAGAACCCGACGTTCATCCAGTTAACCCGGCAGCGAATGATTAGTTACTGGGACTGCTACTTCAGGCGACAGACGCCGAATCTCCAGGATCATGTGGGCTTCCGTCTGCTGGAAGCGTTGGGAGCCGCACGCTGACAGGCTCCCCGGCGGTTCTGGTCTTGCTTTTGGTTCGTCCCCACCGGGATTCGAACCCGGGTTTCAGCCTTGAAAGGGCCGCGTCCTAGGCCTCTGGACGATGGGGACGTACAGCGGGCGTGTGGCGTCACGACTTCCCCGCCGGCGTTGCCACTGTGGCG
>Ga0247825_10002441_pt1 | contig 12215 bp, 10 predicted proteins | sample 13C_Vanillin_Day_FD_194413 | JGI IMG/M metagenome (GOLD analysis project Ga0247825, IMG submission 194413) | Soil microbial communities from agricultural site in Penn Yan, New York, United States - 13C_Vanillin_Day48 | ecosystem: Environmental > Terrestrial > Soil > Agricultural land | place...
CTCTGGCAGTCACGCGCCAGCCTCAAGGAGAGACGATGAGCCACCCTCCGCTGCCTCCCTCCCCGCGCGGCCCCCACTGCCCCCCGGCTGTTGTGCTCGAGGGGATGAGCGCCGGCGAGGCCGCGCCCGAGGAGGTGCGCGTCCACGTGGACGGCTGCGCCCATTGCCGTGGCCAGCTCGAGGCCCTCACCGCCGGACGCGAGGCCTTCCTGCGCGCGCGGCCCCCCGAGCTCTTCCTCCGCCAGGTGAAGCGCCGCGAGACCACCGCGCCCTGGAGGCGCTGGCTGCCGCCCCTGCTCGCCGCCTGCGTGCCCCTCCTGCTCGTGCTCGTGCTCGTGCCGCGGCTGGGAGAGGAGGGCGGGGTGCGCATGAAGGGCGATGCCTTCCGCGTGGTGGCCTCGCGCGCCGGTGGCGCACCGGAGCTGCTCGCCCCCGATGCGCAGGTGCGCCCAGGCGACGCGCTGCGCTTCGCCTATGAGTCCCCCGAGGCCGGCCACCTGCTGGTGCTTGAGCTGGATGGGCGGGGCGCCGCGAGCGTCTTCTACCCCTATGGCTCGGCCACCTCCGCGCCGGTCGCGGCCGGGCAGCGCGAGTTCCTCCCCGGGAGCGTGGTGCTCGACGACGCGCCCGGCCCGGAGTGGCTCCTGGCTGTCTTCTCTCCCCGTCCCTTCGAGGCCGCGCCCCTGCTCGAGGCGCTGCGAGCGCAGGCAGGGCGCTCCGAGCCCACCCTCTCCTGTGAGGGCTGCCGGGTGAGTATGCTCCGGCTCCAGAAGCAACCATGATGCTGCCTCGCTCGCTCGGCTTCCTCCCCGCGCTCCTGCTGCTGCTCCTCGCGTCCCCGCCAGCCGCTGCGGCCACCGTCCGGCTGCTGGTGGCCATCGGCGCCAACGTGGGAGATCCCGAGGACGCGGTGCTCAGCTTCGCGGATGACGACGCCGAGCGCGTGCGGCAGCTCTTCGTCGAGCTGGGAGGGGTGCGCGCCGACCGAGCCTATCTGGTGGTGGAGCAGCCAGCGGCGGTGGTGCGCCAGAAGCTGGCCGAGGTGGCCGGCCGCATCGCCGAGCTGCGCGCTGCCGGGGACGACGCGGTGCTCATCGTCTACGCCTCGGCCCACGCGAAGGGTGGGGTGCTGCACCTGTCCGGCACCCACCTGCCGCTCTCCGAGCTGCGTGACAGCGCGCGAGAGGCCGGCGCCCGGCTCAGCGTGCTGCTGGTGGACGCGTGCGAGAGCGGCACCCTGGCGCGGCACAAGGGTGGCAGCGCTGGCCAGGAGTTCGCGGTGTCACTCGAGCAGCTCCCCCTGCATGGGCAGGTGATCCTCTCCTCCAGCGGTCCGGGGGAGACCTCCGAGGAGTGGGACTCGCTCAAGGGCTCGCTCTTCACCCACCACCTGCTCACGGGCCTGCGGGGGGACGCGGACGTGGAGGGAGACGGTCAGGTGTCGCTCGGCGAGGTCTACGCCTACGCCTACCGGCGCACGGTAGCAGGCGCGGCCGGAGCAGGGCAGCACCCGGCGTACGCGTGGGAGCTGACGGGCACCGGAGAGCTGATCCTCACCGAGCCGAAGGTGGCGCGCAGCGCGCTCGTCTTCCCCGCGGAGCTGGCCGGCCGCTACGTGGTGGCGAGCCAGCCTCGGCCGGACGTGGTGGCGGAAGTGGACAAGGCCCCCGGTCGGCCCTTGCGTCTGGCGGTGCCGCCGGGCCGCTACCTTCTGCGGAAGCGTGCGGGGGCGAGCACCGGCCTGCTCGAGCTGGAGCTGCCCTACGGAGGCGAGCGCCGGGTGCGTGAGGAGGAGCTGGTCTGGCGCCGCTATACGGAGGTGGCCTTCAAGGGTGGCTTCGTGGAGCTGCGCAGCTCGGCGCTGCTGGCGCTCGCGCGGCTCGAGAGCGCGCCGGTGGCTGGCACGGGGACGCGCCTGTCCGTGGGGCTCGGCTACCGCCGCTCCTGGGGCACGTGGTGGGCGCTGGGCACCGCCGGCTTCAGCCGGGCGGGCTACCCGGGGGTGGGGCTAGAGGTTCGCGAGCGCATCCTGGGAGCCGGGGTGGCGGCCGGCTACCGCTGGCTGAACTGGGCGCTGGTGCCGCACGTGGGGCTGGGGCTGGAGCTCACGGGGTTGGAGCAGCGGCTGCGTCGCGAGCGGGAGGAGGAACTCCAGGACACCTTTGGCGTGCCGCCGCTGCCGCCACGCCGGGCGCTCGGGGTGGCCCTGGGCCCGGTCGCCGGGTTGGAGGTGCCCCTGCCCGGCCACGCCTTTGCACTCCTCCACGCGCAGGTGCTCCTGCGCCATCTACCGAGTGAGGAGCAAGCCACCCTGCGTCCCGTGGCGCTCCTCTCTGCGGGAGCGGGCTGGCGCTTCTGAGTCTCCGGACAGGGGGTTCCCATTTTCGAGCGCTGCGCCGGTCTCTCTTCATGAGCGCCCATCCTGGGCAGCTCTACCTTCATCCCCTGGAGGGGACACATGATCCAGCAGCTCTGCCGCTCCCCGTTCCTCCTGCTCTCGCTGCTCCTCGCGCTCGCCGGCTGCGGCGATGGCGTTGTGAGCCCCGCGCACCAAGGCCAGCCCCTCGTGACGCTCGAGGGACAGATGACTCCCACGCCGGACGCGAACATCACCGGGCAGGTGCGCCTGGCGCTGGTGTGGTATCCACAGTGGCTGGCGGCCGATGTCACGGCGGCCGGGCGGGGTGCGCCCCGGGCGGTGGTGACCGAGGATGTGATCTACCAGGGCAGCTTCCCGGTCAACTACCGCTTCCACGTCTACCGTCCGCCGCCAGAGGAGGCACTCGCGCCGCTCGGTGGCGGGCTCCAGGGCAAAGGCGCATTCGGGATCCTCATCGCCTACCACGACCTCGACGGCGACGCACAGCTGGACACCATCGCGGAGGAGGGCGCGCCGGTGGATCAGATCATCGGCGCCTCGCTTCTGGGTGATGCGCGCTCGTCCTTTGCCCTCGTCTACGTCAGCACGCAGCAACCCGCGGAGACGGGGCTGAAGCCCGGCTTCAACGTCATCCAGGCGGTGAACACGGAGCAGAGCGCGGTGGTGCCGCTCACCACGCGCCTGCCGCTGAGCCTCACCGCCGGAGGTGCGCTCTTCGATGCTCTCGTCTGCGAGGCGGGCTGGCTCACCTTCCTGATGATGGACGTCTGCGGCCTGGACGGTGGCGAAGTCATCCAGCCCAGCCCTCTCTCGGTAGATGGCCGGGTGGCGCTCGAGGGGCGGCGTATGGTGGTCGAGCTGAAGGTGAGCTCCGAGAGCGAGACGCGCCAGGACGCGGTGGTGACGATCGCCGGCCGGGCCATCCCGTATGACGCGGAGAAGGCGGCCCATGTCCTCGCGGAGGAGGACACGGCGCTGTTGACGGCGGGCGGCAGCTTCGAGCTGGAGGTCAGCGTGGAGGGGGTCACCCTGAAGCGCACGCTCCGGGTGCCCGGCGCCTTCGAGATCACCGCGCCTGCGGCGGGCGAGGAGCTGCGCGCAAACAGCCCTCTGGTGCTGCAGTGGACGGCGTCGCAGGGGGCCAAGGAATACTACGTGGGCTTCGAGGCTGCCTCTGCGGGTGGCGGCAGCATCTCTCAGGAGGGAGCGCTCTCGCACACGTTCGATCCTGCTGGCGCGAGTGGGGCGGCGGCTGTCCGGGTGGAGGCGCGCATCCTGCCAACGGACGATGTGGACGCGTGGGTGACGGTGGTGCTGGTGCGCGAGCACGCGGTCACCTTCACCCCGTAGTCAGCTCTGGGCCCGTAGCGCTCATCGTGGCTCATAATCAGGGCCACCGAGGTCCGTAAGGGTCAGAGGGCTCGGCCGGGCGCAGTTGCATCTGTCCAGCATCTACAAAACTGGCGAGGTTACCTGGCAGAGCGGCATGACGGCTGCCTACTCATTGAGTAGGCTCGCATGGATGACAAATCGACCGACTCCTGACTGGCTCGTGCCGGGAGATCTGGTGGGACCCTGGCGCATCGAGGGTTACGCCGGCCGTGGCGCGTATGGTGTGGTGTTCCGGGCCCGGCGTGCGGGCCATCCCAGCGCTGGACCCGTGGCGCTCAAGGTGGCCCAGAGCGCGGAAGATCCTCGCTTCGAACGCGAGGTGGGATTGCTCTCGCGGGTTCAGCACCCGTCACTGCCGCAGCTGCTGGATCGGGGCTGGTGGACGTCCAGCACTGGAGCCGTGCACCCCTACGTCGTGATCGAGTGGATCCGAGGGCAGACGCTCTATGAGTGGGGGCAGCGGCACAACCCCACGAGCCGCCAGGTGATGAAGGTGGTGGCACAGCTGGCATGGGGCTTGGAGGTGGTGCATCGCGCGGAGGGCCTGCACCGGGACGTCAGAGGGGACAACACCCTGGTGGAGCCCGAGGGCAGGGCGGTGCTCACGGACTTTGGTTCATGCACCTGGAGAGGAGCGGCGCCCCTCACCGAGCGGGTGATGCCGCCGAACACGCGGGAGTACCGGAGCCCCGAGGCACTGCTCTTCGAGTGGAAGAACTGGGGCAACAAGAGCGCCCGCTATGAGGCGCAGGCCTCGGATGATCTCTATGCCTTGGCCGTCAGCACCTACCGGCTGGTCACGGGAGTGTACCCGCCGCCGGCCGTGACGGAGCTGGAGCCTCAAAAGGACTCACCCCATGCTCTACCCCCAAAGCGGTTACCGCCTCAGGCGCTCAATCATCGGGTGGTGCAGAAGTTGGCGGATCTCCTCGAGCGGATGCTGGCGGAGGATCCTCGGGCTCGGGAGAGCGCGAGAGAGATTGCCCTGGCTGCTGACTCCGCAGCCCTGCATGCGGGCCCGGAGGCGGATGTCCCGCTCTTTGACCTGCCAGCCGCAGATGTGGCAGCGCCAGTCTGCGCAGGCAGTAAGGCTCACTCGGACCGTGCCGCCGCAGAGGAACTGGAGGCCATGCCAGCAGCCATGAGCGCTGGATACCTGCCGAGTCCCAGCGCAAGGAAAGCTGCGATTGCTGCCGCCATGGCCTTCGCGGTCCTTGCCTTATGTCAGGGAGCGGACGAGCCATACGCGCAAGCGCAGGAGGTGGCATGGGTTGAAGCACAGGGCACGGACGAGGCGCCGGATGGCGGCACAAAGGGGCTGGGTGAGGAGGTCGCGTCGGCACGGGTCGACGCTGAAGGGCCACCCGTTCATGCATGGGTGGCCATCACCAAGCCGGTGCCTGATCAGCCGCTTCCTGGCCAACGGCGTTCTCCTTGCCCACGCAATGTGGAGGTCGTCATCAAAGGAGGCTGTTGGAAGCACCAGCCCGACATCAGGCCTCCCTGTGGCGATTACTACGAATGGCAGAGCGCGTGTTACCTCCCCATCATGGGGCAGACGCGCGTGCCCACCACTCAGGAGCCATAGGAGCCGTGCTCCTGTCGCCCGTGTTGTGAGGCCTATGCAGCCGCGGGCTCCGCGCGTGCGTGGACGCGGGCGGAGAGCTCGCGGCGGCGGCCGTTGCGCAGTACGTCCAGGCGCATCTCGGGGCTGCCGGACAGGGCCATCATCCGCTGCACATCATCCACGCTGCCCACCGCCCGCTTGTTGATGCTGAGCAGCAGGTCCTCCGGCTGGAGCCCGGCATCCTCTGCGGGTGTGCCCTGCTGCACCTTGAGGATGAGCACCCCGCGAGGCTGGCCGGCCTCCCGGGCCTGCTCGGGCCCAAGCGCCACGGCACGCGCGGCCACACCCAGGTAGCGCCGCTCCACCTTGCCGTGGGTGATCAGGAGGCTGGCCACCCAGGCCGCCGTGCTGGCGCTGACGGCGAAGCCGATCCCCTGCGCATACGGCAGCACCAGCGTGTTGAGCCCCACCACCTGGCAGCGCGTGTTGAGCAGCGGACCGCCCGAGTTGCCAGGGTTGATCGCGGCATCCGTCTGGAGCATGCCCTCCAGCATGGTGCCGTCCGGCAGGGTGATGCTGCGGTTGATGGCGCTCACCACGCCCAGCGACACGGACTGTTCCAGCCGGAACGGGTTGCCGATGGCCACCACGAGCTGACCCATGCGCACGTCCTTCGGATCGGCCAGGGGGAGGATGGGGAAGTCCGAGCCCTCGGCGCGCAGCACGGCGAGATCCGTGGGCGCATCTCCGCCGACGAAGGTGGCTTTGAGCTCCTCTCCGTTGGAGAGCGTCACTGTCTGCCTGCGCGACTGGCGCACCACGTGGCGGTTGGTGAGCACGTAGCCGTCCGGCGTGAGGAAGATGCCGGTGCCGTGGCCGCGTCCATGCTCCACGCCCACGACGGCGGGAGAGGCGCGAGCGACGAGGGCTTCGAGATCATCCGAGAACTGTTGCAGAAGCTTCATGGTCTACACCGTTCCTTCCGTCACGCCTCTTCAGGAGCGCTTGCCAATGGTCAGGGACACCTCGCGCACCTCGCCCGCGCGCAGCACCTTGGCCTGGACGGCGGTGCCCACCTTCTCGTCGGCGAGGTAGCCGAGCAGATCCTCCACACCCTCGAGCGTGCGGCCACCGAGGTTCACCAGTACGTCTCCCAGCAGCAGGCCGGCGCGGTGGGCGGGACCGTCTGGATCCACGGAGAGGAAGATGAGACCCGTCTCGGCGCCGGCGCGAGCCCAGAGGTCCTTCGGCAAGCGCACGGGATAGGCGCCGACGCCCAGGTAGCCGCGGCGCACGCCGCCGTGCTCCTTGAGGGCTGTCACCACGCGGGTGAGCGTCTCGCCGGGGATGGCGACGGCGGCGGTGCGGGAGAAGGCGGCGGTGAGCAGGCCGAGGAAGCGGCCCTGTGCATCCACCAGTGGACCGCCGGAGAAGCCGGGGGGGAGATCCGCGTCCGTCTCCAGGTAGCGGTTGATGCGGCCGCCGGCATGGGTGCGCCACTCATCGCCCAGCGCGCTGATGATGCCCAGGGTTGCGCGGGTGGTGCGGCCAGGGTGGCCTACGGCGAGCACGAGGTGGCCCACCTTCGCGTCGTCCAGGGCCGCGGGAGCCAGAGGCGTGAGGCCCGAGGCCTCGGCCTTGAGGAGCGCGAGGTCGGTGCTCGGGTCGCGACCGACGAGCTCGGCGGGGGTGGTGCGGCCATCGGGCAGCGTGAGCTGGATCTGCTCCTCGCGCTCGACGGCGTGGCTGGTGGTGAGGATGTGGCCTTCGTTGCTCCAGATGATGCCGGTGGCGCCGTGGCGGCGGCGGGCCTCCACGCGGACGACAGAGGGAGCGATGCGCTCGACGAGGGAGGCGATGGACTGGGAGAAGGAGAGCAGGTCGGACATGGCGTTTCCTTTCTGGGCCAGAAGGTAAAGGCCTTGAGGGCACGCCACATCGGCGAGACGGTCAGGGAAGCGACCTCCCCATTCGGGTAGGTTGCCTCTCCGTTCGGACAGCCTCTCCCTGGAGTTCCTCCTCCAGTGGGGAGGCGTCTCATGCTTCTGGAGAGGGAGGCTGGAGCTTCAGGTCTCGTCAGCTCTCTTGAGCATCTGGATCAGCCAGCTTCTGTGTGAGTAGACGCTCGTGAAGATGGACATGGGCTCCCCATTCGGCTTCATCGCGCCCGCCGTCGTGATGCCGACAAGCAGGTTTCTGGCTCCTCTCTTGATGCAGGCGCCACCGCTGTCACCCAGCTGCGCGTGAGAGGCAGCCACGCCATCAGGCAGCACCTTCTCCTCGACTCTGAAGACTGTGCTGCCTGTCTCCAGCGGAATGAGCCGGTTGACCCTGTTCTCGCCGAAGTGCCGGACTCCATACAGTGGAGGGGATGATGTGCCGAAGCTGAAGCCCACCATGGTGATGATGTCACCAGGGAGGACTTCGCTGTCCGCCAATTCAAGGGGTGGCGGTACGAACGGTACAGGTCTCTCAAGAAAGATGACGGCGAGGTCGGCGTTGCTCCACACAACATGCGAACCTTCCGTCCGGCGCCCGTAGATGATTTCGAAGTCAGGGTGGATCAACACCTGGCCTTCGATTTTTGCGGGGCGCGCGTAGGAGGAGAGTGCGTCCTCAGAGACATAAGAAGCCATGCGCACTTGTACGGTGTAGAGACATGGTGACTTCGCGTCAGAGATCTCCGTGATCGAGATATGCCGGAGGGCCGAAGACCGTGTGATAGCACTTGCTCCCTGGGGGAAGTTCGAAGCCGCTCTGCCACCCGCACGCGAAGATGCATCCTCACGCGTGGGTGCGCGGCGGCCGCAGACGCAGTGGGCTGCTGTGATAGCCATGCGCGGGTGGACCAGGACACCTGAGCAACCTCCGACGGTTCCCCCTTGGCTGCTTCGGTCGATGATGACCATGACGGCCGACAGAAAACGATCCTCCGCGTCTACTTGTCCTGGGTGGATCGTGAGAAAGCCTCCAGGAAACAATTCCTCGGATGACTCTGCTTTCTCAGACGAGGGTGTCTTCGCCGAGGTGGCTGTGCTTGTGGCACAGCCCAGCGGCGGGCCAATCGCGATGAAGGCCCATCCAATCAGAGAAATCAGCAGCCAATATTGATTCAAGCAGGAACCTCGCAAGGGATGTGCTCCTTGATCATGGGGAGGCAGCGCCTGGAGGAGATCCGCCGATGCTCTCTTGTGAGGATGGCGAATTTGCACGCTGGATCTCTTCCTGCAACCAGTCGCGAAAGCCGTGGAGGTTCGTCAGCATCGGCTCGTGGCCCAAGCCTGTGGTGGAGACGCCCACGAGCATGGGCCCTTGGCGAGATGGCCGCAGGCAAGGCCCTCCGCTGTCGCCCCTGGAAAAAGGTGAGGTGCGCCGCTCGAACTGGAAGCGCTCATTCTGGGAATCCGATGCAGCGACCAGCTTGCTTGTGTGGACCAGCCGGATGTCGTGCAGCATGCCGGACTCCTCACTGTAGGCGAAGCCCACGCGTACAAGAGACTCCTGAAGGCGAGCACCTGTCTTGGCCAGCGGGACAGGCCGGAAGCCTACGGGAACTGGCACATGCAAGGCGATCAGTGCGAGATCTGCATGGCTGGAGAGAACCTCCCCCTTCATGCTCAGGCGCACCTCCAATTGAGGGTGGGGCCGGACGAGCCCATCGTGTCGCTTGATGGTCAGGCCCGCGATATCGCCCGGTGGCAGGGTGGGGTCATACTCGTAGAAGAAGAGCTCCACGAGCGCGTCCTCCACGCAAGAGGAACTCTCGATTCGGTGCTCCACGGAACCTTCTGGTGTGGAGATTGGGCGCCGCCAGCAGAAGCAGTGGCCGGCTGTGAGCACCAGGCGAGGGGCGACAATGACGCCCGCGCAGTGGCGCAAGCCCGGCCTGGGCGCTTGGCCTAGCGGAGCGATACGGACCACGAAAGGGTAGTGGTTATGTACGTCGGGCTCTCCTTCGGCCTGGTTGTAGAGGATCATGGGAAGGAACGCGTTCTCACCAAAAAGTGAGCCCTCTTCATCCTTGGTTCCAGCATCCGGCGGCGGCGCTGCCACCGTCTTCTCGGGCTCACCCCGAGACGGAGCCGAGCAGCCGCCGCAGGCCTGCAGCGCCGCGAGGAGGCATGAGAGCAAGGCAAGGGATGCGCGAGGACCACTCCGCACAGATCAGCTCCTGGGCTTAGAGGACGCATCCTCGGACAGCTTCAGCTCGAAGAACAGCGCGCCCTCAACGGGGTTCCAGTAGTAGGGCGCGATCGGCTGGAAGCCGAGCTCCCGGTACATGCCGATCGCGGCCTTCATCGAGGGGAGCGTGTCCAGCCGCATCGCCGCATAGCTCAACCCACGGGCCTCGGCGATGACGGCGCGCGCGAGCTGCTGCCCCAGCCCCTGTCCCCGGTACTGCTGGCGCACGTACAGCCGCTTCATCTCGCACACGCCGGGCTCCAGCGGGCGCAGGCCCACACAGCCCGCAGGCTCCTCGCCACTCATGGCAAGCAGGAGGCAGCCCTCGGGCGGGATGTACTCGCCGGGGAACTCCTGCATCTCCCGAGCGAAGTCCTGAAAGCCCAGGTCCACGCCCAGCGAGGCCGCATACTCGAGCACGAGCGTACGCACCCGCTCCACCTCAGAGGGCCGCGTCGCCTTGCCGATCCGAAGCACCTCGTGGCTCACGGCGGTGTGATGGGCAGGTAGAGAGTGAAGGTACTGCCTCGGCCAAGCTGACTCCGCACTTCGATGCGGCCCCCATGGCGCGTGACGATGTCGCGGCTGATCGACAGCCCCAGCCCCGTGCCCTGGCCCCTGGGCTTCGTGGTGAAGAACGGCGTGAACAGCTTGGAGAGCGTCTCCGGCGTCATCCCCTTGCCCGTGTCGGAGATCTCCACCACCACCTCTTCATCCGCCAGCCGCGTGCGGATGTGGATCTCTCCCCGGGCCTCGATGGCGTGGGACGCGTTGAGCAGCAGGTTGGTGAACACCTGGACGAGCTGCGTGGGGAAGCCGGTGATACGAGGCACCGGCCCGAAGTCCCGCTTCACCTCGCACTTGTACTTCAGCTCGTTCCATACCATCCGCAGCGTGGACTCCAGCTCCTCGTTCACATCCACGGACTGGGGCTGGCCATCATCCTCGCGGGCGAAGGCTCGAAGGCTGTGGGCAATATCCTTGATGCGCCGCGTACCCGTCAGCGACTCCTGGATCAGCTCGGGCATGTCCGACAGCAGCTCATCCAGATCGCCCTGCTTCCAGAGCTGGCGCATGCGCTCGAGCTGCTCCGCGGTCAGAGTGCGCGGTCCCTTCCCTGGGGCCTCCACGATCTCGCGCAGCATCCGCAGCAGCGGACTCACGGCCAGGGCATACCCCTCGAGCGCCCGCAGGTTGCTCGCCACGTAGCTCACCGGGTTGTTGATCTCGTGCGCGAGCCCCGCCGCCATCTGCCCCAGTGAGGCCAGCTTCTCAGCCTGGATGAGCTGCGCCTGACGCTCCTCGACCAGCCTGCGATCGGTGACGTTGCGGATGATGCTCACCGTCTCGTCAGGTCCGCTGCGGACCGTGCGCGCTTCATAGCTCTGGCGCCCTTGAGGCATGTCGAGCTCGTAGTCGTACACGGCCAGGCCGCCGTCGCGGAGGACGCGCTCCAGGTGGGCGAGTGTCAGATCGATCAGGGACTGCGGCATCTGCAGGTCGCGCATGTTCCGGCCGATGAAGTCCTCCGGCCGCAGCAGCGTTGCTTCGGGGGTGCTGCAGCTGAAGTCGAGGTAGGTCCCATCTCCGCGCAGGCGGAAGATGAGATCCGGAATGGCCTGGAGCAGGGCGCTCAGACGCTCCTCGCTCCGCTTCATGGGCGTGAGATCCGTGTCGGTGCCCACCACGCGAGTGGGGCGCCCCTGCTCATCTCGCGCCACCACCTGGGCCCGGCTGCGGAGCCAGCCCCAGTCGCCGCTCTTGCTCCGCGCGCGGTACTCGAACTCGGCATGGGGCGTGGTGCTCGCCGCGAGCTCGTGCAGGCTGTGCTCGATGCGAGGGAGATCCTCAGGGTGGCACAGGCGCTTCCAGCTCTCGAAGGTAGGCTCCACCTCGCCCTCGGCGTAGCCCAGGCTCTCCCGCCAGCGGTGGCTCGGGCGCAGATCCTGGGTGAGCGGGTTCCAGAACCACAGGTCCTTCTCCACGCTCGCGAGTGTCTGCCGCAGCTGCTCCAGCTCCTCCTGGAGTGCGGGAGCAGTCTGCGGAGACTGTGCCTGGGGGAGATCGCGCCAGCTCCGAAGGAAGCTGCTGCCGACGGAGAGCAGGAGCCGGAAGTTCTCGGAGGATGCAGCGGCACCACGGCTGGAGTGGTGGGTGAAGCCCACGAATCCCACCCGCCCCTCTCCCGCCAGCAGAGGCAGCACGCGGCAGCAACCTGGGACAGGCGGCTCCATTGAGAGCGGAGCACTGCCAGGTGGAGGCAGAGAGCGCTCGGCCGACACGGGCTGTCCTGTCTCGAGCGCCAGAGCCACGAGCGACCGGAGGCTCCGAGGCTCGGAATCTCCCGGAGCTCGCCAGGCGGGTCGCTCCCAGGGCATGTCCGCCCAGCCCGGTGGGGCGGAGGCGAGGGCCTGGAGCTGGGGAGCGGCGCTGGGTGTATGCCACTCGATGCCGAGCAGGCCTTGCTCGCCCCCCGCCTCATCCAACAGCAACGTGAGCCACCGCTCGATCGTCCGCTGCCGCTCCCCGCCCTGAAGGAAGTCCGTCTGGAGCTCCAGGATCGCCCGCAGCAGGGTGTCCCCCTCTCTGCGATCGGCTGGTTCAGGGGCTCCAGAATCAGGCGAGCGGGGGGGGGAGGACACGGGGGCCTCGGACACGAGTCAGGACGACCCAGAAGCAGAGTGGGGGGATGGA
>Ga0247825_10002442_pt1 | contig 12215 bp, 8 predicted proteins | sample 13C_Vanillin_Day_FD_194413 | JGI IMG/M metagenome (GOLD analysis project Ga0247825, IMG submission 194413) | Soil microbial communities from agricultural site in Penn Yan, New York, United States - 13C_Vanillin_Day48 | ecosystem: Environmental > Terrestrial > Soil > Agricultural land | place...
CGATTCCCGGCAGCGCCGGGAAGACGACCACCAAGGAGACCATCGCGGCGCTGCTCGAAGGCACGTTCACCGTGGTGAGGAACGCGGGCAACCTGAACAACCACCTCGGCCTGCCGTTGTCCCTGCTGGAGCTGCGGCACGGGGCTGATGTCGCGGTGATGGAACTGGGCATGAACCACCCGGGCGAGATTCGCGTGCTCGTCGGGTTGGCCGAGCCTGACATCCGGGTGTGGACCAACGTAGGCGACGCGCACATCGGGAACTTCGGCACCGCCGACGCCCTCGCCGCCGCGAAGGCCGAGATTCTCGAGGGCGCGGCCCGTGAAGCGCTGCTGGTCGCCAATGCGGACGACCCTCGCGTGATGCGGTATGCCGCGGGCTTCGCCGGCCGGGTCGTGACGTTCGGGTACGGCGAAGGTGCGGACGTGCGCGCGGTGGACGTGAAGGAGCTCGGACTCGCCGGCATGCGCGCGATCGTGAGGACCCGGAGTGCCGAGGAAGCGGTCACCGTGCCGCTGCTGGGACGCGGCAACCTCTCCAATGTGCTGTGCGCGACGGCAGTGGCGACGGAGATGGGCGTGCCACTGACGGAGGTGGCCAAGAGAATTGTGCGCCTGGCGCCGGCGAAGCGACGCGGCGAAGTGCGTCATCTCCGCCAGGGCGTGACCGTCGTGGACGACAGCTACAACTCGAGTCCCTCGGCGCTCAAGACGTCGCTCGCGATGCTGGCAAGCGAGCCGGCGGACGGCCGTCGGGTCGCGGTGCTCGGCGAGATGCTGGAGCTGGGCGCTCTTGCGATGACATTGCACGAGGCCTGCGGGCGGAGTGCGGCGGCAGCCGGCCTCGGCCTGCTGATCACGGTCGGTGGCGCGCCCGCGCAGGCATTGGGCCGGTCGGCGGTGGAGGCAGGCCTGGATTCTCAGGTGGTGCGACATCTCGCCACCAGCACCGAGGCCGCGGACCTGGTGGCCATGCTGGTTGGCGAAGGAGACGTGGTGCTGGTGAAGGGGTCACGGGGCGTGAAGACGGACCTCGTGGTGGATCGGCTCGTGGCCATGCTCGGTTGAGATGCTCTACCACCTGCTGATCTCGCTGCAGCCCCAGGTCGGGGTGCTGAACGTGGCGCGCTACATCACGTTCCGCACCGCCGCCGCCAGCCTGACGGCGCTCGCGGTGAGCCTGGTTCTCGGCCCCTGGCTGATCCGGCGGTTGCGCGAGTTCCAGATCGGGCAGGTGATCAGGCAGGAAGGGCCGCAGTCGCACCGCGCCAAGGCGGGCACCCCCACGATGGGTGGCCTGCTCATCCTCGCGACGGCGCTCGGACCGACGCTGCTGTGGGCCGACCTGACGAATGTCTACGTGTGGGTTGCGGTGATGACGACGGCGGCGTTTGGCGGAATCGGGTTCCTGGACGACTATCTCAAGATCACGCGGCGATCGTCGGGCGGTCTCTCGCCGCTGTACAAGATCGGGCTGCAGGTGCTCACCGCCTTTCTCGTCAGCGTCGTGCTGATGGTGCTGGCGGCGCAGGACCTCTACAACACCCGCCTCATCTTCCCGTTCTTCAAGCAGCTCATTCCTGACCTGGGCTGGTTTTATGTGCCGTTCGCCGTGTTCGTGCTGGTGGCATGGAGCAATGCGGTGAACCTCACCGACGGGTTGGACGGGCTGGCCATCAGCACCTTTGCCGTCTCCGCGGCGACGCTCACGGCCCTGGCCTACGTCACCGGCCATCGCGTCTTCGCGGAGTACTTGCTGCTGGTACGCTTCGCGCCGGCGGCCGAGCTCACCGTGTTCTGCGGCGCGCTGGTCGGCGCCAGCCTCGGGTTCCTCTGGTACAACGCGCACCCGGCCGAGATCTTCATGGGCGATGTCGGCTCCCTCGCCCTCGGCGGCGCGCTGGGCACGGTGGCCATCCTGATCAAGCAGGAGATCCTGCTCGTGCTGGTCGGCGGCGTCTTCGTGCTCGAAGCGGCCTCGGTCGTCATTCAGGTCGCGTCGTTCAAGCTCACCGGGAAGCGGGTGTTTTTGATGGCCCCGCTGCATCATCACTTCGAACTGCTCGGTTGGCAGGAGCCCAAGATAATCGCGCGATTCCTGATCGTCTCGATCATCTTCGCGCTCTTCAGCCTGACGAGCCTGAAACTGCGATGACCGGCCACGCCTTTTCAGTCCAGGGTCAGCGCGTGCTGGTGGTCGGCGCCGCACGAAGCGGCGTCGCTGCCGCTCTGCTGCTCGCGCGTCGCGGCGCCCGGGTCACGCTGACCGACCGGAAGCCGGCCATCCCTGAAAGTGACACCCTCACGTCGGCGGGCGTGGCGCTGGAGCTCGGCACCCACCGCGCCGACGCGTTCACCGGTGCGGACCTGATCGTGCTCAGCCCCGGCGTGCCGATGGAGCTGCCCGAAGTCGCGCTCGCGCGTGCGGCCGGCGTCCCTGTGATCGGCGAGCTGGAGCTGGCCTCGCGCTGGGTGCGGGGCCCGGTGGTGGCCATCACCGGGACCAAGGGCAAGTCGACGACGACGACGCTCGTCGGGCGCATGCTCGAGGCGGCGGGCAAGCGGGTGCTGGTTGGCGGCAACATCGGCGTCCCGCTCAGCGCCCAGGTCGAGTCGTCCACTGACGACACCGTACACGTGGTCGAGGCGAGCAGCTTTCAGCTCGAAGCCACCGATCGCTTTCACCCGAAGATTGCCGCGCTACTCAACTTCTCGCCGGACCACCTCGATCGGCATCCGTCGGTGGCGGCCTACGCCGCGGCCAAGCAGCGCGTGTTCGCCAACCAGACCGCCGAGGACTGGACGGTGGTGAACGCCAACAGCGCGGCAGCGCTGGACCTCGCCCGCCTCACGCCGGCACGAGAGGTCCGTTACGCGCTCGACGCCCCCCTCGGCGCCCACGTTTTTGCGGATCGCGGCTTCATCTGGCAGCGCACGTCAGACGGCGACGTGCCGCTGGTGCCGCTGAGCGCGGTCCATCTCGCGGGACGGCATCTCCTGAGCAATGTGGTGGCGGCCAGCACGATCTCGTCGCTCGCCGGCGCTGACAGCGCGGCCATGGTCCGGGCGCTCGAGGGATTCACGGGACTCGAGCACGTGATGGAGCCGGTGTCCACGATTGGCGGCGTGCGCTTCGTCAACGACTCGAAGGCGACCAACGTGGACGCGGCGGCCCGCTCGATCGAGAGCTTCTCCTCGGTGGTCGCCATCGTGGGCGGCAAGTTCAAGGGCGGCGACCTGCACGAGCTGGCTGGGCCGCTCACCGCCCATGGCCGGGCGGTCGTCGCCATCGGCGAAGCGCGGCCGCTCATCCGGGAGGCGCTCGCCGGTACGGTCCCGGTGGTCGAGGCCGATTCGCTGGCCGAGGCCGTGCGCCGTGCATGGACGCTGGCCCGCCCCGGCGGCGTGGTGCTGCTCGCGCCAGCGTGCGCGAGCTTCGACATGTTCGTGGACTACGCGGACCGCGGACGCCGGTTCAAGGAAGAGGTGCGACGGTTGGCCGAGGAGGGTGTCACGGGTGAGCAGTGAGCAGTCGTCAGTTGGTTGGAGGCGAATGGGAGCCGGTCGCTGGGAACGCAGGCTACCCCGGTCTGCGAGACTGGTGTCCCATTCCCACAACTGACTGACGACTGCTGACTGCTTCGACCCGACACTCCGCGGCCGGTGCCGCGGGGAGCGTGCGGGGAGGGCTCCAGATACCGGAGCGCTCACCGACCCTCGTATCGAGTCGAAGCCGCCGGACTTTAGCCCCCGACTGCCTGGAGCGACGTTTCCATCCGCTCACAGGCGAGAGGGGCTCGGCGCATCGGAGGGGAGTTTGAGCTGAGGGCAGGCTCAACTCAAGCGAATAGTGGGGCCCGGCCCCGCGTCACGGAAACGCGGGGCCGAGGCGGCAGGAACCGGAACATATGGCGCGGAAGCTGCAGTCGGACAAGTGGATGTTTCTCGCGACCCTGGCGCTCATCTGCGCCAGCGTGGTGATGGTGTACAGCGCGTCCGCCCTGGTGGCGCTCGAGCGCTTCCAGCAGCCGTATCTCTTCGTCACCAAGCAGGTGATGTGGGTGGCGGTGGGCGTTGCACTGCTCTCGCTCGTGATGCGAGTCGATTACCGCACCTACAAGAACGAGCGGCTGATCTGGACGCTGCTGGTCGTCGCGGCGGTGCTGCTCGCGGCCGTGCTCTTCTCGCGCCCGGTCAACGGCACACGCCGCTGGTTCGCCCTCGCCGGTTTCGGCGTCCAGCCGTCGGAGCTGGCCAAGCTGGCCGTGGTGCTCTTCGCAGCGTTGACTCTCGAGCGGCGGATGCACCGCATCAACGACATCACCTATTCGCTCCTGCCCATCGCGCTCGTCGCCGGCGTGGTGATCGGGCTGATCCTGCTCGAGCCCGACTTCGGGACCGCGGTCTCGCTGATGGCCATCGTCAGCGTCATGTTGTTCGCGGCCGGGCTCAGCTACAAGTACTTCGCTGGCGTCGCGCTCCTGATGGCCCCGGCGTTCTACGCCGTCCTGATGTCGGCCAGCTATCGGCGCCGGCGCCTGCTCGCCTTCCTGAATCCGTGGGCCGACCCGCTCGGCGACGGCTTCCAGATCATTCAGTCGCTGATTGCGGTCGGGACCGGCGGCGTGTTCGGCAAGGGGCTGATGGCCGGCAAGCAGAAGCTGTTCTTCCTGCCCGAGCCGCACACCGACTTCATCTATGCCGTGATCGCCGAGGAGATGGGCCTGATCGGCGCCGTGGTCATCCTGGCATGCTTCGGCGTGATCGCGTGGCGCGGGATGCGGACGTCTCTGCGCGCTCCCGACGGCTTCGGCGCGTTCCTCGCGCTCGGCATCACGATGATGCTCGTCCTCCAGGCCTTCGTGAACATCAGCGTCGTCCTCGGACTGATGCCGACCAAGGGCATTCCGCTGCCGCTCGTCAGCGCCGGTGGATCGTCGCTCCTGATCAACCTGCTCGGTGTCGGAGTGCTCCTCAACATCTCGCAGCATGGCACGGAGACGGGAGCCGCGTGAGCCGTGCGCGTGCTGATTGCCGGCGGTGGGACGGGCGGGCATCTCTACCCGGGCGTCGCGCTCGCGCGCGAGTTGCAGCGCCGCGATGCGGGGACCGACGTGAGCTTTGTCGGGACGGCGGCCGGGATCGAGGTGCGGGTGATACCGCGCGAGGGGTTTCCGCTGGACTTGATTCGCGTCGCCGGGCTGAAGGGCAAGTCGGTGGTGACGCGGCTGCGGGGGCTGGCGCTGCTTCCCTTCTCCGCCGTGGACGCGTGGCGGGTGCTCTCGCGGCGGCGGCCCTCCGTGGTGGTGGGCGTGGGCGGCTACTCGTCGGGGCCGGTGCTGGCGCTCGCGGCGCTGCGCCGCTATCCGACGATGCTGCTCGAGCAGAACGCGCTGCCCGGGCTGACCAACCGGCTGCTGGCGCCGCTCGTCGGCGCCGCGGCCGTGAACTTCGAGGACGCGTTGCGGTTCTTTCCGCGCACCGGCTTCGTGGCCGGCAACCCGGTGCGCGCGGCGTTCTTCGGGCCGGCCGTAACGGAGGGACATGACCGGAAGGTACGGGTACTGATTTTTGGCGGCTCTCAGGGCGCGCACGCGATCAACCTGGCCTTGGTGGCGGCGGCGCCGCAGCTGGCTGCCTCCGGGCTGGATCTCGCGATCACGCACCAGACAGGCGAACGGGACCTGGACCTGGTGCGCGACGCGTATCAACAAGCAGGCCTCGACGCGCGGGTCGAAGCCTTCCTCTACGAGATGGACCGCGAGATGAAGCAGGCCGACCTCGTGGTGTCGCGCGCGGGCGCGACCACTCTGTCGGAACTGGCGGCGGCGGGCCGGCCGTCGGTGCTGGTGCCGCTGCCGACCGCCACCGACGACCACCAGCGGAAGAACGCCGAGACGGTGGCGCGGGCAGGCGGGGCGGTGGTGCTCGACGAGCGCGGATTGACGGGGGAACGGATGGCGACGGAGCTGCTGGCCTTGGCCGGCGATGCGGCGCGACGGCAGGAGATGGGCGCCAGTGCGCGCAGGCTGGCACGGCCGGATGCCGCGGCCCGCATCGCCGACAGGGTGTGCGTGCTTGCTGGGTAAGACGCGTCGCGTCCATTTCGTCGGCATCGGGGGGATCGGCATGAGTGGCATCGCCGAGCTGCTCGCCAACCTGGGCTACGAGGTGTCTGGTTCGGACGTGAGAGCCTCCGACGTCACCGCGCGGCTCGAGGCGCTCGGCGTGAAGGTGTGGATGGGGCATCGGGCGGAACAGGTGGGGCAGGTCGACGTGGTCGTCCACTCGTCGGCGGTCCACGCCGACAACCCCGAGCTGGTGGAGGCGCGGGCCCGGCAAGTGCCGGTGATCCCGCGAGCCGAGATGCTGGCCGAGCTGATGCGGCTCCGCGAGGGGATCGCGGTCGCCGGCGCGCACGGCAAGACGAGCACGACGTCGATGATCGCGATCGTGCTGGAGCGGGCAGGGTTGGATCCGACTGCAGTGATTGGCGGGCGATTGAGTGCGTTTGGCAGCAATGCGCGGCTCGGCCGCGGCGAATACATGGTGGTGGAAGCCGACGAGAGCGACCGCTCGTTCCTCAAGCTGTCGCCGTCGATTGCCGTGATGACGAATATCGACCGGGAGCACATGGAGGCATACGGCAGCTACGCCGAGCTGCAGCAGGCGTTCGTGGATTTCGCCAACAAGGTACCGTTCTACGGCGCCGTCGTGGCGTCGGCCGACGATACCGAGTTGCAGGCGGTGTGGCCGCGGCTCACGCGGCGGGTCATCGCCTACGGGATCGACGCCGAGCAGGCCGAGCTCCGAGCGCGAGATGTCGTGCTCGAGGGCTTCGGCTCACGCTGCACCGTCTGGCGGCGCGACCGGTCCGGTGTCGGCGAGCCGGTACGGCTCGGCGCGCTGGCGCTGGAGGTGCCCGGCCGCCATTCGGTGTCGAACGCGCTGGCCGCCGTCGCCGTCGGGCTCGAGCTGGACGTGCCGTACGCACGCATCGCCTCCGCCCTCCACGACTTCAAGGGCGCCGAGCGCCGGTTCGAGCGCGTGGGTAGTGTGGCGGGTGTCACCGTCGTCGACGACTACGGCCATCATCCGACGGAGATCGCCGCCGTGATCGCGGCGGCTCGTGCGGCGAACCCTGGCCGCGTGGTGCTGGCGTTCCAACCCCACCGCTACACGCGGACGCGCGCGCTGCTCGACGAGTTCGCGGCCACGCTCGCCGAGGCCGACGAGGTGGTGCTCACCGACATCTATCCCGCCAGCGAGGATCCGATCGCAGGCGTGACGGTGGAGGCGCTGGCTTCGGCGGTCAACGCTCATCGCGTGGCACCGGTGCACGTCGTGCCGCGGGTCGCGGACGTGGCCGCCGCGGTCGCCGCGCTGGCGCGGCCCGGCGATCTGGTGCTGACGATGGGAGCCGGCTCCATCGGTGGCGTTGCGACTGGGGTCGTGGCGGCGCTGACAGCGCGGTTCGGGCCCAGGGAGGAGGCGTAGCCATGCCTCCGGTCGCTGCGCCAGCCGACAAGCGGTTCCGCCGCGCGCACGTCAAGCCGTCTGGCAAGCGCCGGTCGCGCCTGCGGGGCGCCTGGATTGTGGCCCGGGTCGTCGTTGGTCTGACGATGGTGGCCTACGCCGCGTGGCGCGGCGCCGCCCTCGTCGCGACCGCCGGGTCGCTGAGGGTCACCAACCTCACGGTCTTCGGGAACCAGCGGCTCTCGACCGGCGAGGTGCTGTCGCTGCTCGACGGCCTTCGCGGCCGCCACATCCTCGGGATCGACCTCGGCGAATGGCAGCAGCGCCTACAGTCGTCGGCGTGGGTGGAAGAGGCCACCTTGCGCCGCGTCCTGCCCGCGACGATTGAGGTGCGCATTCGCGAGCGCCGACCGATGGCCATCGGTCGGGTGGCGAGCGCCCTCTACCTCGTCGATGCGAACGGCGTTGTCGTCGACGAGTACGGACCGACCTACGCGGACCTCGACCTGCCGATGGTCGACGGGATGGGCGGGGCCGGTCCCGGCAAGGGTGTGATGGACGAGGCCCGCGTGGCCCTGGCGGGGCGCGTGATCGCGGGGCTGGCGGCTCGTCCGGATCTGCTCGGCAAGGTGTCGCTGATCGATGTCAGCAACGCGCACGACGCGGTGGTGATGCTCGAGGGCGACACCGCGATGCTGCGCCTCGGCGAGGAGGCGTTCGTCGAGCGCCTCCAGCAGTACCTGGATCTCGGCGACGCGCTGCGCGAGCGCGTCGCCGCGATCGACTATGTGGATTTGCGGTTTCCTGAACGGTTGTACGTGCGGCCCGCGAAGGGCGCGGCCGTCGCGCCGGCGTCTGCGCAGGCCCGACGGTAGGGTGGAACGGAGGCAACGTGGCACAGCGTGAGCGCTACGTGGTGGGACTGGACATCGGCACATCCAAGGTGTGCACGGTGGTGGGCGAGATGGTGGACGGCGGCGGACTGGATGTCATCGGGCTCGGCTCGGCCGAGTCCCGCGGCCTGAAGCGGGGCGTCGTGGTCAACCTCGAGGCGGCGGTCGACTCGATCAAGAAGTCGATCGAGGAAGCCGAGCTGATGGCCGGCGTCGAGATCGGGTCGGTGCACCTCGGTCTCAGCGGACCGCACATCAAAGGTTTCAACAGCCGGGGCGTCGTCGCCGTCGCCGGCAAGAACCGCGAGGTCACGCGCGACGACGTGCGCCGCGCCATCGACGCGGCTCGCGCCGTCTCCCTGCCGGCCGGTCGCGAAATCATCCACGTGCTGCCCCAGGACTTCGTCGTGGACGAACAGGAGGGCATCGGCGCTCCGGTCGGGCTGACCGGGGCGCGGCTCGAAGTCAACGTGCACATCGTGACCGGCAGCCAGGCCGCGACGCAGAACCTCGTGTCCTGCGTCAATCGGGCCGGCGTCGAGGTGTCGGACACGGTGATCAGCCAGCTCGCGGCGGCCGAGGCCGTGCTCACACCCGACGAGCGCGAGCTGGGCGTGGCGCTCGTGGACGTCGGCGGCGGCACCGCGGACCTCGCCATCTTCGAGCGGGGCAGCCTCTGGCACACCGCGGTCGTGGCCGTCGGCGGCGATCACTTCACCAATGACATCGCGGTCGGCCTGCGCACGCCGATTCCGGAGGCGGAGAAGGTCAAGCGGCGGGTCGGCTGCGCGCTGTCGGGCATGGTGGACGAGGACGAGACGATCGAAGTGGCGAGCGTCGGCGGACGCCGCCCGCGCGTGATGGCGCGACGCATCCTCTCCGACATCCTCCAGCCCCGTGCCGAGGAACTCTTCCACCTGGTGTGGGACGAAATCGCCAAGGCCGGCTACGAGAAATCGCTCAACTCGGGCCTGGTGATCACTGGTGGTGGCGCGATGCTCGAGGGCATGTCGGAGATCGCCGAGCAGATCTTCGACCTGCCGATTCGCCGCGGCGTGCCCACCGGCTTGGGCGGCCTGTCGGATCACGTCGGCAATCCAGCGTACGCGACGGCGGTCGGACTGATCCGCTATGCCGAGCGGCATCGTCCAGCCGGGGCGGATTCGGGAGGCAACGCGCTGATGAGGGTGATGGGACGGTTACGGACGGTGTTCAAGGAGTTCTTCTGAGGAGGCGTGATGGCGGACGTGCATGACAACAACCCCTTGCGGCTGACGCTCGACGAGCTGAACCGGGCGGGGGCCCGCATCAAAGTGTTGGGCGTCGGAGGCGGCGGCAGCAATGCCGTCACCCGGATGGTCCAGGCCGGGCTCTCGGGCGTGGAATTCATCGTCGCCAACACGGATGCGCAGGCGCTGCGCGCCAACCCGGCGCCGATCAAGATCCAGATCGGCGCCAAGTTGACGAAGGGCCTCGGCGCCGGGGCGGATCCGACCGTCGGCCGACAGGCGGCGCTCGAGGATACCGACAACCTGATCCAGGCGCTGTCGGGCGCCGACATGGTGTTTGTCACCACCGGCCTGGGTGGCGGCACGGGGACGGGCGCGGCGCCGGTGATCGCGTCGCTCGCCACCGAGCTCGGCGCGCTCACCATCGCGGTGGTGACGCGGCCCTTCAAGTTCGAGGGCAAGAAGCGGCAGCAGCAGGCCGATGCCGGTCTCGAGGCACTTCGTGAGGCGGTCGACACCGTCATCACCATCCCCAACGAGCGGCTCCTGTCGGTCATCGATCGCAGCACCAGCATGCTCGATGCGTTCGTCACAGCCGACGATGTGCTGCGGCAGGCCATCCAGGGCATCTCGGACCTGATCCTGGTCCCCGGGCTCATCAACCTCGACTTCGCCGACGTCAAGACCATCATGTCGGGGATGGGCGTGGCGATGATGGGCACGGCCATGGCCGAGGGGCACACCCGAGCCACCGATGCGGCCAACCGCGCCATCTCGAGCCCCCTGCTCGAAGACGCCTCGGTGGATGGTGCGCGCGGCGTGATCATCAACGTCACCGGGGGCCCGGACATGTCGCTGATGGAGGTGAACGAGGCGCTCACAATCATCCAGGAGGCCGCGCACGAGGAAGCGAACATCATCTTCGGCGCGGTCGTCGATCCGGACCTGCACGGGCGCGTGAAGATCACGGTCATTGCCACCGGCTTCGACCTGCCGCTCAGACCGGCGACCACTGCCTCGCAGCTGCAGACGCCCGTCGACATGGGCGCGTACGCGTCGCAGACGCGGGCCATGCCGGCCCCGGTCGCGCCCCAGGAGCCGGTGCTGGGGCCGCCGCGCGTGAGCATCAGTCGCCGTCCGACCCTGGACGTGCCCCTGTCGCGGCCGCTGGCCAACGCGGTGGGGCAGACGAGGCGGATGGATGCGGGAGAGGACGCCGTGGACAGCCCGCTCGACGTGCCCGCGTTCCTTCGCCGAACCGACGGGTAGCCTCCTGGCTGGCGTTGCCGGCGTCGCCTAGGCTCGCCGCCCCAGCAGGACGCTCGGGTCGCCAGCGGAGCGACGCCGGTTCGGAGGGCTCACACCCCGGCGGGCGAAACTCGCTGGACCGGTGATAGAGTAGGTAGAGCCAGGGGACACGCGAGCTGCGACGCCGATGGAGTGTCAGCTCGACGGTCCCCTGTCCTGTTTGTGACGTCCCGGCAACAGCGCGAATCCGCACAGCTCACCCTCTCACGCGAGGTCGGCTTCGTCCGTAAGCCGCACGCCAATCGTCTGCGCGTGGCCCTGGCGTTCCCGAACACCTACTTCGTCGGGATGTCGAACCTGGGCTTCCAGACGGTGTACCGCCTGTTCAACGACCAACCCGACGTGGTCTGCGAGCGCGTGTTCCTGCCGCCGAAGCAGGAGCTGGCGTCGCTGCTGCAGTCCGGCGCGCGCCTGATGACCCTGGAGTCGCAGACGCCGGTCAAGGAGTTCGACATTCTGGCGTTCTCGGTGTCGTTCGAGTGGGACTACACCAACGTCCTGACGATGCTGAGGCTGGCAGACCTGCCGCTGAGGGCGTCGGACCGCGACTACCGGATGCCGCTCGTAGTGGTCGGTGGGGCCGTCACCTTCGTCAACCCCGAGCCGTTGGCGCTGTTCGCCGACGTGATCGCGGCCGGCGAAGGCGAAACCCTGGTGCCGCCCCTCGTGGACGCCTGCGGGACGCCGTCGAGAAGCGAGACGCTGCGCCGCCTGGCGCCGCAGCGCGGGTTCTACATCCCGTCGTTCTACGACGTGACCTACGGACCGGATGGCACGATCGCGGCCTACGTGCCGCGTGATGGGACGGGCGCGCCGGCTACAGTGCGGAAGGCCGCGCTCAAGACGACGGAGGCGTGCGACCCACCGGCCACCAGCATCTTCACGCCCGACACCGAGTTCGGCTCCCGGTTCCTGGTGGAGGTCGTGCGCGGTTGCGCCAACCTGTGCCGGTTCTGCTGGGCCGGCTACAACTATCTGCCCGTCCGCGCGTTCCCGACGGAGCGGATCCTGGAACTGGCACGGCAGGCGCGGCCCCACGCGACCCGGACCGGCCTGGTGTCCATCGCGTTGTGCGATCACCCGGACATCGAGCACATCCTGCGCAGCCTGAAGGCGATGCACTACTCCATTTCGCCCGCGTCGCTTCGGCTCGACGACCTGACGCCCACCATCGTCTCCTTGTTGCGGGAGAGCGGCGAGCGGACGCTGACCATTGCCCCCGAGACCGGCTCGGACCGGCTCCGTCGGGTGATCAACAAGACGGTCACCAACGAGGAGATCCTGAACGCCGCCGAGCTGATCTTCTCGAG
>Ga0247825_10002443_pt1 | contig 12214 bp, 11 predicted proteins | sample 13C_Vanillin_Day_FD_194413 | JGI IMG/M metagenome (GOLD analysis project Ga0247825, IMG submission 194413) | Soil microbial communities from agricultural site in Penn Yan, New York, United States - 13C_Vanillin_Day48 | ecosystem: Environmental > Terrestrial > Soil > Agricultural land | place...
GAATGCCGCCGCGCGCTCGCCGGCAGATGCGCCCGCTCGTAGCCCGCGACGCCCAGCACGCTGGGCACGGCGGCAAGCGCCCGGGCAAGCACCTCATCATTGTCCGGAAGCGCCTTGAGACGGGTATAGAGTTCCTCGGCGCCATGACCGGGAAGCGACTCGACCAACCGGCCCGGCGACAGGCGATCCGGCTCCGGAAAGATCAGGTCGAGGCCAACGGCGTAGGGCTTGCCCACACGAACGCGGTCGACCAGGGAGGCAAGCAACGTCCGCGGCCACGGCCATTGCCCGTACTGGGCGAGGCTCTTCTCGTCGATCTCGACGATAACGGCGGGCGCCTTTTCCCGCATCCGCGGCATCAGCCGCTGGTAGGCGTCGAATCCCGCATGGCGCAGCTGCTCGACCGGGCCCGTTTCGGTTGTCGCGATGAGGATGGCCAGCACCGCGAGCATCAGCGCTCCCAGCGGACGGCCGCGCCGCACAATGACAAATGAGGCCCAACGCCGCGCGATGGAATCCAGCGCCTCGGGCACGCGAGCCTAGATCACGATCTCGAGGCCGTCGTAGGCCGCGATGATCTCCAGCGGCGCGCCGGACCGGGTGATCTCCTCGAGTCGCCGCGTTTCGCGCCAGATGCCGGTGAGGCGCTCGTCGTCGAAAATCGGCTCGTGATGAAACAGGCACATGCGTTTCGCGCCGGCCATCTGGCACAGCTCGACGCCGACGATATTGCTCGAATGCCCCCAGTCTTCCTTGACCGAGATCGCGTCGGCAAGCGAGTACATGGCATCAAAGATCACGAGATCCGCATCGCGAAAAAAAGCAGTGAAAGCCTCGGTCTCGCCGAGATCCTCGAGCTTGTGTTCCGAATCTGTCGAATAGACGACGCTCTTGCCGCCGTACTCGAACCGATAGCCATACGAGTCCCCGGAATGGGCCTGCAGCTTCGCGGTAACCGCCATCCCGGCGATCTCGTAGCGCGTTCCGGGCGCAAGCCGCACGAACTCGATCTTCGCCGGCAGCTGGTCAAATTCCAGCGGAAACGATGGTATCGAATTCTGCTTGCGGAATCCTTGCTCGAGCGCCTCGTGGCAGCCGTAGATGCGAATGTGATTGCCCGGACGGTAGGCCGGCGCGAAAAACGGGAATCCCATGATGTGATCCCAGTGCAAGTGGGACACGAAGACATGGTAGCTGTGAGTCTTGTGCGGGCCATGTGCGGCGAGAATGCTGTTGCCCAGCTCGCGCGCGCCGCTGCCCATGTCGCAAACGACGTACTCCCCGTTGCCGTTATCGATCTGCACGCAGGACGAGTTGCCGCCGAACGTGTGGGAGACCGCAAAATCGGGAAATCCGGCGATGAAGGCGCGGGCCTTCGTCTCGGTGTCGATGTTCTTTCCGGCCGCCGCGATGAGCACCTTGACCAGCTTTTCCTGAAGCGCCGCGGTGCCGAGGGAGACCGGCAGCGAGCCGCGCGAGCCCCAGATGCGGATCAGCATCGCTGGCGATACGGCGTCACGCCGTCCCCAATGCCGTCAGCGCGGATGGCGAGAGCTCGGCCAGCGCTTCGCGTACGCCCGCGAAGCACGGGATCACCAGATTGAACTTGCTGATCTCGAAGATCTCCCTCACCACCGGCTGCAGCGCCGCTACCGCGATATTGCCGCCCTGCGGCCTCACCTGCTTGGCGGCGAGCATCAGGACACGCAGCCCTACGCTGCTGATGTAATCGACGCCGGACAGATCGAGCACGACGATGCTGGCGCCGGCCCTGCAGCGATCGAGGTGGGGCTGCAACGCGGCCCTGAAGCTCTCCGCGCTGGCATGGTCGATGCGCCCCGATGCCACGAGGATAAGGGCATTGCCGACGGTTCGATCGGTCAGTTGCATGAACAGGAGCCCTCTCTTTCGATCCGCCAGGAACGTTTGCCGCGTTCGGCGTTGCAGGCCTGTGGTTGATTGTATTGCCGCCATTATAGTTTGCCCGGCAGCCGTTGGTTAGCGACCCGGGAACGGCCACCTTCGAGGGGGATGATGGTAAGATTTGCCTCCTTTTCCAGCGCCATGCTCATGGACTTCGAACTGGCCCGCTTCAACATGGTCGAGCAGCAAATCCGCACGTGGGAAGTGCTCGACCAGCGCGTGCTCGACCTGCTGCTGCGCGTCCGCCGCGAGGAATTCGTGCCGCCGCAGCACCGTGCCCTCGCCTTCGCCGACATGGAAATTCCCCTCGGGCACGGCGAAAAGATGCTGGCGCCCAAGATCGAAGCCCGCATAGTGCAGGAGCTCGCGCTGCAGCCGACCGACCGCATACTCGAAATCGGCACCGGCAGTGGCCACATGACGGCGCTCCTGGCGAGCCTGGGCGGCCACGTCTACAGCGTGGACATCATCGCCGAGTTCACGCGCGCGGCCGGCGCCCGGTTGTCCGCGCACGGATTCAGCAACGTGACGCTGGACACCGGCGACGCTGCGCGCGGCTGGGACCGTCACGCGCCCTACGATGCAATCGTGCTGACCGGGTCGGTGCCGGTGTTGCCGGATGCATTCCCGAAATCACTCAAGCCGGGCGGGCGCCTGATCGCCATCGTGGGTGAGCCGCCGGTCATGGAAGCGCGCCTGGTTACCTGCGCCGCGGCGGGCGCCTACGGTGCGACCGGATTGTTCGAAACCTGCATTGCGCCGCTGAAGAATGCACCGCAACCCGAAAAATTCGTGTTCTGACGGTACGGGCCGTTATACTTTGTAGCCATTTTCCGCGTCGCGCGGACGGCGCACCGTATGATGATGGCGTTCCGCACGCCGGGCCGGGGGAGCCCATGATCGCGCATACCAAGAAACGCATTGCGATTTTCACCATCCTGCTGGCCGGCGCTCTGCCGGCGGGCGGCGCCGACCTGCTCGAGATCTATCGCCTCGCGCAGAGCTCGGACGCCCAGTACGCCGCGGCGCGGGCGACCTGGAGCGCGAGCCAGGAGAAGCTGCCGCAGGGGCTCGCCGGGCTGCTGCCGGCGGCTTCGCTGTCCGCTTCCACCCAGTACAACGACCGGGAGTTGCGCCCGCGCGACCCGACAATCAGCACCTCGACCGGGCGGTTCAACTCCAACTCGGTCTCGGTATCGGTAACGCAGCCGCTCTACCGGCCGCAGAACATCACGGCCTATGGGCAGGCCAAGACACAGGTCGCGCAGGCGGACGCCGTGTTCTCGCTAGCTGCGCAGGACCTGATCCTGAGAGTGGCGCAGGCGTACTTCGACGTGCTGCTCGGGCAGGATACGGTGGCCTTCGCCCAGGCCCAGTTGGTCGCGATCGGTCGTCAGCTCGAACAGGCAAAACGCAACTTCGAAGTGGGCACCGCGACGATCACCGACACCCACGAGGCGCAGTCACGCTACGACATCACCGTTTCGACCGAGATCACCGCACGCAACGATCTCGAGATCCGCAAGCGCCTGCTCGAGCTGCTGATCGGGCGGCCGACGCCCGGCACCTCTCCGCTCGGCAAACGCTTCGAGCTGCGCACGCCCGAGCCGGCGAGCATGGACCGCTGGGTGGCCGAGGCGGCGGACAACAATCTCCAGGTGCGCATCAGCCGCGCCAACCTGGAGTTCTCGACCCAGGAAATCGAGCGCAACCGCGCCGGGCACCGCCCCACCATCGATGCGTTCGCCACATACTCGGATTCAGGCTCGGGCTCGACGTCCGGCGTACTGGGCGGCACGGGCACCGATACCAACAACAGGGTCGTCGGCGTGCAGCTCGCGATCCCGATCTACCAGGGGGGCATCGTGAGCTCGCGCGTGCGCGAAGCAGTCGCCAACGAGGACAAGGCGCGCCAGGATCTCGAGGGCACGCGCCGCACCGCGGAGCTTACCGCGCGGCAGGCGTACCTCGGTGTGACCAGCGGGATCGCCCAGGTCCGGGCGCTCGAAGCCGCACTGGTCTCGAGCCAGAGCTCTCTCGCTTCCACGCGTCTCGGCCAGGAGGTGGGCGTGCGCACGCAGATCGATGTCCTCAACGCCCAGCAGCAACTCTCGCAGACCCGGCGCGACCTGGCACAGGCAAAGTACAACTACATCCTCGCCCTGCTCCGGTTGAAGGCCGCGGCCGGGCAGCTGACCGAGCAGGACCTGGCGCAAGTGAACGCCTGGCTCGACCGGTAATTCCTCAGAATCTCAGCAGCTCCACCACTTTTCCCGTCGCGCCACGGTGAGCCTGCGCGAAAGCAAGCGCGGCTTGCGCCATGCGGCCTCTCGCGGCAGGGTCGCCCAGCAAGCGCGTGGCTTCGCGCGCAACCGCCGCGGCGTCTGGCACCTGGATCGCCGCACCCGCTCGCACCGCCAACTCCACGGCTTCCGCAAAGTTGTAGGTCGATGGGCCGATCAGCACCGGCTTGCCCACCGCGCAGGCCTCGATCAGGTTCTGCCCGCCGAGCGGCAGCAAGCTGCCGCCCACGAACACCACGTCCGACGCGACGTAGTACGCGAACATCTCACCCATGCTATCGCCTAGCACGACGCGAGTATCGCCACCGACCGCCGCGTCGGCACTGCGACGCTGAAAACTTACGCCGCGCGCCTTGAGCAGCTGCGCTACTTCGTCAAAGCGCTGCGGATGGCGCGGCACGATCACCGTCAGCAGGTGCTGCGCCCCGATGCGGTCGAGGACGTCGAGCAGCAATGCCTCTTCGCCTTCGCGCGTGCTCGCGGCAAGGAACACTGGGCGGCCTTCGCCCAGCCGGACGCGTAGCGCCCGCCCCAGCTCGACCTGGGCCGGCGGCGGCGCGATGTCGAACTTGATGTTCCCGGTAACTCGCACATTCGAAGCGCCCAACGCGGCAAGGCGGCGCGCGTCCTCCTCGCCCTGGGCCACGACGGCGGTGAAGCCTGCCAGGCTTTCGCGCACGAGCGCCGGAAATCTCCGGTAACGCCCGAAAGACTTCTCCGAGAGTCGAGCGTTGACCAGGTAAAGCGGCACGCCGCGATCGCGGCAGCCCCGGATCAGGTTGGGCCAGATCTCGGTTTCCATCAGCAGGCCGATCCGCGGCCGGTAGCGCTCGAGAAATCTCGCCACGGCGCCGGGGTAATCGTACGGCAGATAGCAGCGCATGACCTGGTCGTCGAACAGCGTCTCACCAGTTTCGCGCCCGGTCGGCGTCATGTGGGTCAGCAGCACGCGGTGCTGCGGGTACCTGGCGCGCAGTTCGCGCACCAATGGCTCGGCGGCACGGGTCTCCCCAACCGAGACCGCGTGCACCCAGATCAGCGGCCCGCCGTCCGCCTGCGGCGCGCCGTACCCGAAGCGCTCGGCAACATGCTCGAGATAGCCGCGCTGGCGGCGCGCGCGCCACGCGAGGCGCGCAAGCACATACGGCAGCAGGAGATAGAGCAGCAGCGTGTAAACGAAGCGTGTCATCCGTGAATCGTGAATCGCGAATCGTGAATCGACAAAATCAGCAACCATCCGCGCATCGCGTACCAACAAACGCAGCGCGGGAAAATCCGGGCCGCACGACTGGATGCCGGCTGCCAGTCCATACATCCACGTTTCACGTTTGACGATTTACGATTCACGAGCCACCAAGCGATCGAGCGCGCCGAGCACGTCCGCCGTCGCCGGCATGGCGCCGATGCCGCCGAGATTGATGGCTCGCGTGGAACCGTAAATTCCGGTCGCCGCCGGGTCGGTCGCGCGGTAGATGCCCACGGTCGTCACCTTGAGCGCGGCGGCAAGATGCGTGAGACCGGTATCCACGCCAATCACTGCATGCGCGCGCGCGAGCACCGCTGCCAACTCGGCGAGCGGGAGACCCGGTGTAACCACTGCGCCCGCGACCGGCCGCGCGATTTCCTCCGCGCGCCTGTGCTCGGGCGCGCTGCCCCACGGCAGGACGCTGCGGATCCCGCGCTCGCCGAGCCGAGTGGCGAGCTCGATCCAGCGGTGGTCGGGCCAGAGCTTTTCGTCCGCGCTCGTCGCGTGCACCAGCACCGCGTAAGGCCCGTCCGGCAGCCAGCCGAAACGACCGGCAGGGGCCTGGATTCCGTAATCGACCCCGCGCGGCGCCGCGTAACCCAGCGCCTGCGCGGCGAGCGCGCGGTTGCGCTCCACCGCGTGCAGCGTCCACGGCACCGGGTAAGTACGGTCGTAGAAAAGCGCCAGCGGCTCGCGCGAGCTCGCGAAATCGAGGCCATGGCGGATGCCGCGTGCGCGCCATGCGACCAGCGCGCTCTTGAGCAGTCCCTGGGTGTCGATCACGGCGTCGTACTCCCGCTCCTTCAGCTGGCGCGTGAAAGCGCGCGCCTCCTCGCGCGCCGCCGAGTCGAGCAAGCGCGAGCGCCAGCGCCGAATCGCGACCGGCAGCACGCGTGCGACCGCGGCGTGCAGGCGGGGAATGGCGGCGAACGCCTCTTCGACTACCCAGTCGATCTCGGCTGCGGGCAGGGCGCCACGGATATCGCTCGCCACCGGGAGGTTGTGCACGACATCGCCCAACGATGATGTCTTGACCAGCAGTATGCGTGACATCAAAGCCAGCTATCTATATGTTATGATTAGAAAAATCAGCCGACCGGGGTGACCGTGCATCAGGTTAACATCCGCCGCGAAAAATCCCAACCCTCGCCCGGTAATTGCTCATGAGTACTGACGCGATACTCGTCACCGGCGGTGCGGGATTCATCGGTTCGAATTTCGTGCTCGACTGGATTGCGGCCGAGCGGACCCCCGTCGTCAATCTCGATCGGCTCACCTACGCCGGCAATCCCGACAACCTGGCGAGCCTGAAAGACGACAGCCGGCACCATTTTGTGCAAGGCGATATCTGCGACCGCGCCCTGGTCGGCAAGCTGCTGCACGAACACCGGCCGCGCGCGATCGTGCATTTCGCCGCGGAGAGCCACGTCGACCGCTCGATCCACGGCCCTGCCGAGTTCGTGCAGACCAACGTTGTGGGGACTTTCGCACTGCTCGAAGAAACGAGGGCGTACTGGACAGTGCTGCCGGCACCGGAACGGGAACGCTTTCGTTTTCTCCACGTCTCCACCGACGAGGTCTATGGATCGCTCGGGCCCGCCGATCCCGCGTTCACGGAGAACACGCCGTACGCACCCAACAGTCCTTATGCCGCCTCGAAGGCCGCCTCCGACCACCTGGTGCGCAGCTACCACCACACCTACGGCCTGCCGACGGTGACGACCAACTGCTCCAACAACTACGGACCGTACCAGTTTCCCGAGAAGCTGATCCCGCTGATGATCTACAACGCGATGAAGCGCAAACCGCTACCGGTCTACGGCGACGGCGCAAACGTGCGCGACTGGCTCTACGTGGGCGATCACTGCGACGCGGTGCGGCTCGCCTTGAAGCGCGGCCGGCCCGGTGAAACCTACAACATTGGCGGCAACGCGGAAAAAACCAACCTCGCCGTCGTGCGCACGATCTGCACCATACTCGACGAACTGCGGCCCGATACGGCGCCGCACGAAAAACTCATCTCCCATGTCAAGGACCGGCCGGGGCACGACCGTCGCTACGCGATGAATTCGGACAAGCTGCGCACCGAACTGGGATGGCAGCCACGCGAGCGTTTCGAGACCGGGCTCAGGAAAACCGTGGAGTGGTATCTTGATCACATGAAGTGGGTGGACAACATCGCCAGCGGCACGTATCGCAACTGGGTCGATCTCAACTACGGAAAGAGAGTATGAAAGGGATCATTCTCGCCGGCGGCAGCGGCTCGCGGCTCTATCCCGCGACGCAAGTTGTTTCGAAGCAACTGCTGCCGGTCTACGACAAGCCGATGATCTATTACCCGCTGACGACGCTGATGCTCGCCGGCATCCGCGACATTCTTCTGATCTCGACGCCACAGGACACACCGCGTTTCGAGCAACTTCTCGGCAATGGGAGCAAGTGGGGGCTGAATATTTCCTATGCCATCCAGCCGGCACCCGAAGGCTTGCCCCAAGCCTTTATCATCGGGGCGAATTTCATCGGGACAGGACCGTGCACGCTGATTCTCGGCGATAACATTTTTTACGGACATGACCTGACGGCTGAATTGAAGGTGGCAACCGATAAAAAGTCAGGGGCAACGATTTTCGCCTACCAGGTACAAGATCCGGAGCGTTCTGGCGTCGTCGAATTCGACAAGAACCGGAAAGTAGTCTCGATCGAGGAAAAACCCAAGTATCCCAAATCCAAGTATGCGGTAACCGGGTTCTTTGTCTACGACAATAGAGTCATCGACATCTCCCGCGCCCTGAAACCCTCCACGCGTGGAGAGCTTGAAATTACCGACCTTAACAACGATTACCTGCGCCGCGGTGAACTGGATGCAGTTTTGCTGGGCCGCGGTATCGCCTGGCTGGACACGGGTACCCACGCATCGCTGCTCGAAGCATCGATGTTCATCGAGACCATCGAGAAACGTCAGGGACTGAAGGTCGCTTGCCCCGAGGAAATCGCCTATCGCATGGGCTACATCAAAGCCACCGAGCTTGAAACACTGGCGGCGGGCATGGGCAACAACGCTTACGCGCACTACCTGCGTTCGATTCTGCGCGACGTGCCGTGACCACTATCCTGTTGACCGGGAAGACCGGCCAGGTCGGGTGGGAACTGCAACGCACGCTGGCACCGCTGGGCCGCCTGATCGCACTCGGTCGTGACGGGATGGATCACTCAAATTCCGATTCGATCCAAGCGGCGATACGCGCGGCGAGGCCCTCCATCATCGTGAACGCGGCGGGCTACACTGCGGTGGACAAGGCCGAGGCCGAAACGGACCTCGCGACACGGATCAACGCCATTGCCCCAGGCATCCTCGCGGAGGAGGCCAAGCGCATCGGCGCACCGCTGATTCATTTTTCGACGGACTACGTATACGACGGCGAACAGGAGCGCCCGTACACGGAGGACGACGCGCCAAATCCCGTCAATGCCTATGGAAAATCCAAGCTTGCGGGCGAGCGAGCAATCCAGGCCGTGGGCGGCGCGCACCTCATCCTGCGCACGAGCTGGGTCTACAGCGCGCGCGGCAGCAACTTCGTGCTGGCCATCCTGCGCCTCGCGCGTGAAAGACCGCAGCTGCAGGTCGTGAGCGATCAGGTCGGCTCGCCGAGTTGGGCGCGCGCCCTCGCGGAAGCAACGGCGAGTATCTTGCGTAAGCCGCAGCTCATCAAGGACCACGCCGACGTCTATCACCTTTCGGCAGCGGGCCAGGTCTCGCGCTACGAGTTCGCTCGGGCGATCGTCCGCATCATGAAGGAAGTCTCGGGCCCGAGCGACGGCTGGGCGGAGATCACCCCGATCACCACCGCCAGCTATCCACGGCTGCCCGCCTCGCGCCCGCTCAATCCGGTCACCGACAAGAGCAGGATCCGTCGCGTCTTTGACGTCGAGATGCCCGCCTGGGAAGCGCAGTTGCACTCATTCTTGTCCGAATTCGCCGCCGCGCAGCGTGCCTGAAACGGCGACGCAGTCCCGCGCGCCCGTTTCGCGCATATGCCGTCGTACTTGCCAGCACGTCGATAGTGCGGTCTAATGGCATCCGTTCAATCGTTGAACGGATGCCGCAAATGCTGTCTGACGAGTACCGCAGCAAGATCCTGAAGCTGCTGGAAGAGGACCCGCAGTTAAGCCAGCGCGACCTCGCGCGCGAGCTCGGCGTCAGCCTGGGCAAGGCCAACTACTGCCTGCAGGCCCTGATGGAAAAGGGGCTGATCAAGACCAACAATTTCAAGAACAGCCGCAACAAGAAGGCCTACATGTACCTGCTCACCAGCAAGGGCATCGCGGAAAAGGCGCGCGCGACCGTGCGCTTTCTCGATCGCAAGGTCGCCGAGTACGAGGCGCTGCGACGAGAGATCGCGTCGCTCAAGCGCGAAGTGCAGGTGCGCAAATGACTGCCGCCGCGCACGATGTCGCGCTGATCGCGAAAGTCCACGACAAGAGCGCGGTTGTCGCCATCGTTGGCATGGGCTACGTCGGACTGCCGCTGATGCTGCGCTTCAGCGAAGTCGGCTTCAAGGTGATCGGCGTGGACATTGACTCCGCCAAGGTAGAGCGCCTGAATCGCGGCGAGAGCTACATCGAGCACATCAAGCCTGCCGCCATCGCCGCGGCACGCGGGAAGGGATTTTCCGCCACCTCCGATTTCGCCCGGCTGCGGGAAGCCGACGCGATCATCATCTGCGTGCCGACGCCGCTCAACAAGTACCGCGAGCCGGACCTGAGCTTCGTCCTCAAGACCACCGACGCCATCGTGCCGCATCTTCGCGCCGGCCAGATCGTCTGTCTCGAGAGCACGACCTACCCCGGCACGACCGACGAGGAGCTCAAGCCCCGCGTCGAATCGGGCGGACTCAGGGTGGGCAGCGACGTTTTCCTGGTCTTCTCGCCCGAGCGCGAGGATCCCGCTAACGCGGACTACGTGACCAGGACCATCCCCAAGGTCTGCGGCGGCACTACGCCGGCGTGCCTGGAAATCGGCAAGGCGCTATACGGCAGCGTCATCGACCGCGTCGTTCCAGTCAGCTCGACGCGCACCGCCGAGATGACCAAGCTGCTCGAGAACATCCATCGTGCCGTCAACATCGGCCTGGTCAACGAGATGAAAATCATCTCGGACCGGATGGGCATCGACATCCACGAAGTGATCCGCGCCGCTGCAACCAAGCCCTTCGGCTTCGTGGCCTACTATCCCGGCCCTGGTCTCGGCGGACACTGCATCCCGATCGATCCGTTCTACCTGACTTGGAAGGCGCGGGAATACGGGCTGGATACGCGCTTCATCGAGCTCGCCGGCGAGGTCAACCGCAATATGCCCGACTGGGTGATCGGCAAGCTGGCGGATGCGCTCAACCAGCGCGGCAAGCCGTTGCGCGGCTCACGCATCCTGATGCTGGGCATTGCCTACAAGAAGAACGTCGACGACATGCGCGAGTCCCCCGCCGTCGCGCTGATGGAAATCCTGCGGAACAAAGGCGCGGAGATCGCTTACTCGGACCCGCACGTGCCGGTGTTCCCGAAAATGCGCGAGCACAAGTTCGACCTGAAGAGCGTGCCGCTCGCTGCGCAATCCCTGCCCAGTTACGACTGCGTAGTGCTCGCAACCAACCACGACGCGTTCGACTACGAACTCATCAAGCGCCACGCCAAGCTCATCGTGGATACGCGAGGTGTCTATTTGGAGCCGGCGCCCAATCTGGTGAAAGCATAAAATAAAATCAAATGGTTAAGTTCAAACTCCCCATCACGGATCGCCGACCGCGCTTTGCGCTTGTCGGCTGCGGCCGCATCGCCGCCAACCACTTCGCGGCGTTCGAGCAGATGAGGGATCGCGTCGAGCTCGCGGCCGTCTGCGACATCGATCCAGCCGCGCTGGCAGCGGCGACGAAGCGCACCGGCGCGCGCGGTTACAGCAATCTCACCGAGCTGCTCGCAGGCAGCGACGCGGACATCGTGGTGCTGTCCACGCCGAGCGGCCTGCACCCCGAGCAGGCGATACAGGTCGCCGCGAGCGGGCGCCACGTGATGACGGAAAAGCCGATGGCCACGCGCTGGGAAGACGGCAAGCGCATGGTGCAGGCCTGCGACAACGCCGGCGTGCGCCTCTTCGTGGTCAAGCAGAACCGCCACAACGCCACGTTGCAGCTGCTCAAGCACGCGGTCGAGAAGGGTCGCTTCGGCCGGATCTACATGGTCACGGTCAACGTATTCTGGACTCGCCCGCAGTCATACTATGACAGCGCGAAATGGCGCGGCACCTGGGAGTTCGACGGCGGCGCATTCATGAACCAGGCGAGCCATTACGTCGACCTGCTCGACTGGCTGATCGGACCTCTCGAGAGCATCTACGCCTACACCGCCACGCTGGCGCGCGATATCGAAGTTGAAGACACCGGCGTCGCCGCGATCCGCTGGCGCAGCGGCGCGCTGGGAACGATCAACGTCACGATGCTCACACACCCGAAGAATCTCGAGGGCTCGATCACGATCATCGGCGAGAAGGGCACGGTGCGCATCGGCGGCGTCGCAGTGAACGAAATACAGCACTGGGAGTTCGCCGAGCCGGCGGAAGAGGACCAGCGCGTCAGGAACGCGAGCTACCAGACGACGTCGGTGTATGGATTCGGCCACCCGGTCTACTACGACAACGTGGTGAAGGTGTTGCGCGGCGAAGCCGAGCCACAGACCGACGGCCGTGAAGGGT
>Ga0247825_10002444_pt1 | contig 12213 bp, 9 predicted proteins | sample 13C_Vanillin_Day_FD_194413 | JGI IMG/M metagenome (GOLD analysis project Ga0247825, IMG submission 194413) | Soil microbial communities from agricultural site in Penn Yan, New York, United States - 13C_Vanillin_Day48 | ecosystem: Environmental > Terrestrial > Soil > Agricultural land | place...
GCTCCGCCTCCTGGGGCACGCGGCCGAAGCGACCTGGGCGGAGCAGGTGCGTGCGCTGCCCACGCGGGGGATCACGGTGAAAGTGAACCTGCGGCTGTCGGAACTGCCGAACTTCACCGCCCGCCCCGGGCTCCGCCAGCCACACCACACCGGGCAGACCAACACGCCGCTCACGAAGGAGGAGTGGCGCGAGTACCATCGCCTGGCGAACGAGGGCGTGCTTCCGCGGAGGACCTGGAACGAGCTCTACCTGCACACGGTGTTCGACCGCAGCGTGGTCCCCGACGGGGTTCACACGCTGAGCGTGTTCGCCCAGTACGTTCCCCACGAGTTCCGCGAGGGCGACTGGAACAGCCGTCGCGAGGAGGTGGGTCAGGTTGTCGTGGGGTCCATCGGCCGCTTCTGCAGCAACATTCCGGCGGCGGTGACCGGGATGGAGGTCCTTGGGCCTCCCGACATCGAGGAGCGGGTCGGCCTGACCGGGGGGCACATCTTCCAGGGCGAGATCCTGCCGCAATACATGTGGGACCGCCGGCTGCGGGCGCGAACGCCGATGCCGGGCGTGTTGCTCTGCGGGGCGGGTACCCACCCTGGCGGGAGCGTGATCGGGGTGAACGGACGGAACGCCGCGATGGAGGCGCTCAAGGAGGAGAAGCGGGCGGTGAAGAAGAAGGCCGGGTGGTGGTGACGCCGTGTCATCCCGAGCGCAGCGAGGGATCTTGCGCGTGGTTCCCGGCCACACCCAAGCAAGATCCCTCGCTCCGCTCGGGATGACAGGGTTTTAGCGGGATGACAGGGTTCTTAGCGGGATGACAGGGTTTTAGCGGGATGACAGGGTTTTAGCCCCACCCCCGCAGCGCCCGCACGAAGTCGTGCAGCACCAGAAACTTCTCGTACAGGATCACGCCCTTCCGCTTCTGCCCGAACTCCGCGAACAGATCGCGCAGCCTGCCCCGCCGGGTGACGTAGAACCGGAAGGTCTCCGCGAAATCCTCCTGCGGGTGCTTGGCCGCGTAGGCGCTGACGTGATCCCGTGGGGCGATCGCGATGCGCCGGCGCTGGAAGTACACCCAGGTGTTATCCATCGCGCGGTAGGCCTTCTCCACGTCGCCGAAGGCGCGGCGGAAGCGACGGGTGCGGGTCCAGTCCCAGTGGTGGTACAGGAAGCTGTGGCCCAGCTCGTGGGTGATGAGACCGACGAGCATGGTCCAGGAGATCTCGTCCTGTCGCCGTTTGCCCACGACGTAGCGCTGCTCGATCTCGACGATCTTCGGATAGCGCGGGTCCACGCCCGAGATACCGGGCCGGAGCAGCACCCGGTAGCCCCAGTCGCGAATCCGGCTCACCAGCAGCAGTCGGCGCACCCGGGTGAGCGCCCGGGGGATGAGGTCGCGCCCGGTGGCGTCGTTGCCGCACCAGGGGCAGGCGTTCATCCAGTCGTCCACCCCGCGGCCGCAATGGGGGCAGTCGCCCTCGAACAGATCCGATTCGTCCCAGTGCTGGGCTCGCCCGCACCAGGGGCAGTTCCCCATCGGATACTGCACCCCACCGCCGCAGCCCCAGTCGCAGCGGGCGTCCATCCGGAAGCCCTTCGGCGCCTTCAGCGGGGACTCGCTGGAGTAGCCTTCCTCGTAGATGTCCGCCGCGCACCAGGGACACCAGGAGAACTTGTCCGAGACGATCCAGCCGCACCGGAAACACTCGGCGCCGGTGACGCTGTCCAGGTCCCGCCACTGCAGCTCGCGCGCGCAGTTGGGGCAGTGGTCCCAGTATTTCTGCAGCCGCTGACCGCAGACGCACCGCATCTCGGGGACCGGCCCCCGCTCCCGCGTCCGCTTACGCGCGCTCATAGCGGGCCATCGCGACCTCCACCAGTCGCTGCACGAAACCGTGGTAGTCCAGCCCGGCCTTCTCCGCCGCGTTCGCCATGTCGTGTCCGTAGCTGATGAAGGGGTTGGCGTTAGCCTCGAGAAACCAGACCTCGCCGTCCGGGGCGAGTCGCACGTCCAGCCGCGCGTAGTCGCGGAGCCAGAGCACCCGGAAGGCGGTCCGGCAGATGGACTCGATCCGCTCCCGGACGCTCGCCGCGATGGGGCGGGCAAAGACGTTACGGATTCCCTTGCGGGCGCGGTAGTCCTCGTCCCACTTGGCGGACTTGGTGGCGATCCGCTCCTCGGCCCTCGTCTTCCGCTTGTCGAAGACCATCTCCGTGATGGGCAGCATCTCGAGGTCATCCCCGTTGCCGATGAGGCTGACGTAGAGCTCCCGCCCGTCCACGAATTCCTCCGCGATGGCGGGCTGGTGGAAGCGCTCGTGAACCAGGGTGACCCGCTCGAGCAGGGAGGCCTCGTCCTGGACCACGGAGGCCTGGGCGATCCCGGCGGAGGCGTCGGACTGGAGCGGCTTGACGATGACCGGATAGCGGAGGTCGCCGCGCGAGTCCAGCGTCTCCCCCGGGCGCCAGGTGGCGAAGCCCGGTACCCGGATGTCGTGCCAGGCGAGCACCTTCTTGCTCATGGCCTTGTTGCGGGAGACCAGGAGGGCCTGAGGCGGCGATCCGGTATAGGGGTACCCTTCCGCCTCCAGCACGCCCGGCACCAGGTACTCCAGCCCGGGGTTGCCGTGGAAAGCCTCCGCCGCGTTGAAGACCAGATCGGGTCGCATGTGGTCCAGAGAGCTCACCAGGTATTGCAGGTCGTCGCTCACCCCGATGAGGAAGACCTCGTGCCCCCGCTCGCGCAGGGCATCGGCGATCTGGTATTCCATCTCGGGCTCGTCGTCATGCCAGGCGGCCACTTCCTTGGTCATCTGGCGTTCGTGCTCGGGATGGTGCCAGCCGGCATACGGGGTATCGAAGACGACGGCGATCCGCATAGGGGGAAATTAGACGGGCAGGGAAGTTGCAGTGGCCGGAAGGGGGCTTTCGCCTCTGGTGCGGGGGGCCTGGAGGCTGCATTTTCCACCCTCCTTTACCCCCTCGCAACCAGTGGCACCCGCTCGCAAGCGCACCGGAGGTCAGATGGAGAGCACGGCCCGGGAAGCCAGGCTGAAGCCCGAATATGCCGAGCGCTACCCGCAGCTGGAGGCTGGTGTCTGGGAGACGGCCGCCGAGATCGGCGCCAAGCTGTTGCTCTGGCAGGTGCAGCAGCAGGGGACGGCGGCGCTCGCCAGCAGGATCCTGGACGGGCACCACTTCGAGTTCCGGGGCGGCTGGCAGCGGGGTGGGGAGACCGACCTCCGCACCCGCGCCAGCGACCCCGCGTTCAACGGGCCGGTGTAGCCGGCCGGTACTCCGCGACGGCCTGCACGGCGGCGAAGCTCGCCGTGGGGCCGCCGGCGGACCAGTTCCCTCCGTAGACCCTCACGAACCCGGTACCAGGCGCTCCGCCGTAGCTTCTCACCCAGGAGCTGGCGAGGCCGTTGTCGTCCATGGCCAGTGTCTCGGTCACTCCTGCGGGATCCACGCCCCAGTTGCTGTCCCACCAGCCCGACAGTCCCCACCGGAGCCCCGCGTCGGTAGCGACCGCCCCGTAGTTGTCGAAGTTGCTCCGGGCGTGATCCACGCCCAGGAGCCGGGCGGCGCCGGAGCGGTCGATCCGGATGTATTCGGGGCTGTCGCCGGTGGCGGGGTCGCGAGGCCAGATCAGCGGAGGGATGCCGGGCCACACGACCTTGCCGCCGGCGTCGAGGTAGCGGCGGAAGAGCACCGTGTCCGCGGCCATGGGCGCGACGGTCGCCGGCAGATGATCCATGGAGAAGACCACGACGCTGGGCAAGCGATCCTGCACCCGGGCGGTGAGGAACCGCGCCAGCGCGCGGCTGTCGAGAACCTCGTAGCCCCGCTCGGCGAGATAGTCCCGCAGCTCGCGATGGGTGACGACGCGCGACGCCCGCACCAGCGTCGTATCCCAAAAGACCGCGCGCAGCATCGGCGTGTTCGAACCGCGGATCGCGTACACGCCGCCGTCGTCGTTGCCCACGTAGAGCACGCCGTCGGCGATCACCGGCGAGGAGAAGATTCGGCGCCCCGCCTGGTGGCGCCAGCGCTCGCGACCGCTTGCGCGATCCACCGCGTACACCGTCCCCGAGCCGTCCCCCACGTAGACCATGTCGCCGGCGACCGCGGGTGAGGACCACACCGGGCGTTGGGTGGCCAGGCGCCACAGCTCGCGGCCGGTGCGCGCGTCCACGGCCTGGAGAAAGCGCTCGTCCGAGCTGCCGGCGTACACCACCCCGTCGGCGAACGCGGGCGAGGTGTTGACCCAGGACATCTGATGGTCCACCCGCCATGCCTGTTTCCCGGTGGCGGCGTCCACCGCGTAGAGAAAGCCGTCGCGCGAGCCGATGAAGACGCGGCCGTCCGCCACCGCGGGCGAGGCCTGAATGGTTCGGCGGTCGAAGCCGAACTTGCCCGACTCGAGGGTGTGGCCCTCCGTGTCGAAGCGCCAGAGCTCCCGCCCACTCTTCGCGTCGAGCGCGTACAGCGTTCCGTCGGCGCTGCCGGTGTACACCCGGCCGGTCGCCACGGCTGGAGAGGCGCGCACCCGTCCGCCGGTGGCGAAGCGCCAGCGGGTCCGGCCGCTCCTCGGGTCTACCGCGTACACGTGGCCGTCGCCGCTGCCGAAGTAGAGCGTACCACCTGCCCATGTGGGCGATGAGGTGTAGAGGTCGCCGCTCTCGAAGCCCCAAGGGAAGGGGATGTCGCGGCCGGTCTCGAGCCGCCAGCGCTCCTTGCCGGTGCGCGCGTCCACCGCCCAGAAGGTGTTGTCGCGGCTCCCCACGAACACGAGCCCATCGGCGACGGCAGGGGTCGAGGAAATCGCGCGTCCGGTGCGGAACTGCCAGCGATGCGCGCCGGTCCGCGCGTCGAGCGCGTAGAGAAGCCCATCGCCGCTCCCGATGTAGAGCGTCCCGTCGTGCAGCGCCGCGGAGGACTGGACCATGCCGCCGGTCTGCACCCGCCACTGCAGGCCGCCGAACCGGCGGAGCGGCGCGGAGGAGTAGACACCCGAATGGGCCGCGTCGCCGCGGAACATGGTTGCGGACTCCTGTGAGGCGGAGAGCGCGGCGATACCGATGCCGGCCGCGGGTACGGCGGCGAGGAGCGCGGTTGCAAACCTGGACATGGTGCCTCGAAGCGGGTGGGAACTCTCTCCGGACGCGGGGGGCGCGTGGGCGGTTTCGGTCCATCCTGACAGAGCGCCGTACTGCCTTAGATTCCTCCGATGACCTCCATTCCCAATCGCCAGGACCTCATTCCCACGGCCGAGATCGAGGAGCACGCCCGCCTCACCGCCGGGCTGATGGAAGAGCTGGGCCGGGTGATCGTGGGGCAGCGCGCCATGCTGGAGCGGCTCCTGATCGGGCTGCTGGCCGATGGCCACGTGCTCCTGGAAGGGGTACCCGGCCTCGCCAAGACCCTGGCCGTGCGCACCCTGGCCTCGACCATCTCGGCCGGCTTCCACCGGATCCAGTTCACCCCGGACCTGCTCCCGGCCGACCTGATCGGCACCATGATCTACAACCAGCGGACCGGCGACTTCACGGTCCAGCAGGGGCCGATCTTCACCAACCTCCTCCTGGCCGACGAGATCAACCGCGCGCCGGCCAAGGTCCAGAGCGCGCTGCTCGAGGCGATGCAGGAGAAGCAGGTGACGATCGGCGGGCGGACGTTCCCGCTGCCGGAGCTGTTCCTGGTTCTCGCCACCCAGAACCCGATCGAGCACGAGGGCACCTATCCGCTCCCCGAGGCGCAGGTCGACCGCTTCATGTTCAAGCTGGTCGTCACCTACCCGGAGCGGCGGGAGGAGCGGGAGGTGCTGGACCGGATGACCGCGGGTGACGAGCCCGCGGCTCGACAGGTGCTCGACCCGGAGCGGATCCTTCGCTCGCGCCGGCTGGTCCGGGGCGTCTACGCGGACGACCGGATCAAGGAGTACGTCCTCGATCTCATCGCGGCGACGCGCCGGCCGGCGGATGCGGGCCTCGCCGAGCTCGCGCCGCTGATCGAGTTCGGCGCCTCGCCCCGCGCGACGATCTTTCTGCTCCGCGCGGCGAAAGCCCACGCGTTTCTCCAGGGTCGCGCCTATGTCACTCCCGACGACATCAAGGCGCTGGGCCTCGACGTGCTGCGCCACCGGGTGATCCTCACCTACCGCGCGGATGCCGAAGGGATGGGAGCGGACGAGGTGCTGCGCCGCATTCTCGAGGCGGTGCCGGTGCCATGAGTCCGGAGGAGGTCACGCGCGAGGTGCGGCGCCTGGAGATCACGACCCGCCACCTCGTGCGCGACATCATGGCCGGGGAGTACTCCAGCGCGTTCCGCGGCCGCGGGGTCGAGTTCGCCGAGGTCCGCGAGTACCAGCCGGGCGACGACATCCGCACCATCGACTGGAACGTCACCGCCAGGCTCGGCTCGGCCTACGTGAAGCGGTACCTCGAGGAGCGCGAGCTCACCGTGCTGTTCGTGGCCGACCAGAGCGCCTCGGCGAGCTTCGGCAGCGTCCGCCGGACCAAGGGTGACCTCACCATCGAGGTTTGTGCCGTGCTCGCGCTGGCGGCCGCACGCAACAACGACCGCGTGGGGGCGGTGTTCGCCACCGACCGCGTCGAGCACTACGTGGCCCCGCGCAAGGGGCGGCGCCAGGCCCTGCGCGTGATCAGCGATCTTCTTGCCTTCGAGCCTCGCGGCACCGGAACCGACCTCGGCGCCGCGCTCGGCTACCTGGAGCCGATGCTCCGCCGCCGGGCGGTGATCTTCCTGCTCTCCGACTTCCTGGGCTCGGGCTACGAGGCGGCGCTTGGCCGGCTGGCGCGACGGCACGACCTGATCGCGATCCAGGTGCTGGACCCGCGGGAGCGGCAGCTGCCCGATGTCGGGCTCGTGACGCTGTGGGATGCCGAGAGCGGCGTGTGGCGCGTGGTGGACACGTCCGATCGCGGATTGCGGGACCGTTTCCGGGAACGGGCGGCCGAGTTCGACGAACGATTGGAACGCACGCTGCTGGAGGCCGGGGCCGACCTGCTGCAACTGGAGACCGGCGCGTCGTACGCGGAGCCGTTGCTGGCGTTCTTCCGGCGGAGGGAGAGCCGGTTGTGGCGGTGATGCGTGGTGTCAATGTCAGGATGACACTGCTGCTCCTGCCGGCGCTCGGACCAGTCTCCGCGAGTGCCCAGCTCAGCGAGGGCCGTTTCTTCACCGCGACGGTCGAGCCCGCAAAGATGGCCGTGGGCGATTCCGTGACCGTGCGCTTCCGCCTCATCATCAACGAGCGCGATCTGCTGACCGATACCGTCCCCCGGCCGGTGGGCGAGCTCCCTCCCGGCGTGAGGGTGCTCTCGGCCGAACGGCTTCAGCGCGGCGCAGACCGGGCGTTCACCGGCTCCGTGGTGCTCGCGTTCTACCGGCCTGGGAAGCAGCAGGTCCCGGCCTTCGGGCTCCCATGGGTGCAGGTGGTGACCGGGCACCGTGGCGTGATGTCGCATGATCCGGTGGAGGTCGAGGTGACGTCGGTGCTCCCCGGGGGCAACCCGTCACTGCGCGATATCCGGGAACCGGACGCACCGCCGAGCCTCGCGCCGTTGTGGGCCGCGCTCGGCGCGGCTTTCGCGGCCGGTGTCGCCTGGCTGGTGGCGAGGAGGAGACGGCGAGCGCGGGTCGCAGTACCGGCGCCGATCGAGCCGCCGCCCTTGCCTCCGCCGCCACCGGATCCGTACGCTGTCGCGCTCGCCCGGCTCGAGGCCATCGATGTGGAGCGGTTGGCCGCGCGGGGCGAGGTGGAACGGCACTACGAGGCTGTCGCGGAGGTGCTGCGGGGGTACCTCGAGACGGCTGAGGGTATCCCCGCCCCGGAGCGGACGACGACCGAGCTCCTGTGGTCGCTGCCGCCGCGGCTCGCGGAAAGCGGCCTCCGCCGCCGGGTGCAGGAGATCCTTGGCGCGGCCGACCTCGTCAAGTTCGCGCGACTGCGTCCCGGCGCGGCGGAGGCCGCGGCCTTGACCCGTGCCGCCCGCGAGCTGCTCGACCGCTGGCACCGGGCCGCCGCGCCGGAGGAGCTGGATGCGGTTCGCTGATCCCTGGCTCCTCCTCCTCCTCGTGATCCCTGCGGCCTTGGCGATCCGGCTGACCCTGCGGCGACGGGAGCCTCCCCCGGAGCGGCTGGGGTTTCCCGCGCTCGCCTTCCTCGCGGCCGAGCCGCCCCCGCCGCGGGCCCGCTGGCGTTTGCTCCCCGATGGGCTCAGGATCGTCGCGCTGGCGCTTCTGATCCTGGCGCTCGCGCGCCCGCAGGTCCCGCACGACGTGCGCGAGGTGAAGAGCAAGGCGCGGAACCTCATGCTCGCGCTCGACATCTCCAGCAGCATGAAGGCGACGGACTTCAAGCCGGGCAACCGGCTGGAGGTCGCGCGCCAGGTGGTGGGCGACTTCGCCCGCCGCAGGCAGGGCGATCTCCTCGGTCTGGTGATCTTCGCCGGGCGGTCCTTCCTCCAGGCGCCGCTCACGCCCGATACTGAGCTGCTGGGCGAGATGCTCCAAAGGGTCGAGATCGGTCAGCTGCCCGACGGCACCGCTATCGGCACTGCGCTGGCGCTGTGCCTGAGCCAGCTCAAGGACCTGCCCAACCGCGCCAGCGCCATCGTGCTCATCACCGATGGCGCCAACAACACCGGGTCGCCCGGCCCCTTCGTGGCCGCCGAGGCGGCGCGCGCGATCGGTGTGCGGATCCACACCATCGGCGTGAGCGCACCCGACACCACCGGCTTCAACGACGGATTCATCTGGCGGCAGGGCCGCACGCCCGACCGGCTCACCAGCTCGGACGAGCGGGTGCTTCGCCGGATCGCGGAGCGGAGCGGCGGCGAGTATTTCCGAGCCACGGATCCCGAAGCGCTCGAGCACATCATGGAGAAGCTCGACCCGCTGGAGCGCCAGGAGGTCACCATCAACCAGACGCGCGACTACCGCGAGCTCTTTCCCTGGCTCCTCGCGCCCGCCCTGGCGCTTCTCGCGGCGGCCCTGGCTCTCCGCGGCGGACGGCTGAGGACCTTGCCATGAGCTTCGCCTATCCCTGGCTGCTCCCGCTGGGCCTCCTCGCGGTGGTGCTGACGACGTGGCTCCTCCGCCGTGCCGAGGGCGCGCGCCGCGCCGCGCTGGCGGCCTTCGGCGAGGTGGAGGTGCTTCGCCGGAGCTCGACGCTGGTGCCGCCCGGGCAGGCGCGAACCGCCGCCCGGGTCCGGATCGCCGCGCTCGGCCTTGGTCTGCTGGCACTGGCCCGTCCGCAGCTGGGCGAGCGCGAGAGCGAAATGGTGCGCACGGGGCGGGACGTCCTGCTGCTGCTCGATCTCTCCCGATCCATGGGAGTGAGCGATATCGGGGAGACCAGGCTCGCGGTGGCCAAGGAGCACGCCTGGGAGGTGCTGTCTGCGTATCCGAGCGACCGGGTGGGGCTCGTCGTCTTCGGCGGAAGCGCATTCCTCCAGATGCCATTCACTTCGGACCGGGCTTCCCTCCGGCTGTTCCTCGACTCGGCCAGCCCCGACGATCTGGGCGATCCCGCGACGGACATTTCCGCTGCGCTGCTCACCGCGCTGAGTGCCTTCGAGCACGAGGGTGAGGAGGGCCGTCGCGCGGTGCTGATCGCGAGCGACGGCGAGAGCGGCGAGGGGGACTTGAAGGCCGCGATCGAGGCGTTGCGCGACGAGGACCTGCCCGTGTTCGCGATCGGGGTCGGCACCACGGGCGGGGGGCCGGTGCCCGCCGACAGCTCCGAGGCGCCGGAGCCGTACCACCGGGACCACCTCGGGCGGGTGATCGTGTCCCGGCTGGAGGAGGACGAGCTGAAGACGGTCGCCGCCGCGACCGGCGGGGCATACGCGCGAGGCGACCGCCCGGAGGAGCTGCGGGCGCTGGTGGCGGCGCTCGCCCGGGTGCAGCCGCGGGTCCTCGCTGCGAGGAAGGCGAGGGAGCTGGCGGATCGGTACCAGTGGCCGCTGGCGTTGATGGTCGTGCTGCTGGTATGGGCCGAGCTGTCATCCCGAGCGCAGCGAGGGATCTTGCCCGCCCAAACAAGATCCCTCGCCGCGCTCGGGATGACAGGCCTGTTCCTCCTCTCCTGCTCCCCCGTACACCGCGGTGAGCGGCTGTACCACGAGGCCCGGTATCCCGAGGCCTACGACGTCTTTCACCGTGGCTTGGAGCGCGACAGTAGTGCCCGGCTCGCCTTCGATGCGGGGGCCGCGCTCTATCGGCTGGAGCGCTACGACGAGGCGGTGGCCGCGTTCCGGCGGGCCGCCCGCACGCCCGAGCTCCGCCAGCCGAGCCTCTACAACCTCGGCAATGCGCTCGTGCGCGCCGCCGAGGAGCGGCCGGGCGAGGCTGCCCCGCTGCTCGATGCCGTTGGTGCTTACGAGGAGGCGCTCCGGCTCGCGCCCGCCGACGCCGGGGCGCGCTGGAATCTCGAGGTCGCCCTCCGGCGGCTGGGCGACGACCGCACCGGCGGGGGCTCCCCCGGCCGTGGCCGCAACGCCGACTACGGGCGAGGCGACAACAACGTGCCCGGCTACGAGGGAAATCCAGATGCGGCCGTGGGGGCGATGGCGGGCGGCGGGTATGGCTCGGCCGAGGGCGAATCGGCCGAGGAGCTCACGGTCGACGAGGCGCGCCGTCTGCTCGAGGCGGTGGAGCGGCAACAGCTTACCGCCCACGAAGGACGCCGCAGCAGCCGAGGGCCGACCGGCGACCGCGATTGGTGATCACTCCGGGACTTGCGCCCCCGAGCGAAATGCTCTAACGTAGCCACGACAACCGAAGCTCGTGGTCATTTGCGGCGTATTGCAGCCACGTAAAACAAATGCTAAAAAGCCTCGCGTCCCGCGTGTCTTTTTGGCACCGGGCGCTTTTCGTTGGAGCCGGTGCCGGCGATCGGGGTGGTGAGGCGGAGGAAGCTGATGACAACCGCCCTGGTCACCGAACGCGAGACGACCCTCACCGAGCCATCCCTGAGGCCGCTGCCGCAGGCCTGCCGTCTCTGCGGCGCGAAACAGCCGCCGGCACCGGTGGCGATCTGCGAAGAATGTCTGGGTCCGCTGGAGCCGCTGTACGATCCCGACCGGCCGCTCCCCGACGCCGATACCATCTCTTCCCGTGGGCCATCGCTCTGGCGCTATCGCGAGTGGCTCCCGTTCGAGGGTGAGCCGATCCTCTCGCTCGACAGCGGATTCACGCCGCTGGTCGAAGCGCCGGAGCTCGCCCGCCGGCTCGGCGTGGCGCGCCTCTGGATCAAGAACGACAGCGTCTGCCATCCCACCTTGTCATTCAAGGACCGCGTAGTCGCCGCGGCGATCAACGCGGCGCACGCCTTCGACCTCGATACGGTCGGCTGCGCTTCCACCGGCAACCTGGCCAACGCCGTCGCGGCCCAGGCCGCGCGCGCCGGGCTCGCGGCCTGGATCTTCATTCCCGACGACCTCGAGCTGGGGAAGGTGGTCGGCACGCTGGTGTACAACCCGCGGCTGGTGCGGATCCGAGGCAACTACGACGACGTGAACCGTCTCTGCTCCCAGGCGGCCGACCGCTTCGGGTGGGGCCTGGTCAACATCAACCTGCGCGGCTACTACGGCGAGGGGTCGAAGACCGTCGCCTTCGAGATCTGCGAGCAGCTCGGCTGGCGCACGCCGACCGCGGTGGTCGCGCCGATGGCGGGCGGCTCGCTGGTCACCAAGCTGGGGAAAGGCTTCGCCGAGTTCGCCAGGGCGGGTCTGGTGTCGGGGCCGGCGCCACGACTCTACGGTGCCCAGGCGGAGGGCTGCGCGCCGATCGTGCGGCTGGTGGAGTCGGGCGGCGAACACATCCAGCCGGTCATCCCCAGCACCATCGCGCGCTCCATCGCCATCGGCAATCCCGCCGACGGCCGCTTCGCCGCGCAGGCGATCCGCGGGAGCGGTGGCTGGGTGGCCGGGGTGAGCGATCCCGACATCGTCGCCGGCATCCGGCTGCTCGCGGAGACGACCGGCATCTTCACCGAGACCGCGGGCGGGGCGACCGTCTCGGGCGCACTCGCGCTGGCGCGCGCCGGTCGGCTGCGCCCCGACGACGAGGTCGTCCTCTGCATCACCGGCAACGGACTCAAGACCGTAGAAGCGCTCCAGGGCACGCTGCCCGAGGCGCCCGTCATCGCACCGAAACTCAAGGAACTGGAGGCGCTGTATGGCCGTGAC
>Ga0247825_10002445_pt1 | contig 12213 bp, 11 predicted proteins | sample 13C_Vanillin_Day_FD_194413 | JGI IMG/M metagenome (GOLD analysis project Ga0247825, IMG submission 194413) | Soil microbial communities from agricultural site in Penn Yan, New York, United States - 13C_Vanillin_Day48 | ecosystem: Environmental > Terrestrial > Soil > Agricultural land | place...
CGGGGGCACCGGTCGCGGCGAGGAGTTCTTCGGTGACGACGAACCGCTCGGCGTGCGATCGGCCGTGGCCACCGTACTCGGTGGGGATCGTCATTCCGACCCACCCGCGGTCCGCCAGTCGCCGGGAAAACTCCGGATTCCACTCGGTCAGCCAGGTGTCCACACCGGGCATGAACACGCCCGCTTCCCTACTCTTCCGGAGGAACGTTCGGACCTCGTCCCGTAACCCGGCATTGTCGTCCGGATCGTCGACCGCCCGCGGTAACAGCCGTTTCGAATTCACGTCATTCTCCTTGGGAGCCAGTGTGCAGGTGGCAGCGGACAGGGCGGTCCGAAACGCTCACGCCCGGCCGGCGTCGAGAACTTCGCCGATCCGCTGCAGACCGCCCTGGTACATGCCACTGACCGCCTGCGCCAGCTCCGCACCGCCGGCCTCATCGTCGGCCTCGAACTGCGCTGTCCAGAGGATGTCGGAGCCTCCATCCGCCGCGGGCACAACCGCGAAGCGCGAGCTGAAGGCCTTCAACACCAGGGGACCGTCGATGTAGTCGTAGTCGTAGTAGTAGAGTGCGTCGAGGTGCTCGCTGATGCGTTCACGTGCCTGCCCCGCGCCACCCGCCAGCTCTGCATACCGGACGTCGCCGTCGATCCAGGACTTCTCCACAGCCGGGAGCCACTTCTCGATGTCACCCGGGGAGCCGCACAGCGCCCAGATGTCCTCCACCGTGTGGGTGTAGTGCGCGTTTTCCTTGATCGTCATCTGCACGCTCATGTCATTCTCCTCCTGTGCTACAACCGGTTTCGAATCAAACGTCATCGACCACCTGAGTCCGGCACCCGCTGGGTGTCGCTCCGTAAGCGATTCGGGGTCTGGCGTGTGGGCGGCGATGCGTTTAATATGACAAATATAATTAGATTTACTGGCTATGGCAAGGGTCATAGAGGAGCGTTCGGGCCGATTTTCCATTGATCGGGCACCGCACGCTCCCGACAGCGAAAGGATGACTTCATGGACCTGCGACTGAGCGGGAAAGTTGCGATCGTGACGGGCGCGAGCCGCGGATTGGGCAAGGCCGCCGCGGAAGCCCTGCTCGAGGAGGGTGCCTCCGTGCTCCTTGTCGCGCGATCTCGGGAACTCTTGGAAGAAGTTCACCAGAGGTATCCCGAGCGCACGGCTGTGCAACCGTGCGACATGCGTGACGTGGATGCGGTCGCCGCGCTCGCCGATGCCGCCGTCGAGGCCTTCGGTCGTCTTGACATCGTGGTGAACAACGCCGGCATCGCTCCGGCCGGCCGATTCGACGAACAACCGCAGAAATTGTGGGACGAGGTGTTCGACGTCAACGTCCGTGCGCCGGCCGTGCTGACCCGCGCGGCAGCGCAGTACCTCCTGTCCCAGGGGTCGGGCAAGATCATCAACGTGGCGAGCACGTCCGGGATCAAGGGGAAACCGACGTTGGTCGCCTACTCGTCGTCGAAGGGCGCCGTGCTGCAGTTCACCAAGGCGCTCGCCGGTGAATGGGCGAAGAAGGGCGTGCAGGTCAATGCCATCGCCCCCGGCGCCTTCTCCACGGACGCGCAGAGCGCCGTCACCGAGTCCTCGGACGTACTCGCGAAGCGACTGAAGAAGATCCCCGCCGGGCGTATGGGGGACCCCTCGGAGTTCGGTCCCCTGGTGGCCTACCTGGCGTCCCCGTTGTCCGATTTCGTCACCGGTTCGGTCGCCGTCATCGACGGCGGCGAAGTCAGCCGGCTCTGAGAGGGTTTCGCAATGATCATCGATGCACATACGCACATGTGGCCGGACGCGGTCGCTCGCAAGGCACTGGCCGGCTCGGTACCCGATCTCGAGCGCCGCGGTGACGGTACCGCGAACGGTCTCAAGGAATCGATGGCCGCAGCTGGCATCGACCGCTCGGTCTGCCTGGCTGTGGCCAACGACGGGGAGGCCGTCGACAAGGCAAACAAGTTCTCCGGATCGCTCGATCCCGCGTACTTCATCGGATTCGGGTCAGTGCACCCCGAGCTGTCGGTCGAGGAGAACATCGACAGCCTTCGCCGGCATGGACTGAAGGGAGTGAAGATTCATCCCTTCTTTCAGAAGTACGCGCTCGACGACCCACGCATGGACCGACTGTTCGACGCGATGCAGGGCGAGTTCGCCGTCATCATCCATATCGGTTCCATCTCCACTGCCAGCTCAGAGGGTGTCTGCAGTCCTGCGATGCTGGCAGAGCTGGTGCGCAAATTCCCCAGGCTCGACGTCATTGCCTGCCACTTCGGCGGCTACCGGCAGTTTCAGGCGGCGGTCGACGCGGTCGTCGGGCTGCCGGTTTACCTCGACACCTCGTGGCCACCGAGCCTTGCCGAGCTCAACCCGACCGATGTACGGAAGGTGATCGAGTCACACGGTCCCGAGCGAATCATCTTCGCCTCGGACTGGCCGATGGCAGATCAAGGGCGGGAGATTCAGGCAGTCCGGCAGCTGGGCCTGCCCGAAAGCGATGTCGATAACATCCTGGGGTTGAATCTTGCTCGGTTGCTGAATATTTCGAGCTGACCCGGTCGATCTCGATCGTTCGGTTCGAGCCCTACCGCCGGTACGAGGTGGGGCTCGGACCGTATCCGTCTGACGGGGCGGGTGAGTCGCCTCCACGTCGGCTGTGCGCAAGAGTTGGCCATGCACAACCGATTTTCTTTGACCGGTCGGCGGGAGCCAAAGTGGCGACTCAGCTGAGGGTTCCAACATCAAAACTCTTCGACAGGACCGCAGCCCTTGCGCAGATAATATGAATATGGTTACGTTATTTCAGTACGTGTTGTGCGTCACAGAACGAACTGTCCGAGCACGACTCAGAAGAGTCGGCCGGTCCTGATTTGGAGGTCATGGTGACAACCGCCACCGGTTTCGATCCGCTCGAATACCTGGTTCAGCAGAACCCTTACCCCTTCTACAAAGAACTGCGCCAGAACGCGCCGGTGCAGTACATCGAGTCGGTCGGTGCATGGGGAATCTTCCGGTATGCCGATGTGGAGAGCACCTTCAAGCATCCGGAAATCTATTCCGCCAAGGACTTCACCACCAACGCGTTCGGTGAGTTCGATCCCGTACCCGAAGTGAAGTCCATCATCGCCACGGACCCGCCGGAGCATTCACGCGTTCGCCGCCTGGCCAACGCCGGCTTCCGCCCGGGTGCGATCAAGTCCATGGAGCCGAAGGTCGACGCCGTGGTCAACCGTCTGCTCGACAACCTGGAGGACAAGCGTTCGGAATTCGATCTGGTGTCGGATTTCGCCGCCTACGTTCCGGTCAACGTCACAGCCGACCTGCTCGGTGTCGAGGACCCGGACGTGCGGGAGAACTTCAAGCGCTGGACGATGGATCTGTTGAAGTCGCCCAGCCGCGGAGTCCTCCCTCAGGACGAGCTCGACCAGATCCGCACGAGTGTCGCCGAGCTCCGCGCCTACTTCACCGAGCAGATCGAATACCGTCGAACCAATCCCGGGACCGACCTGGTCTCAGATCTTGTTCGCGCCGAGGAAGAAAGTCAGACTCTCACCGCTACCGAGATCCTGAGCCTGGTTGCGTTGATGCAGTTCGGTGGTTCCGAGACGCCGTCCCATCTGATCAGCTCGACGGTGTACAACCTGTTCACGCACCCCGACATCCTGGCCGAGGTGCGGCGCGACCCGAGTAGAGCCTTGGCAGCAGTGCAGGAAACTCTGCGTCAGAACTCGCCCGTGCAGATGGTCTTCCAGACCGCCGTGCGGGACGTCGAGGTCGCGGGGGTCACCATCCCGGCCGATTCCATGGTGTTCGCGTATATCGCGTCGGCCAACCACGACGACACGGTGTTTGACGAGCCGGAGCGGTTCATCCTCGACCGGCCCAACCTCAATAAGCATCTGTCCTTCGCCACCGGCGCCCACCACTGCATTGGTGCGCCGCTCGGCCGCATGATGTGCGCGAAGGCCGTCAGTGGGCTGCTGACACGCTTCCCTGATCTGCAGCCGCTCGAGTCGGATCCGCAGTGGATGCCGTCCTATTGGGTGCGGGGTCTGGCCGGGTACCGGTTCACCGCCTGAGTCGTCGGTCGCTGCAACAGCACTCCGAAGAGGAAGGAATTTCATGCGCGCTGCTCGACTGCCGTCCACCGGCTCCGATCTCGTCATCGAGGAAGTCCCGGACCCCACCCCGGGGCCGGGCCAGGTCGTGGTGAAGATCGCTGCGTCCGGGGTGTGCCACTCGGATGTCACCATCCAGAAAGCTGGACCCGGCATGCCCTCCGTGCCGTACTTTCCGTGGACGCTCGGACACGAAAACACCGGGCACGTGCGCGCGCTCGGTGACGGCGTGACCGGCTTCGAGGTGGGGGATGCGGTCGCGGTATGGCCAGGGTGGGGTGATGGCACCTGCCGGATCTGCAGGGCCGGCCATGAGCACATCTGCCCGAACGTCAGCTATGTCGGCGTCACCCAGCCCGGAGGATGGGCAGACTACCTGCTCGTTCCCGCCGCCCGGCACCTCGTTCCGCTGGGAGACCTGGATCCCGTGCAGGCGGCGCCGTTGACCGACGCCGGACTCACGGCCTATGGGGCGGTCTCCAAGGTCCTGGGCCGATTGACCGAATCCGATCGAAGCGTGGCCGTGATCGGCGCCGGAGGATTGGGTCAGTTCGCGATCAAGTACCTGTCGGCTCTGACGCCGGCACGAATTGTCGCCGTCGACGTCGACGCAGGCAAGCGTGAACACGCCCTCACGATCGGCGCCTCCATGGCGGTCGATTCCTCATCCGACGAGGCTGTCCGCCAGCTGTTGGACGTGTCCGGTGACGGCCTCGGTGTCGACGCGGTTATCGACTTCGTCGGAATCGACAGCACACTCGCCCTCGCCGCCGGCGTCATCGCCCCCTGCGGTGCCCTGATCCTCGTCGGGATCGGCGGGGGCACTCTGTCGTTTGGCTACACGAGTCCGAACCAGGAAGTGCAGGTGAGTACGAGTTCGCTCGGGTCACGCGCCGACCTGGCCGCGGTCATCAGCCTCTGGAAAGAACACGGAATCAACGCCGAAGCCACGCGTTACAGTCTTGACGACGTCAACCAGGCCCTCCAGGACCTTGCCGAGCACAAGATCGCGGAGCGAGGAGTCCTGGTCATGTAAGTCACCAGGCGGAGGCTTCCGTCCTTCGTCACCAGCGGCCCTGGTCCGATCTCGCGCAGAGACGGACCGGGGCCGTTGCGATTTCAACGCGAGTTGTCTGCCCGCCGAATCGTTCGGCAGCCGCACACAACCGGTCATCCGGAGGCAGTCACGAAACGACCCGGGCCGGTGTTCACCGGCCCGGGTCGCGTGTTATCTGAGATTGTTCGGCGGTGTTCGCCCGTCGTTCAGGTTCGCTGTCGACCACAGCGGACGACAGAATCGATCAGACGTAGAGCGCCACTTCCTCGCCCTCGACGTCGACCTTGTAGACGCGGGCCCGGAGCTTGAGCTGGGGTGCGACGACTGACTTGCCGTCGGACAGGTTGAATTCGAAGCCGTGCCAGGGGCACCGCACGATTTCGCCTTCCCGTCCCCAGTCGTAGACGTCGGGTGCGCTTTCGAGCATCATGCCGGTGGGGGCGTTGGTGCACAGTGGCGCACCTTTGTGGGGGCAGGCGTTGCGCATCGCGTGAAAGGCGCCGCCGACATTGAAGACGGCGATGTCCACGCCGTCGATGTCGACGACGCGGCGGGTGTCGTCAGGAAATTCGTCCAGTTTGCCGATCACGTGGCGTGTCATTGTGGTGCTCCAGTCGTGCGGTGAGGTCGTTCCCGTCGACGGGAACGGTGGGAGGTAGGTGGTCAGATTCTCTCGATCAACGTGGCGGTACCGAGTCCACCGCCACAGCACATCGTCACCAGTCCCCAGCGGGTGTCGGTGTTCTCCAACCGGTTGACGATCGTGGTCAGCAGCCGAGCCCCGGTGGCACCCAGGGGATGTCCGATCGCGATGGCTCCGCCCCAGGCATTGACGCGGTCCATGTCGGGCCGGAATTCGCGCTGCCATGCCAGCACCACCGATGCGAACGCTTCATTGATCTCGATCGCGTCGATGTCGTGGATGCTCAGATTGTTCCGGTCGAGGATTCGTGTGGTCGCCGGGATGGGGCCGGTCAACATGTCGACCGGGTCCACCCCGAGGACCACCTGGTCCACGACACGCGCACGAGGCCGGAGGCCGTGTTCCTGCGCGAACTGAGTGTTGGTGAGCAGGACGGCGGCGGCACCGTCGGAGATCTGGGACGAGTTGCCTGCCGTCACTTTTCCGTCGTCCGCGAAGACCGGTTTCAGTGCTGCGAGTGATTCGGTGGTGGCCCCTGCCCGGATGCCCTGGTCAGTGTCGATCTTGGTGCCGTTGACATCGATCGGGTGGATTTCCCGGGCGAGATGCCCGTCCCGGACGGCCGCGGCGGCGCGCTGGTGAGACCGGGCGGAGAATTCGTCCATTTCGGCACGACTGATCCGATAGCGGTCGGCCAGACGTTCGGCGGCCACGCCCTGGGAAACTAGGGGGTACCGAGAGTGCAGTTCCTCGGTGGACGCCAGGCCCCACTGTTCCTGGGATCCCTGGTGCACGCGGAAACCGTTGCGGCCCATGTGCTCGATCCCCGCGGCGATCACTGCTCGATCGATCCCGGCCGTGATGGACGACGCCGCGTAGTGCGCGGCCTGTTGACCGGACCCGCAGCGGATGTCCACCGTCGTCGCACCCGTCGTCGCCGGGAGACCCTTCTGCAACCACGCTGTTCGGGCAATGCCGGAGGACTGCTGAGCGATCTGGTTGGCACACCCGGTGATGACGTTGTCGACGACAGCCGGGTCGATTCCCACACGGTGCAGGACGCCTTCGTAGCACTGCCCCAGCAGATCGGCGGGGTGGACGTCCCGCAGGACTCCCTTGTCGGCATGGCCACGGCCGACCGGGGACCGGACCGCATCGATGATGACGGCCTGATGCGCTGTGTCGCGGCTCATCGTCGCAGTCCTTCCTGCATCGTATCGCCGGCGAGGATGGTGCTCACGAGCGTCTTGGAGATACCGAGCCGGAGAATTTCCGAGGAACCCTCATAGATCCGCATCGGACGCGCCTGGCGGTAGAGTCGCTCGAGCTTGGAATCGCGAACCAGCCCGAAGCGGCCGGAAATCTGCACTGCACGGTCGGTGATACGACCGGCGGTCTCACTGGCGACCAGTTTCGCCATGGAGCTGAAGTGCAGGGATGCGGCCGGGTCGACCCGGGCCATATCGGCGGCCTTGTAGGTCAGCAGGCGGGCCGCTTCGAGTTCGGCCCAGGAGGCGCCGAGCATGTCGGCCACCGCGCCCAGTTTGGCCAGGGGACGCCCGAACTGCACGCGCGTCCCGGCGTGCCGGGCGGCCTCGTCCAAGGCGGCCTGGGCGAGACCGATCGATGCGCCGGCCACCGAGACCCGGAACACTGCGAGTGTGGCGAGCACATGCTCGAGTCCCTTGCCGATTTCACCGATGCGGTTGCCCTCGTGGACCTCGACATCGTCGAAGGCGAGCTCGGCCAGGATGTGGGGGGCGATGATGTCGGGTGTCGGGGTGAGGGTCAGACCGGACGCATCTGCCGGGACCAGGAACAAGCTCAGCCCCTGCCCCTCCTGTGCCAGAACGCAATAGAACCCTGCCGCGCCGCCGTTGGAAATGAAGGACTTGTTGCCGTTCAGCACCAATCGTTCACCATCTCGACGTACCTCGGTGACGATGTTCTTCAGGTCCGAACCGGCCTCCTGCTCGGTGAGACCGAGGCCGGCGAGCGCATCCCCGGAGGCAACCTTGGGCAGCCACTCGTCCCGGAGCGCGTCACTTCCCGCGCGCGCCAATCCGAAGCTCCCGATGCCCTGTAGTGCGAAGAGCGAATCCAGATGTGCCGAGGTTCCCATGAGGACTTCACGCACGATGCACACGGCCAGGGGGTCGACGGAGTCGAAACGCCCACCCCAGCGGGCCGGTACGGTCAACGTCCACAGGCCGCTGTCGGCGAGAATCTTCCGCATGCCCTCGTGCACGGTGCTCATCGCGTCGGCTTCGATGGCGAACGGTTCGGCGGCCGCCGCGACCGCGACCGCCTCGTCACGTATCGCGAGATACTTCTGGTCTAGATCGAAAGACATAGTTTTTCCTTGTCTGCCCGCCAACTATGGCGAGTACGTGTGGATCGTGATGCTCGCGTTGCTGTGCAACGACAGTCACAGATCCAACTTGAGGCAACTGCCCTTGGCGCGTGAGACGCAAATCATCATGCACTCGCCGCTCTCACGCTCGCTCTCGGTCAGCACGACGTCATGGTGTTCCGGGATGCCCTCGAGTACGACGACTTCACAGGTCCCACAGGTGCCCTCTTCGCAGGAGGCGTCGACCATGACACCAGCGTCGGTCAACACCTCGAGAATGCTCCGATCGGACGGCACGGTCAGCGTCATGCCGGACTGAGCAAGTTCCACCTCGATCGGTCGGGCGTTCGCCAGATCCGGCAGATCGGCGCGAAACCGTTCCACATGTAATGCATCTGCAGGCCAGGTCGATTCGCAGAAGCTTTCGATCGCGGCCAGCAGCGGTTCGGGCCCGCAGCTGTACACCGCGGCCCCGGGAGCGGGGTTCGCCAGTTCAGTGGCCAGGTCGAGTAGCCCGTGAGTGTCCTGCGGGTGAAATGTGACCTTGTCGCCGTACCGGGCCAGCTCGTCCCGGAAGGCCATCGTCTCGAGTGAGCGACCACCGTACAGCAGCGTCCACGGTGTACCCGACGTCTCCGCCGCTCGAATCATGGGCAGCATCGGAGTGATCCCGATACCGCCGGCCACGAATCGGTACGCGCTCGCAGGCTCGAGTGGGAAGTTGTTCCTCGGCCCCCGGCTCTTGACGCTGGTTCCTGTGGGCAGCTTGTCGTGGATGTAGTCGGAACCGCCCCGGCTGCTCGGCTCGCGCAGCACCGCAACAGTCCAGGTCTGCCGATCGGTCGGGTCCCCGCACAAGGAATACTGGCGGGACAACCCGTTGGCGAGATTCATCTCGACGTGTGCGCCGGGGGACCATGACGGAAGGAGTGCACCGTCATTCGCCCGAAGATCCAGCGCCACGATGTCTGGCGTCAGCATCCGTCGGCCGTGGACAATGAGGTCGAGGTCGACTTCGGAGTCGTTCGCAGTCAGCATGACATTCATGGCTGTGGTATCCCACTCAGTTGATGCGGTCACCGTAGAACTCCCGTGGATTGTCGAACATGATCCGGCGCTGGAGATCCTCCGGCAGACCGGCGAGGGCATTGGTGGGGTCGTTGTAGTTCCAGTGCGGGTAGTCGGAGCTGAACATCAGGACTTTCTCCGCGTTGATCATGTCCATCAGGGCAAGCAGGTGCTGCTTCTTGGGCGGCTCGACGAACGGCTGCGTCGTGAAACGCATGTTCTCGTTCAGGTACTCGCTGGGATGCCGCTTCACCCAGGGGATCTCGTCGCGCAGTCCGTACCAGTCGGCATCGAGCTTCCAGCTGAGCTCCGCGATCCATGCGATACCACCTTCGGCGATGACGACCTTCAGCTCGGGGAAACGCTCGAAGACGCCGTGGCAGAGCAGGCTCGCGGTGTTGGCCTGATGAATCTGACCCAGCAGTGCGTGCCACTCGATGTAGTAGGTCGGGGTGCCGGCCATCCGGGGAGCGCGGGCGTAGACGTTTTCGGTTCCGCTGGGGTGCACGCAAATGGGGAGCCCGTGGCGCTGTGCTGCCTCGTAGATCGGGTAGTAGTGCTTCTCGCCCATCAGGATGTCGTGCAGCGGCATGAAGATCTCGACGATGCCGGGCCGATCGGCCATCCGGTCGATCTCCTTGACGGCGAGTTCGGGGTCCTGGGGTGCGATGACGAGTCCGCCCCGGTACCTCTTGTCGAACTGGAGCCACCGCTCGCACATCCAATCGTTGTATGCCGACGCGATAGTGGCGGCGACCTGCGGATCGGGCATCGCTCCGATACCCAGCAGGTGTCCGGACAGCAGAATCGCCCGATCGATGCCGGCTCCGTCGAGTAGTTGCGCGGCAGTGAACGCCGGGTCGGTGGCCGGCGACATGCCGGGACGGGACGTGTCGCCACGCATACCGCCGGAAGAGTTGATGTAGAGGTAATCCAAAGGAAGGTGGAACTGAGACGCCACCGTGTGGCCGCCGCCCAGTCCGGCGCCGATGCGCTTCTGCCACGCCGTACTCATGTACGGCACCAGAGTCGCGAGCCCGTTCTCCATATAGGGATGGACGTCGGAGTCGATGATCGCCAACGACTGCTTCTTCTCGGTGGCCTGTCGTGCTGCATACGCAGTGGTCATGGGCACTTTCCTCGCTTAGGCGGTGGGTCGTTAAATAGTGCTATGTTATCTACCTTACAGACCGTCGATCGGGTTGTCGAGATCTGGGTCACAGCCGCTGGGTGGGTAGCCGGGGATTGCGTATCGCACCGGCACCGCTGCGTCGTTGACTTTTAAAACATATCTATGTTAAATATGTTAAAGTGTTACTTCCGTCACAGGGATGTACCTCATCTCACGCGAATCCGAGAGGTTCAGATGTCAACTACTGCCGCGACCACTAATGAGCTCGACGTCGCCGTTCCCGAACTCGACAAGGTGTTCATCGCCGGGGAGTGGGTAACGCCCACCGGTGCCGGGACTATCGACGTGGTCATGCCCTCGACCGAACAGGTCGTGGCCACGGTGCCTTCGCCTACCACGGCGGACGCCGACGCCGCCGTCGCGGCGGCGCGTGCGGCATTTGACCAGGGTCCCTGGCCGCGCATGACCGTCGAGGAGCGGGCGCGAATCTGCCGCACCTTCGCCGACGAGCTCGAAGCCCGGTTGGATGCGATGAATCGTGCCTGGATGTTCGAGTCCGGATACACCCGCGCGCACGGCGAGATGATCAACTCCGGTGCGGGCAGCGCGATCTGGGGACATGCGATCGACATCGCGCCTACCCTGCAATGGGAGGAGATCCGCAAGAACGCCACCAGTGAGGTGCTGGTCCAGCATCAGCCGATCGGCACGGTCCTGGCGATCCTGACCTACAACGGACCGGTGCCGCTGATGGGCATGAAAGTCATCCCGGCGCTGCTCGCCGGATGCCCCGTGGTCGTGAAGTTCGCGCCCGAATCGCAGCTGACCTCCCGGCTGATCATGGACGCCGCCAACGCCGCCGGGTTCCCCGTAGGGGTCATCAGCGGTCTCGCTGCGGAACTCGAGACCAGCAAGTACCTCGTTCAGCACCCCGGGATCGACATGGTCCACATGACCGGCGGTACCGCAGTGGCCAAGGAAGTGGTCCAGCAGACCTCACAGCGCCTGGCAAGGACCGCCCTCGAACTCGGCGGCAAGTCACCGGCGATCATCGCCGACGACGTCGACATCGACGAGGTGCTGGCTACCCTCGTGCCCGGCGCCACCGGCGGCTGTGGGCAGGTGTGCGTCGCACTGTCGCGAATTCTTGTCTCCCGCAGTCGTTACGATGAGGTGGTTACCAAGCTCGCCGAGGCGTTCGAGACCATCAAGGTCGGCGACCCCTTCGATCCGGACACCGATCTCGGTCCGCTGGCCAACAAGCGATCCGTCGAGCGGACCGAACGGATGCTGGCCAAGGCACTCGAACAGGGTGCGGTGGTTGCGGCCGGCGGCAAGAGGCCGGACGGTCTCGAACGCGGCTACTATTTCGCGCCGACTCTGCTGCGTGACGTCACCAGCGACATGGAGATCGCACAGGAAGAGGTCTTCGGCCCGATCACCGTCGTGATCGCCTACGATGACCTCGACGATGCGGTTCGGATCGCGAACGACACCCAGTTCGGACTAGCCGCGTCGGTCTATGCGCAGGACCGGGACAAGGCGCTCGAAATCGCCAAGCGCATCCGGTCGGGGGGAGTCGCGCTCAATCTTGCGGGTTGCTCGCTCACCGAGCCCTTCGGCGGAGTCAAGCAGTCCGGATGGGGCCGCGAATGCGGTGCCGAGGGAATCCTCGAATTCACCGAACTCAAGCAGATTCTGCTCTGCGGGGCCTACTCGGGATAGCGCCCCCACACCAAATAGAATGGTGGGGAAGAGTCGGTGGACTCATCCCCACCACTCTCTTCGGTGTGCCGTGGCCGGGATATCCGGCACACCGAAGAGAGTGGTGGGGA
>Ga0247825_10002446_pt1 | contig 12212 bp, 14 predicted proteins | sample 13C_Vanillin_Day_FD_194413 | JGI IMG/M metagenome (GOLD analysis project Ga0247825, IMG submission 194413) | Soil microbial communities from agricultural site in Penn Yan, New York, United States - 13C_Vanillin_Day48 | ecosystem: Environmental > Terrestrial > Soil > Agricultural land | place...
GCCTGAGGAGCGTCAGCGCCTCGTCAGGGAGCGAGGCGTTCAATGGTCCAGGTATTGCCTGAACGCCGATAAAGCAGACGGTCGTGCAGGCGGTCGGCGCGGCCCTGCCAGAACTCGATCGCCTGCGGCTGGACGCGGTAGCCGCCCCAGTGCGGCGGCCGCGGCGGGTTGTCGGCGTAGCGGCTGCGCGCCTCGGCCATCGCCGTTTCAAGAACTTCCCTCGAACGAACGGGCCCGCTCTGCGCCGAGGCCCAGGCCGAGAGGCGAGCGCCGAGCGGCCGGGTGGCGAAGTACGCGTCGGAGTCGCCGGCTGTCACCTTTTCGACGCTGCCCTCGATGCGCACCTGGCGCTCGAGCTCCGACCAGAGGAGCACCAGGCAGGCCGCCGGCCGCGCCTCGAGCTCGCGCCCCTTGCGGCTGAGGTAGTTGGTATAGAAGGCGAATCCGCCCTGCTCGACACCTTTCAGCAGCACCACCCGGGCCGAGGGCGCGCCCGCATGCGAAACCGTGGCCAGCGTCATCGCGTTGGGCAGCGGCAGGCGGGCGCGCAGCGCGTCTTCGAACCAGCGCTCGAACTGGCGCAGCGGATCCGGGTCGGCGGACGCTTCCGACAGGCCGGCCCGCATGTATTCCTGGCGCAGGTCGGCGATGTTCATGGCGCCGATTCTAAGATCAAAAACACAACGCCCGAGGGAACGCGACGCGTTTTCCCTCGGAAAGTCGTTGACACGCCTGCGCGGATTCGGCATCTTCCTGCTCACCGCTGCTCGTCGGCGGGGGAAACCGGGATCGAAGAAGCACACCGAAAAGCAAACCGAAGCGAATCGTTCAGAGGAGAATCGAGATGGCGAAGAAGAAGGCAAAGAAGGCCGGCGGCAAGAAGCGTAAGCCAAATGCGGCCTTCATGAAGGCGATGACCCCCAGCGGCCCGCTGGCTGCGGTGGTCGGCTCGAGCGCGATGCCGCGCACCGAGGTGACCAAGAAGATCTGGGGCTACATCAAGAGAAACAGCCTCCAGGACAAGAAGAACAAGCGCATGATCAACGCCGACGACAAGCTGAAACCCGTGTTCGGCGGCAAGTCGCAGGTGTCGATGTTCGAGATGACCAAGCTGGTGAGCCGGCACCTCAAGTAAGGAACAATCAGGGAGTCGATGGGAAGGCCGGGCGATCCCCGGCCTTTTCATTTTTGGTGGTATGAAGCCACCTTCTCCACCTCGTTCTTCGACCCCAGGACCACGGCGATGCGCTGGTGCAGCCGCTGCGGCTGGATCTCGAGGATGCGGTTCAGCCCGTCGGTCGCCGCGCCGCCCGCCTGCTCGACGATGAACGCCATCGGGTTCGCCTCGTACATGAGGCGCAGGCGCCCTTCCTTGTTCTTCGCGTCGCGCGGGTACATGAAGACGCCGCCGCGCGAGAGCACGCGGAAGACATCGGCCACCATCGAGGCCACCCAGCGCATGTTGAAGTCCTTGCCGCGCGGACCGTCCCTGCCGGCGAGGCACTCGTCGATGTAGCGCTTCACCGGCGCCTCCCAGCGGCGCGCGTTCGAGGCGTTGATGGCGAACTCCTGCGTGTCCTCGGGGATGCGGATGTTCTCGTGCGTCATGACGAAGGTGTAGGTCTCGCGGTCGAGGGTGAAGCCGTACACGCCGTCGCCGACGGTGAGCACGAACACCGTGGTCGGGCCGTAGACCGCGAACCCGGCCGCCACCTGCGCGCGGCCGGGCTGCAGGAAAGCCTGCTCGGTCGCCTCGCAGATGCTGCCGTCGGGGTTCTTCGGGCAGCGCAGCACCGAGAAGATGGTGCCCACCGAGATGTTGACGTCGATGTTGGAGGAGCCGTCGAGCGGGTCGAAGAGAAGCAGGTACTCGCCGCGCGGATAGTGCGTGGGGATGGGCCGCGGGTCCTCCATCTCCTCGGAGACCAGCGCCGCGAGGTTGCCGCCCCATTCGTTCGCCTGCAGCAGGATCTCGTTCGAGAGCACGTCCAGCTTCTTTTGCGCTTCACCCTGAGTATTCATGGACCCTGCGCCACCCAGGCCATCGGCGAGCGCGCCCTTGTTGACGCGGGTGCTGATCGCCTTGCAGGCGCGCGCGATGGTCTCGATGAGCAGCCGCAGGTCGGCGTTGATGAGGTTCTTGCCGCGCTGGCGCTCGATGAGGAACTGGGTGAGGTGGACTCTTTTCATGGCCTCATTTTACTTGCTGCCTCGAGAACCACGCGCCGGTCAGGAGCCCCGCGGCGAGCAGCACGAACACCGGCGCCATGCCCAGCGCCGCGGAAAGCGCGCCCGAGGCGAGCGGGATGAAGGTGTGGCTGGCGTTGAGCGTCAGCGTGCGCACGCCCACCACCTCGCCCTGGCGACCCGGCGGCGACGCCTCGTAGAGCAGCGACATGATTACCGGCTGCGCGCTGCCCAGGCCCAGACCGAGCAGGAAGGAGAGCGCCATCAGCGCCGGCACCTGCTCGACCAGTGGAAAGAGCAGGTACGCGGCGCCAGACACGGCCATGGCGCTCGCGATGACGATCCACTGGCGGATTCTCCTGATCAGGAAAGGCATGGCCAGGCGCACCACGAAGGTCGCCGCGGCGAAGGTCGACATCACCACGCCGATGGTGGAGGCGGCGAGGCCGATCTGCGCGCCGTAGAGCGGCAGCAGGAACGAGTACAGGTCCCAGCCCATGGCGAGGAGCGCGCTGACGAGGAACATGCGCCGCAGCGCCGGCACGCGCAGGAGGTCCATGACGCCGCTGCGCTTGCCCTGCGCGGCGTGCTCGGGGCGGGGCAGGGGCTGCTTTCTCCCCCACAGCAATACCAGTGCGGCGACGGGAAAGAGCGAAAGAACCAGGAACGCGCGCGCGTAGCCGAGACCTTCGATGGCGTAGCCCGCCACCAGCGGCCCGGCGGCGCCGGAGAACGCGAAGCCGAGCGCGAGCCAGGAGAAGTTCATCGCGCGCCGCTCCGGCCCGCCGTAGGCGCCGAAGACGCTGTTCATGGCGATGTGCACCAGCATGAATGCGGTGCCCAGCAGGGTGCTCGAGAAGTAAAGCGTAATGAGGTAGGGAAACGCGAAAGGCAGAGCGTTGCCCAGCACCAGGGCGCTGAAGGCCGCGGCGAGCGGGCGCGCCGGCCCGGCGCGGTCGATGAGCCGCCCGGTCGCCACCGAGAGCAGCATCGGCAGCGCGGCGAAGAGCGAGAGCAGCAGGCCGGTGGTGAACGCCGATGCGCCCAGGTCGTGCGCGAAGAGCACGGTGGCCATGCGCGCGCCGACGAAGGCGACGTGGCCGAGCGCGTTGAGCGTTACGAAGTAGAGGATCGCCAACGCGGCGATTCTAGTGGAGGTGGGTTTTCAGCAGTCCGTAGAGCAGCTCGGGTTCGACGGGCTTGTGCACCAGGGCGCTGACGCCGGCCGCCTCGAGGTCGCGCGGCGTGATGCGCTCGCTGTGCCCGGTATAGAGGATCACCGGCAGGCCGGGGCGTGCCGCGGCGAGCTCGCGCGCCAGGCTGATGCCGGTGATGCCGGGCATGGTCTGGTCGAGGATGACGAGGTCGTAGGCGCGGGGCTCCCGCGAAAGGCGCTCGATGACGCCGAGCGGGCGGGTGAGGACGGTGGCGGTGATGCCCCAGCTCTCCAGCAGCTCGCCCATGAACTGGCCGACCGATTCCTCGTCGTCGACGACCAGGACGCGCCCGCGCAGGGGCTCGCGCGCGCGCGGCGGCGCCGGCGCGGCGGGCCCGCCCTCGAGCGCCGCGGCCGCCGCGAGCGCCGGCAGGAAGATGCGGAAGCGGCTGCCCTGGCGTTGCGCGCTCTCCACCACGATGTGGCCCGCGTGGTCGTGCACGATGCCGTGCACCATGGCGAGGCCCATGCCGCTGCCGCGCCCGACCTCCTTGGTGGTGTAGAAAGGCTCGAACATGCGCTCGAGCACCTGCGGCGCGATGCCCGAGCCGGTGTCGGCGACCGAGATCTCGACGAAGGGGCCGCGGAAGCGCTTGCGGCAGCTCGAGCAGACCGACTTGGCGGCGAGCCGCGCCGGGCGCACTGCGACGTCGATGCGGCCGATGCCGGCGGTCGCGTCGCGCGCGTTGATGAGCAGGTTCATCAGCACCTGCTCGATCTGCACCGGGTCCACCATCACCGCCGGCGCTTCCCCGGCCTCGGCGCGCACCTCCAGGGTGGAGGGCAGCGTGCCGCGCATGAGCTTGAGCGATTGCTCGACGGTCGCCGCGAGCGAGACCGGGCGCGGCTTGCCGCGCTGGCCGCGGCTGAAGGTGAGCATCTGCTGGATCAGGTCGCGCGCGCGGCGGCTGGAGGCGAGCGCCTGCTCGAGGTGCGAGGCGAGCCTCGCGTCGGCGCCGCCGGCGCGCTCGGCGGCGAGCGCCACGTAGCCCATGATGCTGGTGAGCAGGTTGTTGAAGTCGTGGGCGACGCCGCCGGTGAGCTGGCCGAGCGCTTCCATCTTCTGCGCCTGGCGCAGCCGCGACTCGAGCGCCTTCCTCTCGCTCAGGTCGCGGCCCATGTACAGCACGTGCGGCTCGCCCTTGTGGCGGATCGGCACGCCGCGCAGCTCGACGTCGTGGCGGGTGCCGTCCTTGCGCACCCGCACCGTCTCGAGCATGACGGTCTCGCCGGCGAGCGCCCTCGCGTGCAGCGCCTTGATCTGCGCGCCCATCTCCGGCGGGTTGGCGACCAGGTGGTCGCGTCCCAGCACTTCCTCGCGCGAATAGCCGCTCATTGCCTGGTAGGCGGGGTTGACGTCGACGATGCGGAACGCGGCGTCGCGCAGCACCAGCGCGTCGGCCGCGGCGTTGAAGATGGCGCGGTACTGCTCCTCGCTCGCGCGCAGCAGCTCTTCCTCGGTCTTGCGCGCGGTGATGTCGCGCCCGATGTAGAGCACGTGCGGCTTCCCCTGGTGCAGGATCGGCACGCCGCGCGTCTCGATGTCGAAGCGCTCGCCGTTCTTGCGCCGCGCGCGCGCCTCGAACATCACCGGCTCGCCCGCCAGCGCGCGCGCGTGCATGCCGCGCACGCGCTCGGTCAGCTCCGGCGGGCTCATGGTGAGGTCGTTGCGCCCGAGGACCTCCTCGCGGGTGCGCCCGCTCATGCGCTGGTAGGCGGGGTTGACGTCGACGACGCGGAAGTCCGCGTCGCGCAGCACCAGCGAATCGGCGCTGGCGTTGAAGATGGCGCGGTACTGCTCCTCGCTCGAGCGCAGCGCCTGCTCGGCGTTGCGCCGCGCCGTGATGTCGCGCAGCGTCGCCAGCACGTGCCGCTCGCCGCGGTGCATGAACGGGATGGCGGTGACCTCCACCAGGACGGGCTCGCCGCTCTTGGTCACCGCCTGGAGCTCAGCGCTGCCGCTCTCGCCGGCGAGGGCGCGGCGCACGAGCTCGAGCCGCCGCTCGGAGTACTCCGCCGGAATCGCGCGGTCGTCGTAGCTCTGGCCCACCACTTCCTCGCGCGTCCAGCCGAACATGCGCTCGTAGGCCGGATTGACGTCGACGCGCAGCAGCTTCGAGTCCCACAGGACCAGCGCGTCCGAGGAGGCATGGAAGATGGCGCGGTACTGCGCCTCGCTCGCGCGCAGCGCCTGCTCGGCGCCGGTGCGCTCCAGCTCGGCGACGGCGCGCATGGCGAAGATCTTCAGCATCGACTCGACCAGCGCCTCCGCGGGCAGCGGCCTGCGGTTCATGACCGCGATCAGGCCGAGCTGCCCGCCGCCCGGCGCGTTGAGCGAGTAGGCGGCGTAGCTGTCCATGCCTTTCTCGCGGAACATCGTCTGCGCCGTGAAGGCCTGCAGGCCGCCGCTGCCGACGTAGCGGAACTCGCGGCCCACGACGCCGGAGCAGGGCGTGCCCTCGAGGTCGTACTCGAAGCTGCGCAGCGGCCGGCCGTCGAGCCAGGTGGCGAGGGTGCGCATGCGCCGCCGGTCGGGGCCGGCGAAGATGGAGATCATCGCCGCGTCGACGCCCAGGATGCGGGTGAGGAACTGCGCCAGCTCGCCGAACACCGCGTCGCCGCCGGCGCCGGAGACGGCGAGCGCCGCGGCGCGCAGGGCGTCGGCTTCGTGTGAGCGTTCCATGCCGGGCGGCAGTCTAGCCGCCCGCGGCGCCGCGCGGGAGGGCTGTTACCCGCCGGCTACGGCGCTGAAACAATCCGGTTACTTTTCCCCGGGGACGAACATGTAGCCCGCGCCGCGCACGGTGCGGATGGCGCGCGGGCGGTCGGGGTCGGCCTCCACCTTGCGCCGCAGCCGCGTGACGCGGATGTCGATCGAGCGGTCGAAAGGCTCCCACTCGCGGTTGCGCGTCATGGTGAGGAGCTGGTCGCGCGAGAGCACCTGGTTGGGCCGCTCGATGAAGGCCTTGAGCAGATCGAACTCCATCGCCGTAAGCGGGATCTCGTTGCCCTTGGCGTCGGTGAGCTGGCGCGACTTCAGGTCGAGCAGGCAGCGGCCGACGCTGACGCGGGATTGTCGCTTTGGCTTTTCGTTTTTTTCAAGTCTTCTTAAAACACTTTTCAGCCGCGCCCGCAGCTCCCGCGGATCGAAAGGCTTGGCGATGTAGTCGTCGGCGCCCACTTCCAGCCCGGCGACGCGGTCGACCACGTCGCCCGCGCCGGTGACCATGATGATGGCGACGTCGTAGCGCTCGCGCACGAAGCGCGCCAGCGTGAGGCCGTCCTCGCCCGGCAGCCCGATGTCGAGCAGCACCGCGGCGGGCACCTCGCGCTCGAGCTCCAGGCGCATCTCCTTGCCGCTCGCCGCCTGCGCCACGGCGTAGCCGTGCTCGGCGAGGTACTCGGCGAGCATCGCCCGGATCGCCGGATCGTCGTCCACCACCAGTACGCGCGCTGCCATCCCGCCGATTTTATACAAGCTGGAAACAAACTGTTTCGTTGCCGAAATCGGCGCGATACGCGCGCGCCGTACGCTGCGCTCCCATGAAAACCATCCTGAAGCGAATCAGCGGAAGCCTCCGCCGCGCCTGGCAGCGGCGGGAAACGGAACGCCAGCTCGCCCAGCTCGACGCCCGCATGCTGCGGGACATCGGGCTGGAGAGCTGGAACAGCGGCCAGGCGGCAGGGCGCCTCTGGGCGCATCGCATCGGCCTCTACTACTGAAAGGGAGAACGCCATGAACGCGAACGAGGTCCTCGTGCAGGGCAGCATCGCCATGACGCGCGGCAGCATCCTGCGCGTCGAGGACGGGCGCGACCTGACGCTGTACGTCTGGGAAGGCGCGGTGTGGCTGACGCAGGAGGGCGACGAGCGCGACCGCTGGGTCGGCGCGGGCGAGTGGTTCCGCCTCGACCGCCAGGGCGCCGCCATCGCCCATGCCACGCAGCGCACCGTCATGACCATCGCCGCGCCCGGCCCCGAGCCCTACGCCAGGCGCATCGTGCTCGCGAAGGCCGGCAGCGCCCTGCCGGTCGAGCTCTACTCGGCCGCGGCCGCGCAGCCTTCGCTCGGCGCGCTGCTGCGCCGTTTCTGGTCTTCTTTTTCACTCCCTGGGAGGAGCAATGCAGGCAGCACCGCAGCATCTTGATACCGCCCGCTACGCCTACCGCTGGCAGTACATCGGCAAAGCGCTCGAACCGATCGTGTCGTGAAGCTCAAGCTCTACCCGGGTAGGGAAGTCGCCGTTGCGCCGCTGCGGCCCCGCGAGGCCGCGGCGGTGCAGGACTTCGTGCGCCGGCTGTCCCTGCAGTCGCGCCGCGAGCGGTTCTTCGCGCCGGTCAGCGAGCTCTCGCCCGGAACGCTGGCACGCGTGATCTCGAGCCCCGGCCTGAGCGTCGCCGCCTGGCACGGCGGGCGCATCGTCGCGCTCGCGCAGTACGCGCGCGGCGCGGCGGAGGCGGAGTTCGCGGTCGTGGTCGCCGACGACTGGCGCGGCCTGGGGCTGGGCGAGGCGCTGCTCGGGCTGCTCGTCTCCGACGCGCGCCGGGCGGGCGTGCGCACGCTCGCCGGCCTGGCGCTCGCCGGCAATCGCGCGATGCGCGTGCTGGCGCGCAAGCTCGGGTTCGAGTTGCGCGATGACCAGGATCCGGACCTGGTGCGCATGGAAAGGGCGCTGACCCCGACATGACCGCCCTGGAGCAGGCGATCGCGCGCTTCCTTTGCCACCGCGACGGCGCCATCGAGCTCGCGCGCGAGGCCGGCCGCGAGTCGCCCGGATCCGCCGCCGCCCCCCTCTTCGAGGCGAGCCTGCTGCTGTGCAGCCGGGACCGGCGCGACTTTCAGGCGGCCGCCGGACCCCTGGCCCGCTCGCGTTCCCTCTCAAAAAGCCATCAGGAAAGCAGCTGGGAAGCGGCGCTCACCGCGGCAGCCGGGGGCGACTACGCGCGCGCGATCGCGATCTTCGACGCCTGGCTCGCGCAATCCCCGCGCGACGTGGTGGCGCTCGCGGTCGCGCATGTCTTCGAATACTTCCTCGGCAACGCCGCGGCGCTGCGGCTGCGCAGCGCGCGGGCGGTCGCTGCGTGGACCCCGGACCTGCCCGGCTACCACGCCGTGCTCTCCATGCATGCCTTCGCGCTGCAGGAGTGCGGCGAGTACGAGGCGGCGGAGGCGACCGCGCGCCGCGCCGCCGAGATCGAGCCGGGCGACCTGCGCGCCTGGCACGCGGTGACCCACGTGCTCGAGATGCAGGGCAGGGCGGAGGAAGGCCTGCGCTGGCTCGGCGCGGCAGAGGCCAGCGCGGATTCCGGGGGTGCCTCCACGCACCTGTGGTGGCACCGCGCGCTGCTGCACCTTCAGCTCGGGCAGCCGCGCCGCGCCCTCGCGGTCTACGACGAGCGCCTCGGCGGGCCGGGACTGTCCGCGCTCATCGACGCGTCCGCCCTGCTCTGGCGGCTTCGGTTGTCCGGCTTTCCGGTGACGGAACGATTCCAGGCCCTGGCCGAGCGGTGGGCCCTATATGCCGAGGATGCGCACTGCGCCTTCAACGACACGCACGCGATGATGGCTTTCGCGGGCGCCGGACGCTGGGACCTCGCCGAAAAGCTGCTCGCCGCGCAGCAATGGCGCCTCGCCGCGCGCGGCGGCGCCAACTACGACATGACGCGGCTGGTCGGCCTGCCGGCGAGCCGCGCGATCGCGGCCTTCGGGCGCGGCGACATGGCGGGGGCGGAGGCGCTGCTGCGCTCGCTGCCGCCGGTGGCGCACCGCATCGGCGGCAGCCATGCCCAGCGCGACGTCTTCCAGCTCACGCGCGCCGCCGCCATCGAGCAAGGAAAGGGGTCAGAGCAATTTTCCAGACCACCGCGCGCCTGGAACGGCCGGTGGAAAATTGCTCTGACCCCTTTTTCCTAACGCGCGTAGGGGGCGGGCGCGGTCTGCAGCGCGGCGATGCGCTCCTCGATCGGCGGGTGGCTGGCGAAGAGGCCGAGGAACTTCGACTTGCTCTGCTTGATGCCGTGCGCCTCGAACGCCTGCGGCAGCTCGCCGGCGGGAACGCCGCCGAGGCGCGCCAGCGCATTGATCATCGGCCGCGGGCTGCCGAGCAGCTCCGCGGAGCCGCGGTCGGCGCGGAACTCGCGCTGGCGCGAGAACCAGGCGACGATCATCGAGGCGAGGATGCCGAGCACGATCTGCGCGACCAGCGAGGCGATGAAGAAGCCGGGGCCGACGCCGCGCTCGGTGCGGAAGATCACCTTGTCGACGAAGAAGCCGACGATGCGCGACAGGAAGATGACGAAGGTGTTGACCACGCCCTGGATGAGCGTGAGCGTCACCATGTCGCCGTTGGCGACGTGCGCGATCTCGTGGCCGAGCACCGCCTCGGCTTCCTCCTTGCTCATGGACTGGAGCAGCCCGGTCGAGACCGCGACCAGGGACGAGTTCTTGAACGCGCCGGTGGCGAAGGCGTTGGGCGCGCCCTCGAAGATCGCCACTTCCGGCATGCCGATTCCCGCCTGCTGCGCGAGCTTCTGCACCGTCTGCACCAGCCAGTACTCGGTGGTGCCTTCCGAGCCGTCGATCACGCGCGCGCCGGTGCTCGCCTTGGCCATCGGCTTGGAGATGAGCAGCGAGATGATCGAGCCGGCGAAGCCCACCACCGCCGAGAACACCAGCAGGCCGACCGGGTCGATGCCTTCGGCGGTGAGGAAGTTGCCCAGCCCGAAGACATTGATGATGACCGACAGCACCACCAGCACCGCGATGTTGGTGGCGAGGAATAGCACGATGCGCTTCATGAACGCCTTTTCTCCGTTATCGAAGGCCGCAATGGTAGCGCGGCCGACGCCCGTTAGATGGGGTGCGGCCGCGCGGAGTTCAAGCGCGCGTGCGCCGGCGGCTAGGCGCGCGCCTCCAGCACCAGGTTGAACGGCGTCTCGGTGGCGCGCCGCAGCGCGGCGAACCCGCCTTTATCGACGACGATCTCGCGCAGGCGCTTCTCGCCCGCCTGCGCGCCGAGCGCCGGTCCCTTGCGGGCGAGCGACACCGGCACGCAGACGAGCGAGGAGGCGCCGTAAAAGACCCGTCCCACCGGGTTGAGGTTGTCCTCGACCCTGTCACCGGCGAAAGGTTCGACGATCATGCAGCGGCCGTCGGGCTTCAGGGCCGCGCGCGCCCGGCGGGCGGCGCCCACGGGGTCCGCCATGTCGTGCAGGCAGTCGAAGAAGGCGATGAGGTCCAGGCCGTCCGCCTTGTAGGAAGTGGCGTCGGCCGCCTCGAAGCGCGCGTTCTTCACGCCGGCCGCCGTGGCGCGCTCGCGGGCGGTCCGGATCGATGGCTCGTGGTAGTCGATGCCGATGAACTCGGAGCGCGGGAAGGCCTTCGCCATCAAGATGGTGCTCGCCCCGTGGCCGCAGCCGACGTCCGCGGCGCGGGCGCCGCGCTCGAGCTTGGCCACCACGCCGTCGAGCGCCGGCAGCCACGACGAGAGCAGGTTGGCGTTGTAGCTCGCGCGGAAGAAGCGCTCGGTGCCGTGGAAGAGGCACGCGTGGTGCTCGCCCCATTCCATCCCCTTGCCGGTGCGGAAGTTCTCCCGCGCGCGGTCCTTCACGTGGAAGAGGTCCTGCACGATCTGGTAGGCGCCCGGCAGGTCGACCGGGCCGTTCGGGTCGGCGAGGCAAAGCGCCTGCTCCTCGCTGAGAAAGTATTTGCCGCGGGCCGCGTCGTACTCGACGTAGCCGCCGGCCGCCTGGTTGGCGAGCCACTCGCGGATGTAGCGCTCGGCGGTGCCTGTGCGCTCGGCGAGCTCCTTCGCCGTGAGCGGCCCTTTCGCCAGCTCGCGGTAGAGTCCCAGCTCGTCGCCGAGCGAGAGCAGCACGGCGCTGATGGCTGCGCCCAGATCGCCGACCGCCTTGCCCAGGAATGCGTTCAGCCGTTCCTCGTTTGCCATGTGCCGCCTCCTCTGAGAGATACCTACCAAGTAGTAGGTAGGTGACAACCTACCGATAGGTAGGCTATCTTGTCAAGCGATGAATACCCCCGCCCCCCGGTCGCCGGACACGGCCACCCGCATGCTCGACGTCGCCGAGCGCCTGGCGCAGACGCGCGGCTTCAACGGCTTCAGCTACTCCGACATCGCCGCGGAGCTGGGCATCGCCAAGGCGAGCCTGCACCACCACTTCGCCACCAAGGCCGAGCTCGGCCGGGCGCTGATGCAGCGCTACAGCGACGGCTTCGAGGCCGCGCTTGGGGGCATCGACGCCGGCCCCGAGGACGCCTACGGCAAGCTCTCGCGCTACGCCAGGCTCTATGAGGACGTGCTGGCGAACGACCGGCTCTGTCTCTGCGGCATGCTGGCGGCCGAGTTCTCGACCCTGCCGCCGGAGATGCGCGCCCAGGTGCGGCGCTTCTTCGAGAAGAACGAGGCGTGGCTCGCCGCCCTCATCGAGCGCGGGCGCAGGGAGAAGTCGCTGCGCCCGGGCGCGCCGGCGCGCGACGTCGCGCGCATGATCGTCAGCGCGCTGGAGGGCGCGATGCTGCTCGCGCGCTCGTGCGAGGATCCCTCGCGCTTCGCTTCCTCGGTGCGGCCGGTGCTCGTCGAGCTGAAGGGAAAGACCGTCAGGAAGAAGTCGCGCTGAGGATCATGCGCGCACCGCGCTCGGCGATCACGTAGGTCGGCGCATTGGTGTTGCCCGAGGTGATGCGCGGCATGATGGAAGCGTCGATCACCCGCAGCCTGGCGATGCCGCGCACGCGCAGCTCGTCGTCAACCACCGCCAGCTCGTCGTTGCCCATCCGGCAGGTCCCGACC
>Ga0247825_10002447_pt1 | contig 12206 bp, 10 predicted proteins | sample 13C_Vanillin_Day_FD_194413 | JGI IMG/M metagenome (GOLD analysis project Ga0247825, IMG submission 194413) | Soil microbial communities from agricultural site in Penn Yan, New York, United States - 13C_Vanillin_Day48 | ecosystem: Environmental > Terrestrial > Soil > Agricultural land | place...
CGCCCTGCAGCGGGCACATCAGGCACGAGGGTCGCTTGGGCGTGCACAGCCCGGCGCCGAGGTCCATCAGCGCCTGCGCGAAATCGCCCGCGCGCCGGGCCGGCGTCAGCGTAGCGGCGAGTCGCCTGATCTCGGGCTTGGCGGCGGGCAGGGGTGTCGCCACCGCGAACAACCGGGCGACCACGCGCTCGATGTTGCCGTCCACAGGCGTGGCGCGCGCGCCGAAGGCGATGGCTGCGATCGCCGCCGCCGTGTAGGGGCCGATGCCCGGCAGCGCGCGAAGGCCCTCCTCCGTTTCCGGAAAGCGGCCGCCCAGCTCGCCGGCGACGACCTTGGCGCACTTGTGCAGGTTCCGCGCGCGGCTGTAGTAGCCGAGCCCCGCCCAGGCCGCGAGCACATCGTCCAGCGACGCCTCGGCCAGCGCCTCCACGTTCGGCCAGCGCGCCAGGAATGCCTCGTAGAAGGGGATGACCGCCTTGACCGTGGTCTGCTGCAGCATCACCTCGGACAGCCACACCCGGTATGGGTCGGGCGTCCTGCCCTTGCGCGCCCGCCACGGCAGGTCGCGCCGCTCGCTGTCGTACCAATAGAGCAGGGCCGCCGCGGCCTGTGGGCCCGCGAACCTGAATTGCAGTTGCTTTCTCGCCACACTTGGCATGGGCCTGCAGGGCCTCGTTCCGGCCGCAGCACGAATCGTCTACGCGATGGTAGGCGCGGCGCAGTCGCGTGGGAACCGGACTCCGAGGTCCGCTGCGCGAGTGTTGGGGAGCAAATCGTGAATTCACCGCCGAAGCCTGGCGCACAACGTCCGCGCGAGACCGTTGCATTTGCACGCAAGCGCCCCAATCCGCTGTTCGGGGTCAAGGTCGTGGGCAGCTTCCTGCCGGGACTCACCCGCAAAGCCTTCGAGAAATACGGGTTTTCCACGGCCACCCTGATCACGGACTGGGCAGCCATCGCTGGCGCCGAGCTTGCGGCCTATTCCGTTCCCGAGCGCCTGAAATGGCCGCACAGGCCCGAGCGTACCGAGGAGGATGCCGCGCCGACCGCCCGGCGCGATACCAAGGCCCGCCAGGGGGCCACGCTGGTGCTGAGGGTCGATGGCGCCCGGGCGCTGGACGTGCAGTACAAGGCCGGCCAGATCATCGAGCGCATCAACGCGTATTTCGGCTACGCCGCCGTCGCCCAGCTCAGAATCATCCAGGCGCCGATCGGTGCCGCCTCTTCCGCGATCCCGCCTGCGGCAACCAAGCCGGCCGAGCCGCTGACGCGGGAAGTGGCCCATATCGCCGATCCCGGCCTGCGCGAAGCGCTCGCCCGCCTCGGCGCCAACGTCCAGTCGAGCGCCCGCGCCGGCCGCTGACGCGGCTGCCCAGGCCGCTCCTCACGCCAATTTGCCTTATTCGGCACCGAACCTATGTTATCTGCTTGGGAAATGCCGAAGCAGCGCCCGCAAGCGCTGGGCCGCAACCGAACCAGACGAGGACCCGACCTGCCGTGACCGACCGAGCGACCATCCTCTCGCGCCGCCACCTGCTGCAACTGACCGCGGGCGCGGCCGCACTCGGCCTTGCCGCGTCCTGGGGCCAGGGATCGCCCGCACACGCACAGCGCAAGAAGGCAGGCCCCACCGAGGTGTCGGCCGAGGAGCTGTTGAAGCCGGGCCCGCTGCCCGACCTCGTGCTCGGCAAGGACGACGCACCCATCACTGTGGTCGAGTACGCCTCCATGACCTGCGGCCACTGCGCCAACTTCCACAACACCGTGTTCCCGGTACTCAAGGAAAAGTACATCGACACCGGCAAGGTGCGCTTCATCATGCGCGAGTTCCCGCTCGACAACCTGGCGGCGGGCGCCTCGATGCTGGCGCGCTGCGCGGGCGGCGACAAGACCTTCCCGCTGATCGGCGCGCTGTTCCACACCCAGGAGACCTGGGCCTTCGTGCGCGGCGACCCGCGCCCTGAGCTCTTCAAGGTGGCCAAGCAGGCGGGCTTCACCCAGGAGAGCTTCGACAAGTGCCTGGCCGACCAGAAGCTTCTCGATGACATTTCCGCCGTGCGCACGCGCGGCACCGAGCAGTTCGGCGTGAACTCGACGCCGACCTTCTTCATCAACGGCAAGAAGATGACGAGCGGCCCGTCGGTCGAGGAGTTCGACAAGGCGTTCGGCGCCATCCTGAAGAGCTAGAACGAGAGCGAGGGCTGCTTGCCGGGACGTCCGAGCCTTCAGCCTTCCCTGTTGGCCTTGCTGCTGGCGGCGCTCGTTGCGGGCTGCTCGGGAGAGGGGCTGCCGAGCCTCAGCCTTCCGACCTCGCAGGCCACCGCGCCCGCGAGCACGGCGTCCCTGCCGGGCGGCACGACCGCCGACACGCCGGGCTACAACCCCTTCAGCGAGGCACCGCCCGCCGCCGTCGGCCGCCGCGAGGTGATTGCAAACCCGTCGCTGGGCGAGGTTCTCAAGACAGGCGAGCTGCCTGAGATGGCGCTCGGCCGCGCCGACGCGCCGGTGACCATCATCAAATACGCGTCGATGACGTGCCCCTACTGCCGCCAGTTCCAGCGCGACACGTTCCCGGTGCTCAAGCGCGAGTACATCGACACCGGCAAGGTGCGCTACATCCTGCGCGAGTTCCCGATCGGCCATCAGTCGGGGCTCGCCACCATCGCGCTCAGATGCGCGCCGGCGGACAAGCATTTCGCTCTCTACGGCAAGCTGATGGAGCAGCAGCAGAGCTGGGTGAGCCAGGAGGTACGCCCCGACCCCATCTTCAAGGTTGCGGCACAGGTGGGGATGACGCGCGCGCAGTTTGACAGCTGCCGACAGAATCGCGGCATGATCAACGCGCTCAATCAAGTCAAGGAACGCGGGCGCACGCTGGGGGTGATCGGCACACCCAATTTCTTCGTCGACGGCAAGCTGGTGAAGACGGTGATCGGCATCAAGGAGATCCGCGAGATGGTGGACCCCATCCTCGCGAGCCGCGTCGCCGCAACCGGCGCCGCCGCCAAGGCCCGCTGAGTCGCGTTGCGGTCGATCCGCGCGCCGTCATCCCGGGATTTATTCCCGGGATCCATCGGGCCACACACGACCGCCCGAATGGTGCATGCGGGTCGCTGGATACCGGGGACGAGCCCCGGTATGACACCTGAGTTCGAGGGACGTACAGCGCATGCACATCAACCGGCTCCGGCTCCTTGGCTTCAAGTCGTTCGTCGAGCCGACCGAGCTCGTGGTCGAGCGGGGCCTGACGGGCGTGGTCGGGCCCAACGGCTGCGGCAAGTCGAACCTGCTCGAGGCGCTGCGCTGGGTGATGGGCGAGACCTCGCACAAGAGCATGCGCGCGGCTGCCATGGACGACGTGATCTTCTCCGGCACGGCGATCAGGCCCGCCCGCAACATGGCGGAAGTGACGATCTTCATCGACAACTCCGCGCGCCAGGCGCCCTCCGAGTTCAATGGCAACGACATGCTGGAGGTGACGCGCCGCATCGAGCGCGAGGCGGGCTCGGCCTACCGCATCAACGGCCGCGAGGTGCGCGCCCGCGACGTGCGCATCCTGTTCGAGGACGCAGCCACCGGCGCGCGCTCGCCGGCGCTGGTGCGCCAGGGGCAGATCGGCGAGCTGGTCAATGCCAAGCCCGAGCAGCGCCGCCGCATCCTCGAGGATGCTGCCGGCATCGCCGGCCTGCACAGCCGCCGCCACGAGGCCGAGCTGCGCCTCAGGGCCGCCGAGGGCAACCTCTCCCGCATCAGCGACATCCTGGGCCAGCTCTCCTCGCAGATCGAAAGCCTGAAGCGGCAGGCCCGCGCGGCGCGGCGGTACAAGGAGACATCGGCCGAGATCCGCAAGCTCGACGCCATAGTCTTCCACCTGCGCTGGCAGGAGGCCCAGTCGCAGGTCGACAGCGAGGAGGCCGAGCTTGCCGCCGCGCTGGAGAAGGTGGGCCGCGCTACCGAGGCCGAGGCCAAGGCGATCAGGGCCGAGGCGGAGGCCGCCGACAGGCTGCCGCCCTTGCGCGAGGCCGAGGCCGCCAAGGGCGCCGTCCTCGCCCGCTTCCGCATCGAGCAGGAGAACCTCGAGCGCGAGGCCAAGCGCACGGCCGAGCGCCAGCGCGAGCTCGCCGCCCGCGCCGAGCAGCTTGCCCGCGACAAGGCCCGCGAGCTGGCGCTGATAGCAGAGGCCAAGGAGACGATCGCCCGCCTCGACGCCGAGACGGCCTCGCTCGCCAACACCGCCCGCCTCGCCGCCGACTTCGAGCAGAAGGCGCTTGCCGCCCACGATGAGGCCGAGAGCACCCTCAAGAGTGCCGAAGCGCGCCTCACCTCGGTCACGACCGCCGTTGCCGAGGCGCGGGCCCGCCGTCAGAGCCTCGAGACGCAGAAGAACGAGCGGCGCGAGCAGATCGCCAAGCTCGAGCGCCAACTCACCGCCCTCGACGTGCAGACCCGCGAGATCGTGGGCCGCGCGCCCGACGCCTCCAAGCTCAAGGCCGCCGCCGAGCTCGGCCAGCGCCTGATGGCCGAGATCGCCAACATCGAGACCGAGACGCTCGCCGCCGAGGAGGCCGTGCAGTCGGCTGCCGCCGATTCCCGCTCCAAGAGTGACGCCGCCGCGCAGGCGAGCCTCGCCGCAGGCCAGCTCACGACCGAGGTGGAGACGCTCGCCAAGCTGCTCACCCCGGCAGGCGATGCCGCCCTGCCGCCGGTGCTCGACCAGATCAAGGTGGAGGCGGGCTACGAGATGGCGCTCGCCGCCGCGCTCGGCGACGACCTCGATGCGCCGCTCTCGGGCGAGGCGCCGCGGCACTGGCGCTTGAATGCCGCCCCGGACAAGGACCCGGCGCTGCCTGCCGACGTCGAGCCGCTCGGCCCCCACGTCGAGGGCCCGCCGGAGCTGACCCGACGCCTGGCCCAGATCGGTGTCGTCGCCGCCGCGGACGGCGCCCGGCTGCAGCGCGAGCTGAAGACCGGCCAGCGTCTCGTCTCCGTCGAAGGCCACCTGTGGCGCTGGGACGGCTTCATCGCCGCAGCCCAAGTATCCACGGCTGCCGCCACGCGGCTTGCCGAGCGCAGCCGGCTCGGCGCGCTCGCCCGTGAGGAGGAGGCCACACGTGCCGCCGCCGAGGCGGCGCGCAACGAATCAGATGCCGCTGCCGAGCTGCTCGCCGCCACCCAGTCCGAGGAGAAGCGTCTGCGGCAGCTGTGGCGCGAGGCGCAGGGCAAGATGGCCCAGACCCGCGACGTGCTGACCGCCATGGAGCGGCAGGCGCGCGAGACCGAGGCCAAGATCGCCGCCGTGTCGGACGCGAGGGGCCGCGCCGAGGAGGCGCTGGTGGAGTCGCACGAGCTGCTCGGCCAGACCGAGGCTGCGCTGGCAGCGCTCTCCGGCACGGATGCGCTGGAGGCGGACTTGGCGGCCACCCAGGCGCAGACCGCCTCGCTGCGCTCCCGCGTCACCGAGTCCCGCACCGAGCTCATCACGCTCGAGCGCGAGCATCGCGCCCGCACCGAGCGCAGCGCCGCCATCGCTCTCGAGCACGAGCGCTGGAAGACGCGCTCGGCCGGCGCCGAGCAGCAGATCGCGACCCTGGCGGAGCGCAGCGGCGAGGCCGAGACCGAGAGCGCCAAGCTCGCCGGGCTGCCGGCCCAGATCGAGGAGCAGCGCCAGAAGCTCATGAGCGAGCTTGCCGCCGCCGAGCTGAGCCGCCAAGCGGCCGCCGACGAGCTTGCCGCCGCCGACACCGCCCAGCGCCAGGCAGGCCAGGAGCTGCGCGCCGCCCAGGCCGCCGTCGCCGACGAGCGCGAGGCCCGCGCCCGCACCGAGGCCAGGCTCGAGAATGCGCGGGCACGCCGGTCCGAGGAGGCGCGCCGCATCCGCGAGCAGCTGAGCTGTGCACCCGATGCCTGCCTCGGGCTTGCCGGCCTCGCCGAGCGCGCCGAGCTGCCCTCCCTCGAAAGCGCGGACAGCCAGCTCACCAAGCTCAAGGCCGACCGCGAGCGTCTGGGCGGCGTCAACCTGCAGGCCGACGATGATCTCACCGGCCTCAGCCAGCAGTTCGAAGGCCTCGACAAGGAGAAGAGCGACGTCGAGGCCGCGATCGCCAAGCTGCGCGCGGGCATCGGCCAGATCAACGGCGAGGGCCGCACCCGCCTGCAGGCAGCCTTCGATTCCGTCAACGCCCACTTCCAGAACCTGTTCGCGACGCTGTTTGGCGGCGGCGAGGCCCGGCTCGAGATGATCGAGGGCGAGGACCCGCTGGAGGGCGGCCTGGAGATCGTCGCCAAGCCGCCCGGCAAGAAGCCGGCGACTCTCTCCCTGCTGTCGGGCGGCGAGCAATCGCTGACGGCGCTGGCGCTGATCTTCGCGGTGTTCCTGACCAACCCGTCGCCGATCTGCGTGCTCGACGAGGTCGACGCGCCGCTCGACGACGCCAACGTCGACCGCTTCTGCACGCTGATGGAGAAGATGGCGGCCGACACCGCCACCCGCTTCCTCGTCATCACCCACCACCCCATGACCATGGCGCGCATGAACCGCCTGTTCGGCGTCACCATGGGCGAGAAGGGCGTGAGCCAGCTCGTCTCCGTCGACCTGGAGACAGCGCAGAAGTTCACCGTCGCGGCTTGAGGGGAGTCCCCTCTCCCCGCGTGCCCTCGGGCTCCCCACACGTGAGCACTGGGGCACAGCTGACCCGAGGGCGTGCGGGGAGAGGGAGGATCGTGTAGGTATGGACGTCCTCGTCGATCTCGATGGCACGCTGGTGGACCCGAAGCCGGGGCTGATCGGCTCGTTCCAGTACGCCTTGCGACGCCTCGGTGCGCCGGTACCGCCGGCAGACGAGCTGACCTGGGTGATCGGCCCGCCGTTGCGCGTCTCCTTCCCCAAGGTGCTTGGCGACGCCATGCGGACGGAAGAGGCGCTGGCCCACTACCGCGAGCACTACCGCAACGGCGCCATGTACGACGCCATCGTGTACGATGGCATTGTCGAGGCCCTCGAACGCCTTTCCGCATCAGGCTGCCGCCTGATCGTGGCAACGTCGAAGCCTCACGCCTTCGCGCGGCCGATCCTCGAGCGCCTGGGTCTGGCCCGCCATTTCGCCGCCGCCCACGGCCCCGAGCTCGACGGCACCAACGACCACAAGGCCGACCTGATCGCTCACATCATCGCCCGCGAGGGCATCGACCCAGCGCGGGCCGTCATGATCGGCGACCGCGAGTTCGACGTGATCGCGGCGGCCCGCAACGGCATTCCCGCCATCGGCGTCACCTGGGGTTACGGCAGCGCGGAGGAGCTGAGCTCGGCCGGCGCCGTCGCCCTTTGCGATCGCCCGTCGGAGCTGCCCGAGACGGTGCTGGCGCGGGCCTTGGGGTCGGACCCTATGGCGCCGTCGAGATCCGAAGGGAGCGGGGTGCGATAGGGGTCTGACCCCATATCCACGGCCGGCATCGTCAATCTGCCATCGTGCAGCCCTATACTCGCACTAGCCATATCTCGGCTGGCCATTGCAGCGCGACGCGACGAGTAAAACGGGGGGGCGGTCATGTTCTGGTTATCTGCATTGTCGGCGGTTGCCCTGGCTGCCTCTCTCGCATTTTCCTCTGCGGCGCTGGCGCAGACCGCCGCAGCGCCGCCCTGCTCACAGAGCAACGTCGCCTGCCAATGCTCCTACAAGTGCTGCGGCGAGGAACGCTGCGACGGCTCGGTCTGCAGCAGCTGCGTGGTCGATTGCGTGCGCCGCCAGCAGCCCAACGACACGCGCTCCGCATCGCTCAAGGCCCGCTGCGCCAACATCATGACGCGCGGCTTCAAGCGGCCCTAGCCGCACATCTGGACGCCGCGGTACGGCGAGGCGGCACACATCGATGGCTCTCGGAGGATGGGATGAGCGAGGCAGTCGCGACTCGTGAGAGCGGAGGAGTGTTCGCGGGGTTCGCCGGGCTGGCGCGGGCTCTCAGCGCGCTGCGGGCGCCGTTCGCCATGGCAGGGCTGACGATCCTGGCGCTGTGGCTGCCGCAGCAGGTGCGCGAGGTGTACCGCGTGCTGGCGCAGCCGGTGGCGGCTCAACCGTCGACCCTGCAGTGGCAGTGGGTGCTGGCGGCGGTGTCGCTGGGCCTGCTGGCGATCGTGCTGTGGCAGGCGAGCCGCGAGATCGCGCACCTGGCCTCCGCGGACCAGAGCCTCGATCGGCAGCCGGTCGCAAAGGCGGTGCTGGATTGGGCGCCCCGGCTGTTCGCCACGGCCCCCTTCGTCGGCGTCGCGCTCGGCACCTGGTACAGCTTCCTCCCCAGCAAGCGCACGGACGACGATGGCGTCCCGGCCGTGCTCCTGCCGATCTTCAAGGATGCCGGCGCACTGCAGGCGGCGCTGGCCACCCAGGCCATGCTGGCGTGCGCGGCGGCGCTCGCCGTGTTCGTCGTGATCACGCTGTTCGAGCGCATCTTTCTGCGGATCGGGCCGGCGCGGCAGCTGACGGAGACCAAAGCCCGCAAGCTGTCGCTCATCAACAACTGGTTCCTGTTTCCGCTCGTCGGCGTCGTCTCGATGGTGGCGTTCGCCCTCTATCCCGACATCCTGCCGCAATACTTCGGCGTGATCCCGATCTTTGCCCTGTGGGTGACGATCGTCACGGTCCTGGCGTGCGCGGGCACGCGCTTCCACGACGTCTCCGGCATTCCCGTCATCACGATTGCCGTGCTGGCCGTGTTCCTGTTCCAGTTCGCCGGCTGGAGCGACAACCACAAGTTCCGCCACAGCGACACCGCGACCGTGAAGCGCCCCGCGCTCGACGAGGCCTTCGCCGACTGGATCGCCTCCCGCAAGGATGCCGCGGCCTACCAGGGCAAGACCTATCCCATCTACATCGTCGCGGCGCAGGGCGGGGGCATCTACGCGGCATACCGCACGGCCAAGATCCTCGCGCGCCTGCAGGACCTCTGTCCCAACTTCGCCCAGCACGTGTTCGCCATCAGCTCGGTCTCGGGCGGGAGCCTGGGCGCTGGGATCTTCTCGGCCCTGGTGCAGAGAAAGCCCGGCAACGTGGAGCCGCAGGCGTGCAAGCAGGCCTACGGGGACGCTCCCGGCCCGCTCGAAAGCGAGACGCAGAAGCTGCTGTCGGACGACTACCTGTCCCCGCTGGTGTGGTCGGGCCTGTTCCCCGACTTCGTGCAGCGCTTCCTCCCGGTCCCGATCTACGCCTGGGATCGCGCGGTGACGCTCGAGAAGAGCTTCGAGACCGCATGGAAGACGCACATCGGCGGCGACAACCCGTTCGCGAGATCGTTCTTTGCCCTGTGCGGACCCGGCTCGACCAAGTGCCCCAGGGAGGACGCCGCGGCCCCGGCGCTGTTCCTCAACACCACGAACGTGGAGACCGGCGCGCAGATGGTGCTGAGCCCGACCTGGCTGGGGCAGGCCTACATCCTCGGCACGGGCGTCATCGAGGACTTCCACCGCAAGTCCGCCGTCATCAAGGACATTCCGCTCAGCACCGCGATCGGCCTGAGCGCGCGCTTCCCGTGGATCCTGCCGGTGGGCTGGTACGAGTTCACCATTCCCCCGCCGCTCGGCACCAACGAGAAGCCGCAGAACCGCCGTCTGACCTTCGTCGACGGCGGCTACTCGGAGGGCTCCGGCGCCGCCACGGCGGAGAACCTGGCCCAGTACCTCGTCAAGTACGCCGAGTTCAACCCGCAGGCGATGCGGGGGCTCAAGATCGCCCCCAAGATCATCATGATCGGCGGCAGCTACGAGCCGGTGGACCAGTTCTACCAGACCGAGGCCTACAGGCGCTCCTATGACGAGGCCACGGCACCTCTCGAGGCCCTGCTGCGGGCCTGGGGGTCGCGCAGCACGACGGTCGCCATCGAGGCCGGATTGGACAGGACTGCGGGGCCCTACACGGCCAGGCTGGTGCAGTTCGACAACGAGTACATACCCCTGCCGCTCGGCTGGCAGATCGGCACGCTGTCGCGCAAATACCTGGACCTGTTCACGGGCCGGCCGCAGAACTGCGTGCGCAGGCCGGCCGGCGATGTCGGCGACGACGAGGCCCGCGGCGCGCTCGCCGTCATCAACAGCAACGACTGCATGGTGCGGGAGGTGATCGAGGACCTCCAGCCGGGCCCCGCCACGTCCGGCACCCGCTGAGCGCGCGGTCCAATTGTCGCACGGCGGAGCAACGCCCCTCCTTGCGCGGAATGCGCATCCTTGCCGCGGGCGTCCAGGACCGCGCTTTCTTGACACCCTGGGGACCCGTCCCTAATGTGCGGCCGCGTTCGATGGGCCCCCCGGGGGGAGTCGGGTCTTGGAGCCGCCTCCCACCGAGGACGTGAGTCGTATGCCCGATCCAGCCAAAGACCGAAGCTCTGGCCCCGGCCAGATGAGCCCTGAGGAGTTGGCTGCGTTCGAGCACCGGGTCTCCGACCTCGGTGAGCGCCTGGACAAGGTCAAGGCGCAGCAGAAGGCAGACGCGCAAGCCGATCTCGATGCCGAGACGCGCGGGCGCGGCATGGCCTACGGCATGCGCATGTCGGCCGAGCTCGTCGGCGCGGTGATCGTCGGTGGTTTCATCGGCATCGGATTGGACTGGTTGTTGGGCACGAAGCCCTGGCTGTTTCTGCTGTTCTTCGTGCTGGGATTTGCCGCCGGCGTGCTCAACGTGGTGAGAGCCTACGAGCGCATGCAGGCCGAGATCAGGGCCCGGACCGGCGGCAGGCTGGGGCCGACAGTGCGGGACGACGAGGACTGAGGGGGAGGACGTGGCAGCAGCGCAGGGGGGCAACCAAGGTACCGGCATGCCCGATCCCATCCACCAGTTCGAGATCCATCCGCTCATCCCCATCAAGGCCTTCGGCTGGGATATCTCCTTCACCAACTCTTCGCTGTTCATGCTGCTGGCGGTGGTGCTGACGGCCATCTTCTTCCTCACCTCCATGCGCGCCCGCTCGCTGGTGCCGACCCGCATGCAGTCGATGGCGGAGGTCAGCTACGAGTTCGTGGCCGGCATGCTGCGCGAGAGCACGGGCGAGGCCGGGATGAAGTATTTCCCGCTCGTCTTCACGCTCTTCATCTTCATCTTCGTCTGCAACATGCTGGGCATGATCCCCGGCTTCTTCACGGTGACGAGCCACATCGTCGTCACCGCCGCGCTTGCCGGCCTCGTGTTCCTCACGGTGCTGGCCGTCGGCTTCGCCAAGAACGGCGTCAAGTTCCTCAAGCTGTTCGTGCCCGAGGGCGTGCCGATCTACGTGCTGCCGCTGGTGACGCTGATCGAGATCATCTCGTTCCTGTCGCGCCCGATCAGCCACTCGGTGCGGCTGTTTGCCAACATGCTCGCCGGCCACATCACGCTCAAGGTGTTCGGCGGATTCGTCGTCATGCTGCTGGGCGCCGGCAGTTTCGCGGCCCTGTCGCCGCTGCCGCTGCTGATGGCGGTGGCGCTGACCGCGCTGGAGGTGCTGGTGGCGTTCCTGCAGGCCTACGTCTTCACCATGCTGACCTGCATGTACCTCAACGACGCGCTGCATCCGGGACACTAGATCAAGACGCTTCACCGCTTACCCGCTCAACCCACGAAAGGGAGTAGACATCCATGGATCCCGCCTCCGCGAAGCTCATCGGCGCCGGCCTTGCCGCCATCGGCACGGGAGCTGCCGCCATCGGCGTCGGCAACCTGTTCGGCCAGTTCCTGCAGGGCGCGCTGCGCAACCCCTCCGCTGCCGACGGCCAGTTCGGACGCCTGATCTTCGGCTTCGCCGTGACCGAGGCGCTCGGCATCTTCGCGCTGCTGATCGCCTTCCTGCTGCTGTTCACCTGATCGCGGGAGACCGCAAAGCGGGATTGACCCCATGGCGCAGAAAGCGGGCACCTCCGTCCCGGAGAGCGGAGCACACGCCAAGGTGTTTCCGCCGCTCGATCCGAACACCTTCGCGCCGCAGCTCGTGTGGCTGGCGCTGACCTTCGGCCTGCTCTACCTGATCCTCAAACGGGTGGCGCTGCCGCGGGTCGGCGAGGTCATCGAGGAGCGTGCCGACCGGGTCAAGCGCGACCTGGCGCAGGCCGAGAAGCTCAAGACCGACACCGCGGCCGCGCTTGCCGAGTACGAGCAGGCGCTCGCCGAGGCGCGCACCAAGTCCAATGCCCTCGCCAAGGCTGCGCGCGACAAGCTCACCGCCGAGATCGACGGAGAGCGCGCCAAGGTGGA
>Ga0247825_10002448_pt1 | contig 12205 bp, 12 predicted proteins | sample 13C_Vanillin_Day_FD_194413 | JGI IMG/M metagenome (GOLD analysis project Ga0247825, IMG submission 194413) | Soil microbial communities from agricultural site in Penn Yan, New York, United States - 13C_Vanillin_Day48 | ecosystem: Environmental > Terrestrial > Soil > Agricultural land | place...
GCAGGTTCCATTTCCCACCGCCACGTGCGTCAGTTCCATGGGCTAAAAACTACGCGATCGGGGACGTCTTGCGCTCGGACCTCCCTGGTTCTATGGTTCATTACATGAGTAATGAACCGATCAACCGACGAGGCGGGCGTCGATGATCGACAACGGCAGACCGCTGTTCCAGCAGATCGCAGAACTCATCGAGAACTCGATCATCGACGGAACCCTTCCCGAAGAAGGCCAGGTGCCGTCCACCAACGAGCTCGCCGCGTTCCACCGGATCAACCCGGCGACCGCAGCCAAGGGGCTGAATCAGCTCGTCGCCGACGGGATCCTCTACAAGAAGAGGGGAATCGGAATGTTCGTCACCTCCGGCGCCCGGAACGCGCTGCGCTTCCGGCGACGCGAGCGGTTCGCGCGCCAGTTCATCGACCCGCTCGTCACCGAGGCGGACAAACTCGGCGTCAGCATCGCCGAACTCAAGACCATGCTCGACCAACGGGAGGGAGCACGATGATCGGCACAGCATTCGACACGAAGACGGTCGCCTCGGCGCGGGGCCTCGGCAAGCGATTCGGCGACTTCGTCGCACTCGACGGGATCGACTTCTCCCTGCAGGAGAACAAGATCTACGGCCTCCTCGGCCGCAACGGCGCCGGCAAGACCACGCTCATGCAGATCCTCACCGGCCAGGAGTTCCAGACTTCGGGCACGGTCGAGATCTTCGGTCAGGCTCCGCACGAGAACTCCCGGGCACTCACCGAGGTGTGCTTCGTCAAGGAGAGCCAGAAATACCCGGACGACTTCAAGGTCGGGCACGTCCTCGCGACCGCACGGCACCTGCTCCCCCACTGGAACGAGGAGTTCGCACAGACACTGCTGGAGGATTTCGACCTTCCGTTGTGCCGCAAGGTGAAGAAGCTGTCGCGGGGCATGACGTCCGCGCTCGGCGTGACGGTCGGTCTCGCCTCCCGCGCACCGCTCACCCTGTTCGACGAGCCGTATCTCGGGCTCGACGCGGTGGCACGGCACCTCTTCTACGACCGGCTTCTCGCCGACTACGCCGAACACCCGCGCACGGTCGTGCTCTCCACACACCTCATCGACGAGGTCAGCGACCTGATCGAACACGTGATCCTGATCGACAAGGGACGGATCGTCCTCGACGAGGACACCGACGCGCTTCGGGAAGGCGCCGTCGTCGTCTCCGGCCTGGCCCCGCTTGTCGCCGACTTCACCTCGAACAAGACTGTCCTGCACCGTGAATCGCTGGGCAATCACGAACGGGCGACCGTGCAGGCCAGCCTGTCGGACTCCGAACGGGACCGAGCGATGGACGACGGCCTGCATTTCGAGCCGCTCAGCCTTCAACAACTCGTGGTCCGCAGCACCACGGCCACCAAGGAGGACGCACGATGACGAACCGGGTCCTGACCGTCTCCCGCATCCACACCGTCGCCTGGCCCCTGCTCGTCGCGTGGCCACTGGGCGTGCTGGTCGCGTCGTTCACGATCGGTGCGGCCATCTTCGCGATGGTGGGCGACACCGGCAGCGACACCAACTTCACCGGCGGCGTCTTCTCGCTGTTCGGGTTCGCTCTCGCGTTCTACCTGCAGGCCATGACACAGACGTTCCCGTTCGCACTGGGGATGAGCGTCACCCGACGCGACTATTTCGCGGCCACCCTGATCGTCGCCGCCGTCCAGGTCTTCGTGTTCGGGGTAATGCTCTACGGACTGTCGCTGATCGAGGAGGCCACCGGCGGCTGGGGTGTGGGGATGCGGATGTTCGCGATACCCAACTACTTCACGTCCGACCCGGTCATACAACTGGCCGCCTACTTCGCCTTCCTGTCACTGACCGCGGCGGCCGGAATGTTCCTGGGCGCACTGCATCACCGGTGGCGGGTGGTGGGGCTCTTCACGCTCGGCGTCGGCACTCTCCTCGCCGCAGGCGCCGCCGCGTTCGTGATCACGTGGCAGAAGTGGTGGCCGGACATCGGCCACTGGTTCGCCGCCGCGCCCCGGTCGGTGCCGATGGTGTGGCTGCCGGCACTGGCCGCGGCCGCGGGGATCATCGCGGCGTGGGCGCTCGTCCGCCGCGCGACGGCCTAACGCACCAGGGTCGACGCGATGGCCGGAAGGCCTTCCGGGGCACCTGCGCCGAGGAGGTCCTCCAGGGCACGGAGATCGAGGTTCTGCTCCACCAGATCCGCCAGCAGATCGAGTTGAGCGGTCCGGATCGCGGCGACATCCGTGTCGGGTGCGGTGACGAAACCGGTTCTCCCCGCGTGATCGGCCACGTCGTCCAGCAGGAGCCGGCGGAAACGGTCGGTCTCCAGCAGTCCGTGCCAGTGCGTGCCGTACACGGCGCCGCGGATACTGCCTTCCGCGGCGCCGCTGCTCGCGTGGAGCAGGGGCTCGTCGCCGTTGCGCCGCACCCGGCCGTGATGGATCTCATACCCGGACACCGGAACTCCGTGGGCGTTGCCGCGCACCTGCGCGAGCACCTTGTCCGGGGCGAACTCCACCTCGAGGTCGAGCAGTCCGAGACCGGGCACCGCACCCCGGCCGGATTCGACGTCGTCGACGATCACGGACCCGAGCATCTGGTAGCCGCCACACACGCCGAGCACCGGACCGCCGCGTTTCGCGTGCGCGGCGATCGCATCCGCGATGCCGTTGCGGCGCAACCACTCCAGATCCGACACGGTCGACTTGCTGCCGGGCAGGACGATCAGGTCGGCGTCCTCCAGCCGCGACGGATCGGTGACCCAGCGCACCGACACCCCGGGTTCGCACGCGAGCGCCTCGACGTCCGTCGAATTGGAGATGCGGGGCAGGCGGATCGCGGCCACCCGCAGCCAGTCGTCGCCGATCGGTGGCGCCGGACGTCCGACCGGGGCGTCCCCCACCACACCGAGCGAATCCTCCGCGTCGAGCCACAGGTCCTCGGCGAAGGGAATCACCCCGAGCGTCGGGCGTCCCGTCACGGCCGTCAACTGCTCGAGGCCCGGCCCCAGCAACGACACGTCGCCGCGGAACTTGTTGATCACGAATCCCGCGATCAACGCCTGGTCGTCCGGTTCGAGGACCGCCACGGTGCCGAACAGGTGGGCGAGCACTCCACCGCGGTCGATGTCGCCGACGACGATCACCGGCAGGCCCGCGGCCCGGGCGAGCCCCATGTTGGCGAGGTCGGTGGCTCGCAGGTTGATCTCGGCGGGTGAGCCCGCTCCCTCACAGATCACGACGTCGTAGTCGGCGCGCAGCGACGCCAGTTCCTCGGCGACCACCGCACGCAGGTGCTGCCGGTGCTCGATGTAGTCGCGGGCTCCGACGGACGTGACCGCGCGGCCGCGCACCACCAATTGCGACGTGCGGTCGCTCCCCGGTTTCAGCAGTACGGGGTTGAAGCGGACACTCGGCTCGAGTCCGCAGGCCGCGGCCTGCAGCGCCTGCGCCCGGCCGATCTCGCCGCCGTCCAGCGTGACGACGGAGTTGTTCGACATGTTCTGCGCCTTGAACGGCGCCACCCGGACACCTCGCCGCGCGAGCATCCGGCACAGTCCCGCGACGAGCACACTCTTGCCCGCGTCGGACGTGGTGCCGGCGACGAGCAGGGCGCCCTTCCACCGGCTCTCACTCAAGGCAGGGTGAGGATCTCGTTGCCGGTCTCGGTGACCACGATGGTGTGCTCGAACTGAGCCGTCCACTTGCGATCCTTGGTGACGACGGTCCAGTCGTCGTCCCAGATCTCCCAGCCGATGTCGCCGAGGTTGATCATCGGTTCGATCGTGAACACCATGCCGGGTTCGATGACCGTGTCCACGGAGGGCTCGTCGTAGTGGAGGACGACGAGGCCGTTGTGGAAGGTGGTGCCGATGCCGTGTCCGGTGAAGTCGCGGACCACGCCGTAGCCGAAGCGGTGCGCGTACGACTCGATGACGCGGCCGATGACGTTGAGCGCACGGCCGGGCTTGACGGCTTTGATGGCGCGCATCGTCGCCTCGTGGGTCCGCTCCACCAGCAACCGGTTCTCCTCGGCGACGTCCCCGGCGAGGAACGTGGCGTTGGTGTCCCCGTGCACGCCGCCGATGTACGCGGTGACGTCGATGTTGACGATGTCGCCGTCCTGGATCACCGTCGAGTCGGGGATGCCGTGGCAGATCACCTCGTTCAGCGACGTGCAGCACGACTTGGGGAAACTCTTGTATCCGAGCGTCGACGGGTAGGCGCCGTGATCGATCATGTACTCGTGCGCGATGCGGTCGAGCTCGTCGGTGGTGACACCCGGCGCCACCGCCTTACCGGCCTCCTGCAGGGCCTGCGCCGCGATCTTGCTCGCCACCCGCATGGCCTCGATGGTCTCCGGGGTCTGCACCCACGGCTCGTTGCCTTCCTTCGCCGTGGGCTTCCACGCGTACTCGGGACGCTCGATCCCCGCCGGTACGGCGAGGACGGGCGACACGGTTCCGGGGCTCAGTGCTGTGCGGACAGACATGGGTACCAGGTTAGCCCCGTGCACGACCCGGACGCCCCCGGACCCGTCGTGCGCGTCGACATCACTCCCGCAGTGTGGTGAGAAAGGCGATCCGGTCGCCGCGGTAGAGGGAACGCACCCGTTCGATCGGGACGCCGTCGGTGTCGAGCGAGACACGATGGAGCCGCAGCATCGGCATCGCGGTGGTCGAGTCGAGCAGCGCGGCCTCCCGCGGGGAGGCCAGCACCGTCTCGATCCGCTCGGTCGCCGACGCGAACACCACGCCGGTCTCGCGGATCGCCGCGTACAGCGAGGTGCCCGGGTCGAACCTGCGCGCCATCTCCCCGAACCGTTCGGCGGGCAGATGGGTGCTTTCGAGCCCGATCTTCTCGTCGTCCGCGAGCAGGACGCGTTCGAGGTGGATCACCGGCGCCCCGAACGCGAGACCGAGCGCCTCGGCGAGGTCCGCGTCGGCACCGAGTTCCTCGAACGTCACCAGTTCGCGCCCGGGCACCCGGCCCTGACTGAGCGCACCCTCGGTGTAGGACCGCAACGACAGCGGCTGCACGAGCTTCGGGCTGGCGACGACGGTGCCGCGGCCGCGACGTTCGACGCGACCCTCGACCAGCAGTTCGTGGATGGCCTGCCGCACCGTCTCGCGGGACACCGTGAACCGCAGGGCCAGTTCCCGCTCCGCAGGGACCGCGTCCCCCACCTCGAGTTCGGCGAGGATCGACTCGAGTTCGGTGCGGACCCGGTAGTACTTGGGGACGTTCCGCGTTTCCGTCATGGTGCGGGTATCACCGTGTCTCGTACTCTGCGCGCGACCGCGATCACGTCGTCCACCCTCTGAATTGCGGTGTGAGCCAGTCGCACCCCTCGCCGTCGCAGACGCAGCACAGCGACCGCAGCGCCACCGCAGTGTCGATCAACGCGGACTCCCCGGACGCGCCGCTGTCGTCGTTCATGCGGCCGAGCGTACCCGAAAAATGGTCTATACCAATTGTTCACCTGCCGTTCTTCTCGCAGTGGCCCACTGGTCTAGACCAAACGGCAAGCTCCGTTTCGCAATCCCCCTCATCGTTAGGAACCCGTCATGCGTCTTCGCCCCCGGATCGCCGCCGCCGCCCTGGCCGCGACCGTCCTCACCCTCGGAACCGCCTGCGGCGGAACCGGCACCGCCGCCGGTTCGGGCACCGACACCGTCACCGTCTACAGCGCCGACGGGCTCTCCGGTTGGTACAAATCGCGTTTCGACGCCTTCACCGCACAGACCGGGATCGCGGTGAACCTCGTCGAGGCCGGATCCGGCGAAGTCGTCTCTCGCCTCGAGAAGGAACAGTCGAACCCGCAGGCCGACGTCGTCGTCACGCTGCCGCCGTTCATCCAGAAGGCCGACTCCCAGGGACTGCTCGTTCCGAGCGGTGTCGACGCCTCCGCGGTTCCCGCGGCGGAGAAGGACGCGGCCGGTCACTTCGTTCCCGTCGTCGAGAACTACCTGTCCTTCATCGCCAACCCGGCGGCCTCGCCTGCTCCCCGGACCTGGGACGACCTGCTGTCCGACCAGTTCAAGGGCAAGATCCAGTACTCGACCCCCGGCCAGGCCGGCGACGGCACCGCGGTGCTGCTGCTCCTGCAGCACCTGAGGGGCAAGGACGGCGCACTCGACTATCTCACCAAGCTGCAGGTCAACAACGTGGGACCGTCGTCCTCGACCGGCAAGCTGCAGCCGAAGGTCAGCAACGGCGAACTGCTCGTCGCCAACGGTGACGTCCAGATGAACCTCACGTCCATCGCCGAGGACGGTTCGACATTCGACCTCTTCTTCCCCGCCGCCGCCGACGGCACCCGCACCACCGTCGCCCTGCCGTACGTGATGGGTCTGACGAAGGGCGCGCCCCGCAGCGAGCAGGGCAGGCAATTGATGGAGTTCCTGCTGTCCGAGGAGTCGCAGAAGACGGTCGCCGACGACGCGCTCGGCATGTCGGTCCGCGAAGACGTGCGCGCCACCGCGGGCGAGAGCGCCCCGGCGCGAGCACTGCAGGGGGTGCAGGTGTGGTCGCCGAACTGGAACGACGTACTCACCGAACTCGATTCGGACATCGCGGCGTACCAGAAGGCCACCGGGAGCTGATCGTGTCGGGAACTCCAGCCAGGCGGGCACAGCCGTCGCACACCACTGCGGTCCGCGGAGTCACCGACTTCTCCGCGCCGGCCATCACGTTCGACCGCGTCACCGTCGGCTACGGCCGCGGCAAGGGCGTGACTCACGCCCTGATCGACTTCAACCTGCGCGTCGGCCGCGGTGAGACGGTGGCCCTGCTCGGCCCGAGCGGCTCCGGAAAGTCGACCGCACTGAAGGCACTCGCGGGATTCGTCCGCCCCACTTCGGGTTCCGTGCGGCTCGGATCCCGCGACGTCACCGACCTACCACCCGCGAAACGGGGAATCGGCGTCGTCGTGCAGTCCTACGCGCTGTTTCCGCACATGCGGGTGGCCGACAACGTCGCGTTCGGCCTCCGCTCCCAACGGGTGCCGCGCGCGCAGATCGGCGCGCGGGTGGCCGAGGCACTCGACATGGTCGGCATGTCCGCCTACGGCAAGCGCCTGCCCCGCGAACTGTCGGGCGGACAGCAGCAGCGGATCGCGATCGCGCGGGCCCTCGCGATCCGGCCCTCGGTTCTGCTGCTCGACGAACCGCTCGCCGCGCTGGACGCCCGACTGCGCGAGAGCATGCTCGGTGAGCTCTCGCGACTGCGTGCGGCCCTGCCCGACACTGCGATGCTCTACGTCACGCACGATCAGAGCGAGGCGCTGGCGCTGGCCGACCGGATCGCCGTCATGCGTAACTCCCGGCTCGCCGACATCGACACCGTCGAGAATCTCTGGAAGTGGCCGCCGAGCAGTTTCACCGCGGAATTCCTCGGCGGCGCCAACCTGCTGCCGTGCACCGTCACCCGGGTGATCGGGACGTCGGCGCTCGTGTCGATCGGCGGCGTTCCCGTCACTGCAACCGCGCCGCAACCCGACATCGGGCACGTGGAGTGGGAGTCGGACCTGCCCGCGTTCCTGTGTGTCCGCCCGCACGCGGTGACGCTGACGGCGCCCGGCGCGCGGGGTTCGTTCTCGGCGCGGATCGTCTCGACGGTGTGGCGGGGATCGACCACGCGGATCACGCTCGCCGTCGACGATTTCGAGGGAGTGCAGGTGGACGCGGACGTGTCCGGTCACGACCAGCGTGGTCCGGGCACCGTCGTCGGCGTGCAGTTCCCGTCCGACGGCAGCGTCCTGGTACCGGCGACATGACCGCGACCCTCGAGCGTCCGCCCGCCGCGACGGCACCGCTCTCCCGCGAGCCGTTCCGGTGGCGAGGCATCGCGTGGACGCTCCCACCCCTGCTGCTCGTACTCGGATTCGCCGTCTACCCGATGGCGCGGGTGCTCACCGAATCCCTCGACTCCGAGACCGGTTCGGGTCTGGACAACTGGTCCAGGGTGCTCGGCTCGGAACTGTTCCGCACAGCCCTGTGGCGGACGGTGCAGATCGCCGCCCTCTCCACCCTCGGCTGCGTGATCGTCGGCACGTTCCTCGCGCTCGTCCTGGCGTTCGTCCCGTTCACGGGATCGAAGGTCGTGGGACGGCTGATCGACGCGGTGCTGTCGCTGCCGTCGTTCCTGATCACGCTGGCGTTCACGTTCCTCTACGGCACCGCCGGGGCAGTGAACGCGCTGATCGCGCGGATCACCGGCGACGCCGACGGACCGCTGAACTTCCTCGGCACCCCACTCGGGGTGATCGCCGCGGAGGTCACGTTCTTCACGCCGTTCGTCGTCCGTCCCCTGCTCGCCGCGTTCACCCAGATCCCCCGCGAACAACTCGACGTCGCCGCCAGTCTCGGGGCGTCGCCGCTGCGGGTGCTCCGGACCGTGGTGATGCCCGAGGCGTGGCCCGCACTGCTGGCGGGTGGATCGCTGGTGCTGCTGCTCACCCTCAACGAGTTCGGCATCGTCCTGTTCACGGGCGCCAAGGACGTGGTGACGCTGCCCGTCCTGATCTACACGCGCGGCATCGTCACGTTCGACCTGCCGGGCGCGGCCGTGATCGCCACCGTCCAGGTGGTGCTGTCGCTGACCCTGTACTGCACATACCGATTCGTGTTCGCCACGCTGACGGGAGGCAGCCGTGCTGCTGTGGACGAGAAGGTCTAGAGCCCTGATCCTGGGTGTGTTCGCGGTCGTCGTGACCGTCGTGTTCGTGGCACCCATCGCCACCGTGATCGCGGCCGCGCTGGCCGGGTCCTGGACGGGCCCACTGCCGTCGGACCTCGGCGGCCGGAACTTTGCGACGGCACTGTCCGACGAGAACCTCGCCAGTCTCACCGTCAGCCTGCAGACGGCGTTCGTCGCAGGCGCACTGGCACTGGTGGTCGGGACGTGGGCGGCACTGGCAGCGCGTGAGGCGCCGACGTGGTTGCGCCGCATCACCGACGCCGTCTTCCACCTGCCGATCGCGATCCCGTCCGTGGCGATCGGACTGGGTCTGCTGATCGCGTTCAACTCACGGCCGCTCCTGCTCGGCGGAACGAAGTGGATCGTCATCCTGGCGCACACGATCCTCGTGCTGGCGTTCACGTTCAGCACCGTCTCGGCGGCTCTGGACCGCCTCGATCCCGCCTACCGGCAGGCCGCCGAATCCCTCGGCGCCGGTCCCACCCGGGTCCTGCTGCGGATCACGCTGCCGCTCCTGCTGCCTGCGCTCGGCGCCGCCGCGGGCCTGTCGATCGCGCTGTCGATGGGCGAACTGGGCGCCACCGTGATGGTGTATCCGGCGACCTGGAAGACGTTGCCGGTGAGCATCTTCGGGCTCACCGATCGCGGTCAGGTCTTCCTCGCCGCGGCCGACACCACGCTGCTGCTCGCGGTCACCCTCCTCGCGTTGCTGGTCGTCGGCCGCATCCGCGGGCGCTGACGCACCCGTGCGCCTTTCTGGTAGCTGGAGCTACCAGAAAGGCGCACGGGCGGCGGAGCCGCCTACTTCTGGCGGAGCAGGTACCGCTGCACCTTGCCGCTGGGGGTCTTGGGCAGGTTGGGGACGAAGTGCACGGTGCGCGGGTAGGCGTGCGCCGCGAACTTCTTCTTCACCAGCGTCTGCAGTTCGACCTCCAGTTCGTCGGTCCCGTCGACGCCTTCGCGCAGGACCACGAACGCCTCGAGCACCTCACCGCGCAACTCGTCGGGCATCCCGACGACCGCAGCCTCGACGACCTCGTCGTGCATCACGAGCACACTCTCGACGTCGAAGGGCCCGATCCGGTAGCCGGCCATGATGATCACGTCGTCGTCGCGGGCGGAGAAGAAGAAGAAGCCGTCCTCGTCGGTCTGCCCGGCGTCGCCGGTGAGATACCAGCGACCGTCGGCGGTGAACCGCTGCGCGGTCTTCTCCGGGGCGTCGACGTAGCCGGTGAACCACATCAGTGGGCTGCCCAGTGTGTCGATCGCGACCCGACCCGGGGTGCGCGGCGGCGCGATCGCGTCGGAGTCGTCCTCGAGGACGGCGCACGCCCACCCCGGCAGCGGTTTGCCCATGGACCCGTCGCGCACCTCGTCCCGCAGTCCGTCGGCCCAGGAGTTGGCGATGAACATGCCGTGCTCGGTCTGGCCGTAGTGGTCGCGCACGAACACGTTCAGGTTGGCCTCGGCCCACGAGATCACGTCGGGGGTGAGCGGTTCACCCGCCGACGACGCGCGCCGCAGTGTCACCGTCTCGGGGATCGGCGTGGGGTCGGCCCGCAGGCTGCGGTAGACCGTGGGCGCGGCGGCGAAGTTGGTGACGCCGAAGCGCTCCATCACCTGCCAGGTGAGGGGCGCGGAGAACCCGGCGTGCAGCAGGATGCTGCGGATGCCCGCGGCGAGGGGCCCGAGCAGGGCGTAGTACAGGCCGTACGCCCAGCCGGGGTCGGCGGCGTTCCAGAACACGTCGTCCTTGCGGACGTCGAGGCCGAACTCCTGGTAGGCGTGGAACGACGCGAGGGCCCGCAGCCGCACCGGCACCCCCTTCGGTGTGCCGGTCGTGCCGCTGGTGAACAACTGGACGAGGGGGCCGTCGCCGCCGACCGTGACGGCCGCACCCTTCGCATCCGCGGGGTCGTGCGACTCCACGAGCGTCGCGAAGTCGAGCGCATCGGTGCCGGCCCCGCCCACGACGACGACCTGCCAGGACGCGTCCGCGGGGATGTCCTCCCCTGGAGTCAGCTTGTCGAGCTGGTTGGCGTCGGAGACCACGACCTTCGCCCCGCTCGCGCCCAGCCGGAACGCGATCGCGGGCGGCGCGAACGCGGTGAACAGGGGAACGTGGACGGCACCCCGGCGCCAGATGCCGAGCAGCGCGACGACCAGTTCGGCCGACTTGCCCATCAGCGTCGCGACGTGGTCGCCCGGCTCGACGCCGAGGTCGGCGAGTGCGGCGGCGAATCGCGTGGACTGCTCGCGCAGGTAGCCGTAGGTGAGGTCCGTCGACGACAGATCCGATTCGACGACGGTGAATGCCACGTCGTCGGCGGGGTGTCGATCACACAGCAGTTCCGCGGCGGACGCCGTCGGCGTGTCGTACTGGTCCAGCAGCTCACGCACGCGTGCGGTGGGATCGGTGGTCATGCGGTACTCCTTGTGCTCTCATGGCCCGTGACAGATGGTCGGGCCGTCGCCCGAACTCACTACGGTTATGATCTAGCTCACAGACCGCTGTGACTACCCCCGGAAAGGGGTGACCGACTTGGTTGCTCGTGCACCGTCGCTGCTGCGCCCTCGGGACGGGGACGCACTTCGGGGTGAGCTGCGCTCCATCGCAGCTCACGGTGTCGCGCCGGTCCTGTTCGGCGGCGAGGTCCAGGACGGCACACTGCACCTCAGCGAGTTCGTCGGCACCCGCACCAACAACCTCAAGGGCCTCGCAATCCCCTCGCGTTCCGGTCTCGGTGGCCGCGTCGTCGCCCAGCGCACACCGGTGGCGGTCAACGACTACGGCCGCTCCTCGACCATTACCCACCACTACGACCGGCCCGTCCTCAGTGAGGGACTCCGGTCCATCCTCGCGGTGCCGGTCATGGTGCGGGGCAGTTCGCGCGCGGTGCTCTACGCCGCCATCCGCGACTGCGCACCGATCGGCGACCGCACCGCCGACATCGTCGTCGCGGCGTCCCGGCGCCTCGGCACCGAGATCGCCATCCGGGACGAGGTCGATCGCCGCCTCGAGATGATGAAGACGCTCGACGTCAGCGGCGCCGGCGGCGCCACCACCGAGGAACTCCGCAACATCCACGCGGAGCTGCGGAGTGTCGCACAGACCGTCGCCGACACGTCGTTGCAGACCCGTCTCCGCGGGCTGTCGCAGCGACTGGCGGGCATTCTGCGGCCGGACGCCGACAGCGCCGACGAGGACCCCGGCGTCCGCCTCACCCCACGCGAGATCGACGTCCTGTCTCACGTGGCCCTGGGATGCACCAACAGTGAAGCAGCACAGCGCCTCTCGGTGGGCCCCGAGACGGTGAAGAGTTACCTGCGCAGTGCCATGAGCAAGCTCGACGCACGGTCGCGGCACGAGGCGGTGGTCACCGCGCGCAGGCTCGGGCTGCTCCCCTAGCGAACACAGTCTTCTCGAACGAGGGACGCAGGCGGTAGCGAAAGGCGGTGGATCATGGGATCGACAGCGGACGCCACGAGTTCGAACGCACCGGATT
>Ga0247825_10002449_pt1 | contig 12205 bp, 16 predicted proteins | sample 13C_Vanillin_Day_FD_194413 | JGI IMG/M metagenome (GOLD analysis project Ga0247825, IMG submission 194413) | Soil microbial communities from agricultural site in Penn Yan, New York, United States - 13C_Vanillin_Day48 | ecosystem: Environmental > Terrestrial > Soil > Agricultural land | place...
ATCGTGGCCTGTCGAAGGTTCGTCGGCTGCCCCATCGCGGCGCGAAAGGTATAGCGCTCCCCGTCACGAGCCAGCAACTCGAGCCGCTTCACGCCGGCATCGGTGTCAACTGTCAGAGTCGTATCCGGTCGAAGATCCTGGTTGCGCGTCACGAGCGCTGCCAGACATCTCAGCCCGTTTCCAGAGAGCTCGGACCAGCTGCCATCCGCATTGAGCAGCTTCATCGTCGCACCACGATCGCGAAGGCTGTACAAGAGCAGGCCGTCGGCACCAATCCCAGTGTGCCGATGACACATGGCGCGAGCGAGAGCGGGCAGATCGCTACCAGCCTCGTCAGCGGGAGCGCACAGGAAATCGTTGCCGTAGGCGTGCGCCTTCACGACGCGAACGGACGACATCATGGAATCTGAAACGCCTGGAACACGTAGGTGAAACCGCCAGCGAACCCAAAGGTCGGATCCAGCGACGTCACGCCGAACAGCAGAGCGGCATCGGCCCGCCAGTTCCCGAATGTGTAGCGGGCACCGACTCGAGCGATGCCGCGCGATTCGGTACCAGGAGGCGGGCCACTGCTCCGCGTGCTGACGCGGCCGTTGATCTCACCGACAACCTCGGCCTGCTGCGTCAACGCACGCGCAAACGACACGCCATATGTCAGCACATCGTTCTGCTGATCGCCGCGAGTCGGATCTCCCAGAATACCCAGGCCCACGTTGCCGACGACTCGGAGCCTCTGCGTCGTCTTGGCCACCAGGACGGACGCGAAGAAGTCAGTCGTGTCGAGGCCAAGACCGCTCTCATTCGATGCGTTCGGAAGCTTGGTCGCGAAGCGAAGCCCGAACGAGGGACGTGACTCGGTCTCGCCGGCAATTCGGATCTTCGTGCCGATGACGATGTCCTCGACGCTCGAGGTCGAATCGCCGGTCGCCGTGACCATGTCAGAGAGCGGGGCCGGCTCTCGCGACGTAATACTCAAACGGTTGTAGAATCCGCCATCAATCTGAATCTCAGCGATCGAGCTCAGGCCAACGCTCACGCCGACGAGCGGAAAGCGGAACAGGTTCCCTTCAAGGCCTGACGTCGGGTACTCAACGCCGCTTCCGTAGTCGAATCCACCCTCGATGAGCAGGCGTCCCGCGCCGATCGTTTCAGGATCTTCCGTGACGAGCGGCCGCTGCTGCGCGAATATCAGGACTGGCTGCAGCACGACAAGCGCAGCCACACACAAGAACGCATGTCTCATCAGAATTGTCGCCCGCTGTCGACGAGCACTGTGACGGGCCCATCGTTGACCAGTTCGACCTGCATCATGGCCTGGAACTCACCAGTCGCGACGACGAGGCCGGTTGAGCGCAATTCTCTCACGACGGCTTCGTAGGTTACCCTCGCCGCTTCGGGTGGCGCGGCCTCGTCAAACGACGGACGACGTCCCTTGCGAGTGTCGCCGTACAACGTGAACTGAGAAACGACCAACACTGCCCCATTCATGTCTGCGACTGAACGGTCCATCGGCTTGCCGGCGTCGCCTTCGAAGACGCGCATATCTCGAATCTTGCCGCTCACATAGCGAACGTCGGTCTCGGTGTCATCCCGGCCGACGCCGAGCAGCACGAGCAGTCCTCGATCGATCTCACCGACCACGCGCTCGCCCACGCGAACACGCGCAGAGGTGACGCGCTGGATGACGGCCCTCATGCGGGGTCAGACCCCTTCACAGTTGTGCGCTAATGCCGAATCTGAATCAGATTGGACGCCGATTCTTCCTCGAGACGAAGGGCGGCGCTATCGCGCAATTCGCCACTGGGGTTGAGGCGTGTGTCGAGCAGATGCCTCGGCATGACGTTGCCGAGCGCCTTCAGCATCGATTGCTTGACTCCCGAGTGCTCGCGCTCGAGATCGAGGATGAGCCGCTTGACCCGCTGTCGCTGCAGGCTGAGATCGCCGCACGCCGGACAGCAGCAACCGATGATCGGAAGGCCGACTTCCTTGCAGTAAAGCCGCGCCTCGTCCTCGCCCACATAGACAAGGGGGCGAATGACGACGTGCTCGCCGTTGTCGGAGACGAGCCGCGCAGGCATCGCCTTGAGCGCGCCGGCGAAGAACAGATTCAGGAGCAGCGTTTCGACGAAGTCGTCGAGGTGATGGCCGAGCGCAATCTTCGTGGCACCAATTTCAGTGGCGATGCGGTACAGGACGCCGCGTCGAAGCCGCGCGCACAGTGAGCAGGGCGTGGCGTTGGACTCGAGGATGTCGTCCATGACCTCGCCGATCGAAGTGTGTTCGATGCGGTACTCCCAGCCGCGCTCCTCGCAGGCCTTCGCGATCGCGCCGTGCTTGAAGTCCTTGTAGCCCGAGTCCACGTTCACGGCGACGAGTGAAAACTTGATGGGGGCCCGCTGACGAAGGTTGTCGAGCGTCTGCATCAGCGCCCAGCTGTCCTTGCCGCCCGACAGACCAACCATGATGCGGTCGCCGTCCTCAATCAGATTGAAGTCGGTGATCGCTTTCGTCGTCTTCTTGGCGACGCGGGCTTCGAGCGGGCTGCGGTAGGACATCAGTAACTAGTCTACAAGAGCGGGGACTCGGGATTCGGGATTCGGGGTTCGGGATTCGATGGAGGATTCTTCGGTGTTCGGGTTCGAAGCCACAGCAGAACGGCACCGGCCACGATCAGGCCGACGAGGACGAGCGCCACGGTACGGCCGTGCGTGCGCATCAACTCGAGTGCGAGGTCTCCGTAGTAAATCGCCAGGATGCCGAGCGCGAGATACCGTGCGCCCCGCGCGACGGCAATCGCCAGCACAAATTGCAGCGGTCGCACCTCCGCCAGACCTGCGGCCAGCACGAACAGTTTGAACGGAGCGGGCGGCGGCAGGAGCGCAGGTACCATCAGCGCGAGCAGACCATGTCGCTTGTAGAGCGCAAGGCTCCGCTCGACGTGACCCGGTTTCAAGCGCTTGCGAACGAAGGCTTCCCCACCCTTCTTCGCGAGGTAGTAGATCACGTAACACCCCGCCACGGAGCCTGCCGTTGCCATAAACGCGTAGTACGGCATCAACGCCTTGTTGTTCGTGACCATCAGCACGACGAGGATGTCGTTGATTTGCGGCAGCGAGATAAACGATGAATCGAGGAAAGCTACGGTAAAGAGGCCGGGGCCACCGAGAGAGAGCGCGAAGGAGTAGATCCAGGCGATGAAGGCGCGCACGTTTGCTCGGGATTCGGGCCTCGAAGTTCGGGATTCGAAGCTTGGAAATTATAGCCGCGGCGGCGGCCACAACCGCCGAATTACCAATCCGAGTCCCGAATCCCGAATCCCGAACCCCGAATCCCGATTGCCGTGCTCTAGAATCGCGCGCCGACCGTGAAGTTGTAGGTCCAGCCGCCGAGGTCGATCCTGGGTGCGCTGAAGTCGATCGGCAGATCGCCAGAGGCATGCTGATATCGGAACTCGCCGCCCGCGGTGAACCGCCTCCCCGCGAATCGAACACCGCCCAACACGATCGCACCTGTCGAGTTGCCCGTCGCTTCAAATGTATCGACGAAGATCTGGCGGCCGGCGTTGAAGTCGATGAATTCGCCGCTCTCGCGGTATTTCCAGTTGATCACGGCGAGCCCACCGCCGAAGTACGGCTGAATCGGCGACGACTGACCGAACGGCAGTACACGGACCGTGAACGCAATCGGAGTGGTGCGCAGGTGCAGATCCTGATCGACTTCCGTCCCATCAGGATCGACGAAGTCGGCGTAGAAGCTCGGCACGGTCTGCGCCGAGTAGCTCACGCCTGCGCCTGCCTCGAGAAATCTGCCGAGCCCCACGAGCCACTCTCCTCCGAAGGATGCGCCGCCGAACTCGTCGGGGTCGAATACAAGGAAAGTGAGATTCTCGTTGATCACATCTCCGGACACGCGGGAATTCGGGTCGAACGGGCTAAAGTGGCCGACGGTGAAATTTACGGTTTGTTGCGCGTGCGCCGGCGACGCACATATGAGGACGGCCGCGATGAGCAGCCCGACGCTGGTCACACTTCTTGGCAGCATGTGGACTCTCCGAAGCTCAAGACATCGAGCTTGGGAGGGCGTGCTGCAGGTGTGATGCCACACCTCTATTTGGGATTTTTCCCTTACGTTTGCTGCGGTGCGCGCCTGATCACACCAAGCATCGCTTCGTGGATTTGTCCGTTCGATGCGACAAGGTGTGCTGCGACGGGGTCGAATTGCGACCCGTCCATCCCTGTGATCCGGCCGCCCGCTTCCTCAACGATGAGTGCACCCGCGGCAACATCCCACGGCTTGAGCGTCTGCTCCCAGAACCCATCGAAACGCCCGGCTGCCACGTAACACAGATCGAGCGCCGCCGAGCCAAGTCGCCTCACCGCTCGTGCCTCCCCGAGGAATGCGCCGAACATCGCGAGGAGTGGAACGAGCTTCTCGTGGACGTCGTACGGGAAGCCAGTGACGAGCAGTGCGTCGAGGAGGCTGCGGGTCTCCGACACTCGTAAGCGCGTCCCATTCACAAAAGCACCCTGACCACGCTCGCCGGAGAAGAGTTCTTTCCTCGTCGGGTCGTAGATCGCGCCGACCTCGGCACGTCCGTCGATCTCCAGCGCGAGCGACGCGCAGAACACGGGCAGGCCGTGCGCGTAGTTGGTTGTCCCGTCGAGCGGATCGAATACCCAGCGGTAGCGTGAGGTACGCGGCTGCCCAGGTCCGCTGCTCAACTCCTCCGCGAGGATGTCGTGATGTGGAAAGCGCTCGGCGAGCAGCGCGCGGCACATCTTCTCGCACTCGAGATCGACCTCGGTGACGAGATCGATTGTGCCCTTCTTGTCGATCTGAAACCCGGACTCACGCCGGGACATCTGCATCTCACCCGCCCGCAGCACGATCTCAACCGCGGTTGCGAGGAAGACAGGATCAGCTGGGGTCAAGGCTGAGGCGACTGCGAATCCGCGTGATCGCCGGCCGCGACGCGCTTCACCATCACCACTTCCATGCCGCCCTCGGGCGCGCGCCGCAGCACCATTTCGTCCATGAACGTGCGGATGATGAAGATGCCGCGTCCGCTGGATTTGAGGACGTTCTCCGGCGCGAGGGGATCGGGGATCGTGGTCGGGTCGAACCCGGGGCCTTCGTCGCGAACGCGGATCGCGATCCCTGCCGGCCCGGAATTACTGAGCGGTGTGAACTCGACGTAGACGTGCTTGCGCTCGTCATCGCGGTTCCCGTGCTTGATGGCGTTGATCACAGACTCGCGCACCGCGACGCCCACCCAATGCAGGGCATCGTCATCGAGACCGGCCAGGCGCCCCAGGTGGTCGCTTGCTACCTGCACGAAGTCGAGTATTTCGTAAGTGCTGTAAAAGTCCAGACAGACTGTTTTCCGCTGCGTCATGCGCCTCGCCAAAGGAAATTATAGCGGCCTCCCGACTAAACTAGGGAAATGTCCTCGCCCCAGACCGTCACGATACAACCCGCATCACGAGTACGGGGACGTGTCCGGCCGCCGGGCGACAAGTCTATCTCCCACCGTTATGCCCTGCTTTCGGCTCTGGCCGATGGCACTTCCTCGATTCATGGCTATTCAACCGGCGGCGACTGCCGCTCCACGCTCGAATGCCTTCGCGGGCTTGGCGTCGCGATCGAGGAAGTTGGCCGAACAACCGAGGGATTGAGCCTCCGCATAGATGGTCGAGGGCTCGGCGGCCTGCGCGCGCCCGCCGGCGTGCTCGATGCCGGCAACTCCGGCAGCACGATGCGGATGCTTGCAGGCGTCCTGGCCGCCCATCCGTTTGCATCGACGATGGCCGGTGACGAATCGTTGACCCGGCGCCCCATGAAGCGGGTGATCGAGCCGCTCGAGCGAATGGGCGCACGGATTGCCTCGACCGACGGGCGGCCGCCATTGACGATAAAAGGACTCTCGGAGCCTACCCCGATCGACTTCGAACCGGAAGTCCCGAGCGCACAGGTCAAGAGCGCTGTGGTGCTGGCGGGTCTCCACGGAAACGGTGTGACGCGCGTCAGGGAATCCACGCCCACGCGGGATCATACGGAGCGGGCATTGGCCGCGTTCGGTGTGGAGGTTGTCACAGATGCGCAGGGCATCAGTGTAAATGGCGGTCAGCGGTTGTCTGCACAGAGTCTTTCGGTGCCCGGCGACATTTCGTCGGCGGCATTCTGGATGGTAGCGGCTGCGTCGCTTTCGGGCTCGGAAATCGTTATAGACCATGTAGGCCTCAACCCGAGCCGGACCGGGATTCTCGACATCCTGAGGCGGATGGGCGCGGACGTCTCGATCGAGAGGGGCGGCCGCGGCCCCGGCGAGCCGGTCGGAACCATTACAGTCAGGCACGGTGGTCTGGCGGCAACAGAGATTGCGCCGCCTGAGGTACCCGGGGTCATCGACGAATTACCTGTCCTGGGGGCGCTCGCGACTCATGGTGGCGAGCTGCACGTCACTGGCGCGGGGGAACTGAGAGTGAAGGAGAGCGACCGGATATCAGCCCTGGCTGATGGCTTCCGGCGCATGGGCGGCGACATTGAGGAGTTCTCCGATGGCTTCCACATTTCCGGGCGCGAGCGTCTGAAGGGCGGCGAAGTCGATGCGCGACACGATCATCGCCTCGCCATGGCATTTGCCATCGCGGCCCTCGGCGCCTCCGGACCGACGGTCATCCACGATGCCGGAGCGGCTGCCGTGTCCTACCCTGAGTTTTTCTCTGTCCTGGAATCACTGCGCGCGTGAAAGCCGACAAGCTGTATCTTGTCGGCTTCATGGGAGCCGGCAAAACGACGGTCGCGCGCGCTATTGGGAAGCTCACAGGCTGGCGGGTCGAGGACATCGATCAGCGCATCGAGGCCAGAGAGCATCGGACCGTCGCGTCGATCTTTTCGCAACTAGGCGAGCCCTATTTCCGGCAACTGGAGCGGCTGGCGCTTGGCGAGCTGCTGCCGCTTCGGCATGTGGTGATCGCAACCGGCGGCGGGACGTTCGTCGAGCCGGACAACCGCGCGCTGATGCTCGCCGATGGCGCAGTCGCGTGGCTGGATCTTTCGTTGGCCCAGGTGATCGAGCGCGTACCCGCCGATGGACGCCGCCCGCTCGCCTCCGATCGGGCGCAGATGGAGCAACTCTTCGCGAGACGGCAACTGGCGTACGCGCAGGCGCACGTACGTGTCGATGCTTCGATGCCGGTCCCCGAGGTGGTTGGCCGTTTGCTCGAGTGGATCGACTTCTGATTCCATGAAGTATCTCGTCATCAGCGACGTGCACGCCAATCTCGAGGCGCTCGAGGCGACGCTGGCCAAAGCTGGCCCGCACGATGCCACCCTCGTCCTGGGCGATCTGGTTGGCTACGGCGCCGATCCAAATGCCGTCATCGATCGCATCCGTCAGTTGCCGGGCACGACGATCATCCGCGGCAACCACGACAAAGTGGGCGCCGGCATCGAGAACGTCGAGGCGTTCAATCACCTCGCGAAACAGGCGATCACGTGGACGGCGTCAGAGCTCACCCCCGGCAATCGCGCATGGCTGGCGGCGCTCCCCGCGGGTCCGGTCAACATCAATGGCTTGGTGGAGATCTGCCACGGCTCGCCTTTCGACGAGGACGTCTATATCTTCGACGAGATGGACGCGCGCAAGGCGTTGAACCACTCCCAGCGCACGCTCTGCTTGTTCGGGCACACGCACGTGCCCGCGGTCTACAAGTACGACACGGACTTTCACCAGGTCGGACCTCCCCGCGGCGAGACGTTTCAATTGTTGCTGGATGACGCGGCGAAGTACCTGGTGAACTGCGGAGCCGTGGGTCAACCGCGCGACGGCGATGCGCGGGCGGCCTTCGGCATGCTCAATACTGGTAGTCGAACGCTGACTGTGATCAGGACTCCCTACGACGTGACCACGGCCCAGGCGAAGATCATCGCAGCAGGGTTGCCCGAGGTCCTCGCCCAGCGGCTCGCAATTGGTCGTTAGCGCGAAAGAAGCTTCAAGCGGTGCGAGGGTGCGACGTGCGGAGGTGCGACGGTCCGGTCCGAGGTGCGACGGTCCGGTCCGAGGTGCGGCGGTCCGAGAGTACCGGCCGAAGGTCTGAATGTCCGGCATGACCGCTGTGTGCGCGGGACCATCGCACCATCGCTCTGGACCGTCGCACCATCGCACTGGACTGTCGCACTTTCGCCCCATCGTCCCGTCGAACCTGGTGTTTCTTGTCCGCCGCCTACTGTTTTCTTTGCTCCTGCCGTCGTAACTTTGCAGCGTAGGCGTCGGCCGCGGCGCGTGAGCCGAGGATCCAGCCGATCACGATGCCCAAGAGCAGCACGCCCGGAATGTAGATGAAATGGGCGGCGGTCGGCATCAGCCCTTGCCGGTTCGTTTCAGGTCGGCGTCGAGACGATTCACTTCAGTCTGAATCGCGCTCAGCCGACGCGACACCATCACCAGGTAGCCGAACAACATCAGCAGGACGAAGGCATAGGCGCCCACCAGCAGCGGCGCGGCCGGCAATTGCTCTTGCGGTGGAAGCTGATCGATCGGAGTGAACTCTTCCTGCTGACGTGGCTGCGTCTGCGCCGCCAGCGGCGAGAGCTGGATTGTCAGCACGAACACCACGGCGATCGCACGAATCAGAGTCCTCATCACGCTTGTTCGTCCAGTGAAAGATAGATCGCGTCCAGGCGAGCCTGCTGTTCGGCCACACGCGTGCGGAGCGTCATCAGCAGAAACATCAGCAGGTAGAAAGCCGCGAGGCAGAACAGGAGCGGAAATCCCATCGAGAACGGCAGCTTCGGCACGACCGTCGTCGCCGGGTGAATCGTGCGCCAGTAATTGACCGACACGTAGATGAACGGCACGTTGGCCATCCCGAAGAGTGCCAGTCCGGCCGCCAGTTTCTCGGAACCAGGACCGCCGTACTGCCGGAGGATCAGGTAGGCCCACGCGATCATCCAACCCACCAGGCTCGAGGTGATGCGCGCATCCCAGATCCACCACGTGCCCCACGCCTTCCTCGCCCACAGCGGACCCGTCACGAGCGTCAGCAGGCCGAACAACACCGCCATTTCAGCAGCCGCCAGCGCCGTGCGATCGTGACGCGGGTTGCCGGTCGCAAGGAAGCGTGCGCTGGCGATTCCACAAATGACGCTCGCCGTCAAAAACACCCATGCCGACGGCATGTGGTAGTAGAAGACCTTCTGAACGAGCCCCATCGTCGACTCGTATGGCGCGTTGGCGATCACAAAGGGCGAGATCGCGAACAGCGCAGCACACAGAAGAGTTGTTGGTTGAAACCACTTGGGCATAAGGAACTCGGTAGCGCCTAGTCTGTCATAACCGGTTCGAAGGTCCACAGTGCCAACGTGATAAACACGATGTCGAAGGCGATGAGCAGCATGAGCCAGAAACGAACGACGTCCACCTCGAATTCGGGCTGCGCGATGGCAGCCGTGGCGCGTACCCCGGCAATGAGCACGGGCACCGTGATCGGATACAGCAGCACCGGCAGCAGCACATCGCGGCTGCGCGCGCGCACGAGCATCGCGGCAAATAGCGTCCCGACCGCAGCAAACCCCACAGTTCCGGTCGCCACCACAGAAGCGAGCCAGAACGGATGCGACAGCAGTGCCGACTCAAAGAGCAACGCAACTAGCGGCACGAGCACGGCCTCCGTGATCGCGAGCAGCAAGACGATGCCGGTGAGCTTGCCAAGATAGACGGCAGGTCTCGGCGCCGGCACGAGCATCAAGGCGCGCAGCGTCTCGGACTGCCTCTCACGCTCGAACGTTCGCCCAAGCGCCAGGTTCCCGGCGAACATGATCGCCATCCAGAGGACACCTGCACCGACACCCTCCGCTGCCCTCCCCTCCTGCACGAGCGAGAACGCGAACACCAGCACGCAGGAGACCGCGAAGAACAGCGTCGTGTACGCCAGTTCGCGGCTGCGCACCTCTACTGTCAAATCCTTCCGGACGATCAGCAGGATGGCCCGGAGCATCAGCGTCTCTGCCCGCTCATCGCCCGATGACGCTCCGATAGGTCGATCGGAGTGCGTCGGGCGCAATCATTGCCTCGACGATCCGGCCGTCGCGAAGAAAGAGCGCGTGATCGAGCAGCCCTTCGGCGAGATCCAGATCGTGCGTCGCGAGGATCACGATTGCGCCAGTGTCGCGCAGCATTTTCAAGCGGGACACCAAGGCGCCCGTTGACGCGTCGTCCAGACCGGTGAACGGCTCATCGAGCAGGGCGAGCCGAGGGTTGTGAATCAGCGCGCGCTCCAGTGCCACGCGCTGCCGCATCCCGCGAGAAAAACTCGAGACCGGATCTTCGCTGCGCGTGTCGAGGCCAGCCCTTTCGAGCGCTGCACGAGCGTGGCCATTGGTGTCGGAGATCGCGTAGAGGCCCGCGAAGAACGCAAGGTTCTCGCGCGCCGTCAGCTCTGGATACAGGAAGAGATCGTGTCCCAGCACGCCGATACGCGCGCGCAACGCCGCTCCTGCGGCTGTGCCGAGCGCTCCGTAGCGAATGCTGCCGGAAGACGGACGCAGCAGCGTGGCAAGCATCGCGAGGAGCGTGGACTTCCCTGCTCCATTGGGACCGAGCAGCCCGAGGATCGTGCCGCGCGAGGCGCGGAACGTCATGCGCGACACCGCGCGCCGGCGGCCGAAGTGGCGGGAGACGTCTTCGGCTGAAACTTCGTCGAAGTCGACGTTCGTCACGCCGCGACGCCCTCACCGCCTCCTTGCGGTCCGGGATAGGCCTCATCGAGTTCGCCGTAAATCTGTTCGAGCTCGCCGAGGATGCGGGTGCGACGCTTGGCCTGCGCCTCCGCGTCGGCGGCGCCTGATCGGCGCTTGGATTCGATCTGAGCCAGCTGGCCGAGCAGCGTATCGCGACGAGCGATGAGCACCTGTCGCGATTCGTCGTGGCGAGCCCGGCCGCTGAACGCGAGCCACGCGCCGAGTGCCAGCAAACCGCCGGCGAGCGCGAGCGCGACGCGGCGTGGCATCTTGCTGTGATACGGGAGACCGCTCAAGTTGAGCGTCAGTGTGCCGCCAGCCGGTAGCGCCGGACCATTGCCAAGGACGAACAGATCGCCACTCTCGGTGCGGACTTCGTTCGTCTCGTTCAACTGCGGTGACGCCACCTGCAGATTACCGACCTTCTGCACGCCGACGATCATCTGCTGAAAGGCCGCCGGCCACTTCTGCGTCAGGGTGAGATTGGCATCGTCGTACGGCATTCGGAATGCCGCCTGCAGCATCGTCGTACCGGAGGGAAGCGGTCCCGTGATCGTGATGCGATCCTCAGACACGGTCGCCAACTTCGATGACCCTTCCAGGGCGGTCGCGCCATTCGCTCCGGGTGGCAGCTCGATCACGAGGGGTGCGCCGAAATCCACCCGGGTCCGAGCGCTGTTGAGGATCTCGAGGATGTAGTAGACGTCGAGCGCGTCGTTGTTGAACTGCATCAGGACGCGGGAATTACCTCCGAAGATCACGATGCCTTTCGTCGGAGGCTCGGCGGCGGCGGCCGCTTCTTCCTGCTTCTTGCGCTCGGCGGCCTGCGCGATGCCAGCGACGAGAATCACGCGAAGCCCACCGGATGTCGGCACGGCGAACGGCTGCGACACGAGCTTCTCGCCGTCCACCGTCACTTCGGCGATGGCGTTCGTTCCACCCGATGGGAGACCGGTGAACTCGGCGCGGCCTTGCGCGTCGGTCGTCGCCGATCGAGTCGCGCCGCCGACGGTCACGCTGACCTGCTGCCCTGGAGCGTTGTTGCCGATCGCCTCGCGAACGACGCGGACCGTGACCATCCCGTTCGCGAGCTCGGGAGCCGGGATTGCCCGGCCGTGAATCAACGACGGGTCGGGCATGTCCTGCGCGAAGACGCCCGTGGCTATCGCCACGGTGGCGATAACTCCCAACACCCAAGTCCCAATTCCCAAACGCGTCTTCATGCGCGCGCCCCCACTGCGGCGCCGCAGTGTTTACAGAAACGAGCATCGGTATCGTTGCTTGTTCCGCACGATGGGCACGCACCTGCAACGTAGGGCGGGTCCTGTTCTTTGGACCCGCCGCGCGCTTGCTCCTGCGACTCCGCGGCAGGCGGAGCGTCCCCGATTCTCTTCGTGATCTCTTTCTCGATCTCGTTGCGATAGCCAGCGCCCGCGTCGAGCTGCCGCATCAACCGCGTCGCCCT
>Ga0247825_10002450_pt1 | contig 12204 bp, 15 predicted proteins | sample 13C_Vanillin_Day_FD_194413 | JGI IMG/M metagenome (GOLD analysis project Ga0247825, IMG submission 194413) | Soil microbial communities from agricultural site in Penn Yan, New York, United States - 13C_Vanillin_Day48 | ecosystem: Environmental > Terrestrial > Soil > Agricultural land | place...
ATGTGCGTCATCGCCGCCGTCAGCGTCGTCTTGCCGTGATCCACGTGCCCGATCGTGCCCACGTTCACGTGCGGCTTGGTGCGCTCAAATTTGCTTTTTGCCATGGATGGGTCCTTGGTTCCTACTTCTTGTCCTTGTCGTCCTTCTTGATGATCGAATCCGCGACGCTCCGGGGCGCCTCGGCGTAGTGCTTGAATTCCATGGTGTACGTGGCGCGGCCCTGCGTGAGCGAGCGCAGCTGGGTCGAGTAGCCGAACATCTCGTTCAGCGGCACCTCGGCCTTGATCGCCTTGCTGCCCGGCAGGTCTTCCATGCCCTGGATCACGCCGCGGCGGGCCGAAAGGTCGCCCATCACGTCGCCCATCTTCTCCTCGGGCGTCTCGACCTCCACCGCCATGATCGGCTCCAGCAGCGTCGGCGTGGCAGAACGCATGCCGTCCTTGAACGCGAAGATCGCCGCCATCTTGAACGCGTTCTCGTTCGAATCGACCTCGTGGTAGGAGCCGTCGAACACCGTCACCCTGGCGTCGACCACCGGATAGCCGGCGAGCACGCCTTCCTGCAGCGCTTCCTTGACGCCTTTCTCCACCGCCGGGATGTACTCGCGCGGGATCCGGCCGCCCTTGATGGCGTCGACGAACTCGAAGCCCTTGCCCGGCTGCGGCTCGAGCTTCAGCCACACGTCGCCGTACTGGCCGCGGCCGCCCGACTGCTTGACGAACTTGCCCTGCTGCTCGACCGACTTCTTGAAAGTCTCGCGGTAGGCGACCTGCGGCTTGCCGACCGACGCGTCGACGCCGAACTCGCGCTTCATGCGGTCGACGATGATCTCCAGGTGCAGCTCGCCCATGCCGGAGATGATGGTCTGGCCCGATTCCTCGTCGGTGCGCACGCGGAACGACGGGTCTTCCTGCGCCAGGCGCCCGAGCGCCACGCCCATCTTCTCCTGGTCGACCTTGGTCTTGGGCTCCACGGCCTGCGAGATCACCGGCTCCGGGAACACCATGCGCTCGAGCGTGATCGACTTCTTCACGTCGCTGATGGTCTCGCCGGTGATGACCTCCTTGAGGCCCACCACGGCGGCGATATCGCCGGCACGCACTTCCTTGATTTCCTTGCGCTCGTTGGCGTGCATCTGGAGCAGGCGACCGATGCGCTCCTTCTTGCCGCGCATCGAAGTGAGTACCGTATCGCCGGAAGCGAGCACGCCCGAGTACACGCGGATGAAGGACAGCTGGCCGACAAACGGGTCGGTCATGATCTTGAACGCCAGCGCGGCGAAGGGCTCGTCGTCGCCGGGCTTGCGCACGTCGGGCTCACCCTTCTCGTTCTCGCCCTTCACCGGCGGGATGTCGATCGGCGAGGGCAGGTAATCGATCACCGCGTCGAGCATCGCCTGCACGCCTTTGTTCTTGAACGCGGTGCCGCACAACATCGGCACGATCTCATTGTTGATCGTGCGCAGCCGCAGGCCCTTCTTGATTTCCTCGATGGAAAGCTCGTTGCTCTCCAGGTACTTGTTCATCAGCTCTTCGTTCGCTTCGGCGGCCGCCTCGACCATCTTCTCGTGCCACTCCTTCGCCTCGGCGAGGAGCTCAGCCGGGATCGGCTTCTTGTCGAACTTCATGCCCTGGGACGCTTCGTCCCAGTAGATCGCCTGCATCGCCACCAGGTCGATGACTCCCGTGAACTTGTCTTCCAGCCCGATGGGCAGCTGGATCGGCACCGGGTTGCCCTTCAGGCGGGTGCGGATGTGCTCGTAGGACTTGAAGAAGGTCGCGCCGACGCGGTCCATCTTGTTGATGAAGGCGAGGCGCGGCACACGGTACTTGTTCGCCTGGCGCCACACGGTCTCGGACTGCGGCTGCACCCCCGCCACGGCGTCGTACACCATGCAGGCGCCGTCCAGCACGCGAAGCGAGCGCTCCACCTCGATGGTGAAGTCGACGTGTCCCGGCGTGTCGATGATGTTGATGTGGTGCTCGGGGTAGGAGAGGTCCATCCCCTTCCAGAAGCAGGTGGTGGCCGCGGAGGTGATGGTGATGCCGCGCTCCTGCTCCTGCTCCATCCAGTCCATGGTCGCGGCGCCGTCGTGGACCTCGCCGAGCTTGTGGTTCACGCCGGTATAGAAAAGGATGCGCTCGGTCGTCGTGGTCTTGCCGGCGTCGATGTGCGCCGAGATCCCGATGTTCCGATAGCGCTCGATTGGAGTCTTGCGTGCCACAGCCATTTCCTTGACTAGAACCTGTAGTGAGAAAAGGCCTTGTTGGCCTCAGCCATGCGATGAACCTCCTCGCGCTTCTTCATCGCGCCGCCACGGCCTTCGGCCGCTTCCTGCAGCTCGCCGGCGAGGCGCACCGTCATCGACTTTTCGCCGCGCTTCTGCGCCGCCTCGCGGATCCAGCGCATCGCGAGCGCCACGCGCCGCACCGGCCGCACCTCGACCGGGACCTGGTAGTTCGCGCCGCCGACGCGGCGGCTCTTCACTTCCACGATCGGCTTCACGTTCTGCACCGCCTGCGTGAACACCTCGATCGGGTCCTTGCCCGACTTGGACTTGATCGTGTCCAGGGCGCCGTAGATGATGCGCTCGGCGACCGATTTCTTGCCCCGCGTCATCAGCACGTTGACGAACTTCGCTACGTCGACGTTGCTGAACTTCGGATCCGGCAGGATCACGCGCTTGGGCACTTCTCTGCGACGCGGCATCTGTCTATTTCCTTACGCTGCTCATTTATGCCGATTTCGGCGCCTTGGCGCCGTACTTGGAGCGACCCTGCTTCCTGTCCTTCACACCCTGCGTGTCGAGCGAGCCGCGCACGATGTGGTAGCGCACCCCCGGCAGGTCCTTCACCCGGCCGCCGCGGATCAGCACTACCGAGTGCTCCTGGAGGTTGTGGCCCTCGCCGCCGATGTAGCCGATGACTTCGAAGCCGTTGGTGAGCCGCACCTTGGCAACCTTGCGCAGCGCCGAATTGGGCTTCTTCGGCGTGGTCGTGTAAACACGGGTGCAGACCCCCCGCTTCTGCGGCGAGCCGGCGAGCGCCGGGACTTTCGACTTGGGACGCTTGGCGACGCGCCCCTCCCGCACTAACTGATTGACGGTAGGCATGTTTTTACGTTTCCAGAAACGAACGGGCGGCCACGTCGAAGCTTACGAGGCCGCCCCGGCACCCAAAAAAGAGGCCGGATTATAAAGAGGAAATTAGGTCAGCGCAAGAAAAGCGCAGGGCAAAAACGCTTGACTTTCATAGCTGTGTGCGGCGCAGCGCCAATCCCGCCGCATCAGTCTGGCTTCGGGTCCGGCACGAAGCCGAACCGGGGCGCAACCGCAGCCCTGGAAATGGACGTCAAGGCCGGGTCCTGGTCGGCCAGGCGCGCAAGGTCGCGATCATCCAGCAGCCCCACTGTGCGGGCACCCGCGAATAGGACCGAGCCCTCGTCGTCCTGGAGCGCATCGGTGGGAGTGAACGGCCTGCCGCAGTGGTCGACGAGCCGCTCGCCCTCGTAGTGCACGACAAGCGGCGTATATGCGAGAGCGACATAGACCCGCTGCGGTCCGTTCTGGAAGTACCAGCGCCCTTTCTGGTCCGCCTCGTAGTTCCGGCCGATGAACTCCCGCAGCGCTGCGTTGCCGATCCGCTCGCCCTTGATCAGCCAGTTTCCGCGGCGGTCGAGCGACAGCCAGCCGTAGACGGCGGGCACGTTCGGCCATTTCTCCAAGCTGCGCGCGACGATGTCGTCCACGCCGAAATCTTAAGCGACCTCGTCGATCGGCCGCGGCGGGTGCACGCCGAATCCCTGCGCGTGGCTCACCTTGAGCGTCTTCAGATGCGCGAGGATGTCGCTACTCTCGACGCATTCGGCGACCACGCCGATGCGCAACGCCTCCGCGAAGCGCTGGATGGCATTCATCTTGGTGCGCGCCACGTCGCTCGAGAGGAGCTTGCGCACCACGCTGCCGTCGACCTTGACGAAATCGGCGCGCAGCGCCTTGAGCGGCGTGAACGAGGCGGCGCGGCGGCCGAAGCCGTCGATCAGCACGCCGCAGCCGAGGGCCTTCGCGGCGTTGGCGAAGCGCACCACCGGGTCGAGCCGCCCGAGCACGTCGCTCTCGTCGATCTCGAAGGCGAGCGCCGCCGGCGACAGCTTGGATTTGTGCGCCGCCGCCTCCACGTACGGCAGGAATTCGGCATCCTGCAGCGTCTGCGCCGATACGTTCACCGTGAAGCGACCGATGCGCGAGCCGCGCGCAAGGCGCTGCAGCACGTGGAACACGACCCAGCGGTCGAGCTGCGGCATCATGCCGTAATGCTCGAACGCGGGCAGGAACTCGCCGGGCGGCAAGAGCGCCCGTTCCTCCTCGCGCATGCGCACCAGGACTTCGGCCATCGGCTGCTGCTCGGGGGCGCACAGCGCGCGAATCGGCTGGCAGTAGAGCTGGAACTCGTTTTTCTTCAGCGCTTCGCGCAGCCGGGCGACCGGATCGCTCCAGCCGGCGAGCTCCGCATCCGCGCGCTCGAGGAACTTGTCGTCCACGCGGTATCCTAGGCCATGCCCCGCGAGTTCCCGAGGTCGAAAGTCACCCATTGGTTCTGAATGAGCGCGCGGATCGACCTCAACCACAAGATCCACGTCCTCACCAAGAAGGAGGAGCTCGACTCGGTGCGCATCCCGGGCAAGGTGATCGTCGTGCTGGACATCCTCTTCGCCACGACCACGATGGTGACTGCGCTCGCGCACGGCGCAGCGGACGTCGTGCCGGTGCTCGACGAGGCCGCCGCCCGCGCCTACGGCAAGGACCTCGCCGCGGGTTGCTTCGTCCTCGCGGGCGAGCTCTACGCCGAGACCCTGCCGGGATTCGCGCATCCAGCGCCCCTCTCGCTCCTCGAGCACGGCGTGGCCGGAAAGACCGTGGTCTACTCCACCACCAACGGCACGGTCGCGATGACGCAATGCGGCGGAGCGGCGCGCGTGTACTGCGGAGCGCTCCTCAATGCCGGCGCGATCGTCGAGCGCGTGCTCGCCGCGCATCCGCGCGAGACCGTGCTCGTCGTGTGCTCGGGCTCGGGCAACAACTTCAACTTCGAGGACTTCTACGGCGCCGGCTGCTTCGTCGAGCGCTTCGCCGAGCGCCTGGGCGGCGCGGCCGACCTGTCCGACGCCGCCAAGGCGGCACGCACGGTTTACCGCAACGCGCGCACGCCGCAGGACCTGCTCGAGTGCCGCGTCGGCCGCATGATGGCGGCGAAGGGGCTCGCGCGCGAGGTGGAGTTTGCTTGCCGCGTCGATGCGCTTCCGGTCGTTGCCCTCCTCGAAGACGGGCGCGTTCGGCTCTCGGATTAATGCGCGCGCTAGGCGCGCTCGAGCTCGGCGCTGACAGCGAGGTGGTCGGAAAGCCTCGACCAGGGCTTGTCCTTGTGCACCTGCGAGGCGTTGACGCGGAAGCCGCGCACATAGATGCGGTCCAGGCGCAGGAGCGGCATCATGCTCGGATAGGTGGCCATCGGCCGCCCGTGGTGCGCAACCGACACTTCGGTCATCCCCAGGCGCCGCCCGAGGATCGCGGTGGCGCGGTGGCGCCAGTCGTTGAAGTCTCCCGCGATGATGATCGGCACGTCGCGCGAAGCGAGCTCCTCGAGCCGCCCCGAGATCGCTTCGAGCTGGCGGCTGCGGCCGCGCTCGTGCAGCGACAGGTGCACGCAGACGAGGTGGAGGTTGCGCCGCCAGCCCGGCACCGACACCACGCAGTGAAGCAAGCCGCGGCGCTCGAAGCGGTGGTCCGAGACGTCCTGGTTCTCGAAGGAGACGAACGGGTAGCGCGAGAGAATCGCATTGCCGTGATGGCCGTGGTCGTAGACGGCGTTGCAGCCGTAGACCGGCTGCCATTTTTCCCCGGCGAGGAACTCGTGCTGGGGCTCCACGGGATAGGCGTTGAAGCGCAGGGCAAAGCGCTGGTTGAGGCCCTGCACCTCCTGCAGGAAGACGAGGTCGGGATCGAGCGCCGTGAGGCCGTCGCGCAGGTCGTGGATCACCATGCGGCGGTTGAAGTGCGACAGCCCCTTGTGGATGTTGAGCGTGACGACGCGCAACGCTCCGCTCATGGCGCGGCCCCGAGATCGAGCTCGAAGCGCCGCTCGAGAAGGTCGGCGTCGTCGAAGTGGCGCCGTCCCACGAACGCGGTCGCATGCCGCCCCCACTGGCGCATCGCTCCGGCCGAAGGCACGCCCATAGGCCAGAAGAGCCAGCGCTCCGCGCGCTCGGTTCCGGCGATCAGGCCGTCGGGTCCGAACGCGCCGCGGCTGCCGCCGTCCGAGCGGGGCAGCGAGCGCAGCTCGTTGTACGGGTGCAGGGCGTAGCGCGTGAGGCTGTCGGGGCCGCGTACCAGTGCGACGCGCTCGATGTAATGCGTGGCGGAAGCAAGCGTCACCACCGGCCGCTCGCCTTCGGCCACGCGCGGCAGCAGCTGCGGGACGAAAGCCCATTCCTCGAGCTCGTCGGGTGCCGGCCGCGGCCGCGCCCGCGGCGTGGGGAAGAACATGTGATAGCAGCCGCACGGATGGATCGAATCATAGAGAAGCGGTTCCCCATCCGGAGCGAGCGTAACGCGCCAGACGAGCCCGTCAAGCCGGCCGGCGAGGATGTCGAATGCGCCGTTCGGCGGGCGTTCCGGGAACCAGATGGTGTAGACGAGCTGCAGCAGCGAGGTGTCAGCGTAGCGTGCCTGGGCCGCCTGGACATAGACCACGAGCTGCGAGGCGTCGACCTCGGGTGTTTCGGCGCCGCGCCGCCAGCGCAGCTGGCCGAAGCGGTCGTGCTCGCCCAAGACCGAGATCTCGAAGGTCGGGGCATAGATGGCGGCGAGCTCGTCCAGCTCCCGCTCGGAAAGCTGCACCCGCGCGAGCGGATCGAAGTTGGCGCGTGCAAGCACGGCCGCCACCACGCGCCGCGGCGTGGCGCCGGAACCGCGTGGCGCGTAGCGCACCGCCGGCAAGGCCTCGTCGGGCCGGCGCTCGAACGCGGCGCGCGTTTCCGCTTCCCAGCGCCGGATGCTGGGGACGAAGGCGTGCCGCGTCAACCAATAGAGCCCCGCCACGCGGCCGAAGGTGGAGTACTCGTCCGGGACGCGAGCGTGCTCGAGCAGCGCGGGACGCGCCTCGGGCCGGACGAAATCGAGCTCGCGCAGCAGCCTGCCGCACTCGCGCGTGCGCTGCAGCGCGGCGGCGCGCGCTATGACCGGATCGAAGCCCGCGATCGCCTCGAGGAGCTCGCGCGGCAGGTTGCGGATTTCGTGCTGGCGGGCCTCGAGGTCGAGCTCGCCGAGCCGCTCCACGTAGGCCATGTAGGCGGCATCGCTCTTCGCCGCGCGATCGCGCACGGCCGCGTGGCTGCGGTCCACGCGCAGATAGGGAAAGCCCTCGACCGGCGCGTACTGTGCGTCGCGCAGCGCCGCCCGCTCGACGGTCTGGTCGAGCGCCGCGTACCAGCCGGCGCAATCGCGCACCTGCGCCGAAGGCGCCTCGAGATGCCCCTGGAACGGCGAGCCGACGCTCGCGCAGCCGCCTGCGAGCGCCGCGCCCGCCAGCCACCAGCACCTGAGCCACGCAATCCTCATCTCACTTGTGCAGCGAGGCGCGCCGCTCGATTTCGGCCACCATGGCGGCAAACTGCTCCTCGACCATGGTGCGCACCGCGAGCGTGCCGATGACGGGGGGCAGCCCGAATTCGGGCTCCAGCTCTCCGGTGTAGCGCAGCAGGATGCCGCCGCCGGCGCTCTTCAAGTCATAGCGTCCGCTCATGCGCCGAAGGTTACCGCCGACCGCGCGTGAGCTGATCGAGCTGCTGGGCGACTCGAGCACCTCCAGGACCACCTCGATGGGGTAGGAAAAGACGAGAAAGCGGGCCTCGCCCTTCTGCTCGACCTGCACGCGGTTGCCGGAACGCAGGTTGACCGAGCTTACCGACAGCCCCGGTATGAAACGCGCAAGGTTGTCGTAATCCGTCAGCACTTCCCAGACCATCGAAACGGGGGCCGCGACCGTGGCTTCGGCACGCACCGCGAAGCTGCGGCCGTTGCGATCCACATCGACGTAGAGATCGTCGGCAGCGGCGGCGACGGCAAGGTGCAAAGTCAGGATCGCGCCGAGCAGTTTAAGAACGGTTCTCACCGAGCACGCGGATCGCGTCGCGGTTGGACCAGCTGAAGCACTTTTGCGTCGCCTCCCGCCAGGGCAGCCAGTCGAAAGCGGTGTGCTCGTCCGGGGCGACGCGGACCGGCGCACGCCCGGCGAGCTCGAGCCCGAACACATGCTCGGTGTTGTGGGTAATACCCGGTGCAAAGCGATGGCGCCACTGCAGATAGATCTCGAAGGTATTAGCGAGGTTCCAGCGCGTGAGCCTGCCGGCCGATGCCTCGATGCCGGTCTCCTCCAGCACCTCGCGGGCCGCGGCGGCCTCCAGCGGCTCGTCGGGCCGCTCGAGCGAGCCGGTCACCGACTGCCAGTAGCCGGGGCGCCGCGCGCGCTCGAGCAGGAGCACGTCGAGAGCGGCCGTGTAGACGACGACCAGCACCGAGACTGGTAGCTTGTAATTCATGCTCCCTGGTAAAGATCAGCGAGCATTAGCACCCGGTCCAGGTCGATGAACACCGCGAAGAAGGGTTTGCCGCGAGCAGCCCAGAACTCCGCGGCCGAGCTCATCACGTCGATCAGCACGCCGAGCTCGTCGGCCGGCAGAAACTGGAAGCCCTCGATGACCACGACGTGGCCCTCGCCCTCGCGCCAGGAGAGATCGGTGAGGCAATCCTCGAGCGCATCCCAGTTCTCGCCGAACCACGCGGGGAAACCGAGCCGCGCGGCGATCCGGCGCAGGAGAGCGCTCTTGCCGGTGACGTCCTGCAAGGCGATGCGCGCGAGGCTGAGCGGGCTTCCGCGCAGTGCGTCCTCGATGGCATCCCCTCGGCTCGCGCGGTAGACGCCGGACTTGGCGGGGTCCTTGAGGCGGTTGAGGAGCTTCGCCATTATTCAAGTATCCGCTTGAAGGAGCGATAGTGATCGTCGCTGTAGTAATAGTCGCCGCCGCTTCCGGCAACGATACGCCGCGCGCCCCGATCGCGCGCACCGGGCGTTCCAACCGTGTATTCGCGGTAGTAGCCGCGCTTTTGCGGCGGCAGGAGGTTTTCCCGGTTGGAAAACACGCGCCCGTCCTGCGCGTAGGGAAAAGGCCCGCCCGCCTTGATGAGCGCCAGCGTGGCGCGCGCTTCGGAAGGAAGCTCGCGGACGCCCACCTCGGCGCCCCACGCTCCTGTCAGCCATAGGAGCGCGAGAGCAACGAGCGCGAGCCTCAAGTCTTCGGCGCCTCCCGCAACCTCAGGCCGAGCTCGCGCAGCTGCTTCTCGTCGACGGGGCTGGGCGCATGGACCAGCAAGTCCTGCGCGCGCTGCGTCTTCGGGAATGCGATCACGTCGCGGATCGAGTCCGCGCCCGCCATGAGGGCCACCATGCGGTCGAGGCCGAACGCGATGCCGCCGTGCGGCGGCGCGCCGTACTGCAGGTTGTCGAGCAGGAAGCCGAACTTGTTACGCGCCTCCTCCTCGGAGATGCCGAGCGCCTTGAACACCTTCGCCTGCACCTCGGCGCGATGAATCCGCACCGAGCCGCCGCCGATCTCCCAGCCGTTGAGGACCATGTCGTAGCCCTTGGAGAGCGCACGCGCCGGATCCGACTGGAGCAGGTCTTCGTGGCCGTCCTTCGGCGCGGTGAAGGGATGGTGCATCGCGCTCCAGCGCTTGCCCTCCCCGTCCCACTCGAACATCGGGAAGTCGACCACCCACAGCGCTCGCCAGCCCTTCTCGGCGAGCCCTTTCTCGTGCCCGAGCTTCAGGCGCAGGGCGCCGAGCGCGGCATTGACGATGCTTGCCTTGTCGGCGCCGAAGAAGACGAGGTCGCCGGGTTTTGCCCCGGTCCGCGCGAGGATCTGGTCCAGCTCCCGCTTGCTCAGGAACTTGACGATCGGCGACTGCAGGCCCTCCGGGTTCACCTTGATGTACGCGAGGCCCTTGGCGCCGTACGTGGCCACGAACGGCGTGAGATCGTCGAGCTCCTTGCGCGTCAGCTCCGCGCCCACCTTGAGCGCCGCGACGCGCCCGCCGGGCATCTGCGCCGCCTGGCGGAAGACCTTGAACTCGGTTTCCTTCATGAGGTCGGTGAGCTCGGTGAGCTCGAGCGGCACCCGCAGGTCGGGCTTGTCGACGCCGTAGCGCGCGAGCGCTTCGGCGTGGGTGAGGCGCGGGAACGGATCGGGCAGCTCCGCGCCGAGCACGTTCCTGAACACCTCGCGCACCAGGCGCTCCATCAGCGCCTGGATCGCGCGCTCGTCCAGAAATGAAGTCTCGACGTCGATCTGGGTGAATTCGGGCTGGCGGTCGGCGCGCAGGTCCTCGTCGCGGAAGCACTTCACGATCTGGTAGTAGCGATCGTAGCCGGCCACCATGAGGAGCTGCTTGAAGAGCTGCGGCGACTGCGGCAGGGCGAAGAACTCGCCGGGATGCACGCGGCTCGGCACGAGATAGTCGCGCGCGCCCTCCGGCGTCGAGCGCGTCAGCATCGGCGTCTCGATGTCGATGAAGCCGTGCGCGTCGAGGAAGCGGCGCACCGCCATGGCGGTGCGGTAGCGCAGCCGGAGGTTCCTCTGCATCGGCTCGCGGCGAAGGTCCAGCACCCGGTGCGTCAGGCGCGTGGTCTCGTTCAGGTTTTCCTCGTCGATCTGGAACGGCGGCGGCACCGACGGGTTGAGGATCTCCACCTCGTGCGCGAGGACTTCGACCTCGCCTGAGGCGAGATCGGGGTTCACCGTGCCCTGCGGGCGCCGGCGCACTCTGCCGGTGACGCGCAGGACGAACTCGCTGCGCACGCGCTCGGCGATCGCGAAGGCCGCCGCGCGGTCGGGGTCGAACACCACCTGCGCCAGGCCCTCGCGGTCGCGCAGGTCGACGAAGATCACCCCGCCGTGGTCGCGCCTGCGGTGCGCCCAGCCGCACAGGGTCACCGTGCGCTCGACGAGCGCGGCGCTCAGTTCACCGCAATAGTGAGTTCGCATGGGTTTCTTTTTCCAGGGGCGCCTTGGCGTCTCGCTCCAGCGGCGGCACCACTCCCATCGAGATGATGTACTTCAGCGCCTGGTCCACCGTCATGTCGAGCTCGATCACGTCCTTGCGCGCCACGATGACGAAGTAGCCGCCGGTCGGGTTGGGCGTCGTGGGCACGTAGACGGCGAGGCAATCCGGCGGCAGGTGGCGCGCGACGCCCGGACCCGGGGTGCCGGTGAGAAAGGCGATGGTCCACATGTTCTCGCGCGGCCATTGCACCAGCAGCGCCTTGCGAAACGCCTGGCCGCTCGAGGAGAACAGCGTGTCCGAGATCTGCTTCACGCTCGAGTAGATGGAGTTCACCACCGGGATGCGGTGCAGGATGTCGTGCCAGATCTCCACCAGCTGCGCGCCGAAGAAGTTGGTGGCGAAAAGTCCGGTGAGCAGCACGATCACGATGGTGAGGATCGCGCCGAGGCCGGGAATATGGACGCCGAGCCAGCGCTCGGTCTGCCAGGCGTCGGGCAGCAGACGCAGCGACTGGTCGAGCACGTCGACGACGAGCTTCAGGACCCAGATCGTGATGACGAGCGGGATCCAGATCAAAAGCCCGGTTATGAGGTACTTCCTAAATGGCACGGGTAAAAAGGCAGGGCACAGATAAAAAGGCCCGGCTCGGGCCGGGCCGCGGAGTTCACGCGCCGTGGCTCAGACTTCCGCCCCGGATTTGGATTCGGTCTTTTTCTCAGGCTTGGCGTCGGGTTTCGCGTCGGGTTTCGACTCCGTCTTCTTGTCCGCGGGCTTCGCGGGCTTGTTCTTGAAGTCGGTGGCGTACCAGCCGCTGCCCTTCAACTGAAAGCCGGCGGCGCTGAGAAGCTTGTGAAAGGTCGGCTTGCGGCAAACCGGGCATTCGGTGAGCGGCGGCTCGCTCGAACGCTGCAGAAACTCCTCCTGGTGGCCGCAGGCTTCGCAGCGATATTCGTAGATCGGCATGCGGCGATTATATCGCGCTGATTTCAGAAAGGAATATCGTCTTCCATGTCGTCGAACTTGCCGGCCGGCTTCTTCGCCGCGGAGGGCGTTGTCGCCGGCTGGCGCTCCTCCGCGGCGAAGAAGCC
>Ga0247825_10002451_pt1 | contig 12202 bp, 11 predicted proteins | sample 13C_Vanillin_Day_FD_194413 | JGI IMG/M metagenome (GOLD analysis project Ga0247825, IMG submission 194413) | Soil microbial communities from agricultural site in Penn Yan, New York, United States - 13C_Vanillin_Day48 | ecosystem: Environmental > Terrestrial > Soil > Agricultural land | place...
GAAGAGCGCCGCCACCTCGCCCACGACCTCCCGGATAAGTCCATCGAGCGGCGTCTGGAGCTGTCGCTCGACGCGGACGGCAGCCTCCTCGACACCGCGAGCCCCGCGCTCGCCGCGGCCCGCCGCGAGGTCCAGCACGCACGCCAGCGGCTCCTCCGGCGGCTCGACACGCTCCTCCGCGGACTCGACTCCACCACTGCTCCCTCGGACGCCTCCGTTACCGTGCGCGGCGGCCGCTACGTCATCCCGGTCCGCCGCGACTCTCGGAGCCGTCCCGCAGGCATCGTGCACGACGAGTCGGGCAGCGCGGGCACGCTCTTCGTCGAGCCGACCGAGGCGATCGAGCTCGGCAACGCGCTCCGGGAGGCGGAGGTCGAGGAGGGGCGGGAGACGCTCCGGGTGCTCCGCGAGCTGACCGGACTGCTGCGTCCGGAGCTGCCCGCGCTCCGGGGCGCGGTGGAGATGTGCGTAGCGGTGGACGACCTCGTGGCGCGCGCCCGATACGCCATCGCCGTCGAGGGCGAGGTGCCCGAGGTCGTGCCCGCGCCGAGCGGGCTCCGGATCGTAAACGGCAGGCATCCCCTGCTCCTGGCCGGCTCGGAGCCGGTGCTGCCGTTCGACCTGGAGATGGACCCCGCGGAGCGGACTCTGCTCATCAGCGGGCCGAACACCGGCGGCAAGACCGTGCTGCTCAAGGCGGTCGGGCTCGCCTCCGCGATGGCGCAAAGCGGGATCGTGCCACCGGTGGGCGCCGGCTCGAGGCTGCCGGCATTCGGCGGCTTCTTCGCCGACATCGGCGACCGCCAATCCATTGCCGCCAGCCTCTCCACCTTCAGCGCGCACGTCGCGATGCTGCGCCGCATCCTGGCCGACGCCGATGCCGGCACGCTGGTGCTGCTGGACGAGGTGGGGAGCGGCACCGATCCGGCCGAGGGGGCGGCGCTCGCGGGCGCTATTCTCGCCTCGCTTACCGCCCGCGGGGCGCTCACGCTCGCGACCACCCATCTGGGTGCGCTCAAGGACCTGGCGAGCCACACGCCGGGTGTGGTCAACGCCTCGCTCCAGTTCGACGCCGCGACCCTTACGCCGACGTACCGCTTGGTGAAAGGAGTGCCCGGCCGCTCCTACGGCCTGGCCATCGCGCGGCGGCTTGGTATCGCAGCGGAGATCCTCGCCGACGCCGAGGGGCGGGTCCCGGACGCCGAGCGCAACCTGGACACGCTACTCGCGGCGGTGGAGGAACGTGGGCGTGAAGGGCGGGAGACGCAGGCGCGCCTGGAGCAGCGGGAGGCTGGCCTGGAGGCGCTGCAGGCGCGGTTGGCAGCGCAGGACGAGAGCCAGCGCGCCCGCGAGGCGGAGCTGAAGCGGTTGGAGAAGGACGCCGACCGGGCCGGTCGGAAGCAGGCGCGGCAGTACCTGATGGATGCTCGGCGGCTGGTGGAAGAGGCCCTCGGTACGGCCCGATCGGCGGCTGACGACGCCGCGGCGCGCGAAGCGCGACGGATGGTGGAATGGGGCATCGGTGAGCACGCCGAGCCGACCGAGCGGGAGGAGGATGTCCCTGGGTCCACGGAGCTGCGGACGATCGTGGCTGGGGGCAGAGTGCGAATGCCGAGCGGCGGCACGGGCGAGGTGCTCGAGCTGCGCGGCGACGGCACCGCGGTCGTGACGGCGGGCGCGATGAAGATCGTGCTCGAGGCGTCCTCACTCACGCCGCTCCCTCCGAGCGGACGTGGGTCCGCTCGAAAGGAAGCGCGCGCCACGGCACGGGCCATGGCTTCGCATGAGCCGACTACTGCTGCCGTCGAGGTAGACCTTCGTGGGCTCACCGGCGACGAGGCGGAGCAGGCCACTATCGCCGCGGTGGATGCGGCGGTGCTGGCGGAGCAGCCGTTCCTTCGGATCATTCACGGAATGGGCACCGGAGTGGTGCGCGAGCGGGTGCGGCGGGTCGTCTCCGGCGACCGGCGGGTGACGCGGTTCGGCTTCGCGCCGCGAAACCAGGGTGGAACCGGAGTCACCATCGTCGAGTTCTCCGCATGAGCATGATTCCCGAGGAGACGGTGGACCAGGTCCGCGAGAGCGCCGACCTCGTCGGCCTCATCGGCGAAGCCGTGGAGCTCAAACGCACCGGCTCGGACTATCGCGGGCCCTGCCCGTTCCACGGCGGCACCCATCGCAACTTCGCCGTCATTCCGAAGAAGAACCGCTACTACTGTTTCGTCTGCCACGCCTCGGGCGACGTGTTCTCCTGGCTGATGAAGCGGTTCGGCATGGACTATCCGACCGCGGTGCGGGAGGCAGCGCGCCGCGCGGGGATCGTGATCCCCGAGACTCCGGGACGCTCAGGACCCGACCCCCGTGAGCCGCTGTTCGAGGCGGTCGCGGTGGCGCAGGACTGGTTCACCCGGCAGCTGCTGGAGTCGCCGGAGGCGGCCGACCCTCGGGCCTACCTCGAGGGGCGTGAGATCACGCTGGACACGGCGGGAGAGCACGGGCTGGGTTACGCGCCCCCGGGCCGTGGCTTCCTGACGGCGATGAAGGAGCTCGGCCTCGACGACAAGGTGCTACTGGAGGCCGGGCTCACGGCGCAACGCGAGGACGGGAAAGTGGTGCCCCGGTTCCGGGCGCGGCTGCTGTTCCCGATTCACGATCTCCGCGGGCGTGCCGTGGGATTCGGCGGCCGGCTCCTCGTTCCCGGCGAGCCGAAGTACCTCAACTCTCCAGAGTCGCCGATCTTCCACAAGGGGAAGCAGCTCTACAACCTGCACCAGGCCAAGACGGCGATCCGAAAAGAGGAGTCGGTCATCCTAGTCGAGGGATACTTCGATGTGTTTCGCCTCGTGCTCGCCGGTGTCGAGCACGTCGTCGCTCCGCTGGGCACCGCGCTCACCGGTGACCAGGCGGGGCTGCTGCGCCGGTTCGCCCGCACGGCCACGCTGCTCTACGACAGCGACCAGGCGGGCCTTCGGGCCACCTTCCGCGGCGGCGACGAGCTGCTGCGCCACGGCGTGCGGGTGCGGGTGGCGACGATGCCCGAAGGCGAGGACCCCGACACCCTGGTGCGAAAGGGTGGCGCCGCGGCGCTCCAGCCGATCCTCGAAGACGGGATCGATCTCCTCGAGCGCAAGATCCAGCTCTTGGAGCGGAAAGGCTGGTTCGAAGGCGTGGAGCACCAGCGCGAGGCGCTCGATCGCCTGCTGCCGACCATCCGGGCGGCGGCGGATCCGATCACCCGCGATCTCTACCTGAAGACGGTCTCGGAGCGGACGGGTGTGAGCAGGGAGGTGCTCCGCGAGCAGGCCGCGGCCAGAGCGGCCGCTCCCCCCGCGCCGCCCGATGCGCCAACACCGAGCCGAGGCCGGCCAGTGGCGCCGGTCAGGCGTCGCAGGCCGGGCTTGGAGGTCGCGGCCGAGCGCCTTCTCCTCTGGGTAATGTTGAGAGACCGTTCATGGATCCCCAAGGCAGCAACAGAAGTCCCTGTGGAGTGGTTCGAGACTCCAGTCTTGCGCGAACTGTACGAGGCGATGCTGCGCAGTCCCGAAAATGTCCAATCGGCAATATTCTTGGAGCACCTTTCGCCTCTGGCGCAGAAAGCGCTTGCACGTGTGGACGGATACGAGGCCAAATACGGATCGCCGGACCTCGATAGGGCGTTCGTGGACGCATGTAGGAGCTTGGAGGCTCGACCGCTTCGGAAGAAGCTGGATGAGATCAAAGCCTTGCGGGACGGCAGGAGTATCACCGCAGAGAACTTCGACACCATCGTACAGGAGGAGCGGGAGATAAGGAACAAGCTCTCGGCGATCTTCCCCGAGGAGCTGCTCAAGCGCAAACTGAGACGGGGGGACGTAGATGCACGCTGATCTGGCCAAGCTGCTCGATCTTCAGGCGAAGGACTCGGCGGTGGTGGAGGTGGAACGGCGGCTGGGCGCGCTGCGAGCGGAGACGAGCGTACTGGATCAGGCGTTGGACAAGGCGCGAGAAGGCCTGGAGGTGGCGAAGCGGGCGGCGGTCGATGCCGAGCGGCGACGGGACGAGCTGGAGCAGAAGATCGAGAGCTACCGCGTGCTCCAGGAGCGGCGCCAGCTGCGGCTGGAGCACGTACGGAACCCGAAGGAGGCCTCCACCCTCATGGCCGAGCTCGACCTGGCGAGATCGGTGGTGGCGAAAGAGGAGAACGATTGGGTCCGCAGCTCCGATGCAGTGACCCAGGCGCACTTCAAGGCGGCGGAGGAGGAGCGCAACATCGACGCGGTCGCCGAGGGGCAGACCCCGGAGCGGGACCGGCTGGCCGCCCGGAGGCAGGAGCTGGAGGCCGAGCTGGCACTGGCGCAGCAGGAGCGGGAGGAGAGCGCGTCCCATCTGGAGCGGACGCTGCGGATCCGCTACGACCGGCTCCGCAAGGCGCGCTCCGGCGACGTGATCGTGCCCCTCGTGGGTGGGGCGTGCGGCTCCTGCCACACCGCCATCCCGCTCAATCGTCGCAGTCAGATCAAGGCCGGCACCGTGGTGGACAACTGCGAGGTGTGCGGCGCGATCTTGTACCCACCCGAGACCGCGAGGTCGCCCGAGTGACACTGCCGGGGGTTAGACTGCCGTGGTGAGCATCTCCCAGGCTCCGATCTTCCGCTGGGTGGTGGCCCCGCGGCCGGACGGGGGTCTCGTGCTCCAGCTGGCCGAGCGGTTGCACCTGCCGGAGGCGCTGGCGGCCCTCTTGGTGCAGCGCGGCCAGTCCGACGTGGAGAGCGCGCGCCGCTATCTCCGTCCCGCGCTCAGCGATCTCTCCGATCCCTTCATCCTCGCGGGCATGGCAGAAGCGGTGGACGCCGTCGCCGCCGCCGTGCGCGCCGGCGGCACCATCATGGTGCACGGCGACTACGACGTGGACGGCCAGTGCGCCACCGCTGTCCTCACCCGCGCCCTCCACGCCGCCGGGGCGGACGTCGTGCCGTTCGTCCCCCACCGTCTGCGCGACGGATACGACTTCGGAACGGCCGGCCTCAACGCGGCCCGCGCCGCCGGCGCCTCCCTGGTCATCACCTGCGACTGCGGCATTACGGCGGTGGAGACGGTGCGGGAGGCGCGGGCCGCGGGCATCGGCGTGGTAGTCACCGATCACCACCTCCCGGGCGAGGAGATGCCGCCCGCCATCGCGGTAGTGGATCCGCAGCAGCCGGACGACGTCTCCGGGCTCTCGGGGCTCTGCGGCACCGGCGTCGCCTTCAAGCTGGTCCAGGCGCTGGTGCCGGCGCTCAATCTCCCGGTGAATTTGCCCTACTACCTCCTCGACATGGTGGCGCTGGCCACCGTGGCCGACGTGGTGCCGCTCCAGGGCGAGAACCGAATCCTGGTGAAGCACGGGCTCAAGCTCCTGTCCGAGAGCAACTGGCCAGGCGTGCGGGCGCTGGTCGAGGCGTGCGGCCTCGCCAACAAGGAGGTCCGCGCCGGCCACCTCGGCTTCATTCTCGGCCCCAGGCTCAACGCGGCGGGACGCATCGGCGACGCGGCGGACGGGCTCCGGCTCCTGCTCAGCGACAACATGGAGGAGGCCACCGCGCTGGCGCGGCGGCTGGAGGGGCTCAACACCGAGCGGCAGGCGCTGGACCAGCGGATCCTCGACGAGGCGCTCAACCAGGTCGAGCAGATCGCCGACCTGGAGCGCGACGCCAGCTTCGTGCTCGCGGCCGAAGGCTGGCATCCCGGCGTGGTCGGCATCGTCGCCTCCCGCGTGGTGGAGCGCTATGGCCGGCCGGCGTTCCTGATCGCCTTCGACGGCGACATCGGCAAGGGCTCGGGCCGGAGCATCTCCCGCTTCGATCTCCACCACGCCCTGCTCGCGTGCGGCGACCTGCTGGAGCGCTTCGGCGGCCACCACATGGCCGCGGGGCTCACGATCCGGCGCGAGAACCTGGAGGCGTTCCGGGAGCGCTTCGGCGGAATCGCGCGCGGCACGCTCGCGCCCGAGGATCTCGGCCCCGAACAGCGGGTGGACCTGGAGATCGGGCTGCACGAGATCAGCTACGAGCTGGAGCGGCTCTGTCGCCACCTCGAACCCTGCGGTACCGGGAACGCGAGCCCCGTCTTCGGCGTGCGGGGGGTGCGGCTCGCCGGTCGTCAGCGGGTCGGGCAGGGGCACCTCAAGGGTACCCTCGACGACGGTCGCCACCGCCTGCCCGCGATCGGGTTCCAGTGGGCGGACCGGGTGCCCTGGCTCACCGACGACCCGGTGGACGCGGCGTTCCGGCTGGAGCTGAACGAGTGGAACGGGCGGCTGTGCCTCCAGGCGCGGCTCTGCGCCATCGGGCCGCACGGCGCCGGAGTAGCCGTGCGACCGCAGCCCCTTGTGACCCTGAGCGAAGCGAAGGGGACATGAGCCGGGGTATGGCTCCTTCGCTGCGCTCAGGATGACAGCGGTGTGCGTATCGTCGCCGGTGAGTTCGGCGGCCGGCGGCTCGTGGTCCCGCGCGACGGCCGGGTGCGTCCCACGGCCGACCGGGTGCGGGAAGCCTGGATGAGCATCGTCGCGCCCGAGCTCCCCGGCGCGCGGGTGCTCGATCTCTTCGCCGGGAGCGGCGCGCTCGGCCTCGAGGCGCTCTCGCGCGGCTCCTCGCACGCCACCTTTGTGGAGCTCGCGCCCGCCTCCCTCGAGGCGCTTCGGGGCAACATCGACGCGCTCGGCGTCGGCGAGCGGGCCGCGGTCCGCCGCGGCGACGCGCTGCGCTTCGTTCAGGGGCTCGACGCCGGCGCGTACGACATTGCCTTCGCGGACCCGCCCTACAACGTGGACGCGGCGGACCGGCTGGTCGCCCTCTTCCGCGCCACGCCGTTTGCCCGCATTCTCTCGATCGAGCACCCGGCCGACCGGCGGGTCGCGGGCGACGACACCCGTCGCTACGGCGACACCGCCGTCACCTTCTGCCAAGCTCCATGACCAGGATCGCGCTCTACCCGGGCTCGTTCGATCCACCGACGAAGGGGCACGAGGACCTCGTGCGCCGAAGCCTCGCGCTGGCGGACCAGCTGATCGTGGCCATCGCGCGGAACGCGACCAAGCAGCCGCTCTTCGGCGTGGAGGAGCGGCTCGGCCTCCTGCGCGAGGCGGTGGGCGGCGACGCGCGGGTCTCGATCCAGTCGTTCGACGGGCTGCTGGCGGAGTTCGCCAAGCGGGTGGGCGCGTCGATCATCGTCCGGGGCTTGCGGGCGGTGAGCGATTTCGAGTACGAGTTCCAGATGGCGCTCATGAACCGACGACTGCACCCGTCGCTCGAGACCGTGTTCCTGGTCCCTGCCGTGGACCTCACCTATCTCAGCTCCAGCTTGGTGCGCGAGGTGGCCCGCTACGGCGGCGACGTGAGCGGGCTGGTGCACCCAGCGGTCGCCGCCGCGCTGAAGGAGAAGTTCGGGCGATGAGCTTCCGCGACGATCTGCTGGAGCGCGCGGCGAAGCGCCGGGCCCGCATCGTCCTGTGTGAGGGCGAGGACCCCCGAGTTCGTGCGGCGGCGGAGCGGCTGGAGCGGGATCGGATCGCACAGCCGATCCTGCTCGGCGGCGGCGGCCTGGCGCCGTCGAGGGACAAGCGGCTCAACCGGGTCGCGAACTACCTGCGGGAGCGCCGGCCGGACAGGATCCGCGACGGCGTGCACGCCCTCGACGTCGCCGCCGATCCCGCCAACTTCGGCGCGTCGCTGGTCGCCCTGGGCGAGGCCGACGGTGCCGTGGCCGGGGCCGTGCTGACGACGCGCGACGTGCTCCGGGCCGCGCTCTGGGCGATCGGCGCCGCGCCCGGTGTCAGTCTGGTGAGCTCCGCGTTCTACATGGTGCTGCAGAGCGGGGCGGTGCTCACCTACACCGATTGCGCCGTGGTGCCCGATCCCTCGCCGGAGGAGCTGGCCGGCATCGCGCTCGCCGCCGCGCGAGACCGCGCCCGCCTGGTGGGTGATGCGCCCCGCGTGGCCTTCCTCTCCTACAGCACCAAGGGCAGCGCCGACGGGCCCCAAGTGCAGAAGGTGCGCCAGGCGGTCTCCCTCTTCCGGAAGCTCGCGCCCAACATCCCGGCCGACGGCGAGCTGCAGGGCGACGCGGCGCTGGTGCCCGACATCTCGGAGCGCAAGGCGCCCGGCTCGCCGGTCGCGGGCAAGGCCAACGTGCTGGTGTTTCCCGACCTCGACGCCGGCAACATCGCGTACAAGCTGACCCAGCGTCTCGGCGGCGCGGTCGCGATCGGGCCGATACTCCAGGGGCTGGCCCGCCCCATGGCCGACCTGTCGCGGGGGGCCACGCCCGATGATATTGTCGAGGTGGCGGCCATGGTGGCGTTGCAGAGCGACTCGACGACCTGACGGAGCGACGATGGGTTTCACCCAGACCAAGGATCAGAGCGGTGTGGCGGTGCTGCAGGTGGAAGGGCAGCTGATCGTGGGCAATCGCCAGGAGCTCAAGGAACTGGTCCAGGCCGCGCTGGACCGGAGCGAGCGCAGGATCCTGATCGACTTCTCCCGCACCGGCTACATCGATTCCTCGGGGCTCGGCGCGCTGGTGTCCATCTCGAAGCGGATCCGCGAGGCCGGCGGCGAGCTGCGGCTCTCCGGGCTCAACGAGGACCTCCGCTCGCTGTTCGAGCTCACCAAGCTGGACACGCTCTTCACCATCGCCGACACACCGCAACAGGCCCTGGGCAGCTTCTAGCACCCGCGACCGATGACGTCGCCCCTTCGACTCTGTGTCCGCCGCTCGCCGGCCCCGGACGCCGAGGGCGCCGCCACGCTGGTCACCCTGCGGCTGCCCAGCGACGTGACCTGCATCGAAGAGGCGGTGGAGCTGGTGACCCGCCACTGCCTCGCCGGGCACGCCGCCACCCGGACCATCCGCTTCCGGCTCCAGGTCGTGCTCTCGGAGGCGCTCGCCAACGCCATCCTGCGCGGCAACCGCGAGTCGCTCGACAAGTGGGTGGACATCCGCGCCGAGCTCCACGACGAGGTGATCCGGGTCCACGTCACCGACCAGGGCCCCGGGTTCGATCCGGGCAGCGTGCCGGAGCCGATCCGACCCGAGCAGCTCGACGAAGCCGGTGGGCGCGGCCTCTTCCTCATCCGTAAGCTCGTGGACGCGGTGCAATTCAACGAGCAAGGGAACTCCATCTGCATGATCCTGCGCCGTCACTAGGACGGCTCGGTCCAGTGCTCGACGGCCTGGGTGCGCTCGTCCAAGGACGAGTGCGCCTGTGGCGCTATGACGGGCGCGCCCTCAAGCCGGTGGGCGGCGGCGATCCCGGCTGGAGCCCGAGCGTTCCCCGCGAGCCCGGGCCGGTACCGACGCCGACCGGGAGCGTGTGGCTCGCCCCGGTGCGCGCGGTCGAGGGCTTCTGGGTCGAGGTGGACGCCGGCGACGAGGAGCGCTCCCGCTCGGCCGCGGACCGGGTGGTGCCGATCGTGGAGGCGGTGCTGGAGACGGAGCGCCAGCGCGGGCTCATGGCGGAGGAGTTGGCGAGCCGCTATCAGGAGATCGATCTCCTCTACGCTATCAGCGAGATCCTGGGCACCACCGTGCGACTGGAGGAGGCCACCCACACGATAGTCCGCGAAGTGAGCACGGTGGTGGGCGCCAAGCGGGCCTCGATCATGGTAGTGGACGACGCCGCGGGCGTGTTGCGGACCGTGGCGGCGCGCGGGTTCGGCGTCGAGGGCCTCGCGCCGGTGCCGGTGGACGACGACTGCTCCGTGGCCGCGAAGGTGTATCGCGAACAGCGCACCATCGTCTACGACCCCGCCGAATCGGAGGACGCGCCGGGCGACTGCGGCGGTGATCGCGGCTACCGCGGCCGCGCCTACTTGAGCGTGCCGATCTGCTACGGCGCGCCGAACTCTCCCCTCCGATGCATCGGCGTCATCAATCTCACCGACCGGATCGGCGGCGATCGCTTCACTCCCGGCGACCGCAAGCTGGTCGCCGCCGTCGCGAACCAGATCGGGGCGGCGGTGGAGAACGCCCGGCTGGTCGAGCGCGATCTCCGCCAGCAGCAGATCCGGCGCGAGCTGCAGCTGGCCCACGACCTCCAGCTCAAGCTGCTCCCGTCGCCGGGGGTGCTGCATGGCGACGCGGAGGTGGCGGTGCGCTGCTTCCCGGCGGAATCGGTGGGCGGCGACTTCTACACCTTTACCCGCCTCGGCCGCGGCCGGGTGGGGGTGATGCTGGGCGACGTGGCGTCGCACGGCCTCTCGGCCGCGCTGGTGATGGCGCTGGTGCTCTCCGCCGCGGGTATCCACGCCGCCGCCTCGGTCACGCCCGACGAGACCCTGAGCGCGCTGCTCGACAGCCTCTCCACCGAGCTGGCGGAGACGGAGATGTACTTCAGCGTGTTCTATGGCGTGCTCGACCCGCTGAGCGGTCGGCTCTCGTACGCCAGCGCGGGTCACCCCTACGCGTTCCACGTGCCGCGGTTCGGCGATCCGGAGCGGCTGGAGACCACGGCGCCGCCGCTGGGACTCGCAACCGCGGGCAGCATCCAGCGGCGCCAGGTGCCGTGGAGCGTGGGCCACGATCTGCTGGTGCTCTGGACCGATGGTCTGGTGGACGCGCGGAACGAGGCCGGCGAGCCGTTCGGGGAGCAGCGGTTGCTCGACGAGGTGTGCGCCCATCGGACCGAGCCGGCCGAGGCGATCGTGCAGGCGGTGCTCGCGGCGGCGGACGCGTTCGGCGGCGCGCCGCTGGACGACCGCACGCTCCTGGTGCTCCGGATCTGACGTGCCGCGGGCCAAGCGACGGCTCGGCCAGCATTTCCTCACCGATCCCCGGATCCTCCAACGCATCGCCGACGCGCTCGGCGCGACTGACGCCGACACCGTGCTGGAAATCGGGGCCGGCCCCGGCGGACTCACCGAGGTGCTCGCGGCCAGGGCCGGGCGACTGATCGCCATCGAGAAGGACGCCGACCTGGTGCCCGCGCTTCGCGCCCGGGTGCCCGACGCCACGGTCGTGGAGGCGGACGCGCTCGAGGCCGATTGGCACGCGCTCGCGGGACCCGATGGCCTCGTCGCGGGCAACATCCCCTACAACATCACCTCGCCGTTGATCGACAAGGCGCTCGCGCCGCCCCGTCCTGCGCGGATCGTGTTCCTGGTGCAGAAGGAGGTGGCGGACCGGGTCGGCGCCGCGCCGGGTGGCGAGGCGTACGGCGCGCTCAGTGTCGGGGTGCAGGCGGTGGCTCGCGCGGAGCGCCTCTTCATCGTGCCCGCCGGCGCCTTTTATCCCCGGCCCAAGGTGGACTCCGCGGTGCTGCGGCTGACGCCGCTGGCGGTGCCCATCGTGGCGAACGAGGAAGTGGAGCCGTTCCGCCGGCTCGTGGTGGGACTGTTCGGATTCCGCCGCAAGCAGCTGGGCCGAGGACTGCGGCAGCTCACCGGGTGGGACGCGCGGCGGGTGGGGGCGGTGCTCGCCCTGGCCGGGATAGACGCCAGCGCTCGTCCGGAGACGGTCTCGCCGGCCGCCTTCGCGGCGCTGCTGCGCGCGCTCGTTGACGGGGGGTGGGTGGCGCGGTAACTTTGTGAAATGTTTCACAAAAATGCGCGTCATGCCTAAAGTCGCCGAGTCCACAGTTCGCCGGCTGTCGCTGTATCTCCGCTTCCTCGAGGAGTTCGAGGGGCAGGGCATCGCCACGGTGAGTTCTGGCGCGCTCGCCTCGCGCGGCGGGACGACGTCCGCCCAGGTGCGGAAGGATCTGTCGTTCTTCGGCTCCTTCGGCAAAAGGGGCCTGGGCTATCCGGTGCCGGATCTGGCCGATCAGCTGCGCGAGATCCTGGGCCTCAAGCGACGCTATCGCGTGGGGATGATCGGGGCGGGGAAGATCGGCAGCGCGCTGGTCCAGTACCGCGGGTTCCGCCAGCGGGGCTTCGACATCATCGCCATCTTCGACAGCGACACCTCCAAGATCGGTCGGCAGTGGAACGGGCTCACGGTGATCGACATCGCCCATCTCGAGCGGGAGCTCGGCAAGCATCCGATCGACATGGCCGTGCTGGTGACCCCGGCGGAGGCGGCGCAGCAGGTGGCCGACCGCCTGGTGGGACTGGGGGTCAAGGCGATCCTCAACTTCGCGCCGGTGCAGCTGGCCGTGCCGGACGACGTGGTGGTGAAGACGGTGAACCTGGCGCTGGAGCTGGAGACGCTCAGTTACGCGCTGGCGAGCCGGTAGCCTCTGTCATCC
>Ga0247825_10002453_pt1 | contig 12201 bp, 12 predicted proteins | sample 13C_Vanillin_Day_FD_194413 | JGI IMG/M metagenome (GOLD analysis project Ga0247825, IMG submission 194413) | Soil microbial communities from agricultural site in Penn Yan, New York, United States - 13C_Vanillin_Day48 | ecosystem: Environmental > Terrestrial > Soil > Agricultural land | place...
GGCCTGGGAGGTGGAGGAGGGCCTCGCTCTTGATGAGCAAGGAGGCGATCTGTCCACCGCCGATATCGACAGGACCATTGGCGTTGTCGGCGACCTCGGCTTCGAAGACGCAGAGGGCGCTCAGCCACTCGCTCTCGAGCGTGACCTCTTCTCCGGGGTCGAACGGCTCTTCCTCTTCGGAGACCGGGAGACCTTCTTCGTCCTCGGATTCTTCGTGGCGCTCCTGCTCGTCCTCTTGAACAGGACACTCGAGGCCCGCGAGCGCAGGATGCCTGGCAGCCCTGGTAGCTGGTGGGGATGGCTCCTCGGCGGTGGACGAGGTCTCCTGGCTCGGGGCGACGGTTGCGATGAGGACGGTGGTGGTGGGGACGGCCGGGCTATCGCGCGTGACCAGAAGGACCGTCACCACAACGGCGTATGCGAGGAGCACGCCGATGAGTACCCCGGCCAGTAGCGGACGGTTGCCGCGGGGAGAAGCCTGCATCCCAGACAGTTTCGGCTTCGATGGGCATGCCTTCAAGCGAAAGCAGCGTTTTGTAACAGGAATTTAGGAAATGGATTTCGGGCGAACCCCTCCCCCTGCCCCCTCCCCGTTTACGGAGAGGGGGTGAGGGTCTGGGGATCGGCTGCGCGAGGTACTACTTTCACCTCAGTTGCAGATGCTGGGTATTCGCCGGCCCCTCTACTTGGACGGCACTCGGGAGCGGCCGCTGTCGATTTCTAGGAGGTACTGGAGTGTGACCTCGTTGAACTCGTCAGGGCTCTCCCAGTAAACGGAGTGTCCGGAGCCACGTGCGAGGTGGTATTGGGAATCTGGGACGAGGCGGTGACACATCTCGATCAGGTCGGCCGGCGTGATCATGTCGTGCTCGCCGACGAGGTAAAGGACCGGTGTGGCGTTCTCGCGCAGGCGCTCGTACATGGGCACGCGGGGTGGAGCGCCCTCTAGGGGTGGTGGCGGGTTCGGCGGGCCGAGGAAGTCCTTCGGCCGGCCGGGGTTCATGCGCGAGATCTGGCGTAGGAGGAAGTAGCCGGCCGGGTCGCTCTCCTTGTAGCTCGGGTGCACGGAGAAGGCGCCGAGGCCGCGTCCGTCGCGGGCTGCCTCCGCTTCGTCGCGACGCAGGCGCACGGCCTCGTCGGCGACGGCGCCGGTGGTGCCGGAGAGCACCAGCGCCCGAACCCGGTTCTTGGGGTCGCGCGTGGCGAGCGCCGTTGCGCAGCGTCCACCCATGGAGTGAGCGACGACGCGGACATCATCGATGCCGAGGTGGTCGAGGAGGCCCATGGCGTCGTCGCCGAAGCCGCGGCGCCCCTTGCCATCGAGGTCGAGGCTCTGGCCGAAGGCGCGATGGTCAAAGGTGATGCACGTGTAATGAGGCGAGAAGTAGGGGACCTGTCGCCACCAGCTCAGGTGGTTGCCGCCCTGGCCGTGCGCGAAAAGGACGGCGGGGCCGGAGCCGTGGACCTCGTAGTAGAGGTTGATGCCATTGACGGGCGCGAAGGGCATGGGGGGAGTTTAGTGCATAGGGCAGAGTGCATAGAGCCCGACCCGGCGACTTCGTGCTCTAAGCCCTATGCACTCTTCGCCCTATGCACTGCTTCCCTGTATTGTTCCGGCATGGAAATAGTCAACGGGTTGCACCAGCTAAAGGTCCAGGTCCCGAACAATCCGGTGGGGTTCACGCTGCCCTACGTGTTCGAGGTGCCCGGCGGCGCTTCGATCATCGACCCGGGATGGGATGCGGACGTGGTGCTGGATGAGCTGACGTTGCAGCTAGGTGACATCGGGGTCAGCCTTCGCGACATCAAGCAGGTGATTGTGACGCACGTGCACCCGGATCATTACGGCCTGGCGGCGCGGGTCAAGGAAGCGTCCGACTGCGAGGTGCTGGTGCACGCGAAGGACATCGAGTTCATGCGCTGGCGGGCGACCGAACTGCCGCGCACGGACATCGACGCGTGGTTTGGACGCAACGGCATGCCCGCCAACCCCAACGGGCAGTCGAACGTCGGCGGCCGCATGGGGCGGTGGATGACGGGCATGGACCCGGACCGGACGATCGAGGACGGGGAGAGACTGCCGGTTGGCGACTTCGAGCTGCAAGTGATGTGGACGCCTGGACACTCGCCGGGCCACGCCTGCTTCTACGAGGAGAACCTGGAGTTGCTGCTGACGGGCGACCACGTGCTGCCGACGATTTCGCCCAACGTCGGCCTCTGGCCGGGCTCGGAGTCGGACCCCCTGGGTGACTACATGCGGTCGCTGCAGCGACTGCGCGGGCTGGCGGTGAAGCGCGTGCTGCCGGCGCACGAGTACGACTTCGAGGACCTCGAAGCGCGGCTGGATGGCCTCGAGGCCCACCACGAGGCGCGCCTGCAGGAAGTAATCGACGCGATGAGCGACGGCGCCGAGACGGGCTACGAGATTGCGCGAGGCATCAAGTGGTCGATCGGGCACCTCGATGGCTTCGACTACATGACGCAGCGCGCAGCGATGACTGAGACGATGGCCCACCTGGAGCACCTCATGCGCGAGGGGCGCATCGCGATGCGAGAAGAAGGGGGGCGGGCGTTTTTCTACCTGAGCTAACCTCACCCCTAACCCCCTCTCCTATCTCGGAGAGGGGAAACGGAGTCGGCGAGAGAAGTGCATTCGTGTCCATTTGGCTGTTGCTAGGGGCAACCTTCGTCCTTAGAATTGCGACACTTGCACGAGATTTACGCACATTGCGGGTCATACCAGACAGGAGAAGTGCGGGACATGGCGGTTGAAGACACCCTTGCCAACGTTGAGCTGTTCGCCGAGCTGGACAAAGACGACATCGGCCGCCTCGCCCAGACCGCGGTGGTGCGCGACTTCCAGAAGGGCGACGTCATCGTCCGCGAAAACGAGGCGGGCGTCGCACTCTACATAATCGCGCGAGGCACGGTCGAAGTGATCAAAGGCCTGGGCAGCGGCAACGAGCAGAAGCTGGCCGAACTGACCGAAGGGTCGTTCTTCGGCGAGATGGCGCTGTTCGACAACCACGTACGCTCGGCCAGCGTGCGCGCCGTCGAGAACACGCAGTGCATCGTGATCACGAAGTGGGACTTCAACGCTGAGATGTCGCAGAACGCCAACCTGGCGATCACGATGCTAGCTGTGCTGGCGCGCCGCATCCGGACGCTGCAAGAGGACGTCACGCACTAGGGGACCTCACCCCCTAGCCCCTCTCCTTCTCGAGGAGAGGGGGAACATAGGAGGACTTTGGAAGTTCTTCGTAGGGCCTCCTGCACCAATTGCCCGATTGCTCGAACTCACGCGCCTCTTCTCGTGAAGAAGTGGATCGCTTCGCCGTTGGCTGCCTGGGCTGCTTCCTTGATTGCTTCGGCGAGGGTAGGGTGGGCGTGGACGGCGTAGGAGAGTTCGGCCGTCGTGGCTTCGAGGGCTGTGGCGAGCGAGGCTTCGCCGAGGAGTTCGGTGGCGTTGTGGCCAATGATGTGCCAGCCGGCGATGGCGTTGGTGGCGTTGTCGACGACGAGCTTGACGAAGCCTTCCGTGTCGCCCATTGCCATCGCTTTGCCGGAGGCGCGGAAGGGGAAGCGGCCGATGCGCACATCGATGCCGCGCTCGCGGGCCTGGGCTTCGGTGAGGCCGAGACTGGCAACCTGGGGCTGGCAGTACACGGCGCGCGGCATCTGGTCGTAGTCCAGTGGTGGCGGGTTGCGGCCGGCCATCGTCTCGACCGCGATCACCCCCTGGTGTGAGGCGACGTGGGCCAGGAGCATGCGGCCGGTGACGTCGCCCGCGGCCCAGACAGAGGGCACGTTGGTGCGGGCGTGGTCGTCGATGCGCACCCAGCCGTGCTCGTCCGTCTCGACGCCGGCCTCACGCAGGCTGAGGGCGTCTGTGTTCGCGCCGAAACCGACGCCGATGAGCACGCGTTCGGCGCGCACGTCTTCCGCCGCATCACCGGTCTGGACACGCACCGACACGGTGTTGCTGCCGACGCTGATCCCCGCCACGGACGCGCCGGTGCGGACGGCGATGCCCTGGTTTGCGAACGAGCGCTCCAGCTGCTTCGACACGTCCTCGTCCTCGTTGGGGAGCAGGTGAGGGAGGAGTTCGACGATGGTGACCTCGGCGCCGTACGAGCGGTAGAGATAGGCGAACTCGCAGCCGATGGGCCCGCCGCCGACGATGACGATCGAGATGGGCGTCTGACGCAGCTCGAGGGCCTCGCGGCTGGTGAGGATGCGGTCGCCGTCGGGGGCGATGCCGGGCAGGGAGCGCGTGACGGCGCCGGTGGCGATGAGGATGTTGCGCGCCTCGATGGTCTCGCCCTGCGGTGTCACGCGCAGGCTGTTGGGACCGGTGAGACGGGCGGTGCCGCGGACGACATCGACTTTGTTCTGCTGTAGGAGGGTTTCTACGCCGCCCACGAAGCCCTCGACAATGCGGCGGGAGCGGTCGACGGCCACGGCGAGGTCAGCGCTGAGGTTGTCGTATGTTATACCGAAGTCGCCGCCGCGCCGGATGAGGTTCAGTACCTCGGCGCCGGCGAGGAGGGCTTTGCTGGGGATGCAGCCCCAGTTGAGGCAGAGGCCGCCGACGTTGTCGCGCTCGACGAGGACGGCGCGCATGCCCAGCTGGGCGGCCCGGATGGCGGCGGTATAGCCGCCAGGGCCGCCGCCGATGACAGCGAGGTCGTAGGGGTTAGGCATCGGCGGTCGTGGCGGCGCGGGCTTGTTCGCCGGCGTGGTAGGAGCTGCGCACGAAGGGGCCGGCTTCGACGTGTTTGAAGCCGAGACGGGCGCCGATCTCGCGGATGGCGGCGTACTCGTCCGGATGCCAGTAGCGCACGACGGGCAGGTGCTTCGAGTCCGGCTGGAGGTACTGGCCGACAGTCAGGAGATCGCAGTCGTGGTCGCGGAGGTCGGACATGGTCTGGGCGACTTCGTCCAGGGTCTCGCCGAGGCCGACCATGATGCCGGACTTCGTCGTCATGGCGGAGTCGATGCGCTTAACCTCTCGCAGCAGGGCGAGAGAGCGCTCGTAGACGGCCTTGGGGCGGACGTGGCGGTAGAGGCGCGGCACCGTCTCGATGTTGTGGTTGTAGACGACGGGCTGGGCTTCGACGACGGTGCGGAGGGCGTCCCAACTGCCCTCGAAGTCGGGCGTGAGCACCTCAACCCGGCAGTGGGGCACGCGGTGGCGGATGGCGCGGATCGTCGCGGCCCAAACCGAGGCGCCACCATCCGGGAGGTCGTCGCGGTTCACCGAGGTGATGACGGCGTAGTCGAGGCCGAGCAGCTCGACGGTCCGGGCGAGACGCAGGGGCTCGAGGAGGTCGAGGCCTTCGGGCCGGCCCGAGGTAACGCTGCAGAAGCCGCAGGAGCGAGTGCAGACATCGCCGAGGATGATGAAGGTCGCTTCGCCGGCGTTGAAGCACTCGCCGATGTTGGGGCAATCGGCTTCTTCGCAGACCGAGTGCAGGTTGTGGGTACGCAGGAGGTCGATGATCTCGCCGTAGCGGTCGCCGGCCGGGAATCGCACCTTGAGCCAGTCCGGCTTCGGCAGCTTTGTGGCGTTAGCGGGCATGCGCGAACTCCACCCCCTGCTCCCTCCCCGCTTCCGGAGAGGGGGTGACGAGAGTCACTTCAAAGACCGAAGCGAACTCCGCCTCAAAGACGCTCGTTACGGCTTCGATGCCGGGTGAGGCGCCGAGAATGCGCTGCATGCTTGTCACGCTGGCGCCCGCGATGCCGCACGGCACAATGGCGTCGTACCAGGCGAGGTCCACGTCGACGTTGAGGGCGAGGCCGTGGGTTGTGACGCCGCCCTGGACGTGGACGCCAACGGCGCCGATTTTGGCCCTTCCCGAGATCGTCTCTGGTGCCGTGAGGAGAGCCCTCTCCCTAACCCTCTCCCAAGGGGAGAGGGGGCCGGATACGACCCATACGCCTGGAAAGTCCGCTAAGCGTGACGCTTGGATGCCAAATCTTGAGAGGGTGCGAATCATCGTCTCTTCGAGGGCGCGGATGTAGTCGACGGCGCCGAGGCCGTGGCGGTGGAGGTCGAGGATGGGGTAGGCGACTAGCTGTCCGGGGCCGTGGAAGGTGATGTCGCCGCCGCGGTCTGTCTCGATAACCTCGGCGCCGCGAGCACGGAGATTCGCGGCGGCTGCGAGCAGATGGTTCGTCCGGACGCGCCGGCCGAGGGTGTAGACCGGCGGGTGTTGGAGGAGGGCGAGGGCTTCTTCGCCGCCGGCGCGGACGTTGTTAGCGGTCGCCTGCTGCCAGCGCAGGGCGGGACCGTAATCCGTGAGGGGCCAGCGGTGAGTACGGACGGTTTCGGTCACGGTGCGGGCAGGGTAGCACGAACCCCTCCCACTAACCCCTCCCCGATTTCGGAGAGGGGGAACCTGGGTGATTGGGTCACTCGATTTCGTCGACGATGCGGAGGCCGGCGCCGGTGTCGGTGTCGATGAGGACGAAGGAGGGATGCATAAGGCGCTGCCAGAGGGCTGCGGCGCCGGTGTGGAAGTAGGGCGCGGCGTAAAGGGCGATGACCGTGCCGTGGGCGACGATGCCGAGGGTGCGTCCGGGATAGGCGCGAAGGACGGCGTTGAGCGCTTCGGCGAAGCGGGCGCGGGCCTCGTTCGCCGACTCTTCGCCGAAGACGCGCTCGGTGGGTTGGGCGAAGAAGCGCTTCATCGCGTCCTCGAAGCCGGCCGGGACGAATGGCCGCCGGTGCTCGTCGAGGTTGGGTGCGGTGTGGGTCTCGATGCGGAGGCGCGCACCGACGAGCTCGGCGGTCTCGATCGCCTTGGGTTCCTCGCTGCTGACGAGGAGGTCGAGTTTGTGCATCTTGAGGGCGTCGGCGAGGGGGCGGCAGAGGACGCGGCCCTCGTCGCTCAGGGGCCATTGCCCTGGCGGGATGGTGGCGTCCACCGTCACCTTCGAGTGTTTGATGAGGGCGATCTGAGGCACGGGGACATGGTATGGCTGAGAGGCATGTATCGCGAATCCGCCGCCGAGATGGGGAGCATTTCGGCCACCTGATCCCAGTGAGTGAGGGAGGTACTTATAGGCCCAGGTACCCCGGCAGGTCGTTGACGGAGTCGAGGAGGGTGAGTTTCTTGTAGGGCTCGAACTCCGCGGCGGTGGTTGGGCCGGTGAGGACGCCGACGAAGCGCATATTGGCGTTGGCGGCGGCTTCGGCGTCGATCACGGTGTCGCCGACGTAGATGGCGTCGTCCGCGTCGACGCCGAGGCGTTCGAGGGCCATCTGCAAGCCCCGGGGGTCGGGCTTGAACGCGGGCACGTCCTGACCGCCGAGGACGGCCTCGAAGCAGCCTGTGAGGTCCTCGCGTTCAAGGACGGCGAAGACGAGGTGTCGCAGCTTCTGGCTGACGATGGCGAGCTGAATATCCTGCTCTTGAAGATAGCGCACCGTGTCTGCGGCGCCGGGGAGCATAGAGGTGAGGTCCGCCATCACCTCGTCCGCCTTCGCGCGGTAGACGCGGATGTATTCGGTGATGATTTCAGGATCGAGACCGGGGAAGGCTCGGGGCACGACGATGTCGAGGGGCGTGCCGATTGAGCGCGCGATGGTCTCGTCATCGAGCACGTCGACGCCGGTCTGCTGGGCGGCGTAGGTGTGTCCGGCGATGAAGCCGGGGCGGGAGTCGGCGATGGTGAGGTCGAAATCGAAGACGATGGCGGTGGGGGCGATCAGGGAGCGGCGCAAATCTCACCCCCTATCCCCTCTCCTCCTTGAGGAGAGGGGGAACAGAGGAGGATTTTGGAAGCTCTCCCTGGGGGTGGGTACTTTCTGCCGGCGGGAACCCTCACCCTAGCCCTCTCCCTGGGGGAGAGGGGACCGGATGTCCGCGCTGTCGAATCTGTCATGGCATCACAGGGGTGGATGGGCGTGGAAGTTGAGGACGGACTCGGCCCAGGCGGCGGTGGTGAGGAGTTTGGACTCGCCGAGCTGGGGGCCGATTAGCTGGATGGAGAGGGGGAGGCCGGACGGCGCGATGCCGCTGGGGAGGGAGATCGCGGGGAGGCCGGTGAAGCTGGCGGGGCCGCAGAAAATGCCGGGACCGGTGGTCTCCAGGCTGGCGGGCGCGGTGCCCGGGGCAGTAGGCAGGATGAGGGCATCGACGGTGTCGAGGCGCTCGCTCATGGCTTGGCGGAGGGTGCGGACGAATTCGCGGGCGCGGGCGTATGCGTCGGAGTCGGTGGCCAGGCCGGCTTCGATGAGGGCTTTGATGTTGGCGCGGTATTCGTCCTTGTGGGCGGCGTAGCGCTCGCTGTGGGCGACGGCTGCTTCGACGCGCATGATCGGCTGGCAGGCCTCCGAGATTTCGGGCGCGGTGCCGGGCATTGCGACTTCGATGACCTGGGCGCCGGATAACTCGAAACGCTGGATGATGTCCTCGATGTGCGCTTCCATCTCGGCGTCCGCGACGCCCCGGTAGTACGCGCGCGGTACGCCGAGCCGGGGTGCCCGCGGTTCGGCGATGGCAGCGAGGTAGTCCTCGACCGGCGCGTCTACCGAGTGAGGGTCAGCGGGGTCGTGGCCGGCGAGGGCGCTAAGGGCGAGGGCTGCGTCGGCGACGCAGGTGCAGATGGGGCCGAGGTGGTCGAAGCTGGCGGCGAGGTTCAGCGTGCCCGCGTATGAGATGCGGCCGAGGGAAGGTTTGAAGCCGACGGCGCCGCAGTACCCCGCGGGCCGGAGGATGGAGCCGACGGTCTGGGAGCCGATGGCGAGGGGAAGCATGCCGGAGCCGACGGCCGCGGCCGAGCCGCTGGAGGAGCCGCCGGGGGTGTGACTCCGGTTCCAGGGATTGCGGGTAGGCGCCGGGTCGAGGTAGGCGAACTCGGTGGTGTGCGTCTTGCCGAGGATGATGGCGCCGGCATGTCGCAGGCGGGCGGCGACGGCGCTGTCGTTCGCCGGGTTGTAGTGGGCGAAGAGTGGCGCGCCGGCACGCGTGGGGAAGCTGGTGACGTCGACGATGTCTTTGACGCCTACGGGCACGCCGGCTAGAGGGCCGAGGAGTTCGCCGCGGTCACGTGCCGCGGCCAGCTCCTCGGCCCGGCGGCGGGCGCCGTCGCGGTCGACCTGCACCCAGGCGCGCACCTCGGGCTCGACGGCGTCGATGCGTGCAAGGGCGGCGTCGAGGACCTCAACCGGCGAGATGGAGCCTTCGCGGACGGCGGCGGCGATTTCGTGGGCGGGCTGCATGTGAGGAGTGTACGCGAGGGCGCCTGTGGAGCCTAGTTCACGTCCAGGGCAAAGCCTTCGACGATCTCGTTTCCATTCGGTGTGACGGCAAAGACCGTGACTGCCACGTCTCCCATGCCATGGGCCAGGGGCCAGTCCTCAGGCGGCGGATAGATTTCATTCGTGTTTGCGGGAACGTTGTAAACAATCGGGTCGGGACCATAGCGGAGCTCGACTCGAAAGCCGGTCTCATTGGTGAAGACGTCTGTCCATGCGATGCAAAAGGGGTCATAGCCGATTCCCAAGTCTGCGCCGTTTGGGCGCCGTGCCTTGCTCTGACCTGGTGGCGGGAACTCCACCTCGCAAGTTGTGCCTAAAGGCGCGCCCAGCGGTGGCGGAAGACCGGTTGCATTCGGTGGAAGAACCGGTGTCGATGTTGCTTCGGGAATCGCCGTGCCAGGCCGCGGTGTGACTTGTGGTGGTTCGTCGCCTGAGCAAGAAGTGAGAACGATGGCCATCAGCAGGATGCCCGCGAGACAAGGTGGGAGGCAGACCTCACCTCCCGGGCCCCTCTCCGACCCATTCGGCAGGCTCAAGGCATGCTTCGGAGAAAGGAAGCGAGAATTGTGGACAAGGAATGGGATATGGGTGATGCGTTTCATGCTCGCTGCTAAGGCATAGCTTTGGCGGCGCCGACGATGGCTTCGATTGCGTAGTCGTCATTGAGGTGGTCTGTGTTGAGGGTGAGGTCGTAATAGAAGGCGTCTGTCCAGTCGAAGTGGTAGACGGTCTTGAGGAGGCCGCGGCGGTCTTTGTCCGATTGCTTGATCGCGGCTTCTGCGTCGTCGAGGGAGACGCCTTGCTCGATGGCGTAACGGTTCTTTCGAATCGTGGGCGAGCCGTGGACGAAGACCTTCAGGGCGCCCGGTGTGTTGCGCAGGATGTGCTGGCCGGCGTGCCCGACGATGACGGCGTCGCCGGTCTGGGCGAGGCCTTCGACGACGCGCTCGATGAACTGGCGGTAGTCGTCTGAGGTGAGACTCTGGAGGGCCGAGTTCCAGACGGCCGGCGAGGGGTCGCTGAAACCGGGACTGCCCTCGATGGTCATGGTCGAGATGGCGCCGAGGCGTCGCATCATGCGCTCGAGGAAGCCGGGGACGCGCTCGGCGGCGACGACGTCTGTGGGCGGGACACCGGCGAGCCGGGCGGCTTCGAGGGTGATCTCCCAGTCGTAGTACTTGAAGCCGAGACGCTCGGCCACCTGGCGGGCGATGGCGTAGCCGCCGGAGCCGGTCTGGACTGAGAGGGCGACGACGTTGGCGGCCATGGGAGACCCCTCCCCCTGCCCTCCCCGCTTGCGGAGAGGGGGACTGGTGGATTCTATTTTTCGGTAGCGTCGCGGGCGCCTACAAGGATGGCGACGTTGCCGTTGGTGTGCTTGTTTTCGTGGATGCGCTGGTGGGCGAGGCCGGTCTCATGAAAGGCGTAGGTGTGGGTGAGGCAGGGGTCGATCTTGCCCTGGGCGACGAGGTCGTTGGCGGCGGCGGCTTCGGCGTTGTTGGCGAAGTGGGAGCCCTGGAGGCGCTTCTGACGCACCCAGAGGTAGCGGAGGTCGACATCGGCGTTGTAGCCGGTGGTGCCGGCGCAGATGACGACCATGCCGCCGGGCTCGCAGACGAAGAGCGACGTGGGGATCGTGTCCTGGCCGGGATGCTCGAACACGATGCGAGGGTCGCGGCGCTCGCCGAGGACGTCCCAGATGGCGCGGCCGAAGGCGCGGAAGCCGAGGATCTGCTTCGTCATAGTCTTGTCTTCGCGCCAGTCCGGAAGGCGGCCCCAGTGGTCGAACTTCGTGCGGTCGACGTAGCCCGCGGCGCCGAGGCTCTTACAGTACTCGCCACGCTCGTCACTGGAGACGACGGCGACGGGGATGCCCCCAAGGGCCTTCGTGATCTGGATGGCCATGGAGCCGAGGCCGCCGGAGCCACCCCAGATCAACACGACGTCGTTGGGCTGGACCGTGTGGGGGTGCCAGGACGACAGCATGCGGTAGGCGGTCGCGGCTTCGAGCATGTAGGCGGCGGATTCGGCCCAGCTGAGGTGTGCCGGCTTGGGCAGGCACTGATGCTCCTGGACCTTCGTGAATTGGGCGAAGCTGCCCCAGTTCGCGTCGTAGCCCCAGATGCGGAAGCTGTTGCTGAAGGCGGGGTCCATGCCCGCGACGACGTCCGGGTCATCGATGTCCCACATGCCGCAGTGCATAACGACGTGGTCGCCCGGCTTGACGGCCGTCACCTCGGCGCCGACGGCCTGAACGATGCCGGACGCATCGCTGCCGCCGATGTGGAAGCCGGCTTCGTCGCCGCCGTCCTTGGACTGCTTGTGGAGGCGGATGACATCGACGGGTACGCCGAGCGAGGCCCAGACGTTGTTGTAGTTCACGCCCGCGGCCATGACATAGACGAGCACGTCTTTGGGCTTCAGTTCGGGTACGGGCACGATTTCGTGCTGGAAGGCGGTGATGGGCTCGCCGAACCGGTTCTGGCGGATCACCTGCGCGTGCATGCGTTCCGGGATTATGCCAAGGGGCGGTCGCTGTGTGAGGTCATAAATGTCATTGGTGGTAGTCATGGGCAGTGGCAGCATAGCGAGCGCCCAGATAAGAGTCGAGGCATCAATGGGCAGAAGAATACGCGCCTTAAGCGGTGGGCAGGCGTCTCAGGAAACATGAGTACGCGCCGAGAATCTAAGGAGACGTGATATTCCAGACTGGGGAACGGGATGCCCGAATCTAACTTCAGCCAGACAAACGACCGCTCTCTGCGCGAGATCGCGCGCGACGCGGAGAGCCAGGTCGAGAACCTGACGCGAGCGCTCGAGACGCTGCACGCCACCGTCCGCCGCCTCGCCGCCCATGTCGAGATGAGCGAAGGCGCGGCGCCATCGACGGGAGCCGGCTTTGGCTTTGGCCGGGAGCCTCAGGCGGACGC
>Ga0247825_10002454_pt1 | contig 12201 bp, 9 predicted proteins | sample 13C_Vanillin_Day_FD_194413 | JGI IMG/M metagenome (GOLD analysis project Ga0247825, IMG submission 194413) | Soil microbial communities from agricultural site in Penn Yan, New York, United States - 13C_Vanillin_Day48 | ecosystem: Environmental > Terrestrial > Soil > Agricultural land | place...
GGGCTGCACTTCGCGGACGTCGGCAAGCTGCTCGGCGCCTTCCGCCAGCTCCTTGCCGCCGGCCATTCGCTGGTGGTGATCGAGCACAACCTCGACGTGATCCGCGCCTGCGACTGGGTGCTCGACCTCGGCCCCGAGGGCGGCGACGCCGGCGGCGAGCTGGTGTGCGAAGGCGCGCCGCAGCAGGTGATGGCGCATCCCACCTCGCATACGGGACGGGCGCTGCGCGAGTACGAAACCGCCTTCACCAAAAGACTCACTAGTGAAGAGCCCGCGGGCCGCTACCTCAAAAGCGCCATCCGCATCCACAACGCCCGCGAGCACAACCTGAAGAACATCGACGTGGAGATCCCGCGCGGCCGCTTCACGGTGGTGACCGGCGTGTCGGGCTCGGGAAAGTCGACCCTCGCCTTCGACATCCTCTTCGCCGAAGGCCAGCGCCGGTACCTCGAATCGCTGAATGCCTACGCCAGGCAGTTCGTCCAGGCCGCGGCGCGGCCCGACGTGGATGCGATCTTCGGCATCCCGCCCACGGTGGCGATCGAGCAGCGCACCAGCCGCGGCGGGCGCAAGTCCACCGTCGGCACGCTCACCGAGGTGCACCATTTCCTGCGCCTGCTCTTCGTCAAGCTCGGCACCCAGTACTGCCCGGATTGCGAGGTGCCGATCGAGCCGCAGAGCGAGGATGCCATCGTCGCGCGCCTGTCGCGCGAGTACCGCGACCGGACGGTGGTCATGCTTGCGCCGCTCGTGCTCAACCGCAAAGGCGTCTACACCGATCTCGCGAAGTGGGCTGCGTCGAAGGGCTACTCGCAGCTGCGCGTCGACGGCGAGCTGCTGCCGGTACGGCCTTTCCCGCGCATCGACCGCTTCAAGGAGCACACTATCGAGCTGCCGGTGGGATACGTCTCTGTCTCTCCCAAAACAGAATCTTCCCTAAGAAAAACCCTGCGCACGGCGCTCGAGTTCGGCAAGGGCGTCGTCCATATCCAGACCGGGAGGAAGATCCAGGTCTTCTCGACCAAGCGCGCCTGCCGCTCGTGCGGCCGCAGCTTCCCCGAGCTCGACCCGCGCCTGTTCTCGTACAACTCGAAGCACGGCTGGTGCGCGGCGTGCTACGGCACCGGCCTCGCCATCGACGAGGTGGAATGGACCGACGAGCGCGCCCGCACCGGCGCCGAGGACCACGTCCTCGACTCCTGGATCGAGTGGCTGGAGGTCGACCAGCCCTGCCCCGCATGCGAAGGCCAGCGCCTGAACAAGGAAGCGCTCGCCGTGCGCTGGAGACGCAAGAGCATTGCGGATTTCGCCGCTTTTCCGATTTCCCAGCTGAGGAATCTCTTTGACAAGGCAGAGATGCACGGCCGTGAAGCCGAGATCGCCCGCGACCTCGTGCCCGAGCTGCGCTCGCGGCTCGGCTTCCTCGAAGAGGTCGGCCTGGGCTACCTGACGCTGGACCGCTCGGCGCCGACGTTGTCGGGCGGCGAAGCGCAGCGGATCAGATTGGCTGCCCAATTAGGAAGCAATCTGCGCGGCGTCTGCTACATCCTCGACGAGCCGACCATCGGCCTGCACCACCGCGACAACCAGATCCTGCTCGACGTCCTGGAGAAGCTCGAGCGCAAGGGCAACTCGCTGGTCGTGGTCGAGCACGACGAGGACACCATCCGCCGCGCGCAGCACGTGATCGACCTCGGCCCCGGCGCCGGCAAGCTCGGCGGCCGCGTCATCGCCGAGGGCGATGCGGAGGAGCTGATGCGCAACCCCGACTCGATCACCGGGCGCTTCCTGAGAGAGCCGCTGAAGCATCCGCTGCAGCCGCGCAGGAAAATAGGTCTTCGAACCAGGCGAATCGCCCTCAAGCGGGTACATCTTCATAATTTGAAGAACCAGACGGTGCGCATCCCGCTCGGGCGCCTGGTGGCGGTGACCGGCGTATCGGGCTCCGGCAAGTCCACGCTCGCCCGCGACGTCCTCTACGAGAGCCTCAAGGCGGGCGAGCCCATCGGCTGCAAGGCGCTCAAGGGCCGCATCGAGCGCGTGCTCGAAGTCGACCAGACGCCGATCGGCAAGACGCCGCGCTCCTGCCCGGCCACCTACGTCGGCTTCTGGGACCAGATCCGCAGGCTCTTCGCCGACACCGCCGAGGCGCGCATGCGCGGCTGGGGCGCGAGCCGCTTCTCGTTCAACACCAAGGGCGGGCGCTGCGAGGAGTGCGAGGGCCAGGGCATCAAGAAGATCGAGATGTCCTTCCTCCCCGACGTGAAGGTGGCCTGCGAGGCCTGCGGCGGCGCGCGCTTCAACCCCGATACGCTGACCGTCAGGCTGCGCGGCAAGAGCGTCGGCGAGGTGCTCGCGCTCAGCGTCGACGAGGCGGTCGAGTTCTTCGGCGCGCATTCCTCGATCCACCGCTGCCTGCAGCTCCTGCAGGACGTGGGGCTGGGCTATCTCACGCTCGGCCAGCAGAGCCCGACCCTCTCCGGCGGAGAAGCGCAGCGGATCAAGCTCGTTTATGAACTTTCAAAATCAAATGCTGTTGAGACGCTGTACGTGCTCGACGAGCCGACCGTCGGCCTGCACATGGCCGACGTCGAGAAGCTGATCCGCGTCCTGCACCGCCTGGTCGACGCCGGCAACACCGTGGTGGTGATCGAGCACAACCTCGACGTGGTGGCCGAGGCCGACTGGATCATCGACCTCGGCCCCGAGGGCGGCGCGGCCGGCGGCCGCGTCGTGTTCCAGGGCCCGCCCGAGAAGACCGCGCGCGGCCGCTCCCACACCTGCAAGGCGCTCTCCGAATTTCTCGCCCGGCGGCAATAGCGCTCATGGTGGTCGCGCCGGTGCTGTGGAGCACCGCCGGCGTCGTCACGCGCCATATCGAGCGGGCCCAGCCCACGGAGCAGGTCTTCTGGAGGAGCCTCTTTGCCTTCGTCTTCGTCGCGGCAGTACTGCTCTTCCGAAGAAAAAATCCGTTGCATATCGGCTGGCCCGGGCTGGTCTCCGGGGCGATGTGGGCGATCATGTTCACCGCGTTTCTCTTCGCCCTGTCGCTCACCACGACCGCAAATACGCTGGTCATGATGAGCGTGAGCCCGCTGCTCACGGCGCTGCTCGCCTGGCTGTTCCTGAAGGACCCGCTGCCGATGCGCACCTGGATCGCGGCAGGCGCCGCCGCGGTCGGCATCGCCTGGATGTTCAGCACCTCGTTCGAGAAGGCTCATGTCGCCGGCATGCTCGTCGCGCTCGTCATCCCGGTCGCCGCGGCCATCAACGTCGTCACCCTGCGCGCCTCGGCGGCGAAGCTGGATCTGATCCCGGCGGTGATGCTGGGGGGCGCGCTCTCCTGCCTGATCGCCCTGCCGCTGGCGCTGCCTTTTCAGGCCTCCGGGCGGGACATCGCCCTGCTCGCCTTCCTCGGTTTCTTCCAGCTGGGGCTGCCGTGCATGCTGCTTGTGATCGCGAGCCGCACGCTGCTCGCGCCGGAGATCGCGCTGCTCGGGCTGCTGGAGGTGGTGCTGGGGCCGCTGTGGGCCTGGCTCGGCGCCGGCGAGGTGCCCGCGGAAAGCACGCTGCTGGGCGGGCTGGTGGTGCTCGGCGCCCTGGCGGGCAACGAGCTCAGCATGATGCGGCTCAGCCCAGCGTCGCGCGCGCGTCCCTGACCCGGTCCTCGCCCAGCGCCTCGCCGAGCTGGTCGAGCCATTTTCTCGCCTGGCGGCGCCGGGTCGTCGCGACCGAGAGCCTTTCCTGGTGCCCCTCCACGGCGAGATCGATCGAATACCAGCCCGGCGTGCTCTGGCCCAGGGCCGTCGCGGTGCCGACGCTCACCGAGCGCACCGCGTCGAAGCGCGCCACCCGGGCGGCGCCGGGCGTCGCGAAGGCGAGCTTGCGCATGGACCGGTCGAGGCCGAGCATGCCGCCGTCGATATCGATCCTGCCCTCCTGGCGGACCCAGAGCGCCATGCCGTGCTCGGCGCTCGCCTGGTCAAGGCGCCGCCGCGATTGCCCGCGCAAGCCGCGCCTGTGGAGCCCGGTGCGGACGAAGAGCCCGGCGACTGCGGCGGCGACTACGGCGGCCATCGCCAGGCCGAGCCGCGGCGAGACGGCCGTCAGCCAGGCGATCCCGGCGAGTCCGAGCGTGATCACGATAGGCACCTCGAGCACCCGGCCCTGCATCCGGTTCACTCGCATGCGTACGCGACGATGTCCGAGGCCACCACGCAGGACTGGCCGATGCCGATGCCGCCGCGGCCGCCGATAGGAACGGTGGCGGTGCGCACCGCGGCTTCCGGCTGCTTCTCCGGCGCGATGAAGGTGCCGTTGGTGCTGTGGTCGGTGAGGAAGAACCGCGCGTTGCGCCGCTCGATGGTGCAATGCCGGCGCGAGGCCGCCTGGCCTGCAATGACGATGTCGCAGCCGTCCTCGCGGCCGACGATGATGACGTCGCCCTCCCGCCGCCGCACGATGACCGTGCCGCGGTATTGCAGCCGCAGCGCGCCGCGCGGCACCGGCGGCGCCGAGATGATGGCCGGCGCCGGATCGTCCGGCGCCTTGCGCCAGACGAGCTCGCCCAGCAGCACCTTCTCCGCCTTGCCTTTCGGCTCGATATGCCCCAGCGGCCGCAGCCGCTCCTGCACCGCCGGGCTCAGGCTGGCGGCGGTGCTCTCCGAAGTGACGATCTGCCCGGTCTTCGCCTTGTCGACGAGCTGCAGCGCCAGGTTCACCGTGTCGCCGAAGATGTCGTCGCCGCGCTGCTTCACCGGCCCGCTGTGGAAGCCGATGCGCACGCCGAAGCCGCCCTGCTTCTGCAGCGTCTCGGCATAGGCGTGCATGCGCATCGCCGCGGTGGCGGCGGCGTCGGGGGTGGCGAACAGCGCCATCAGCTCGCCCTCGCGGCGGATGACGATGCGCCCGCCGGAGAGGTCGACCGCCTGCCCGAGCGTGTCGATGAGCAGGCGCTTCTCCTTGTCCGCGAACGCCGCGTCGGCCGGCCCGGCCAGGCCGGCGAACAGCACCGCCGTCTGCCGCCCGGCGCCGTCCTGGGTTTCGGCCGCCGCCCCGCCCTCGCGCACGCCCATCAGCGCACCCTTTTGTTGTTGTTGAGTTCTTTTTGCATATGCAGGACAATATGCAAAATGCAGGAAGATGTCAAAGGGCAGGCCGGCGAGCTCGCCCGGGCGAAGCGCTCCCTGGCGGCGCTCGGCCGGCGCGCCTCTACCGTGGACATCGCCGCGCGCACCGGCATCCACCAGAGCCAGGTGTCGCGGCTGCTGCGGGGCCAGTTCCGCCGGGTGTCGCCGAACGTGCGCAGGCTGCTCGACTACAAGCCGGAAGTTAAGAAGAGAACCCTTAGCGCCAAGGCACAGCAGGCCGTCATCCGCGCGGCGCTGAGGACCTGGGACGCCACGCCGGAGGGCGCCCGGGCCCTGGTGCGGCTGTTGCGCTCCGTGGAGGGGCTGCGCCCGCGCGCGCCCCGCGCGCGCCGTACCCATGTATAATGCGGCTCAGGTTTCTGTTGCGCGTACATCCGGTTAGCGTCTCAGTCGTTACCCAGTCCATCCTGGACTGCGAATAACAAGCCTAAAAAGCAATCTGCCTGAACCGGTCGAAGGTCTCCCCTTCTCCAGGCCGATTCAGGAGAAAGTCATTACTACGTCGTTCGCAACACTCGGCCTCTCGGCCGAGCTGCAGCGCGCTGTGCGCGAGCAGGGCTACACCGATCCCACCCCCATCCAGGCGCAAGCCATCCCCGTCGTGCTCGCGGGCCGCGACCTTCTGGGCGCCGCCCAGACCGGCACCGGCAAGACCGCCGGCTTTGCCCTTCCCATTCTTCAACGACTGTCCCTGAACGCGAATGCGAGCCACTCGCCGGCCCGGCACCCCGTGCGGGTGCTGATCATCACGCCTACGCGCGAGCTCGCGGCGCAGGTGGAGCAGGACATCCGTACTTATGGGAAGTTCGTTTCCCTGAAAACCTCTCTCGTGTACGGCGGTGTGGGCATGCAGCCGCAGATCGACGCGCTGCGCCGCGGCGTCGACATCCTCGTCGCCACGCCCGGGCGCCTGCTCGACCACGTGCAGCAGAAGACGGTCGACCTGCGCCAGGTCGAGATCCTCGTCCTCGACGAGGCCGACCGCATGCTCGACATGGGCTTCATCCACGACATCCGCCGCATCCTCGCGCTGCTGCCGGCGAAGCGGCAGAACCTGCTCTTTTCGGCCACCTTCCCCGACGAGATCCGCAAGCTGGCGGGCTCGTTCATGAAGGATCCGGTCACCGTCGAGGTGGCGCGGCGCAACACGCCCGCCGAGCTCGTCGCGCAGGTCGCGCACCCGGTCGATGCCGGCCGCAAGCGCGAGCTGCTCGCGCACCTCGTGAAGACGAACGACTGGCGCCAGGTGCTGGTGTTCGTGAAGACCAAGCACGGCGCCAACCGGCTCGCGCAGCAGCTCACGCGCGAGGGCGTGCAGGCCGACGCCATCCACGGCAACAAGAGCCAGAACGCGCGCACGCGCGCGCTGGAGCAGTTCAAGGCCGGCGAGATGCGCGTGCTGGTCGCCACCGACATCGCCGCGCGCGGCCTCGACATCGAGGCGCTGCCGCACGTCGTCAACTACGACATGCCGCACGTCGCCGAGGACTACGTGCACCGCATCGGCCGCACCGGCCGGGCGGGCGCCGAAGGCGAAGCCGTCTCCCTGGTGAGCCACGAAGACCGGCCGCTCATGGCGGCGATCGAGAGGCTGATGAACCGCAAGGTCGAGAGCCGCGTCATCGCCGGCTTCGAGCCGGGATCGGCCTCCGCCCGCCCTGCCGAGAAAACCGAGCAGCGCCGGCAGCCGCAGCAGCAGCGACAAAGACAGCCGCAGCAGCAGCGGCAGCGCCAGGGCCAGCAACGCCAGCAGAAGCGGCCTGAGCAAAGGCCGCCGCAGCAGAACCGGCGCCCGGCACGGCACAACGGCCGGCCCCACCGCCTGCCCGAGCACGCCCCGGCGGCGCATTCCGCCGAGCGCGAGGCGCAGATCCGCGAGGCGCGGGCACGCATGGCCGAGGAAGGCGACACGCCGGAGCAGAAGCCGTCCCTCACCCAGCGCTTCGTCGGCGCCCTGTTCGGCCGCAAGCCGAGCTGAGCCGGGGCTGCGGCGCGACTAGGACTGCATCCCCTCGGCGATGCGGCGGTAGGTCTCGCGCCACGCGCCCTCCGCCTCGTCGCTGAATTCGTCGCCGAGGGCGTGCGAGAGCGTCCAGAGGAGCGCCACCGAGACCGTGTCGTAGTCGCGTGCGCTCACGCCGTACGCGCTGTGACGGCGCCCGAGCCCCTGCAGCGCCACCGCGACGTTCTCGGGCTGCTCGAGGCTGCGCACCACGATGGAGATCATCGCCGCGAGGCTCCTCCCCTGCTCGCGCATGTCGCCGGTGAAGAGCCGCTGCAGCCCTGCATCCAGGCTGAAGAGCTTCCCGTAGAAGAGCTCCGCGAAAATGTCGCGGATGGGCAGCATGCTCCTCCACGTCGACCGGACCAGCTCGATCTGCCGGGGCGTCATCTCGCCGCGACGGATTGCAAATCGCGTACCACCGGTTTTTCGGCGGTAAATCGACTTCCATGCACCGGCGCTGGGCATCCGCGGCAACCGGTGCACCATTAAACTACCGGGATGAGAGAACCCCAGCCGAAGGCAATCCAGCTCAAGGACTACGCGCCGCCCGCTTTCCGGGTGGAAACCGTCGACCTCGACGTCGACATCCGCGACGACCACGCGCTCGTGCGCGCGAAGCTCGAGGTGCGTCGCAACGCCGGCACCGGCCCGCTGGTGCTGGACGGGGATGAACTGGACCTTGTTTCTGTCTCCTTGAACGACAGCAAACCGGAGTACAGCGTCAGTGCCGACAAGCTCACCATCGAGAACGTCCCCGATGCGTTCATCCTGGAGACCCTGACGCGCATCGTGCCGCAGAAGAACACCAAGCTCGAGGGCCTGTACGCGACGAAGAACGGCTTCGTCACGCAATGCGAGGCCGAAGGCTTCCGCCGCATCACCTGGTTCCTCGACCGCCCCGACGTGATGGCGCGCTACACCACGACCATCCACGCCGACAAGGCGAAGTACCCGGTGCTGCTTTCCAACGGGAACGAGGTGGCGAAAGGCGAAGAAGCAGGCGACCGGCACTGGGCGCGCTTCGTCGATCCCTTTCCCAAGCCCTCCTACCTGTTCGCGCTGGTGGCGGCGAACCTCGAGGTCTTAAAAGACAAATACAAAAACAAAGATCTATTCGTCTATGTCGAGCCCGGGAAGCTCGACCAGGCGGGCTGGGCGATGGACTGCCTGAAGCGGGCGATGAAGTGGGACGAGGAGCGCTTCGGCCTCTCGCTCGACCTCGACCAGTACAAGATCGTCGCGGTGGGCGACTTCAACTCCGGCGCGATGGAGAACAAGGGCCTCAACATCTTCAACACCAAGTACGTTCTGGCGCGCGCCGACACCGCGACCGACGTCGACTACCTCAACATCGACCGCGTGGTGGCGCACGAGTACTTCCACAACTGGACCGGCAACCGCGTCACCTGCCGGGACTGGTTCCAGCTCTCGCTCAAGGAAGGCCTGACGGTGTTCCGCGACCAGGAGTACGGCGCCGACACCTACTCGCGCGCGGTGACGCGCATCCAGGAAGTGCGCGGGCTGCGCGCCGGGCAGTTCCCCGAGGACGCGGGGCCGATGAAGCACCCGGTGCGGCCGCAGTCCTACATGGAGATCCGCAACTTCTACACCATGACGGTGTACGAGAAGGGCGCGGAGGTGGTGCGCATGCAGCACACGCTGCTCGGCGAGGAGAAGTTCCAGGCCGGCATGCGCCTGTATTTCCAGCGCCACGACGGCCAGGCGGTCACCTGCGACGACTTCGTGCAGGCGATGCAGGATGCTTCCGGTATCGATCTATCGCAGTTCAGGCGCTGGTACGACGTGGCCGGCACCCCGGTACTGGATTGCAGTGGCAGCTTCGAGAAAGACACGTTCACCTTGACGGTCAAGCAGTCGATGAACCCGCCGTTCCACATCCCGTTCGCCCTGAAGATCGGTGGCAAGGAGGAAGTGCTTTCCCTGAGGAAAGCCGAAGAGAGATTCGAATTCAAGAAGCTTTCTTCCAGACCCGTTCCTTCCCTGCTTCGGCGTTTCTCCGCGCCGGTCATCCTGAACTACCCGTATACCGACGACGAGCTGCTGCACCTGATGGCGCACGACGACGACGCCTTCAACCGCTGGGAGGCGGCGCAGCGCCTTGCCGGCGCCATCATCCTGGAGGGGAAGGGCGTCCCCTCCCCCGCCTTCCTGCAGGCCGCGAAGAACGTGCTCGCCGACCCCGACCCGGCCTTTGCCGCGGAGGCGCTGGCGCTCCCCTCGGAGACCTTCCTCGCCGAGCAGATGAAGGTCGTCGATCCCGATGCGCTGCACCAGGCGCGCAACGCCTTGCGCAAGGCGCTGGCCAAGGCGCTGGCGGGAGAATTCGCCTCGAGATACCAGGCGCTGCACCGCGGCGGCCCGTATTCGCCGGACGCGGTTTCCGCCGGCCGGCGCGCGCTCAAGAACCTGTGCCTCGGCTATCTCTCCGAGGTCGGCATGCGGGCGCTCTGCGACGAGCAGTTCCGCAAGGCCGACAACATGACCGACGCCATGGCGGCGCTGACCGCGCTCGCCAACCTCGACTGCCCTGAGCGCCTTCCCGCGCTCGAGGACTTCTACGCTCGCTGGAAGGACGAGCCGCTGGTGGTCGACAAGTGGCTCGCGGTGCAGGCGGGTTCACGGCTTTCCACGACGTTGGATAACGTAAGGCAGCTGCTGAGGCATCCGGCGTTCGACATCAAGGTGCCGAACAAGGTCTACGCGCTCATCCGCACCTTCTCGGCCAACCATGTGCGCTTCCACGCCGCGAGCGGCGAGGGCTATTCCTTCCTCGCCGACCAGGTGCTGGCGCTGAACCGCCTCAACCCGCAGGTCGCCGCGCGCATGGCGCGCGGCTTCGACCGCTGGAAGCGCTTCGATCCGGCGCGGCAGCAGAAGGCGAAGGCCGCGCTCGAGCGCATCCGGGACACGGACGGCTTGTCGAAGGACGTCGCGGAGATCGTCACCAAAGCATTGACCCCCTGACAACCACAACAACAATGTGACGCTCGTCGCGGTCGTCTTCGCGATCGTCTACCTCGGCATGATCCTCGGCGGGCTGCCGTTCCTGCAGCTCGACCGCACCGGCATCGCGCTGCTCGGGGCGATCGCGCTGGTGGCGTTCGGCGCGCTGACGCCCGAGGAGGCGGCGCAGTCGATCCACCTGCCGACGCTGCTGCTGCTCTTCTCGTTCATGGTGCTCTCGGCGCAGATGCGCCTGGGCGGCTTCTACACCTGGGTGACGCTGCGCATCGCCGCGCTGCCGGTCGGCCCGGCGGCGCTCCTCGCGGCGGCGATGGCCGCGGTCGCGGCGCTCTCCGCGGTATTCAGCAACGACGTGGTCTGCCTCGCCGTCGCGCCGGTGCTCGCCGATGCCTGCCTGCGCCGCGGCATCGACCCGGTGCCCTACCTCCTCGGGCTCGCCTGCGCGGCGAACATCGGCTCGGCGGCGACCCTGATCGGCAACCCGCAGAACATGCTCATCGGCCAGGTGCTCGACCTGCCTTTCGCCGCGTATGCGCTCGAGGCCCTGGTGCCGGTGCTCGTCAGCCTCGCCCTCGCATGGGCGATCATCGCCTGGCGCCTGCAAGAGGTGCCGAGCGTGAAGACGCCCCTTCCGGAGAGGCGAGAGGACGCCTATGCCAGCTTCGATCCCTGGCAGACGGCAAAAGGCCTCGCCGTCGCCGCGGCGCTGGTGATCGTGTTCCTGTTCACCTCGTGGCCGCGCGAGGTGGCCGCGCTCACCGGGGCCGGGCTGCTGCTGATGAGCCGGCGGCTGCACTCCAACAAGATGCTCGGGCTGGTCGACTGGGAGCTGCTGGTGCTGTTCATCGGCCTTTTCGTCGTCAACCACGCCTTCCAGGCGACCGGCCTCGCCGCGCAGGCGCTCGCCGCCCTCGGCACCGGAGCGGGGTCGCTCTTCGTGGCCACCCTGGTGCTGTCGAACGTGGTATCCAACGTTCCGGCCGTGATGCTCCTGCTCCCGGCGGCGACCGAGCCCTTCGCCGGCCCGATGCTCGCGCTGGTGAGCACCCTCGCCGGCAACCTCCTCATCGTCGGCTCGATCGCCAACATCATCGTCGTCGACGCGGCGCGCCGGCGCGGCGTCGAGATCGACTGGCGCCGCCACGCGCTCACCGGCGTGCCGGTCACGCTCGCCTCGCTGGCGGTGGCCGGCGCCTGGTTTGCCATGCGGATATGATGAGCGGAACAGGGAGAACCCGCGCATGGACGCTACCGCCCTTCTCGCTCTCGCCACCGGCGCCTTCCTCCTCACGCATTTCGTCACCAGCACGCCGCTGCGCCCGGCGCTGGTGAACGCCATCGGGGAATGGCCCTATCGCGGCCTGTACTCCCTGGTCGCTTTCCTCACGCTGGGCTGGATGATCTGGGCCTACGTCAAGGCCCCGCGCGAGGCGCTGCTGTGGACGCCGCTGCGGCTGCTGCCCGTCATCGTGATGCCGTTGTCGTTCGTCCTCATCGTCTGCGGCTACTGGCGTAATCCCACCCTGGTCGGCGCGGAGAAGCTGCTTAAGAGCGAGGATCCGGCGCGCGGCATGATCCGCATCACGCGCCATCCGCTCATGTGGGGCATCATGCTCTGGGCCGGGGCGCACATCCTCGCGCGGGCCGACCTGAAGTCGATCCTCTTCTTCGGCGGCTTCCTCGTCCTCGCCGCCCTCGGAACGGTCCTGATGGATCTGCGAAAAAGACGAGACCCGGATTTCCAGCGCTTCGCCGCGGTGACCTCCAACGTTCCCTTCGTCGCCGTCGCGCAGGGGCGCAACCGCATCGCCTGGCGCGAGATCGGCTGGCTGCGCCCGGCCGCCGGCCTGGCGGTGTATTTCGGGGTCCTCGCTTTCCATCCGTGAGCAAGGCGCTGGCGAGGGGCATCGTCTTCGCCGCGCTGTTGCTGATGGCACCGTGGCCCTGGTACCTCTTCGCCGTCGGCGGGCTGCTGCCGATCCCGGTGATCCTGATGATGGCCTTGGGCGTGCGCGAGCCGCTGTTCATCGCCGTGCTGCTCCTCTGCGCGGCGATGAACAG
>Ga0247825_10002455_pt1 | contig 12198 bp, 12 predicted proteins | sample 13C_Vanillin_Day_FD_194413 | JGI IMG/M metagenome (GOLD analysis project Ga0247825, IMG submission 194413) | Soil microbial communities from agricultural site in Penn Yan, New York, United States - 13C_Vanillin_Day48 | ecosystem: Environmental > Terrestrial > Soil > Agricultural land | place...
CACCCCGCCCAGCCCAAACACGATCACCCGCGCGGCTGCCAGCCGCTCCATCGCCGTGTCCCCCAGCAGGCGTCCCGTCCGATCGAACCGTCGGGAGAGCTTGAAGGGCTTGGCGAGCGGGCTCACGCCCGGAGCAGGGGAGGTGTCGGAAGCGGTGGGCTGCTGCGTGTCCATGGGGTCCCTCTATAACGCGACCGCTTGCCTACCGCGAAGGCGGGGGAAACGCTTCCCGGAAGAATCGCCGCGCATTGGCGGTCGTCCGCTGGGCGAGCACCTCGACGGGCTCCCCCCGTACGTGCGCCATGCCCTCGATGATCCGAGGCAGGTAGCCCGGCTCCGAGCGCTGTCCCCGGTACGGCGTGGGCGCCTGGTCCGGTGAGTCCGTCTCCGCCATCAGCCGCTCCAGGGGGATGGCCCGCAGGGCATCCAGCGGCTTGCGCGCCTCGGCCCATGTCACCGGGCCCGCGAAGGAGAAGTGGCAGCCCTTCTGGACGTAGAAGCGCGCCAGCTCCACACCCCCGCTGTAGCTGTGCATGAGCAGCCCCGCCTCCGGGAAGGGCTCCTCCTTGAGGAACTCGATCATCGCCGGGTGCAGTCGGTGGCAGTGCATCAGCACCGGCAGCCCGTGCTTGCGCGCCAGTGCCATGTGCCCCCTCAGCACCCGCACCTGCCGCTCCAGTGGCGCGCCCGCAGTGGAGGGGCCATCCAGCCCGCACTCGCCTACCGCCACCGCCCCGCCCCGGGCCAGCAGCGCGTCCAGCCGCTCCAGGTGCTCCGCGTCCTGCTCAGGGGGAAGCTCCGGGAGCAGCTGAGGGTGGATGCCCAGCCCCACCTGCACCCGTGCGTCTCGCCTGGGCAGCTCCAGCAGCGGCTCCCAGGTGTCAGGGCCCACCGCGGGGATGACGATTCCCTCCAGCCCTGCGGCCCACGCGCGGGTGAGGACGTCGGGGCGGTCCGGATCGAATCGCGAGGCATCCAGGTGGCAGTGGGTGTCGATCATCCGTTTAGCCGACTATGCCCACTCTCTGGGCGGACGTGGGACTTGTCACGCGCGAAGGATGGACGTAGGACGGGCGCCATGAAGCTCCACATCCTGCTCTCCTTCCTGGTCTTCGCTGGCTGTGCCACCACGTCCTCGCGGGCGCTGAGCGCCGTCGACGTCTCGCAAGATGGCGGAGGCGGGCCTGGAGGCCGCTCCGCGCAAGGCGTCGAGCCCGTCCGCATGCAGACGCCCGCCGGGGACTTCCTGGTGAGCCCGGCGCACGCCGAGGATTTCCAGAAGCTGCTCTCCGGCGAGCCCACCTCGAAGCCCTTCCACGCGGGCGTGGACGGCCCGTAGGCGCCTGGAGGCACGGGAAAGGCCGCGCGCCGGTTCAGGGAACCAGGACGACGCGGCGGCCCAGCACCTTGGAGAGCTGCGGCGCGCTGACGACTCGGAGCACCTCCGCCAGCTCTCCGCCGGCCGTGTCGAAGGCGGCGGCGATGAGCTCTCCCAGGGTGAGCGGCTCGGGCCTCGCCGCGGGGAGCAGAGGCGCTCGAGAGGCCTTCACCCGCTGGGCCACCCGCCGCAGTGAAGGCATCACCCGCCGCGCCTGGCGACGGACCGGACTGCCCTTTCGCGCTGTTGCCATCTTGGCCATGGTGCTCTCCCCCATCCGACTTCCTGGGTTGCTCACCGGTGCGGATCCCTCTAAAGCAAGCAAGCGGCGAGCCAGACCTGACAGGTCGGAGCACCCTCGTGGATTCAGGCACTTACACGGCTTGAGTGCGGCTACCGCAACGCAGGATTTGCACACCCACCCGCAAACACTGGCAGCGGTGTCTCATTTCGTTGACACGTTTCATTCAATCCACTGCCCGGAATGGGACGTTTCGTGCAACGTCCCGGGCCAGCTCCTCCAGCTGGCCCTCCAGGAAGTGCGTGCGGCAGAGGCGGCGCTGGATCTTCCCGCTCGAGGTGCGCGGAATGGCTCCAGGACTCACCAGCACGACTACATCCACCATGAGCCCGTGCTGCTCGGAGAGGGCCTCGCGGATGTCGCCCGCGAGCTCCTCGGGTGGCGGCATCCCCGCGGACTCGCGTGACACCTCCTGGGCGAGGACGAGCTGCTCCTTCCCGTCCTGCTCCACCAGGAAGGCGGCGGCGCACCCGGCCCGCAGCGCGGGGTGGCACTGGCCCGCCGTCCATTCCAGATCCTGAGGGTGGTGGTTGCGCCCGCGGATGATGAGCACGTCCTTGAGCCGCCCGACGAGGAAGAGCTCCTCACCCCGTAGGAAGGCGAGATCTCCGGTTCGCAGGTAGGGCCCCGCTCCGGTGTCCAGGTGGGCTTCGAATGTCTCCAGCGTCTCCTCGGGGTGTCCCAGGTAGCCGCGCGCCACCCCAGGCCCCCGCACCCAGACCTCGCCCACGCTGTCGGGTCCCACGCGCCCGTGGCTCTCCGGGTCCACCAGGAGCACCTCGGTGTCCAGCCCGGCGCTCCCGCACCCCACCACGGTCGTCGAGCCCGGCGCGCCCTCCGCCACCTCCCTCACCTGGCCCTGCTCCAGCGCCACGTTGTCCACGGTGCAGAAGACAGGCCCTGCCTCCAGGCTCCCTCCCGTCACCGCCAGCGTGGCCTCGGCCAGCCCGTAGCACGGGTAGAACGCCGCCCGCCGGAAGCCGTGCGGGGCGAAGGCCTCGTGGAAGCGCTCCAGGGTGTCCCGGCGGATGGGCTCGGCGCTCAGGTACGCCTGCCGCCAGCGGCTCAGCTCCAGCCCCTCGCGCTCGTGCGGCTTCACCTTCCGGACGCACAAGTCATAGGCAAAGTTGGGCCCTCCGGAGTGGGTCGCCTGGTAGCGGGTGAGCGCCTCCAGCCATCGCCGTGGGCGGCGGATGAAGGCCAACGGGGACATCATCACGCTGACGCAGCCCACGTACACGGGCTCGAGCACGCCGTTGATGAGCCCCATGTCGTGGAAGCACGGCAGCCATGTCACAGACACGCTCTGCTCGTCGAGCTGAATGGTCTCCTGAATGCACTCCAGGTTCGCCATCAGGTTGGCGTGGCTCACCCTGACGCCCCGAGGCAGCCGTGTGGAGCCCGAGGTGTATTGCAGGAAAGCCAGGCCCTCGGGGTCCAGCCGGTGCCCTGGCGCTCCTGGCGCTCCTGGGGCCGCGCCATCGGTGGCGAGCAGCGGCAGCCCCGCCAGCTGATCGCTCTGCGCGAGCCAGGGCTGGAGCAGCTCCACCAGCGGGCCCGCCGTCAACACCGCCGCGGCGCTGGCGTCCTGGGTGATGGCCTGGATGCGCGAGGTGCGCTCCGTGGGCAGCGGCGGCGGCACGGCGATAGGCACCACCCCTGCCGCCAAGCACCCGAAGAAGGCCGTCACGAAGTCCAGCCCCGGCAGGTAGAAGAGCAACACGCGCTGGCCCGCGAGCCCCGCGCCGCGCAGCTGCTGCGCCACCGCCCGGTGCCCATCCCAGAGCTGCGCGAAGGTCAGCCGCCCCTCCTCGCTCTCACCCTCCTCCAGCCAGAGGAAGGCCGTCCTCTCCCCGTGCGCCTCCGCCCGGTACGCGAGCACGTCCAGCACGGTGCGGCAGCTCTCGGGGAACGAGCTCACTTCTTCCGCCGAGGCGGCATCGTGGCGTGGTTCTGGGCCACATAGTCCGCCAGCGAGTCGATCGTCTTCTGCTTGTAGAGCAAGCGCGGATCCACCTCGCGGTCCAGCCACGCTCCCAGATCTCCCGTCAGCGACACGGCGGACATCGAGTCCAGGCCGTAGCGGTTCATGGACACGTTCGTGCGCACCTCAGAGCGATCGAGCTCCAGCAACTGGGCGATGTACCCCACCAGCCACTCCTTCACGACGGCGGCATCCGGGGCTCCGGAGGGGGGGGGCAGGCTCTGGGCTGTCGACATGGGCTGGCTCTCCTCTTCACAGGTGCGTGTCACTTGGGTGGTAGGGCGGCCTTGGCTTCGCGCGCGGGCAGCGTGCCCCACCAGTCCTCCTCGTCGGGCCCGGCGCGCCGGTTCTCCAGCGACTCCTTCGTGGGCACCTTCACCTTCCACACCCAGCCCAGGGCCTCGAACCCGCGGATGACCCAGCCGCCCACGTCCACCTGCCACCAGTGGAAGCCGAAGATGGCCGAGGCCGGGAAGGCGTGGTGGTTCTGGTGCCACCCCTCGCCGAATGTCGGGAGGGCGACGAGCACGTTGTTGGTGGCGTGCCCGCGGATGGCGAAGGGCCGGCTCCCCAGGGTGTGGCAGATGGAGCCCACCGCGAGCCCGATCTGGGCGACGACGAAGGCGCGGACGAAGCCGCCCCATAACAGCCCGCGCAGCGCGCCTTCCAGGCTCCAGGTGAGGAGCCCTCCCAGCAGCGCCGGCAGCGCCAGGCCCAGCGCCAACCAGACGAAGTACAGGCTGTTGAGCTGGCGGAAGAGAGGCGAGCGCAGCAGATCCCTCGAGTAGGTGATGGAGTCTGGAACGCTGTGCCGGTAGGTCCACCCCATGTGGGAGTGCCACAGCCCGCGCAGCGTCCCGAGCTTCTCCTCGCCCCAGTAGTAGGGGGAGTGGGGATCTCCCGGCGCATCCGTGTAACGGTGGTGGACGCGGTGGTTGGAGGCCCAGAAGATGACGGGCCCCAGGCCCGCCATGCCTCCAAGGATGGCGAGCGCGGCGGCGACGGCGGGGTGGGCCTCGAAGGAGCGGTGCGAGAAGTAGCGGTGGTAGCCTACCGTCACTCCCGTCATCGTCAGCGCGTACATCAGCGCCAGCAGGCCCAGCTCCAGCGCGCCAATGCCCCAGCGGAACGCCAGGGCCACTGCCACCACCGTGCCGATGAAGGAGACAGCGAAGCCCGCCACCGTCGAGAGCTTGTTCCGGGGGGTGTTCTCCATGCGGTCTTCCCGTCAGAGGGGCGCGGCACCCGGGTTGTCGCGAGGGGTCAGCTCGAGCGCGGCCTGCGCCGCCTCGGGGGGGAGGGCCTTCACGTCCGAGGCCAGCCCCAGGGCCGCGAAGGCGCGAATGAGCCAGCCGCTGATATCGAAGTGCCACCACCGCGGCCCAAGGAAGGCGGAGGAAGGGAAGGCGTGGTGGGTGTTGTGCATCGCCCCGCCGAAGGTGGGCAGGGTGAGCCACAGGTTGTTGGTGCTCCCTTCCTCGGTGAGGTGCGGCTGGTAGCCGAAGAGGTGGCAGATGGAGTTACCGGCGAAGGTGGCGTGCTGGACGAGGAACATCCGCACGAGGCCTCCCCACAGCAGGCCTGACCCAGCGCCCGCCCATGTGCCGGTGAGCAGCCCACCCAGTGCGGCGGGCAGCAGCAGCCCCAGCAGCACCCAGAGGTAGTAGAGCTGGTTGATGCGGCCCAGCGTGAAGTCCCTCAGCAGATCCTTGCCCAGGCGCAGGGGATTGGCGGGCGCGTGGCTGAACATCCACCCCACGTGGGCATGCCACAGCCCGGAGAGGCTCCCGCGGCGCTGGCCGTGCGCATCCACCCGGGGCGAGTGCAGATCCTCCTCCGTGTCGCTCCTCGCGTGGTGGAGGCGGTGGTTGGTGGCCCAGTAGATGACGGGCCCCTGCGCCGCCATGCTCCCGCAGATGGCCAGCAGCGCCCGCAGCGCCGGGTGCGCCTTGAACGAGCGGTGGGAGAAGAGCCGGTGGAACCCGGTGTCCACCCCCATCATCGTCACCGCGTACATCCCCACCAGCAGGGAGGCCTCGAGCATCCCCAGCCCCTGGGTGACGGCCTGCATGAGCGCCAGGATCGTCCCGGCGAGCGGCATGAGCAGGGTGACGTACGCGTGAAGCCTCTGGCGGACCCGAACAGCCCGGCCATCAATGGTCAGCCGATCCGCGGCCCGAGCGGGGGAGAGCTCGGGGGTGCCCCTGGCTTCAATCATGACTGTCTATTAGTTTAAGCAGCTTTATCATGTATTGCAAGGCTGTACACACTCCTCCCCGAGGCAGGTGATGGCATCGGCAGCTCCCCCTGAAGCGTTCCAACCCCCGCTCGCGGATCCGGATCTCCACGAGCGGGGTGAGGCCCGGGCGCTGTTGAGCCAGTTACGCCGCGAGCGGCCCATCTGGTGGAGCCCGGGCCGGGACGGGGGCGGCTTTTGGTCGGTCTTGCGCTACCGGGACATCGTCGCGGTGTCGAAGAACCCGCGGCTCTTCTCGTCGGCGCGAGAGTGGGGCGGGCACCGTCTTTGGGACGAGAACACGGCGGAGCTGTATCAGGGCGGCGTGGAGCCCTCGCTGCTGAGCCTGGATCCGCCTGAGCACGGGCTGTACCGCGGGGTGACGACCCCGGCCTTCACCTCCGAGCGCCTGAGGAATCTGGAGGCCCGTATTCGCGCGCGCGCGACGGCGCTGCTGGACGCGCTCGCTGGTCAGCAGACGTGCGAGCTCGTCTCCTCCGTGGCGGCTCCGTTCCCCACCCTGGTGCTCGCGGACCTGCTCGGAGTGCCTGAGGAGGATGCTCCCCGCCTGCTCGAGTGGTCCAACGTCTTCGTGGGCGAGGACGATCCGGAGCTGCGGGGCACCGACGAGCACGCGCAGCAATGCATCAAGGACGTGGCCGACTATGCGCTGAAACACTGGCGCCAGCGCCTGCGCAAGCCCGGCGACGATCTCGTCACGATGTTGACGCAGACCGAGGTGAACGGCGACGTGATGACGGTCCAGCGCTACTTCGCCGCCTTCTCCCTGTACCTCTTCGCGGGGAACGAGACGGTGCGCAACTCCATCTCCGGGGGAGTGCTCGCGCTCCTGCAGCATCCCGAGCAGCGCCGCAAGCTCGTGGAGAACCCGGGGCTCATTCCCCAGGCCGTCAAAGAGATTGTCCGCTGGGTATCGCCCGCCATGCACATGCGCCGCACGGCCACGGAGGACACCGAGCTGGCCGGGCAGCGCATCGCCAGGGGTGACAAGGTCGTCCTCTGGTACCTCTCTGGCAACTTCGATGAGGAGGTGTTCAGCGAGCCCGAGCGCTTCGATGTGACGCGCTCCGGCCCGGGGCACCTGGGGTTTGGCCACGGGCCGCACTTCTGCCAGGGGGCACGGCTGGCGGAGCTGGAGCTCACCGTGCTGCTTCAGGAGCTGCTCCCTCGCTTCCCGGACATGGCGCTCGCGGGGCCCATCCGCCGCATCCGCTCCAACTTCGTCCACGGCCTCAAGGCGCTGCCGGTGCGGTTGGCTCCAGAGCGTTAGTCCGCGGGCGGCAGGAGCAGCGACACCTCGAGATCCTCCTCGGCCTGTTGAATGGCCGCGGCCCGATCATCCTGCGCTGGCAGCCGTGCCCAGTCGGCGGGGCCCTGGCCGAAATCGATGATGCCAAAGGGCAGGCGGGAGATGTTCGTCACCAGGACGCCCTGGCGGGGATCGGCCAGGTGCAGCTCGCGCACGACCTGGGGCCCTTGCTCTCGAAGGAGCTGCTCCAGACATGCCAGCGAGTCCCGAGCGGCCTGTCCGTCGAAGACGCTCCGGGTGGCCTGCTGGACGCGCGCCGCCAGCTTGAGGATGGACTCGCGCTCGAGCACCTCACGCGGGAGCCACAGCGGCGCGGCGCGGAAGGCGTTGCCCAGGTAGTTGCGCGGGAGCCCGCCGTGGCTCTGGCGGTACCCGACCGTCATGGCGACGGCCAGCCCCTGCGGCCCCGCAAGCCCCCCGGCGTGCGTCTTGGCGAGCCAGGCACACAGGACGTCGTTGTCGGAGAGCGGCTCGTCACCGGCCAGCGCCCGCGTATCGGGTGGGACGATCCGTGTGCCGAAGCCAGTGGGCAGCGGGGCGTCCAGCCGGCGGGGGTGCCTGGGGCTCCAGGTGAACCCCGTCCGCCGCCAGACGTCCTCCGGAGTCAGGGGCGCCGTGGGGGCAGGCACCTCGATGGACAGCAAGCGCCGATCCGTGGGAGGCGTCTCGAAGGGCTTTCCCGCCGCCGCCCGCGACCAGGCCCGCATGAACGTGAAGAGGCCGAAGCCATCCGCGACGGCATGCGAGACGGTGACGGCCAGGACACTGTCCTGCGGCGACAGAGTCAGCTGCGCGGCCAGCACCGGCTGCCCCAGCCCCGTGAGCAGCCGTGGCACCAGCTCCCTCAGCGCCAGCGGCTCATCGAGCTCCTCCGGCAAGGACGAAATCTCGCGAACCGCGAGACGCTCCACGGCCTGGCCGAGCGGTCCGATGCCGTAACGCCCGTCCTCCCGCTCGACGAGTCCTCCCGCAAGCAGCGGAATCGCCTGGAGCACTTCCTCCAGCGAGGCCGCGAGCCGCGCCGCCGCGAGCCGCCCTGGAAAGTGGAGCACGAGCGACATGCCACGGCCGATGAACAGGTGATCGATGGGCGAGAGCGGAAGGGATTCGGAAGCGGCCAGGGGAGTCCTCCTTCACATCAACGCCTATGGCCGGAGCATAGCCAATTGCAGTAAAGGCCTGGGCTCATGAACGTCCAGGTGCTCTTCCACGACAACTGCTTCGACGGGGCGGCCAGCGCGGCGGTGTTCACGCGGTTCTACCGGGAGCGCATCCGCGCCGACGCCACCTTCCGCTACCAGGGGCTGACGCACAAGCCGGGGGGGGAGGGGATTGATCCGGCGGTCTTCACCGGGGACGAGAACGCCATCGTCGACTTCCGGTACAGCCAGGATGGGCGGCTCACGTGGTGGTTCGATCACCACGCCTCGGCCTTCCAGCAGCAGGGAGACGAGGCGCACTTCCGGGCGGACACCAGCGGCCGGAAGTTCCACGATCCGCACCGCAAGAGCTGCACGAAGTACCTGGCGGACGTGGCGCGCGAGCGCTTCGGGTGGGACGCCTCGGGGCTGGAGGAGCTGATCCACTGGGCGGAGATCATCGACGGAGCGCAGTTCCCCAGCCCGCAGATGGCGGTAGCGCTGGAGGAGCCGGCGCTGCGCATCATGACGGTGCTGGAGGCGAACAAGTCGCCGGACCTCATCCCGAAGCTCATCGAGCGGATGCAGAAGGAGTCCCTGGCGCAGATCGCCGCCTCGCCGCTGATCGCCGAGCCGCTGGCCCCGCTGCTGGAGCGCCACCAGCGCAACATCGAGCAGGTGCGGGCCAAGGCGCGCTACGAGAACGGCGTGGTGTTCTTCGATCTGGCGGACGAGGGCGTGGACAGCCTGAACAAGTTCATCGCCTACGCGCTGTACCCGGAGGCGCGCTACACGCTGTGGGTGGGGAAGGGGCCGGGCCGGGCGAAGGTGTCGCTGGGCTCGAACCCGTGGCGGCCGGAGCTGCGCAAGCACGATCTGTCGGCCATCGCCGGGCGCTACGGCGGAGGAGGGCACCCGGTGGTGGCGGCAGTGAGCTTCAAGCCGGACCAGCTGGGCAAGGCGCGCGCCGCCTACCAGGAGATCCTCGCGGAGCTGTCGAGCTGAGCCTCACGGAGCGCGCGGCTCGAAGAACGAGAAGCCAGCGTCGCGCAGCATGCGCACCACGGTGAGCATGGGCAGCCCCTGGACGTTGGCGCGGTCTCCCTCGAGCCGCGCCAGCAGGGCCTGCCCCGCGCTCTCGATGCGGTAGCTGCCCGCACACCCCTGCCACTCGCCCAGGTCCAGGTACCTCTCCAACTCCTCGGGAGCCACCGGGTAGAACGTGAGCCGGGACACCTCCAAGGCCTCGGAGAGGTGGCCTCCCGGGCCCACCAGGCACACGCCCGTGCAGATGTCATGGGTGTGCCCCAGCAGCTTGCCCAACTGCCGCCGCGCGGCGTCGCGATCCGCCGGCTTGGCGAGCACCTCTCCCTCCACCTCCACGAGCTGGTCCGCGCCCAGCACCCAGGCCTCCGGGTGCCGGGCGTGGACGGCGCGGGCCTTGCGCGCGGCCAGCACCTGTACCGCCTGGCGCGCGGAGAGCGTGGGAGACACATCCTCGTCCACACCTGGGGACTCGGTGCGATAGGGGAGGCCCAGCCCATCCATCAGGGCGCGGCGGGCGCTCGACGTGGACGCCAGAATCAGAGGTTTCATGGAGGCGCACCCTAGACCAGAGCCACCGGGCGCCCGAGCCGCTCGTTTCCCGAGCATCCACCAGCGAGCAGGCAGACGTGACGATTCTTCCCGTGCCCCGGGGGATGCCGTACCCTGGGGCTCCATGTCGCGGCGCGGTCTGCTCGCCCTCTGCCTCCTGCTCGGTGCCTGCCAGCGGGGCTCCTCGGAGCCTGCTCCGGCGGCGCCTGCCTCCAGTGCTGCGCACACTTCCGCACCCGCCCCCGTGACAGAGGCCCCGGCCGCCGTGCCGTCGCCCCAGAAAGCGGGAGGGCTGGACGCCTCCACGCCCGCTGTCGCCGCGCTCCCGGTCTGCAACGCGCTGGAAGGCACTCCGCTGGACTCGGCCCGCCGCTACTACGACGAGGAGCGCTACGAGGAGGCCCTCTCCTGCGCCGCCCAGGCCTCGGCGCTGGAGCCGGACAACGCGGAGGCCCACGCCGAGCGCGCCATGGCCCTGGTAGCGCTGGGCCGGATGGCGGAGGCGCAGCTGGCCTTCGCCCACGCGCTCGCCATCAACCCGGACTCGCCGGATGCCCTGCTGGGCGCGGCGAACCTGTACATCGTGGAGCTGTCCACCTCGCGCGAGCACGACGAGCTGGGGCTGCTCTACTCCGAGCGGGGCCTGTCCCGGCCCGGCATGCCGCCGGACATGGTGGCGCAGTTCGCCCTCCTCTCGGCCATGGCCTTCAATGATCTCGGCCAGTCGGAGGAGGCCCTGGCGCGCACCGCCATCGTGCTCGCGCGCGAGCCCCACAACTCCGAGGCCTTGTACGAGCGGGCGCTGGCCCTCTTCGAGCTCTGCCGCTTCACCGAGGCGAAGACGGCCTTCACCGCCCTGCTGAACGAGCCCGTGCACCGGGCGCACGCGCACCAGCACGTGGGGATGTTGCTGGAGCGCGAGGGCAAGTGGAGGCAGGCGCAGCAGCACTTCGACAAGGCACGCGAGCTGTTGCCCGCGGACTTTTCCCAGCCCGTGCTGCCCTCCGAGGAGGAGTTCCGCAAGGCGGTGGCCGACGCCGTGGTGGCGCTGCCCGAGGACATGCGCAGGGATCTCACGGGCATCCCCGTCACCACGGAGGAGCTCCCCCAGGATGACGATCTGCTGGCGGGAAAGCCGCCGCTGTCGCCCACCATCCTGGGGCTCTTCCGAGGCCCGCCGCTGGGCGAGCCGTGCAACGAGACGGAGACGCCGTGCCGCTCGGTGGTGCTGTACCGGCGCAACCTGGCTCGCGTGGTGCGCACGCCGGAGGAGCTGCGCAAGCAGATCTCGGTGACGCTGCTGCACGAGGTGGGGCACCTGCGCGGCGAGGATGACGGGGAGCTGGCCGCGCGCGGCCTGGAGTAGCCATGGCCAGTCGAGGAACTCTCCCCACCGCTCGCGTGAGCCTCAAGGGCGCCAAGAGCCTGCGCCGGGGCAACCCCTGGCTCTACCGCACCGAGCTGCTCGAGCCCCCCGCCGGGGACACGCGCGGCAGCGTGGTGTCCGTGGTGGATCCGCAGGGCAACCCCATTGGCCAGGCCTTCTACGCGCAGCGCTCGCCGCTGGCGCTGCGCCTGCTCACACGCCGCCCGCCCGCCGAGGAGCCGGTGGACGAGGCCTTCTTCCGCCACCGCCTGGAGGCCGCCCTGGCCCGCCGCGCGCCGCTGAAGCACCGAGACGGCCTGCGGCTGGTGCACGGCGAGGCGGATCTGCTGCCGGGCCTCTTCGTGGATCGCTACGGCGCGGGGCTGACGGTCCAGACGCTCTCGGAGGGGATGGACGCCCGGAAGGAGCTGCTGGCGAGGATGCTGGTGGAGCGGACGGGGGCCTCGCACGTGGTCTGCCGGGACGACGCCTCGGGCCGGGACTTCGAGGGCCTGAAGCGCGAGGTGCGCCTGCTGCACGGCGAGGGCGAGGCGCGCTTCACCTACCACGAGGGCGAGAACCGCTTCGAGGTGGACCTGCTGGGGGACATGAAGACGGGCGCCTTCCTGGATCAGGTGGACAACCACCTGCGCGCCGGCGAGCTGGCCCGCGGCGAGGCGCTGGATCTCTTCAGCTATCACGGAGGGTTCGCGCTGGCGCTCGGCCGCACGTGCGACGCGGTGCTCGCGGTGGAGCAGGACGCCAAGGCCGCCGAGCGCGCCCGGGAGAACGCCGCGCGCAACGGGCGCTCGAACGTGACGGTGGAGACGGGCAACGCCTTCGATGTGCTGCGGCGCTTCGCGGAGTC
>Ga0247825_10002456_pt1 | contig 12197 bp, 12 predicted proteins | sample 13C_Vanillin_Day_FD_194413 | JGI IMG/M metagenome (GOLD analysis project Ga0247825, IMG submission 194413) | Soil microbial communities from agricultural site in Penn Yan, New York, United States - 13C_Vanillin_Day48 | ecosystem: Environmental > Terrestrial > Soil > Agricultural land | place...
ATCCGAACCTGAACGCGAACTGAGAAGGGAGAACCTAGAAGTGTGAACATTCGCGCCGTCGGGCGCTCATACCGCCGTCAAGTGTCCATGTTCGAGGCGCAGGACACGGTCGCACGACGCGGCGAGCTGCGGGTTGTGCGTCGCGATGATTGACGTCAGGCCGTGTTCGGCGTGCATCTCGCGCAGCAGGGCGTGCAGGGTGGCCGCGGTCGGCTCGTCGAGGTCGCCGGTCGGCTCGTCCGCCAGGAGCAGCGCGGGCTTCATCACCAGCGCCCGCGCGACGGCGACGCGTTGCTGCTCGCCGCCCGACAACATCGACGGCTTGTGCACGAGGCGCTCGCCCAGCCCGACGCGCGTCAGCAGATCCTTTGCGCGGGTACGCGACTCGGACTGCGCCATCCGGGCGATGCGCATCGGCATCTCGACGTTCTCCTGCGCGTCGAACTCGGCCAGCAGGTGGTGAAACTGAAAGACGAATCCCACGTTGCGATTGCGGAACTCGACCAGCGCCGCATCGCCCAGCGCCGACAGGTCGTGATCGCCCACGGCGACCGCGCCGGAGTCGGGCCGATCAAGCCCCCCCAGCAGGTGCAGCAGGGTGCTCTTGCCGACGCCGGATGCCCCGACGATGGCCACCATCTCTCCCTGCCGAACTTCGAGATCCAGATCGCGCAGCACGTGAATGCGCTGCAACCCGACGGCGTAGGTCTTGTTCAACGCGCCGGCGCGGACGAACGACATTACGCCAACTCCCACTGCCCAACGGCTGACGCTCGCGCCAACTCCCGACGTCCGCCCCGGCTCGCCTGCAGGCTTGAGAGTTGGGATTTGGACATGCGACCGGGGTCGTGAGTGGTCGTCACTCGAATCGCAACGCCTGGATCGGGTCGAGACGCGCCGCCTGCCGGGACGGGTAAATCGTCGCGACAAACGCGATCGTGATCGACGCAATGACGACGACCGTGAAATCCCTGGGCAGGATGACGAACGGGATGTACGAGACCTGGTAGACATCCTGCGGGATGTGAATCAGCTTGTAGGTGTCCAGCACCCAGCAGAGCGCAATCCCGCCGATCGCCCCGACGGCCGTCCCGACGACCCCGATGATCAGCCCCTGCAGCATGAAGATCCGCATCACCACCCCGGCGGACGTCCCCATCGTCTTCAGGATGGCGATGTCGCGCGTCTTCTCCATGACCAGCAGAATCAGCGACGCGACGATGTTGAGCGCGCCCACCATCACGATCAGCCCGACCGCGATCGACATGCCGAGCTTCTCGGTGGACAGCGCCGAGAAGAGCTGCTTGTTCATGTTCGTCCAGTCATCGGTGATGTAGTCGCCGCGCCCCTCCTGCAGGATGGCGTGTGCCACGTCGGGCGCCAGCTTCATGTCCGCCACCTTGAGCTGAATCCGATCGGGCGCATCCTTCCCCATCACGCGCTGGGCGAAGTCGAGGCTGACGAAGCCGTAGGTCGCGTCGAACTCGTAGAGGCCGAGCGAATAGACGCCGGCCACCCGCACCGGCCGCAGCCGCGGCAGCATCCCGCCCGGCGTCAACGTGCCCTCGGGGGTCATCAGGCTGACAGTGTCGCCGACGGTGACGCGGAGCTTCGACGCCAGGTCCTTGCCGATGAGCATGCCCGGCAGCTGATCGTCGGTCGCATCACGCAGGTCGGAGAGCTTGCCCTGCTGCATCGCCGTGGCCAGGTCGGTGACCTGCCCCTCGAGCGACGGATCCACGCCTTTCAGGTTGATGAACGCTTTCGTCTCGCCCTTGATGACGACCGCCTGATCGTCGATGGCCGGCGCGGCGCCGACGACGCCCTCGAACTGCCGGAGGCGTTCGACGTCCTTGTGATAGTCGGTGATGCCGCCGGTGTGCCACACGTACACGTGCGCCATCGACCCGAGGATCCGGTCGCGCAGCTCACCCTGGACACCGGTCATCAGCGCCAGCGCCACGATCAGCGCCATCACGCCGACCGCCACCCCGAGCGTGGAGATCAGCGAGATCAGCGAGATGAAGGCCTGCTTCCGCTTGGCGAGCAGATAGCGGATGGCGACGAACAGCTCAAAGGGCATAGGCACCTGGCGCTTGGCTCACTCAATCCATCCTCGGTCGCATCAACGGGAACAATATGACGTCGCGGATGGACGGACTGTTCGTCAGCAGCATGACCAGCCGATCGATTCCGATGCCTTCGCCCCCGGTTGGCGGCAGCCCGTACTCCAGCGCCCGGATGTAATCGTCGTCCATCGCGTGCGCTTCGTCGTCGCCCCCTGCACGGCTCGCCAGCTGGGCTTCGAAACGCCGCCGCTGCTCGACCGGGTCGTTCAGCTCGCTGAACGCGTTCGCCACCTCGAAGCCGCCGATGTACAGCTCGAAGCGTTCGACCGTGTCGGGGTCGTCGGGCTTCTGCTTCGACAGCGGCGAGACTTCGGTCGGGAAGTCGAACACGAACGTCGGCTGCACGAGATCGCCTTCGCACAACGCCTCGAAGATCTCTGCCGCGATCTTTCCGGCCCCCATCCCGGGCGCGACCGCCACGCCGACCCGCGCCGCCAGCGCGGCCGCGCGGTCCCGGTCGCGCAGCTCCTGCTCGTTCACGTCGACGCCGAGCTTCCGGGACGCTGCCGCGCGAGCGCCCTCGCGAAGCGAGAGCCGGCGGAACGGAGCCTTCAGCGAAATCTCGTGGTCCCCGAAGGTGACCTGTTCGCCGCCGGTCGCCTTGCGCGCCACCTCCGAGAGCATCTCCTCGGTCAGCGCCATCAGGTCGTGGTAGTCGGCGTAGGTCCAGTAGAACTCCAGCATCGTGAACTCGGGGTTGTGCTGGGTCGAGATTCCCTCGTTGCGGAAGTTCCGGTTGATTTCGAAGACACGCTCCATGCCGCCCGCAATCAGGCGCTTCAGGTACAACTCCGGCGCGATGCGCATGTAGAGCCGCATGTCGAGCGTGTTGTGGTGTGTCACGAACGGGCGCGCCAGTGCACCGCCGGCGATCGGCTGCATCATCGGCGTCTCGACTTCGAGGAAGCCGCGGGCGATCAGGAACTCGCGGATCGCCGTCACCACCCGGCTGCGCACTTCGAACACGCGACGCGACTCGGGATTGACGATCAAATCGAGATAGCGCTGGCGATAGCGGATCTCGACATCCTGCAGGCCGTGCCACTTCTCCGGCAGCGGTACGAGGCACTTGACCAGGAACCGCAGGCTGGATGCCCAGACGGTGAACTCGTTCGTCTTGGTCCGGAACAGCCGGCCTTCGACGCCGACCCAGTCGCCAAGGTCGAGCAGTTTGAAGACCTTGAAGTCGAGCTCCGGCACCGAATCCTGGCGGATGTACACCTGGATGCGCGACTTCCCGTCCGACAGCTGCAGGAAGTTCGCCTTGCCGAAGCTGCGGATTGCCAGGATCCGGCCGGCGACCCGCGTACGAAGCTGCGCGGCCTCGAGTTCGTCGGCGGCCTTCGTCCCATGCTCCGCGACCACCGCGTCGACCGTGGCATCCGCCGCGAACTTCCGGGGATACACGTCCACCCCCAGCTGGCGAATCGCGTCGAGGTTGGCGCGGCGCTGGATGATCTGATCGGATTCGGGGGGTCCTTCGTCTGGTCCGTCGTCGGAACCCGGGCTGCGGTCGTTGGTCATTCGCGTTCGAGCTTCTTCCGGATGGCATCGAGGATGCCGTTGATGAACCGCACGGCATCGTCGCCGCTGAAGGTGCGCGCCAGTTCGAGCGCTTCGTTGATGATCACCTTGCCGGGCGTCTCCGGCTGGTGCAGGAACTCGTAGGTGGCCAGCCGCAGGATCAGCCGATCCATGACGTTCATGCGCTCGAGGCGCCAGTGCTCGGCCGCCTCGGTGATCAGCGGATCGATCCCGCCGATCGAGTCGGCGACGCCGTCCGCCAGGCCCGTCGCGAAGGCGCGCAACTCATCCGAGAGCACCCCTCCGGCGTCGGTTTCGTGCGTCCAGAAGGTCTGGCGAACCTCGTACATCGAGAGGCGGCCGACCTCCCACTGATACAGCATCTGCAGCGCCGCCTGGCGCGCCTGGTGCCGCGTCTCCTTCGGCGGCCGCGCCGCTGATCGCCGTTCCGCTTCGGCCATCATTCGACGATCTCCCGCTCGATTTCCCGCAGCAACGTCGCCATTTCGATTGCCGCGAGCGCGGCCTCCCGTCCCTTGTTCTCCGGGCCCGGCTCGGACCGGAAGAGCGCCTGATCCTCGGTGAGCGTCGTCAGCACGCCGAAGGCAATCGGCACGCCGGTCGCCGTCGACGCCTGCACGATCCCCTGCGAGCAGGCGGACGCGATGTACTCGAAATGCATCGTGTCGCCCTTGATCAGGCAGCCGATCGTCACGACCGCGTCGAACTGGCCGGTTTCGGCCAGGCGCATCGCCGTCAGCGGAATCTCGAACGCTCCGGGCACACGCACCACCGTGATGTCATCGGTCGACACTTCCGCCTGTTCGAGCGTGTCCAGTGCGCCCTGCAGAAGGCCGGCCGTGATCTCTTCGTTGAACCGCGACACCACGACGGCAAACCGACATCCTGCCGCGTGGCGACTTCCTTGTATTTCCATCTCTCTACGCGGCCTGTCTGCCGGAGTCCTGGCGAAGGCGAGCCGCTACTCTCCCTTGAAGGCGGGCTTCCGCTTGTCGAGAAACGCGCGGGTCCCTTCGCGCATGTCGGCTGTCGAAAAGGCGAGACCGAAGAGCGACGCTTCCAGGAAGGCGCCTTCGGCAAACGGCACATCGCTGCCCCGGTGGACCGCGTCGAGGATGTAGCGCGTGGCCAGCGGCGCCTTGGCGGCCAGGTCGCCGGCCAGGGTACGGACGGTCGTCATCAGATCCGCTGCGGGCACCACCCGGTTCACCAGTCCGAGTCGGAGGGCCTCGTCGGCGGTCACGTGCCGGCCGGTCAACAGCAGGTCGAGCGCCGCGCCCTTGCCGACCAGCCGCGACAACCGCTGCGTCCCGGCAAACCCGGGCGAAATCCCGAGGTTGATCTCGGGCTGTCCCAATCGCGCCGTGTCCGCCGCGACGCGCAGCGTGCACGCCATGGCCAGCTCGCACCCGCCGCCGAGCGCGAACCCGTTGATGGCGGCGATCACCGGCTTGCCCATCCGCTCGATCGAGTCGAACACGCGCTGCCCCAGCAACGCATGCTCCTGCGCCTGGGCCGGCGTCAGCGATGCGAGCTCGCTGATATCCGCACCTGCAACAAATGCCTTCTCGCCGGATCCCGTGACAATCACGACGCGGACCGCGGCGTCCTGCCGGAGGTCGTCCATCGCGCGAGCCAGCTCCGAGAGCGTCTGGCCGTTCAGCGCGTTGAGCACCTGGGGACGGTTGATCGTCACCAGGGCGATCGGGCCCTCGCGTGCGAGCTGCAGGTTGTCAAACATCACGACTCACAGCGGCAGTGGATACAGGAGCCACCCGAGGACAATGCCGACCAGCATGAAGCCGGCGAACAGCCGTGCACCGAACCTGAGCTGATCGGCCGGCTCGTCCCGCGTCAGCGCGGCGAACGCGACAGACACGAACACCGCGAACACCGCCATCAATCCCAGATGCGTCGTCACTTGCGTCCCTGTGCGATATCGAAGGCGTCCAGCACGGTCAGCATGTTCAGGAGGCCGGCGACGATGATGAAGGCGTTGCCGTATTCGTAGGTGATCGCGACAACGCGACCGCCGCCCGCGTTCACGGCCTTGGCGATGAAGTACGGCAGCCCGATCCCGAGATCCCCGAACGCGGAGAGCGCGACCAGCGGCTGCGTCAGGTCAAACGGAAAGAGCCGGCCCTCGATCCAGATGCCGAAAGCGAACATCGCGGTCAGGGTGACGAGGAACGTCACACCTTTCTGGCGCCGGCCCAGCCAGAGGTGTCCCGCACCAGGCACGAGCCACGCCGCCGCGCAGATCAGATAGGGGTTGGTGGCCGATTGGGTGCGTTCGGCTGCCGTGGCGCGCATCGTTCGTAGTGTAGCGTAGCCAGCACGACCGCCGCGATCACGCTGCCGGCGATGACTCCGGTCATCGCCCGGATGCTGTTGGACGGGTGCCCCATCCCGGTCCACTCGACCAGCAGCGACGCGATGGCGGGAACAGTCGCCACGATCATCGTCATCCGGGCGCGCCGGACCAGCCCGAGGAACGGCGTCGCGAGCGCGCCCACCACCACTCCGGCGTAAATCCCGAGACACCGTGCGCAAACCGGCAACGGCACGTCCGCCAGCCAGAACGACCGCTCGGGCCGCTGGTGACAGATGAACGCCCCGATCATGTAGAGGGCGCTCAAGGGCCCAGGCAGGAACGGCGCCGCCATCAGGAGGACGAACCAGAGCGTTGCGAGCGCCGCCAGCAGCCAGACCACGGACGAATTGTCGCCGATGGCGGGCACACGCTGGTAACAGGCGTGCGGAACGCTCGGATCACGGGGCGGAACGTTGCGATCGCGGGGCGGAACTGTGCAATCACAGGGCAGGACTTCGCGATCGCGGTGCCAGACTCCTCGATCGCGGTACCGAACTCCCGGATGGCAGGGGGGACCTTCGCGATCGCGGCGCGAAATTCCCCGATCGCGGGTCCGACCTGCGCGATCACGGTGCCGAACTCTCGGATCGCAATGCCGCCCTTCGCGATCGCGGGGCGGAAATCGCGTGACGAGGCGCGGACGCGTCCGGATCCGTGGCGGCCCTTGCCGATCGCTGCGCCGAAGTTGCCGGGCGGCGCGCGGAATCGTCCGATCGCGGCGCGGACGTCACGTGACGACGTGCGGATGCGACCGGATCCATGGCGGCAGCCGCCGGTAGCCCTGCCGCCGTCATCAGTAACCGCGCAGCCGTCATCAGTCACGGCGCGGACGCCGACAGACGACGTGCGGGAACGCCGCGAACACGATCCGGAGGCGTGTGATCGCGCGTCAGCGCGGGCGGATCGCGCTTAGTTGGTGCCGGCCTTGCGCTCGGGACGCGCGGCCACGTACCCGGAGCGGGTCCGCGGGGCGGCACCGGGATGGTCGGCGACGCGCACGACGACTTTGCGAAACCGGCCATCGCGGAGCGGGTTCTTCGGCACGTAGCCCAGGGCGTACTGGCTGGCGAGTTCAGCCGCGATCGACGAGTAGACCCCGGACAGTTCGGCGATCGCCGCCGGGAAGAACGCCCGCGCGCCCGTCTCCTGGGCCAGCGCCTTCATCGAGAACTCCGATTCCGAAAAGTAGCGCCGGCTGCTGGTCCCGAGTGCCTGGAGGGGCGACGGCGTGCGCAGCGTGATCGTGTAGATCGCGATCCCCGCTTCCTTCGCCTGCGCCATGACGTCGTCGAACGACACCAGGCTGGCCGTGTCATCGCCGTCCGAGAGCACCACGATCGCCTGACGCCGGACCTCCTCGGTCGCGCGCCGCTGCTTCGTGAGTTCCTTGAGCGTCGTGTAGACGCCGTTGTAGAGGGCCGTGCCCCCCTTGGCCTTCGTCGCGGCGATGGCGGTCTTCGCAGCGTCGAGGTCGTCCGTCAGCGGCTGGAGGATGCGGGTCGCGTCCTTGATGTCGACGACCATCGCCCGGTCGCCCGTGCGCAGCGTCGACGCGAAGCCGCTCGCGGCCTGCTGCACCTCTGCCATCTTGTCGCTCATGCTGGCCGAGGTGTCGAGGAGGATGGCGAGGTCCAGCGGGATCGCCGTGGCCGCGAAGAAGGTGACGTCCTGCTGCACGCCGTCTTCGTAGACGGCGAAATCCTGCGGCTGCAGGCCGGTGACGTATTTGGCGGCGCTGTCGGTGACGACCACGTTGAGGGCCACCAGGTCGATGCCGCTGCGAAACACCGTCGGGGTCGCGGGGGACGGTTGGGCCGTCACCGCCGACGGTGACGTCCCCGTCGTATCGGGGACGCCGTGCAACAGCGCCTGCGCCCGCCCGTCAGCGGCGATCAGCAGAACGGCGAGGGTCAGGCACGGATATCTCACGGCGACCTCCTGGCACGACCGCGTGCCTGTCGGCGGCGCGCGCTCAGGTGGATCCTACGCGAAACCGCCGACTGCGTGCGGCCGGCTGCAAGGAGTGTTCCTGCTAGACTGCGGCAACGATGTCGCACACGGTCGTCGCACACGCCTCACGAATCGATCGCACGGTACTGGGAGGGATCGCTGCCGTCTCGGCCGCGCTGCTCATGACGGAGCTGGCGCTCACGCGCATCTTCTCGGTCACGATGTACTACCACTTCGCCTTTCTTGCGATTTCGATCGCGCTCTTTGGCCTGAGCGCCAGCGGCGTCTTCGTTTTCGTCACCCGGGGGCGGTTCGCAGCCATCGACACGCGCCAGCTCCTCACCACCGGCGCCCTGGTCCACGGCGCGGCGACGGTCATCGCCCTCGCCTGCCTCGTGCGCATACGCGTCGGACTGAATTACTCCCCGGCGAACATGGCGTTAATGCTCGCGATCTACGGACTCGCCGCACTGCCGTTTTTCACCGGCGGGTTTGTCGTGTCCCTGGCATTCGCGAGGCTGACCAGCGGGATCAACGTGCTGTACGCGGCCGATCTGCTCGGCGCGGCAACCGGCTGCCTCCTGCTCATCCCGCTCCTCAACCAGCTCGGCGCCCCGGGAGTGGTCATCACCGCAGCCGGGCTCGCCCTTGCCGCGGCGGTTGGCTTCTCCCCGCCATCCGGGCGGCTCCGGGCCTCGCTCGCCGCGGCCGCCATTGGCGGGGTGGCGCTCGCGGCCCAGCTCGCCGGCGCACGGCCGTTCGACGTCGCCGATACAAAGGGCCATCAAGGTGACCGCGTCCTGTTCGCAAAGTGGAACTCGTTTTCGCGCGTCGCGGTGTACGACCGCAATCACGGCGACTGGTCGCTCAGCCACACCTACTCAGGGCCGCGCCCCGAGTCGCTCTTCATGGACATCGACTCGGCAGCCTCCACGCCGATTCTCAAAGGGAGCGGGCACCCGGAGGACGCGAACTACCTCCGTTACGAATTGACGGCCCTCGCCTACCAGCTGGCCGAACGGCCGCAGGGCTTCGACGCGCTCGTCATCGGCACCGGCGGCGGGCGTGACCTGCTGTCGGCGCTGGTCTTCGGTGCCCGCAAGGTCGACGGGGTCGAGATCAACCCGATCATCGCCCGCGACGTCATGCTCGACCGGTTTCGCGACTACTCGGGAAGTATTTACGCAGACCCGCGTATCTCGATCAGCGTCCTCGACGGGCGCAGCTTCGTGCGGCGCAGCCCCGACCGCTACGACGTCATCCAGGCCTCGCTGGTCGACACCTGGGCCGCAACGGCCGCCGGCGCCTACACCCTGACCGAGAACTCGCTGTATACGCGCGAGGCGTTCGGCGAGTACGTCGATCACCTCACCGATTCGGGAATCCTGACGATCACCCGCTGGGTCTTCGACGGCCTGCGGCTCGTCTCGCTCGCCCAGGAAGCGTGCGCGGCGCGCGGGCTCGACCCGGCCAGCCGCCTGGCCGTCGTCCAGCTCGACCAGGTCGCGACCTTCCTGCTCAAGAAGTCGCCGTTTACCGAAGCGGAGGTCACCCGGCTCCGCGAGCTGTCCGACCGGCTCGGCTTCACGATCCTGTATGCGCCCGGCGTGCCCGCCATCCAGCCGACGGCTGCCGAAGACTCACAGTGGGGCGTCACCAAACCGGCCGACTATCGTCGATTGATCCTCGCGAGCGATCCAAAGCAGTTTGCAGCGGCCTATCCACTCGACATCTCCGCCACGACCGACGATCGACCGTTCTTCTTCCACACCACGCGGCTGCGCGATCAGTTCCAGACCGCGTTCGGCAAGTCGATGCTGTTCGGCAACGGCCTCAGCGCGTTGATGACGCTGTTCGCGATCTCCGCCGGGCTGGTCCTGCTGTTCATCGTCGGTCCCCTGCTGGCGAGCCGATCGCGGCCCGGTCCCGGGTGGGCGCCCTGGCTGGCGTATTTCGCCGCGCTCGGCGCCGGATTCATGCTGCTCGAAGTGGCGGTGCTGCAGCGATTCGTCCTGCTGCTCGGGCATCCGGTGTATTCGCTCACCGTCACGCTGTTTTCGCTGCTCCTCGGGACCGGCCTCGGCAGCCTGGTCAGCCGGCGTGTCGACGGCGACCGGGTGCAGCGCGTGACCGTCCGCGCGCTGATCGCGATCATCGTCGCCACGGTGACAGCGGTGTTCGCGCTCCCGGCGTTGATCGACGTCGCCATCCCGGCGTCGCTCGCCACACGGATGGTGGTCGCCGTTGCGGTGCTGATGCCACTGGGCGTACTGCTGGGCATGGCATTGCCCGGCGGCATGCGGCTGCTCTCGACGAGCCGCCAGGACATCGTCGCGTGGGCCTGGGGGATCAACGGCGCGTTCTCGGTCGTGGGCGCCACGCTCGCGGTGTTCATCGCCATGAACTGGGGATTCTCCGTGACGCTGCTGGCCGGCGCGCTCGTGTATGCCGGCGCCGCCGCGACGCTGGCGACACGGTGACGATCATGCGTGATTCGTGATTCGTGATTTGTGATTTGTGATTTCGACTTTTGAATGACTGACTTGCTTGCATTCGTTCGTGGCTGCACCTTCGACGACTTTCTGTTCTCGCCGCAATACAGCGTCCTCGAACGGCGCGATCCGTCGGCCATCGACCTGTCGGCCCGGCTGTCGCAGCACCTGACGCTGAAGCGGCCGCTGGTCTCGGCCAACATGGACACGGTCACCCGCTCGGAGATGGCGATCGCCGTCGCCGAAGAGGGTGGCATCGGCATCATCGACCGGGGATTCCGTTCGGGCGACATCGAGCCGCAGGTTCGCGAGGTCCAGAAGGTGAAACGCCGCCAGCACGGCGTGATCGTCAACCCGTACACGATCGGACCCGGCGCCACGCTGCGCGACGCCGCCGAGACGATGCGGCGCACCGGGGTCGGCACGCTGGTCGTCGTCGACGGCAATTCGCACGTGGCTGGCCTGCTCACGTCACGCGACCTGCGCTTCGTCGACCGGAACGGCTCGACAACGGTGGCGAGCCGGATGACGCCCCGCGAGCAGCTGATCGTGCGGGAGGGATCCACCGACCTGGCGGCGGCCGAAGCGGTCATGCGGACCCACAAGGTCAAGAAGCTTCCGCTGCTGGACCAGGACGGACGGCTGACTGGCTTGATTACCGCCAAGGACCTAATCAAGCAGCGGCAACTGCCGTTTGCCACGCGTGACGACCACGGCCGGCTGCGCGTCGGCGCCGCCATCGGTGCGAAGGGCGACTACCTGGAGCGCGCGGCGGAATTGCTCAACGCCGGCGCCGACGTCATTGTCATCGACATCGCCCATGGCCACTCGGTGGTCATGGCGCGGGCAATCGAGGCGTTCCGGAAGCAGTTCGGCGACACGGAACTGATCGCGGGAAACGTGGCCACGGCGGACGGGACGCGGTTCCTCATGGAGCGCGGTGTCAACGGCATCAAGGTCGGCATCGGGCCCGGCGGCGGCTGCACGACCCGCCTCAACACCAACTTCGGCGTGCCGCAGGTCCAGGCGCTCGTGGAATGCCGGGCCGCAACCGGCGGCGCCGTCCCGCTGATCGCAGACGGCGGCATCAAGCGCGACGGCGCGATCGTCCAGGCGCTGCTGTTCGGCGGCGACACCGTGATGCTCGGGAGCGCGCTCGCGGGCACGACCGAAACGCCGGGTGAGACCGTTCAGAAGGCGGTGGTCATCCCGGAGTCGAGCAAGACCGTCAAGGTGCCGTTCAAGGTGTTTCGCGGGATGGCGTCCCTGCAGGCGATCGTCGATCGGCTGGACGTCGAAGACGCCGAGTCCGCCGACGTGGAGGCGCTCGGCGCGGAAGGGATGGAGATCAGCGTGCCTGCCCGGGGGTCGGTGCGCCCCGTGCTGCGGGACATGCTGAAGCACCTCGTGTCCGCCGCCAGCTATGGCGGCGCGAGCAGTCTCTCGGAGTTGCAGCAGATGTTCGCGAACGACCCCGCGCGTTATGCGATCCGCCTGACCGAATCAAGCCGCCGCGAATCGTTCGACCGCTGAAACCTGCCACACCCGTCACGGACGACACACCGAGGCACGTCACGGACGACACACCGAGGCACTGAGACACGGAGGATGGTTTTCTCTTGTACCAAAGAAGCACGCTCGCCTGCTCTCGACCTCAGTGCCTCGGTGCCTCGGTGTGTCGTGAACCAGTGAAGAGCGCGGGAACTC
>Ga0247825_10002458_pt1 | contig 12196 bp, 11 predicted proteins | sample 13C_Vanillin_Day_FD_194413 | JGI IMG/M metagenome (GOLD analysis project Ga0247825, IMG submission 194413) | Soil microbial communities from agricultural site in Penn Yan, New York, United States - 13C_Vanillin_Day48 | ecosystem: Environmental > Terrestrial > Soil > Agricultural land | place...
AGGGCGGCATCACCGTCGGGCTTCGCTGGATCGCCGGATCGCCGCTCGTCAGGGCCTCGCTGCTCGCGACCGCGACGATCAACTTCTTCAACTTCGTCTTCTGGTCGCTGTTCGTCCTCTACGCGACGCGCACGCTCGGGGTGTCGCCGGGGACGCTCGGGCTCGTGCTCGGCGCCGGCGCCGTGGGTGGGCTCGTCGGGTCGGTCGCAGCCACGCCGGTCTCCCGCCGGATCGGGATCGGGCCGACGCTGCTCGTCGGGTGCTTCGTGTTCTCCGCGCCCTTCCTCCTCGTGCCGCTCGCGGGCGGGCCGCAGCCGGTCGTCCTCCTGTGCCTGTTCCTCGCCGAGCTCGGCTCGGGCTTCGGCGTGATGCTGCTCGACATCAGCGCGGGTGCGATCTTCGCCGCCGTGATCCCGATCCGACTCCGCTCGCGGGTCTCGGGGGCCTACACGTTCGTCAACTACGGCGTGCGCGTCGTCGGCTCGCTGCTGGGCGGCCTCCTCGGGAGCACGATCGGTCTGCGGCCGACGCTGTTCATCGGCGCGGCGGGCGGACTCCTCGCGGCATTTCTCCTCTTGCCGACTCCGGTCGCGCGCCTGCGCGAGTTGCCGGACCCACCGGAGTAGGCTCGGAGGGTGCGAACCGAACGGGCAGCCTCCTTCGCCCGCGTGGCGGACGCATACGAGCGGGCGCGCCCGGGCTATCCGGCGGACGCGGTGCTCTGGCTCGCCGGCGAGACCCCGTGCGACGTCGTCGACCTCGGCGCCGGCACAGGCAAGCTCACGCGCTCGCTCGCCGCGCTCGGTCACCACGTCGTGGCGGTCGAGCCGCTTCCCGAGATGCTCGACCGGTTGCGCGCGGCCGTTCCCGGCGTCACCGCCGTCGTCGGCACTGCGGAGTCGATGCCACTGCCCGACGACTCGACCGATGTCGTCGCGTGCGCGCAGGCGTTCCACTGGTTCGACCACGGGCCGGCGCTCGCGGAGATCGCTCGTGTCCTCCGACCGGGAGGGCGGGTCGCGCTCGTCTGGAACGTCCGCGACGAGCGCGTCCCGTGGGTCGACGAGCTGAGCGACGCGATGGTCGGCCGCACCGGGGTCGACCGCGGTGCGGCGGAGCCGATCGAGCGGAGCAGCCTCTTCGGGGAGGTCGAGCACGCGACGTTCGAGCACACCCAGGACGTCGACCGCGAGGCACTGCGGGAGCTCGTGCTCTCCCGGAGCTACTGCGCGGTCCTTCCCGACGAGGAGCGCGCGCCGATCCTCGGCCAGGTCGATCGGCTGTTCGACGAGCACGCGCGCGACGGCCTGCTGACGCTCCCGTACGTCGTCGAGTGCTTCCGCGCCGCGCGGGGGTGAGAAACCCATCCGGGTCGGACTTCGAGTCCGACACACCCGCGAGACGCGCTGCGTCCGCGAAGGTCCGACCGAGTCGGACACCACCTTGACATACGAACAGACGTTCGGTAGAACACCTGTTCCCCCATGATCGCGTGTCTCCTCATCCCGGGATTCGAGCTCCGCGCGGCGCTCCGGTCCCGGCCGAGGCTCGCGGTCGTCCCCGCGGCGCTCGCCCCCGAGCCGGGGCGCGAGCAGCTCGTCGGCCCGGTGACCGCGGCCGCCGAGGCGGTGGGCGTCACGGCGGGGATGCGTCTCGGGGAGGCGCTGGCCACCTGCCCGCAGCTCGTGCTCGTCGACCCGGATCCGGCGGGCGCGGAGCGGGAGTGGGAGGGTGTCCTGCGACGCCTCGAGGACGCGGGATTCGGAGTGGAGCCGGTCGAGCCGGGAGTGGTCGTGTTCGAGACGACCGGGGTCGAGCGGCTCTACGGAGGGGTGGAGGCGGCGCTCCGCAAAGCGCTCGCCTCCGTCGGGCCTGCCTGGGACCCACGGGCCGGCGCGGGTGGGCGACGCTTCGTCGCCCTCGCCGCCGCGACCGTGGCGCGTCCCGGTCAGGCGGTGATCGTCGAGGGGAGGGAGGAGCAGTCGTTTCTCGAGCCGCTCCCTCTCTCGCTCCTGCCGTTGGACGAGGGCCGGTACGCCGAGCTGGAGGGCCTCGGCGTCCGCACTCTGGGATCGCTCGCCTCCCTGCCTGGCGGAGCGGTCTCCGAGCGGCTGGGGCCGGAGGGGAAGCGGGCGTGGAGCCTGGCACGCGGCGGGGAGCGCCGGCGCGTGCGTGGGCGATCGCCCGCGGCAGAGCTGGCCGAGGCGCTCTCCTTCCCCGAGGCGGTCGCGAACGAGCTCACCCTGAGACGCGCATTCGGTGCGCTGCTCGACCGGCTGCTCGCCCGGCCGGAGCGTGAGCGGCGGCCTTTCCGCAAGCTCGCGCTCGCGGCGCGCCTCGTCGGAGGCGGCTCCTGGCGGCGCACCGTGACCCTGCGGGAGGCGACCGCGGAGCGGGGACGGCTGCGTTCCGCCCTCGGGCCGAAGCTGACCGAGATCCCGGCGCCGGTGGTCGAGCTGCGGCTCGAGGCGGTGGAGCTCGCGGAGCACGCGGGACAGCAGCTCGCCTTCCTCGCCCCCGAGGGCGAGGAGACCGACGCCCTACTACGGGAAGGCCTGCGCCAGGTGCGTGCGAGCGCGGGTGGAGGGGCGGTCGGCGCCGTTGTCGAGGTGGCGCCGTGGTCGCGAATCCCGGAGACGCGCGCGTTGGTGGTGCCTCGGAATGTATGAACGCGTGGCGTCGGCGTTGCGATGTGCGGCCGGAGGCCGGCTTTGCCGGCCGGGAGGCCAGGTGCGTGTCTCCGAGTCACGACGGAGAAGGAGGGGGCTTCGTGGGGGAACCATGGGTTCCCCCACGCTCTTCGCGCCGTGGTCGCGGATTCCCGAGACCCGAGCGTTGGTGGTGCCACGTGATGTCCGATGAGCGCCGTCGGAGGTGTCGCGGCTCGCCTGAACGCCCCGCGGCCCGCGCTCGTGGAGACGACGGGTGGGGGAGAGCCCCGTGTCGTCAACCGCGAGCTCGTGACGGTCGTGCGCGAGGAATGGCGCGTCGTCGATCGCTGGTGGACCGAGGAGCCGGTCGACCGCCGCTACTTCGAGGTCGTGCTCGAGTCGGGGCGCAACGTCTGCGTGTACCGGGACGGGGAGCGGCAGTGCTGGTTCACGCAGCGGGCGTGACCAGGTGTCCGCTCGTGTCCGACTTCAGTCGGACACATCCGCAGAGTCGGAACGCAGCGGGGGTCACGTCGTGCTAGACGAGCTCCTGGTCGAACCCTGCGACGGCCCGGAGAGAGGCGCCGTAGCCGCTGTTCGACGTGTGGAGCTCGAGGAATCGAGCCGCCTCGTCTCCCGTGCAGGCATACGCGTGCGCCACTCCGGCCGGGATCTGCACCCACGTGCCCGCGGCCGCGCTGAGCTCTCGCCCGTCGAGCGTGACGGTCAGCTCGCCCTCGAGGACGTAGAGCGATTCGAGGTGGCGGCGATGGACGTGTCGCGGGTCCGTCTCTGCCGCGGGCTCGCAGCGGTTCTCGGAGATGCCGAGCTCGTCGACGTCCGCACGGAGCTCGACGTGCAGGCCCGGCCGCTCCGCGACGTGCTCGCTCGCGCCGACGACGGCCTCGCTCGTCGGCCGGCCGCCGTCCTCGGGCGGCTCGTGCTGGTCGTAGGAGAAGGAGCGTCCGTCGCGCATGGCGCGCAGGTAGTCGGCGAAGCGCTGCCCCGGCGCGTGGAGGTTGAGATAGCGGACCTCCGCGTCGCTCCCGTTCCGAAAGCCGTGGACGACGAGCGGAGGCACACGCGCGAGCGTTCCCGCAGGCACGGTCACCAGCTCGTCCTCCAGGCCGAGGCGGACCGTCAACTCGCCCTCGAGGACAAAGAAGCAGTCCGTGTGATTGCGGTGGACGTGGAGGTCGGCGCCCTCGCGGTGCGGCCCGAACCGCGACCAGGTCGCGTTCAGCGTCTCGTGGTCGGAGAGGATCTCGACGCGCCGGTCGGCGCTGTCGCCGATCACCTCTCCCTCGCCGAACGGGGTGAAGACAGCCTCGCCCACTACGAGGCAGCGTAATGGCTCCCCGATATGTCGAATTGCACTGCCATTCGGCGTTCTCGTTCCTCGACGGCGCCTCGCATCCGGAGGAGCTCGCCGTGCGCGCCGCGGAGCTCGGCTACCCGGCGCTGGCGCTGACCGACCACGACGGCGTCTACGGCTCGCTCGAGTTCGCCCATGCGGCGAAGCACGCCGGGATCCGTCCGATCACCGGTGCGGAGGTGACCCTCACCGGAGGCTTCCACGTCACCCTGCTCTGTGAGAACGGCAAGGGCTACGCGAACCTCTGCCGGATCCTCACCGCGGCGCATGCCGGGACGCGAAGACCGGGGCGCGAGGACCGCGAGCCGCTTCCGCCCTGCGTCCCGCTCGAGACCGTCGCCGAGCTGAGCGAGGGCCTCGTCTGCCTCTCGGGCTGCGCGCGAGACGGGCTCGCGCTCCACGACCAGCGCGGCACCGCCAGGCTTGCCGCCGCGTTCGGCCGGGAGCGGTTCTTCGTCGAGCTCCAGCGTCCGTTCGAGCGGGGTGATGCGCACCGGCATGCGACGCTCCGCGACCTCGCCGCGGGTCTCGGCGTCGAGACGATCGCGACGGGGAACGTCCACGCGCACACGCAGCGGCGAGCGCTGCTCCAGGACGCGCTCGTCGCGATCCGCTGCCGCACCTCGCTCGACGGCTGCGAGCGCGAGCGCCGCGGCAACCGCGAGGCCGTGCTTCGCCCACCGGCGGAGATGGTCGAGCGCTTCGCCGGGATCGACCGCGCAGCCGTGGAGCGAACGGTGGAGCTCGCCGAGCGGCTCGCCTTCGACCTGACCGCGGAGCTCGGCTACCGCTACCCCGACTTCTCCGACCGCGACGACCCCGCGAGCCGCCAGCTCACCGCGATCTGCGACCACGCGTTCGGCGAGCGCTACTCCGCTTGCAACAGCCTGTTGCAAGCGGAGGCACGCCGCCGCCTCGAGAGCGAGCTCCAGCTGATCGGGAAGCTCGGGCTCGCGGGGTTCTTCCTCCTCCACCACGAGGTGCTCGAGCTCGCGCGCGAGTGCGCGCTCGAGGTGCGCGGCCACGACTCGCCGCGGATGTTCCTGCCGCCGGGACGGGGGAGGGGGAGCTCGGTCGGCTCGATCGTCTGCTACCTGACCGGGCTCTCGCACGTCGATCCCGTCGAGAACGGCCTCTCGCTCGGCCGCTTCATCAACCACGAGCTGACGTCGGTGCCCGATATCGACCTCGACTTCCCCCGGGACATCCGCGAGAAGCTGATTGTCCGCGTCACCGAGCGCTACGGGCACGAGCACGCGGCGCTCGTCGCGAGCTTTGCGACGTACCGCTCCCGCGGCGCGATCCGGGACGTCGGGAAGGCACTCGGGCTGCCGCATGCCGAGCTCGAGCGGCTCGCGCGGGTGACCGACGGCTGGCACGCCGAGCGGATCTCGGAGGAGGTCGCGTCGCTTCCCGACGCGGAGCAGAAGCTCCTCTCGAAGCGCTGGCGCGCGTTCCGCTTTCTCACCGGCGAGATCGCCGGGCTGCCGCGGCACGCCTCGCAGCACCCGGGTGGGATGGTGATCTCGTCCCGCCCGCTCGTCGAGCTCGTCCCCGTGCAGCCGGCGGCGATGGCCGGTCGCCAGCTCTGCCAATGGGACAAGGACTCGTGCGCCGACGCCGGGTTCCTCAAGATCGACCTGCTCGGCCTCGGGATGCTCTCCTGCGTCGAGGAGTGCGTCGACCGGATCGCGCAGCTGCACGGCGCGCCGATCGACCTCTCGCGGATCCCGCTCGACGACCCGGACGTGTTCGCCGAGATCCAGGCGGCGGACACCGTCGGCGTGTTCCAGATCGAGAGCCGTGCGCAGATGCAGAGCCTCCTGCGCACGCGGCCCGAGACGATCGACGACCTCACGATCCAGGTCGCGCTCGTCCGCCCCGGGCCGATCCAGGGGAAGGCCGTCCATCCGTACATCGAGCACCGCCGGCGCCTCCGCGAGGACTCGGCGTTCGTCTACCCGGTGCCGCACGAGTCGCTCCGCGAGCCGCTCGCCTCGACGCTCGGCGTCGTGGTGTTCCAGGACCAGGTGCTCGACGTCGCGATCGCGCTCGCGGGGTTCACGATCGGCGAGGCGGAGGGGCTCCGGCGGGCGATGAGCCGCAAGCGGAGCCACGCGGCGCTCGAGGCGCATCGTGTGCGCTTCGTCGAGGGAGCGGTTGCGAGCGGCGTCGCGGAGGAGGTGGCACAGAGCGTCTTCGACACGCTCGTCGGCTTCTCGGGCTTCGGGTTCCCAAAGGCGCATGCGGCCGCGTTCGGCCTGCTCGCCTACCAATCGGCGTGGCTGCGGCACCACTACCCGGCCGAGTTCCTCTGCGGGCTCCTGAACGAGCAGCCGATGGGCTTCTACCCGCCCGCGAGCCTCGTCCGCGACGCGCAGCGACGCGGGGTCGAGGTGCTCCCGCCGGACGTGAACCTCAGTGAGGCGCGGTGCTCGCTGGAGGCTTGTGTTGATTCAACACAAGCGTTGTCCCACGCCGTCCGCGTCGGCCTTGCGTACGTCTCGTCGGTGGGGAAGGACGATGCGGAGGCGCTCGAGGCGGAGCGGGTCGCGAACGGCCCGTACCGGGACGTCGGCGACCTGGCCCGCCGCGCGGCCGTCTCGCGGGACGCGCTCGAGGCGCTCGTCCGCGGCGGCGCGTGCGATGGCTTCGGCCCGAGACGGCGAGACCTTCTCTGGGAGCTCGGGCTCGCGACCAGACCACGCTCGGTGGAGGGGACGAGGGGGGAGGCGAAGCAGCTGCCGCTGCCGCTCGACCCGACCGCGGAGACCCCTGAGCTCCCCGACCTGACGCGCTGGGAGCGGATGCTCGCCGACTACCGCGAGACCGGCCTCTCGGTCGGGACGCACCCGCTTGCGCTGCTCCGACGACACCTACCGCCGGGAACGCTGTCGAGCCCGGAGCTGCACGAGGCGCGGCACGGGACGACGGTCGCGTTCGCGGGCATGGCGATCGCCCGCCAACGGCCGGCGACCGCGAAGGGGATCGTGTTCATGCTGCTCGAGGACGAGCACGGCCAGGTGAACCTCATCGTCCCGAAGGACGTCTACGAGCGGCACCGTGGGATCGTCCGCAGCGAGCCGATCGTCCTCGTCCACGGCCGCTACGAGCGGATCGAGCGGAACCGCAACATCCTCGTCCGCGAGCTCGAAAGCCTCTCGGCTCTGGCCCGCCGGGTCGCCGCGACCCCGGATCTCGTCACCGCGCTCCCGCGCGCCCACCACTTCGGGCACCGCTGAGCGTCACGCGGCGACCTTCGCCAGCCGCTCGGCCTGCTTGCCGATGAGCCGGAGCGTCCCGCCGAGGGTGACGAGATACCCCACGAAGTGGAGGCCCGGGGCGGAGGGGTGCTCGTCGGCCCCGTGGACGAGTGGGACTCCGGTCTCGTCGAGCACTCCGAGGCGCCCGACGAGCGGCTCGAGCCCCGTCCTGAACCCCGTCGCCGCGATGAGCGCGTCGACGTCGAGCACGCGCTCGTCGGCGAGGATGGGCCTCCCGTCCTCGAAGCGCTCGAGCGCGGGAACGACCGTCACCCGACCGTCCTTCACCGCCGAGACGAGCCCGACGTCGACGATCGGGATCACGCGTCGGCGGAGGAACTCCGAGTAGGGACGATCCGGCGCGGGGAGGCCAACGTCCGCGAGGTCCCCGAACGCCGCGCGGCGCATCGTCGCGGCGATCCGGTCGACGACGCCGACCGGGAGTCGAGGGCTGGCGATCCCGAGGAGCTGGCTCGGGACGCCGAGCGTGTCCCGCCGCACGACCGCAGGCGGCGTCTTCACGGAGAGCAGGACGTCGCTCGCCCCTGCGCGGGCGACGTCGAGCGCGATCTCGGCGCCCGAGTTGCCGGCGCCGACGACGAGCACCCGGTGGCCGCGATAGAGATCGCCACGGCGGTAGTCCGACGAGTGGACGAGCTCGCCGCCGAACGTTCCCGGCCAGTCGGGCAGGAACGGCACGTTGCTGTACCCCGTCGCGACGATGACCCGTCGTGCGACGAGGCGCTCGCCGCCGGCATCGACCGCCCAGCCCTCGGGGATGCGGTCGATGCGCTCCACCCGATTCCCTGGGCGGACGTCGAGCTGGTTGCGGCCCGCGTATCGGCGGAGATAGTCGACGACGCCGTCGCGTGACGGCCACTTCCCGTACGACCGCGGGATCCCATATCCCGGGAGGCCGGACAGCCAGCGCACGGTGTGGAGATGCAGGCAGTCGTAGCGGGCCCGCCAGGCGGCTCCGATCTCGTCGCGCTCGAGCACGACGACCTCGGCACCTGCCCGGCGCAACGTCGCCGCGCACGCGAGGCCCGCCGCCCCGGCCCCGACCACGCAGACGTCGGGCGAGGAGACGCTCACGCGGCCGAACCGTGCGCGGCGGCGCTCGACAGCTCGACCTCGACATAGTCGGCGGCGTGCGCGAAGCCGAGCTTCTCGTAGGCCCGGATCGCCGCGTGGTTGTCGGCCCGGACGTTGAGCGAGATCGTCTCGATGCCGTCGTCGAGGAGGATGCGGCAGAGCGTTGCACACGCCGCCGTCGCGAGGCCGTTCCCCCGCGCCGCGGGGAGCGTCGCGACGTTCCCGAGCGCGGCGACGCGCCACGTCGGCGACCAGACGTGCACGCCTGCGACGCAGACGAGCTCGCGGTCGCGACGGATGCCGACGTATCGCCCCGTCTCGAGCATCCGCGCCTGGAACCACGTCCCGGGGTAGGCGCTCTCGTAGAAGCGCTCGACCTCGGCGAGGTCGGCCGGAACGAGAGGCTCGACGTCGTCGGTCTCGTGCGCCTCGAGCGCCTCGGGGCGGGAGAGGCCGAGCTTGCAGTGGAGCGCGGGGTCCGTCGCAGGCGCGAACGCGCGAGCGATCGGCCCGAGCAGGGACGGCGAGACGTGTGCGTACACCGTTCGGGGAAGCCGATCGGTCGCCGCGAGGAGCAGCTCGGACATCGCCTCCTCGGGCTCCTCCGCGAGCGCGAGGAGCACCGGCGGGTCTGGTTCGTCGTAGAGGAGCGCGACCTGCTCGAGCACGCCGTCGCCCTGCCAGCCGAGCCAACGCGTGTGGGGCCAGAAGAAATCGTCGAGGTCGCCGAGCGCGTATGCGTGCACGTGGGGCCTGCGACGGAGAAAGGCCGCGATCTCGTCGCGATCGCGGAGCTCGACGACACCCACGCGGCGAGCGTAGAGAATCGGCCGATGCGCGCCGTCGTCCAGCGGGTCTCGCGGGCGTCCGTCCACGTCGACGGGGAGACGGTCGGCAGCTGCGGCGCAGGGCTCGCCGTGCTCGTCGGCGCCGGGCACGAAGACACGTCCGAAACCGCCGAGCGCCTCGCCGCCAAGGTCGCCTGGCTCCGGATCTTCCCGAACGAGCACGGACGATTCGACCGCTCGCTGCTCGACACGGGCGGCCAGGCGCTCGTCGTCAGCCAGTTCACGCTCCTCGCCGATACGCGCAAGGGCAACCGGCCGAGCTTCACCGACGCGGCCCGGCCCGAGGAGGCAGAGCCGCTCGTGGAGCGGTTCGTCGAGACGCTCCGCGCGCTCGGCATCCAGGTCGAGACGGGAGTGTTCGGCGCGAAGATGGAGGTCGAGCTCGTCAACGACGGGCCGGTGACGATCGTCGTCGACGTCTGACCTCTATCGCGTGACGCTCCCGGTCGACGTCTCGCGAACCGGCGAGTCGTCGGCGGGGCCGTACACGACCTGCATCTCCCCGCTCCCGCGCAGCGCGTCGAGTGCGTCCGTGCCGCCGACGATCGTCCACGAGCCCGTCTGGGTCTGGCCCTGCGCCCCTTCGCCGACATCCGGCATCAGGCGCATGCGCATGTTGCCGTTGGGGCAGGTGATCGTCGGCACGGCGAACCGGCCGGCGTACGATCGCGCCATGTCCGCAGAGCTTCCGCTCGCCGAGTTCGGCTTCCCCGGGCCGCTCCGCGAGCGGCTCGTGGAGGCGATCCTCGCCGGCGAGAAGGTGTCGACGACCGGCCTGCTCGAGGAGTACCGCCGGGAGGGGACGCCCGTCGGTGAGCCCGGCGACCGAGAGCTCGTCGTCGACTCGGAGGGACGTGGTGTCGCAGTCATCGAGACGACCCAGGTCGACGTGCGCCGCATGGGAGACGTCGATCTCGCCTTTGCGGTCGACGAGGGCGAGGGCTTCGAGACCGTCGAGGAGTGGCGCGACGCGCACGTCCGCTTCTTCACCAGCCCCGAGATGACCGCCGCCCTCGGTGAGCCGCCGGTGGCGATCGACGACGACACGCTCGTCGTCTGCATCCGGTTCCGTCTCGTCGAGCGGCTCTGAGAGACCGGCCCGGCGTGCTCCGAAGTGGGGCCCCCGCGGTGCTATCCTTCGCTCACCACATTTCACCGGATTGGCGAAATGGGCGCGGGTCGCGCCCATTCGTGTTGTAAGGGGCGAAAACCATGGCAACCGGCACGTACGAGAGAGAGCGCGAGCTTCAGGCGGCGATCACGCCGCTCGTCGAGTCGACCCTGCCCGACGTCGAGGTCCTCGCCGTCGAGCTGCTCTCGCCCGCCCGGTTCTGCGTGTACGTCGACACTCCCGCGGGGGTCGACTTCGCGCTCTGCGAGCGCGTCACGCGCCTCCTCGACGCCTACCGCTCGGACTGGACGGTCGACGTGTCCTCGCCCGGCCCCGAGCGGCCGCTCCGCCGGCCCGAGCACTTCCGCCGGGCGATCGGCGGCACCGTGAAGCTCAAGACGGCCTCCTCGAAGCGTCTCCGCGGGACGCTCGTGGCTGCCGACGACGACGCCGTCACCGTCGCGGTGAACGGCTTGACGCTCGAGGTCCCGGTCGGCGAGATCGTCCGGGGCAACCTGATCGACGAGGGACGGGAGTCATGAGCCAGGAGATCATCGAAGGCATCCGCACGATCGAGCGGGAGAAGGGCATCGAGGCCGGGACGCTCGTCGCGGCCCTCGAGGACGCCCTCCTCGCCGCCTACAAGAAGACACCCGGCGCCGCTCGCCATGCGACGGTCGAGCTCGACGACGACGGCGAGTTCCGCGTCTTCGCGCTCGACATCCCCGATGACCTCGAGGCACGTCTGCTCGAGGAGGCGCGCGAGCGCGCGATCGACGAGCTCGAGCGCATCGAGGAGGAGACCGGCGAGAAGCAGCACACGCTGATCGTCGACGACGAGCTCGACCTCGACTGGGAACAGGTGCCCGACGACCTCGTCGACAAGTCCGACGCGACACCCGACGACTTCGGTCGCATCGCCGCGATGACGGCGAAGCAGGTCATCCAGCAGCGGATCCGCGAGGCCGAGCGGGCGATGATGTACGAGGAGTACGTCGACCGGCAGGGCGAGGTCGTGACCGGCATCGTCCAGCAGGCCGGCGACCGCAACAACGTGCTCGTCGACCTCGGCAAGGTCGAGGCGCTGCTGCCGCGCTCCGAGCAGGTCGACGGAGAGCGCTACGAGCAGGGCTCCCGCATCAAGGCGGTGATCATCGAGGTGCGCTCGGGGACGAAGGGCCCGCAGGTGATCCTCTCCCGCCGTGCGCCGCAGCTGATCGAGGCGCTGTTCGAGCTCGAGGTGCCCGAGATCGCCGACGGCCTGGTCGAGATCCGCGGCGTCGCCCGCGAGCCGGGCTACCGCTCGAAGATCGCGGTCGAGTCGCACGTCCAGGGCGTCGACCCGGTCGGCGCCTGCGTCGGCCCGCGTGGGTCGCGCGTCCGCATGGTCGTCTCGGAGCTCCGGGGCGAGAAGATCGACATCATCCCGTGGAACACGGAGCCCGCGCGGTTCGTCGCGAAGGCGCTCTCGCCAGCGCGTGTCCGCGAGGTCTACATCGACGACGAGAGCCGCGATGCGACCGTCGTCGTGCCCGACGACCAGCTCGCGCTCGCGATCGGCAAGGAGGGGCTCAACGCCCGCCTGGCCGCGCGCCTGACCGGCTGGAAGGTCGACATCAAGTCCGACAGCGAGTTCGCCCAGCAGGAGGCGGCGGCCGCGTTCGCGGGCGAGGACGAGGGCGCCGGCGACTTCTCGGGCCGCTGCGCCGCGCTCCTCTCGAACGGCAAGCGCTGCCCGAACGCCGCGCTTCCCGGCACGCGGTACTGCGGCGTCCCGGCGCACCAGGCGCTGGCCGACGACCCGACTGCCGCCGCGCGCGGTGCCGCGGTCCCGTCGGAGAGCGGCACCGCGG
>Ga0247825_10002459_pt1 | contig 12195 bp, 10 predicted proteins | sample 13C_Vanillin_Day_FD_194413 | JGI IMG/M metagenome (GOLD analysis project Ga0247825, IMG submission 194413) | Soil microbial communities from agricultural site in Penn Yan, New York, United States - 13C_Vanillin_Day48 | ecosystem: Environmental > Terrestrial > Soil > Agricultural land | place...
ATGTGTGGGTGGCCGACCATCGCGGTCGGCCACCGGCGCGCTGTCCACCGCGACGATCCTGCCGCATCGGACAACCGTGTGGCAGGCCTGAAACGCCACCGAGTCGGAGCGCGCGATGCCAGGACGAGGATCCTCGACGCGGCCGTGGAAGTGCTGTGCACTCACGGATACGCCGCGGCCACGACGCTGCGCATCCAGCACGCCGCCGGCGTCACCCGAGGCTGCCTGCTGCATCATTTTCCTTCTCGCGATCGACTGTTGATCGCGGCGGTCCAGCACCTGGCCCGGGCCCGCATCGCCGGGCTCCGCACGTTGCCGCCCTGGCCCGCCGATCCGGCCGGACGGGTCCGGCTCGCGGTCGACACGATGTGGGCAACCTTCTATCAGCCGTACTTCTGGGCGGCGACCGAGCTGTGGCTGGCCGGGCGCTCCAACGAACCGCTGCGGCAGGCACTCACCCCCGAGGAGCGCCGCCTGGGTCTGTTGGCCCGTGAGGCAGCCGACCTGTGCTTCGGCCCGGACCTGTCGGGCCGGCAGCACTATCGTCTGGTTCGGGAGCAGTTGATCACCATGATGCGGGGCGTGGCGCTGACCTACGCGTTCGACCCGAAACCCCCGTCGTACGAGCCTCACCTCGACCACTGGCGGCGGTTCGCGGCCACCTTGCTGGTGACCGACATCGGCGACGCTCGACCCTGATCTACCCCCCACCCAAAGACGGTCAGCCTTGACTGGTTAATGCTATACACATTAAACTCGACCCAGTGAACTGCCTCACAGAATGTGAGGTCGACGCCAATCCAACGAGGTGGGCATGAGCCGCAATCCATGGCTGACGCAAATCCGGCGCCTGGACCCCGAGCGAGACTACGAGGAAATATTCCGCCTGCACTTCTCCCATGAATTCCCATGGGATTCGGTCCAGGCGCTGAGTTTCGCGCTGTTCCGCACATACGCGGTCCCGAGCATCGGTGAACTGCTCGACAAGACCGGAGAATTCGGTGACCGGGTGCAAAAGCGCTACGACGACACCAACCTGCTGATGGACCAGGTCGTCGAGTCCGGCTTCACCGGAAGCGGTCGCGCCGCGATCCGCCGGATCAACCAGATGCACGGCAGCTACGACATCTCGAACGAGGACTTCGTCTACGTCCTCGCCACATTCGTCGTCGTACCGATCCGCTGGTTGCAGAAGTTCGGCTGGCGGTCGTTGACCGAGAACGAGATTCGATCCACCGTCCTGTACTACCGGGAATTCGGCCGCCACATGGGCTTGAAGGGTGTTCCGGAGGATTACGCAGGATTCGCGGCGCTACTCGATGAGTACGAACGCGATCACTTCGCGTTCAGCGCCGGCGGCAAGGCCGTGGCCGATTCCACCCTCGATCTGCTTTCCACGTTCCCGCCGTACCGTTTCCTGCCGAAGTCGGTGGTTCACCGCTTCGCCTACGCGCTGATGGACGAGCCGCTACTCGACACCTTCGGGTATCCGACGCCGTCACGTCTCGAGCGGCTGGGCGCCGAGGGTGCGTTGAAACTGCGCGGACGGTTTGTTCGATTCCTCCCGCCTCGGCTGCGGCCGTTCCGAGCCAGAGACCAGCGGGGGGTCCGTAGCTATCCCAACGGGTACCGCATCGAGGAGCTGGGCACGTTCCCGCGGGGATGCCCCGTCGCCCACACGGCACCGAAACAACACGAGCACTCGCACGAATCACTGCACTCGCCTGCTCTGGAGGACAGCAAATGAGCACCCGCACCGCCGCCCCTGCGCTGGCACCGGCTGCCCTCGCGGACGAAGTGACGTGGGCGACTGCCGAGCAGGTGACGAACCGTGCGGCATCACTTCGGGCAGCGCAGCGCGATTGGGAGCGCAGCGGCGCGCGCGAACGCGCCAGTTTTCTGGCGCTGTTCGGTCGGTGGCTGTCGGCGAATCGAGCCGAACTCGAGGAGTCGATGATCTCCGAGACCGGCAAATCGCAGTGTGACGCGGCCCTGGAGATACCTTCTGCGTTGCAGCTGATCTCGTACTACTGCCGCCACGCCGCGCGGTTCCTGGCACCGGAGAGGCGCAGGTCCTCGTCGATGATGTTCGCGAACAAGCGGGTCACCGTGCTACGCAGCGCCCAACCCGTGGTCGGGATCATCAGCCCATGGAATTACCCCGTGGCCAATCCGCTGATGGATGCGATCCCCGCCCTGGCCGCCGGGTGCGCCGTCTTGATCAAACCGTCCGAATTGACACCGGTCACCATCGATCGGATCGCCGAGGGCTGGCGCACACTCGGTGGACCCGACGTCTTCGCGGTCGTGCAGGGTGGCGCCGACATCGGCGAGTCGGTGATCGATGAGGCGGACTTCGTCCAGTTCACCGGGTCGAGCCGGACCGGCCGGGCGATCCTCGCACGAGCCGCGCAGACCCTCACACCGGTCAGCCTCGAACTCGGGGGCAAGGATCCCATGCTGGTACTGGCGGACGCCGATCTCGAACGCGCCGCGAACGCCGCGGTCTGGGGTGCGATGTTCAACGCCGGTCAGACCTGCGTCGCGGTCGAGCGCGTCTACGTCGAGGCGCCGGTCTACGACGCCTTCGTCGACAAGGTCGTCGCCAAGACCAGGGCGTTGACGCTGGCCAACGGAGTCAGCGGCACGCGGGCCGACATCGGTGCCCTTATCGACGAACGGCAACTCGCCATCGTCGACAAACACGTCCAGCAGGCTCTCGCCGCGGGCGCCCGGGCTCTCACCGGCGGATCGAGAGGCGGGAACGATGCCAAGGGGTTCCCCTACTACGAGCCGACTGTCCTCGTCGACGTCGACCACAGCATGGACTGCATGACCGAAGAAACGTTCGGCCCGACGCTGCCGATCATGCGCGTGGAGGACGAACGCGAGGCCATACGGCTGGCCAACGATTCCCCCTACGGACTCTCGGCCTCGGTCTGGACGAAAGATCTCGACCGCGGTCACGCCGTCGCCCGGGAACTGGCGTGCGGTGCGGTCAACGTCAATGACGTGATCATCAACATGCTCTCGACCACCGCCCCGCAGAGCGGCTGGAAGACCTCCGGAATCGGAGCCCGGTTCGGCGGGGCGGCCGGGTTGCACAAATTCTGCCGCACCGAATCTGTCGTCACCTCGCGGGGCCCGTTGAAATCCGAACCCATGTGGTACAGCGTTCCCCGCTCGGTCCGGTCCGTCGGCGCCCGTGCGCTCGCGCTCGATGCACTCGCCAAGATTCGGCACCTTTGACCCTCGGTACGGAACCGGTCCCCGACCCGCCGTACCCGTTCCCCCACAAACAGAAAGCCACCGCTCACATGGTTCAAGAGAGCAACGCGCAGCCCGTCACACACGGCGCGCAGTTCGATGGTCTGCGTGCGGCTCGCGAAACCACGTGGGCCACCCAATTGACCAGACACGCCGGATGCACACCTGACGCGGTCGCTATCCGGTTCGACGGTCGATCGATCACCTGGAGGCAGCTGCGAGATCGCGTCGCGCAGCTCGCGCTCTGGTTCGTCGACCACGGTATCGAGCCCGGGGACCGAGTCGCACTGTTACTGGGAAATCGGCCGGAGTTTCTCGAGACCCTCTACGCGGCGACCTCGCTCGGCGCCATCGCGGTGCCGGTGAACTTCCGATTGGCCTCGGACGAGGTGGGATTCATTCTCGCCGACAGCGGCGCGAAGGTCATCGTGACCGAAGCAGCGTTCGAACCGCTGGTCACCGCGGCGCTGACCGACCTCACCGCGGCCCCCACCGCACTGGTCGCCGGTGCGCGGGCGGCGGATGCGACAAGGATCGACAGAGCATTCGAATACCACGAAGCCGTATCGAAATCCGGTGCGCCCGAGCAACCCCTGGGGTCGGGATCCGGTCAGGACGCGGCCGCGATCATGTACACCTCCGGCACCACGGGACATCCCAAAGGCGCTGTACTGACTCATGCGAACTTCCAAGCAGTTACCGACACCATGATTCGCGCCTGGCGACTGTTCGAGGACGGCGAGATCACACTGGCCGCCACACCCCTGTTCCACATCGGCGGCCTCGGGGCGATCAACGGTCCCTTCGCCACCGGAGCCACCATCGTCATCGCCCCAACCGCCGCCTTCGACCCGAACACGACGCTCGACCTGATCGCTGCTGAAAACGTCACCTCGACCTTCATGGTGCCCGCCCAGTGGCAAGCACTCTGCGCCGCCCCGGACGCGGCGACGAAGGCCGCGACACTGCGCACGCTGGCCTGGGGAGCTGCACCGGCCACCCACGATCTGCTGGCCGCGATGTCACGGATATTCCCGCACGCCAACATCACCGCGGTATTCGGTCAAACGGAGATGGCACCGGTGACCTGCGTGATGACCGGCGACGATTCGATCCGCAAGACCGGGTCGGTCGGGCGGCCGGCGTTCAACGTCTCGATCCGCGTGGTCGACGAGCAGATGAGAGACGTCGCGACCGGCGAAATCGGAGAAATCGTCTACCGCGGCCCCAACCTCATGCGTGAATACTGGAACAACCCGGACGCCACCAAGGCCGCCTTCGACGGAGGCTGGTTCCACTCCGGTGACCTCGTCCGATGCGACGACGAGGGGTACGTCTACGTCGTCGACCGCAAGAAGGACATGATCATCTCCGGCGGGGAGAACATCTACTCCGCGGAAGTGGAGAACGCGCTCGCCTGGCATCCCCGTGTTCGGGAGATCGCCGTGATCGGGCGGCCGGATCCGAAGTGGGGCGAAAGCGTCGTCGCCCTGGTCGTCCCCGCCGACCCCGACGCTCCACCGACACTGGCGGAGCTGGTCGAGTTCTCGCGAGAAACACTCGCGTCGTACAAGAAGCCGCGCGAACTGGTGCTCCTGGACGAGCTGCCGCGCAACGCTACCGGAAAGGTGATCAAGAACGTGCTCCGATCTCATGTGGAATCTCTCGCCGGCACCGTAGGTGGTGGCCGATGAGTACCAGCGCACCCCGACCCATCTTCGATGACGAACACGAGCAGCTTCGCGACACCACGCGACGGTTCGTCCACACCAAGGTTCTGCCGCATCTGGACAAGTGGGAACAGGACGGCCAGGTCGATCGCACGATCTATCAGGACGCCGCCGAAGCCGGGTTGATCGGCTTCTCGATTCCCGAAGAATACGGCGGAGCCGGGGTCGTCGACTTCCGATTCAACGCCGTCATCGGCGAAGAGTTCGCGCGTGCCGGCGCCTCCACCGTGGGCATGGGGATCACCCTGATCAACGACATCGTGCTGCCCTACTTCCTGGAACTGACCAACGACGAGCAGAAACAACGCTGGCTGCCGGGAGTCGCGAGCGGCGAGAAGGTGATCGCGGTGGCCATGACCGAACCCGGCGCCGGCAGCGACCTCGCCGGGATCCGCACGTCGGCGAAACGGTCGGGCGACCACTATGTCGTCGACGGTGCGAAGACCTTCATCTCCAACGGTCAGCACGCCGACCTCGTGGTCGTCGTCTGCCGCACCGACGCCCACCCGCACAAGGGGCTGTCCCTGCTGGTCGTCGAAGACGGCACCGAGGGCTTCAGCCGGGGACGGAACCTGCGCAAGGTGGGCCTGCACGCGCAGGACACCAGCGAGCTCTCGTTCACCGATGCCCGGGTCGACGCACGGAATCTGCTCCGCGAGGAGGGATCGGCCTTCTACAGCCTGATGGGAAATCTTCCCCAGGAACGGCTGACGATCGCGGTGAGCGCGGTGGCCTCGATCGAGGGAAACCTCGCGCGCACCATCGAGTACGTCAAGGAACGTCGAGCGTTCGGGCAGCCGATCGGGTCGTTCCAGAACAGCAAATTCCTGCTCGCCGACCTGGCCACACAGAGGGACGTCGCACGCATCTTCATCGATGACTGCATTCGCCGGCACACCGCCGGTGAACTCACCGCGGCGCAGGCCGCGGCCGCCAAGCTGTGGACCACCGAACTGCAGGTCACAGTCGCCGACCGGTGTGTGCAGCTCCACGGTGGCTACGGGTACATGGCCGAATATCAGGTCGCCCGCGACTTCACCGACGCCCGGATCCAGACGATCTACGGCGGAACTTCGGAGATCATGAAGGAAATCGTTGGAAAGTCTCTCGGGCTGTGAGTCTTTCGGAAAGTCAGGTACTGATGGATACCATCGTCGCCGAGCAGGACGTCTCCCGGACCCAGGACCGGATGTGGCACGACACGTGGGTGCCGCAGGAGACGGTCGAGTTGCGTGCTCGAGCCCGCAGGGCCGTGGAAGAGAAGCTCGCACCGGTCGCACGCCGCATCGGATCGCAGGAAGAGGCCGCCGAGAACTTCCCGTGGGATGCCTTCCGCGGGCTCGCCGATTCGGGTTTGTTCGGTGTGCCCTTCGCCGCCCCGCTCGGCACCGGCCTCGAGTACCCCATGCTCGGAACCTGCACCGTCACCGAAGAGATCGCGTACCACTCGTCGTCGATGGCCGGGGTGTACGACGGCCAGTGCATCCTCGTCCCGCAGGCCCTGAGCTTCGCGTCCGACGAGCTGCGCACACGGCTGCTTCCGAAGTTGATCTCGGGACACGAAGCATTCTCCTTCGCCACCACCGAACCCGATGCCAGTAGCGACCTGTCGATCGACGCGCTGCAAACCGTCGCCGTCGAGACCGACACCGGATTCGTGGTCAACGGACGGAAGCGGTGGATCACCAACAGCGTCGTGGCGACCTGGGCGGCCGTTCTCGTCCGGACCGGTGAGCGGATGAACATGCTGCTGGTCGACCTGCATTCGCCGGGTGTGCGGGTGGGTGCGCCCGACTTGAAAATGGGACATCGCGGACAGCTGACCGCCGACATCGTCTTCGACGACGTCGTCGTCCCCCGCGAGCATCTCCTCGGCGCTCCGGGAGCCGGCCTGTCGGTGGCGCTGTCGTGTCTGACCCGAGGTCGCATCGGTATCGGCGCCGCCGGGGTCGGGGTGGCGCAAGCGGCGGTCGATCTTGCGGTCCACCGGTTGCGCACTCGCCAACTCTTCGGCGGACCCCTCGGGAAGATGCAGTACTGGCAGTTCAAGATGGCCGAGAGGGCCACCGAAATCGAGTGCGCGCGACTGTTGTACCAGAAGGCGGCCACCCGGCTCGACGGCGGTGACCGCACCGCCGAGCCGGAGGCGGCAATGGCCAAAGCCTTCGGCACACGGATTGCCGTCGACACGGTCCGAGACGCTCTCCAGATCCACGGCGGATACGGATTCGCGCGGCAGGTCGCCGAAACCGGCGAATCGGTGCGCCTGGAAGAGTTGTACCGAGACGCGAAGATCCTCGAAATCTTCGAGGGCGCGAACGAACTGCAGCAATGGGTCATTGCACGGAACCTGATCGGCAGAGACATCACCGGCTGATCGATCCTCCCGGGACGCGGAAAGGAGAAGGCCGAACTGCATGAACCATGTGGACGACCTCCCCGCCGGCGTCGCCCGTCGGCTCGCCGCACCCGGTCGACGGGGGAGCGAACACCGAGCGCCCCTCGTCGGCTGCGCCGCGGTCATGAGAAACTAGTCACGTCCGACTGATCTAACCCCTGTGGGACGGCGCATCGTCCCGCGGAACACTGCGAGGCGAGGTTTTTCGTGAGCGTCCCATCGAGAACGCCGGCCACAGGCACGGGTGTGAAACCCAAGCGTGCCGAACAAGAGCGGAGCCGACTGGCCAAGCGCCGGATCCTCGATGCGGCCGTAAAGGTCCTGGTCGACGAGGGATACTCGAACGCGACAACGCTGCGGATCCAGAAAGAGGCCGGCGCCTCACGCGGGGGCCTGCTGCACCATTTCCCGTCCAGGGACGCGCTCCTCATCGCCTCGGTCCATCATCTCGCCGCAGAGCGCTTCCGCGATCTCGGTACCCGTACCGATTGGCCTGAGGACCCGCGGGAGCGGATCTCCGACGCGGTGGAGACCATGTGGGCGACCTACGCGCAGCCCTACTTCTGGGCATCGATCGAACTGTGGGTCGCCGCCCGCTCCCATGAGGAACTACGGGTCGCACTGTTGCCGGAGGAGCAGGTGTTGGGTGCGTTGGTGCGCGCCTCGACCGATGTGTTCTTCGGGGCCGAATTGTGCGGGCATTCAACGTATCCGATGGTGCGCGAGTTGCTGAACACCAGCATGCGCGGCGTCGCCATGACCTACGCGCTCGAGCCGCGAGACCATCGCAAAGACCCCCACCTGCGGGACTGGAAGACCATTGCCTGGTCGATGCTCCTCCCTGGTGAAATGAGCACCCAGAACAGTTAGTCGGTCAGTCTTGACTGTTTAATTTCTGGTCGCTACTGTAGGTCGTATCGGTGATGGCGATCACAGCGCGCCGATACGGAACCAGTCACCGCCGAACTCACCAGTTCTTCCTCAGGGACTGCTCGACAAGCCCAACCCCGCCCACGCCGGGGGAGTCGGCTTGTCGTGTCCCTGGTGCGCGGTGCAATCGGCTGCAGAAGAGCGATGGGACGGGCGATGTCTGCCTTGGAGAAAACAGTCAGTAACGGCATACGCATACTCGCCCAATCCTCACGTACCGCGCCGCGGACGGTCGGGGCGTTCTACGCCACCGCCCTCGAGACGTTTCGTCTGACGGCCAAACGCCCGTTTCAGTTCCGGGAGTTCGTGGCGCAGGCGTGGTTCATCGCCAGTGTGTCGATCGTGCCCACCCTGCTGATGGCCGTTCCGCTGTGCGTGATGGTGGTCTTTCAGATCAACGTCCTGCTCAACGAAATCGGCGCGATAGACCTCAGCGGCGCCGGCGCCGGGGTGGCGGTCATCCGGGAGATCGGTCCGGTGGTCACCGTGCTGGTCGTCGCCGGTGCCGGAGCGACCGCGATCTGCGCAGACCTGGGCTCGCGCACCATCCGCGAGGAGATCGACGCCATGGAGGTGCTCGGAATCAATCCGATCCACCGGCTCGTGGTCCCGCGGGTTCTCGCCTCGACCCTCGTGGCCCTGTTCCTCAACGGGCTGGTAACTGCCGTCGGTCTCACCGGTGGCTACCTGTACGCGGTGTTCCTGCAGGGAGCGACCCCGGGTCAGTTCGTCACGGCGATCTCCATCCTCACCGGGATCGGTGACCTGATGATCAGCGAACTCAAAGCCGCGATCTTCGGACTGCTCGCCGGACTTGTCGCCTGCCACCTGGGTTTGTCGGTCAAGGGCGGACCCAAGGGGGTCGGCGATGCGGTCAATCAGACCGTCGTCGTCAGCTTCATGCTGCTCTTTCTCGCCAACGCCATCATCACAACCCTGTCAGTGCACTAAAACATCGAGACCTCGGAGTCAACGTGCCATCCTTACCTTCACGGGACCTTCTCGGCCACAGCATCGCGGTCACCGTCGCGCGACCTGTCACCGGACTGGCCGACCTGGGGGCGCAACTCAGGTTCTACGCGACCAGCGTCGCCTGGATCCCGCTTACCCTGCGACGCTATCGACGCGAGGTCGTGCGGCTGATCGCCGAAGTCGGCCTCGGCACCGGCGCCCTGGCGGTCATCGGCGGAACCGTCGTGATCATCGGATTTCTCACTGCCGCAGCAGGTTATGAGGTCGGACAGCAGGGGAGCAGCTCCCTGGGGCGCGTCGGAGTAGAAGCCATGTCCGGGTTCATCTCGGCGTTCTTCAACACCCGAGAGGCCATTCCGGTCATCGCGGGTGTGGCCCTGACCGCCACCGTGGGGGCCGGATTCACCGCACAGCTCGGGGCGATGCGCGTCAGTGAGGAAATCGACGCACTGGAAGTGATGTCGGTGCCCTCACTGCCCTACCTGGTGACCACCCGCATCCTCGCCGGACTGGTCGCGATCGCCCCGCTGTATGGGATCGCACTGTTCATGGGTTTCGCCTCTACCGAATTCGTCTCGGTTGTCCTGTCCGACCAGTCCCGCGGAACCTACAGCCACTACTTCAATGTCTTCCTGGTGCCCACCGACGTGCTGTGGTCCCTGTTCAAGGTGCTGGCGATGTCAGTGGTGATCATGTGTGTGCACTGCTATCACGGCTACACCGCCTCCGGCGGGCCGGCCGGGGTTGGCGTTGCGGTAGGACGGGCAGTGCGCACATCGTTGATCGCGATCATGGTGATCGACCTGATCATCGGAATCGCCATCTACGGCGGTGTCAACGCGACCGTGCGGGTGTCCGGATGATCAACTCGCACAAAAAGGATCGACGACTCAACGCCCTGTTCGGGTTCGTGCTCATCCTTCTCCTGGTCCTCGTCACCGCCGTCGCGGTAGGCCGGTATCGCGGTGCGTTCACCGCCGCCGTCCGAGTCGATCTCATCTCGGACCGTGCCGGCTTGCTGATGGACGCCGGCTCCGACGTCAAGGTCTCGAATGTGGTGGTCGGAAGGGTTGCCTCGGTCGCATTGACCGACAACCACGCCGTCATCGCGATGGATCTTCAACCCGATCAAGTAGCGAAGATCCCCGCCAACGTAGGCGCCCAGATCGCCCCCACCACTCTGTTCGGCCGCAAGTTCGTGTCGCTGACCTGGCCCGATCAGCCCTCCAGCATCACCCTCGCGCAACGACCGTTGATCGACACCGCAAAAGTCACAGTCGAAGTCAACGATGCGTTCGACGCGCTGCTGGGTGTACTCGACCACATCGAGCCGCAGAAGGTGAACGGCACCCTCGGCGCAGTGGCGACGGCATTGTCCGGTCGCGGTCACAAGTTCGGAGACCTGATGGTGGATGTGGACCACTACCTGGCCGACTTCAACGGATCGATCCCCACCCTGCAACGCGATGTGCCCCTGCTGGCCGACAACCTCGACACCTTCACCTCCGTGACACCGGAGTTCCTGGCCACCGTCGATCATCTGTCGAGCACGAGCCGCACGATCGTCGAGAAGCAGGCCCAGCTCAGTGCCTTCTTGATGAGTTTCACCGAACTCGGAAACGTCGGCGACTCCTTTCTCGCGGACTCCGAGCAACCCGTCATTCAAGCTCTCGATGCGCTCGCGCCGACCTCGAACCTGCTCGGCGAGTACGCCCCGTCCTACCCGTGCTTCTTCGCCAGCCTCAACCAGTCCCGCCGCTACCTCGAGCGCGGCTTCGGAGGGGACCGGCCCGGCCTCAATATCCTGGGAACAATTCTGATGGGCGATCCGCCGTACACCTACCCCGAGGACCTGCCCGAGAACGGCGCCGACGGTCCCGCCCAGTGCTACTCCTACGGCGCGGGAAACCCACCGCCCGGACACACCCCCTTCGACGTCGGCACCCGGGTGTACGACCCGATGCAGACCCCAGGAGACCTGCTCGGTAATCCGTTTGCCTCCCTGATCTACGGACTGACCCGATGAACGCGCGCCACCCGGGACTGAAGTTGACCGTGTTCATCGCCGTGACCTCGCTGATCACCGCTGCGCTGGTGATGGTGGTCGGAGACATCCGCCTAGGCCCGTCCCGGACCTACTCGGCCCTGTTCGCCAGCGCCTCCGGACTCAAGAGCGGCGACGACGTCAAGGTGTCGGGGGTCCCGGTCGGCAAGGTCAGCGATGTGCAGCTCGCGGCCACCGATTCAGTGTCCGAAGTCTCGTTCTCCATGTCCGAGGACATTGCGCTGTCACTGACGTCGACCGCCGCGATCAAATACAAGAACCTGATCGGTGACCGATACCTGGAGCTGACCGTATTGCCGGACGGCCGTTCGCCCCGAGGGGAACACGACCCGATCCCGGCCGCCCAGACCACACCCGCACTCGACATCGACACCCTGGTCAACGGATTCCGGCCCCTGTTGGAGGGTCTCGACCCAGATCAGACCAACCGCCTGTCCGCCTCGATCATCGAGGTACTCAACGGCCGGCAGGAGAGCATCGGCACTCTCGTCGAGCAGCTCGGCTCGCTCGGTAACGCGCTCGCCGATCGCGACGAGGTGATCGGCAACACCGTCGACAATCTCAATACGGTATTGACGACCGTCGACGGCCGCCGAGACCAATTCGGTACCCTCGTCACCGAACTGCAGCAACTGACCACCGGCCTGTCCGCGGATCGCGACACGCTCACCCGGGCACTCGAACAACTGGACCACGCGAGCGCGGAAACGCAATCAGTGCTCGAACAATCCAGGCCCCCGCTGCAGGCGGACATCGAACAGCTGTCTCGGACCGCCGCGAACCTGAACTCGCGTACCGACACCCTGAACCTGACCCTGGGCAAGCTGCCGGAG
>Ga0247825_10002460_pt1 | contig 12191 bp, 13 predicted proteins | sample 13C_Vanillin_Day_FD_194413 | JGI IMG/M metagenome (GOLD analysis project Ga0247825, IMG submission 194413) | Soil microbial communities from agricultural site in Penn Yan, New York, United States - 13C_Vanillin_Day48 | ecosystem: Environmental > Terrestrial > Soil > Agricultural land | place...
GCGCTACACCACCGCTGACCTGCGCCAGCACCTCGAACGACTCGACCACCACGACCGAAACCTGCAGGCGGCATGACCCCCGACGAACTTATGAATCCAACCACTAAGGCGACCGAGGCCAAGGTGCTGCGCACCACCACGTTGCGGGCCGACACGATGGTGGTGCCCAGCAACGCGTCCTACACCACCGACTCCGGTTTGTTGGCCAAGGCAATCCGACGAATCGCGGCCACCGCGAAGCGGATCCTTCGCCGCCGGTGGAGCGACCCGCATCCGGGTGCGGGACCAGTCCCGTGCGGCGGGCAAACGGGCGCACTCGATCGGGCCAGGCTGCGGTCGCGCAGCGCCGCCGGTCGCGACGACGCACTGGCCGTGGTCCGGCACACGACCTTCGGAGCTGGACGACCTGGCCGAGACCGCCGCCACCGATGCCGAACGGCTGCTGGCGAACGCGAAACACGCGCTGCGCCGAGCACGCACCAAGGCCACAGCCCTGAAGGTGAGCAGGACGGGGCCGCCCGCCGCCGGCGGGGACGTGGCCCCGTGCCATCGACGACCCCTGGGGACCTGGTCACCGCGACCCGGCAGATCACCGCGCAGACCAGACAGCGGCTGGCCGGGCGGACCCCGAACGGAGCCACCCTGCGGGTCAGCCCGCACGACCGGCGACGCCCGGCCCATCGCCAAGGGACGGCTCGGCAAACCGGTCGAGTTCGGATTCCGCCTGGAAGCAACCTTGCGGTGATGTCGGCGCTCACTCGGTAACTCAGCTCGGATACACAACGACGTTCGGCAACACGCGGCACGACAGACCCGCTCCGGCCGACCTGAACACAGACGCCGTGTGATTCATTCATCCCCGGGTGGACCCAGCGTTGCCCAGCCGAACTCGGACGACATTTCCTTGCTCTCCAAGCAGTAGGCCTCTGGAGGTCTCATGCGCCGGGGCGACGGCACTGATTGCCTCGGCCACGTGGAGCCCGCTGTGGCGCGGCGCCCACCATCGGATGCACCAACCACAACTTCGCGTCGCCCTCACCGCAACGCGTGCACCGATCCACATCCGCGGTCAAACTCACCAATTTGTCTGGTCCTCTGCCGTACACGCTGGGCATTCTTCTTACACGCCCGTGTGTGTGAAGTTGCCGCTTCAGGAGGGAGACCGTTACTACACCGGAACCTTCCACAGCACGGACGGGACGGTGGGTACGGGAGCAGCGCGACGACCAGTCCTGCGTTGCAGGATGCAGGTCTTCATCGCGTTGTGGGGTGGCCGCACCCTTTCGGTGCGACCACCCCACACAATCAGCGACTCACGTTCGTTCACGTCATCGATGGCCCCAGGCTGGCGGCCGACGGGCTCATCCACGGCTCGTTGGCCGAGTCTTCGCCCCGCTTTCCGACAACTGCATCCCGGCTCGACAGCCTTGCCCAGCGACTACCGAGAGCAACCACCGGTGCTGGGTTAGGCGCGAGCCTGTTCCGTTTCACGCGGTAGTTCCAACTCGGTGAACTCCTCAAGGTTGAGGTGACGTCCGTCCTGCAACTTGGTTACTGCGATCGCCGAGGCGATCAGCACTGCAAGAGTGAACAGCATGACGAGCTTCGTGCCTCCGACTGCGGCCAATGCTGCAGCGATGAACGGCGAAGGCGCCGAGAAGATTAGATTGGCGAAGGTGTGAGAAAGCGCGGCGCCGGAGAAGCGGCTCTCGGTGGGAAACTGCTCCGCGAACAGTGCCGGCTGCGCACCGCTGAGGAACTGGACCGAGCTGAGCACAAGCGTCACGATAAGTCCCGTCACGAGAACATCGGACCCCGCGACCGTGAAGAACAGTCCGATACCGACGAAGGCACCGGCAATCCCTCCGAGCATGACCGGCTTGCGGCCGATTCGATCGCAGAGCCATCCGCCGAACAAGCACGCCACTACTGAGATTCCGTTGGCGACCATAAGAATCGTGAAGGTCGTGTCGCGCGAGATGTCGGTCTCTTTGGTCAGGTAATTCAGTCCGTATACCGCAACGAGGTAGAAGGCGAGAGCGGGCCCACCCCACGAAAGCGCCAACTGCGTAACCTTGAGCGGATGCGTCTTGAGTACTCGCAAACCCTTGCCGGCGGGCTTCGCGGCCGGTGACTCAGCCTCCTCTTCCTGGTTCGCGATGAACGCGGGGGTCTCCTCGAGTTTGAGACGAATGAAGACCGCGATCACCACGACCAAGATGCTGCCGAGGAACGGAATCCGCCAACCCCACGATTCGAACTGCTCGGTGGTGAGCACCGCGCTCAATACCACCAGCGAGAGATTGGCCATCACCTGGCTGATCGGTGAGCCCATCGTGATGAACGAACCCAAGAGGCCGCGTCGACTCTTGTCACCGTGCTCCATGGTCATCAGCTGATTCCCAATGGCCTCACCACCGAGCGAGAAACCCTGGATGAACCGCAGCCCCACGAGCAACACCGCGATGCCGACGCCTTTGCCAGTCGGCAAAGCACCGATCAGAATCGATGATCCACCCATCAACATCAACGTGACAAAGAGGATGGGTTTGCGCCCGAATCGGTCACCGAGATGACCGAAAACGATGGCACCCACCGGTCGGGCCGCGAACCCCACACCAAACGTGGCAAAGGACGCGAGCAACGCCCCAGTGGAACCGAGCTCGGAAAAGAAAAGGCTCGGGAAGATGGTGGCTGCGAGCGCCCCATAAACAGCGAAGTCGAAGTACTCCAGGGCAGAGCCCAACGCACCGCTCGCAACGGCGCGAACTTCCATTGGCCGGGCCGGTGGGCGACCGCTGGCCGTCGATGCCGACGGCGGGCCTTCCTCGGAAGGTGAAGAGGTCGTCATGAGGTACTCCTAATCTCTCTTACATTTTGACAGTCGCAGAGAACGTCGTCACATCTACTTGAACCGGGCAGTACGCGGAGCCCAACCTGCTCGGCCTCGAGGCGGGTGCCGTGAAGGTCATGTTTGGATTCACGACACCGGAGGACCTGGTTGAGGTTCACTATTTTCATCCGACCCGATCGGCCGCAGCTATCCGCCACCTCACTTGGCTTTGACCTCACCGGTTCTGTCAACTGGCTCTGCGCCGCGACCTCCAGAGAACCGAGCGGCGCCGAGGCACCAGTCGGCACGATCCGCAGGAGCGAAAGACTGGAAGCCCTTCCTAAGCCACACAACCTGCTCATGTAGGAACTCCCAACCTCACCAGTATTCATGATCCTGAATGCACGTACGTAATTACGTCCCAACGTTAGAGTGTGACCGCAGTCATGTCAACCGCTCTGGGTCGTCACGGATCACTGCCCGACCTGCTCGTTCCGCAGTTTCGGCTGCCGGGGGTCGTGTGCGCTGTACCCAGAGGCCAGATCGCATGTGCAGGTCGACGCAGGTGCAGTTCGGCCTCCCTCGGCACTGCTCATACCTGGCGGCGGAGCGACCGACATTCAACGGGCCGTTCACTCATGCGGATGAAACCCGCAAGTACCGTCTCGTCTCGCTTGCCTCATTCGTCGACGACGGTCAGACCAACAACCGTCTGCCTGCACCTGCAGTCGGTCTCGGCGCGGATCAGCCCACTGGTGCGCTTCGGTCCCCGGTCCGCGCTTATCCACGTGCATTCCCGCAAGAACTTACGCGGAGAGACTGGAAAAGGAGCGGCTGAACTGCTATCCCGATTGCCCCAGGTTCCGCGCAATGCTGCACTGCCGCTGACCCACTCAGACCGGCAGCGAGGGCCTCGGCGTCGCGCAGTGAGGCGCTGAAGCCCTCGCCGGTCGGGCCCAGCCGGGATCGAGCAACGCTGTGCGATGCAGGGATCGAGGGCTCAGACAGCTACGTGAGTCCCTGCCGACGTCTCCTTGTCCGGTCCGAGTACGGAAACAGATACCGTTGACGTATCGGACCGCGTTGCACGCTTTGCGGCGAGGACAATCAACGGAATCAAGCCGACGCCGACCATGATCGCGCCGATGCACTCCGGGCCGGTCGCGCCGAGCGGGGAATCGAGCGCGAGGCCCGCAAGCCATGAGCCAGCGGCGATCCCCACGTTGAAGGCCGACACCGTCAGAGCTGCGGCCAGTGCGGGGCCGGAGTGTCCAAAGCGCACAGCCAGGGGGGTCGCAATGGACGTCACGGCCATACCCGTCAGACCCAGGAGCACCACCAGAACGACGGTGAGCAAGGCGTAGCTCGACAGCGGGATAAGTAGGAGTACGACAAGCCCGGAACCGACTGCGATGCTGAGGAAAGTCGTCAATGGCTTGCGGTCGCCGAACCGCCCAGCCGCGATTGTGCCCACCAGGGCACCGATACCGAAGCCGACCAGGACCAACGGCACGGAGCCCGCGGAGAGTCCGGTCCGCTCGGTGAGCAGCGGAGAGATGTAGCTGTAGGCGGCCAGGAACCCGCCCGAGACGAGTGCGGTGGCGGCCAGGACCAGCCACAAGTTGCCCTGGCGCAGCACGCCGAGCTGAGAGCGGACAGGGACGACGTCACGGCGTTCCTCGGGAGGAGCGAATCGGCCGATAACCAGCGCTGCCAGACCGGCAAGGGCGGCCAGCGACCAGAAAATTCCTCGCCAGCCGATCGCCTGACCGACCCACGAACCCAGCGGTACACCGGCCACGATGGCCAGGCTCATGCCGCTCATCATTACGCCCATAGCGCGCGAGCCAGCGCGAGGCCCCGCGGCGGAGGTGGCCACGACTGCGGCGACAGACAGGAAGGCGCCAGTGGCCAACGCGGTGATCACGCGGGCTCCGACCACGACTGTGAAGGAGGGACTGAGGGCGGCGACCACGTGGCCGACAGCGAAGACCGCCAGCGACAGGACCAGAGTGGAGCGCTTGGGCAGTCTCAGGGTGGCGATCGAGATCGTAGGTGCACCCACGATCATGCCAATGGCGAAAGCCGTGATCAACATGCCCGCTCGAGGCACGCCGACCCCGAGATCGGAGGCCATCTCGGGCAAGAGACCCGCGATGACGAACTCTGTGGTGCTCATCAGGAAGGTGCCAAGGGCGAGCAGTAACACGACGAATGGCAGTTTGGTGGTTTTCTCTCTGCGAGAGGACATGCGGTAGAACCTTTACATCAGTCAGGCGCAAGCCGTGGGCCGGATGGCCATGGAAGAGGGCCATGCACCATGCAACCGGGAACGCACCGGATGTGGGAGTCTCCGCGGTGAGGGGTACCGGCAGGGCCCCCCAGCGGGGAGCGGCGGTGTCACGGTCGTACTGTCGGAGGTTCTACCACGACACTTGACTGTGTAGGCGCTATCGAGCCGAGTCCGACGCCACGGCAGTATCCCCTCGATTGCGGAGAACCATCAGCAACCCTGCCTAATGAATGTGATAAACGTCCTGCCAATTCGCACCTGCGGGCCGATAATTGGTCAGTTACCCTGTCTAACAGACTCAATGATGGGGCGCTATGGAACACGAAGATCGAATCGATCAGCTTCGCGAGGATGTTGTGTTGTTCACCCGCCGGATCCGAATGAAGCGGGCGCGACACCTGCTGACGCCAGACAATGCAGGCTCTGGGACATCTCGACAGGGTGGGCCGATGAGCGGCCGCGCGCTCGCACACCTCGAACAGGTGGCACCACAGTCCATCGCGCGCACCGTCTCGACGCTCGAGGAGGCCGGCATGCTCTCACGAACTGGGGACCCAGAGGATGCGCGGGCAAGCATTGTCGCGATCACCGCAGCCGGTCACCAGACACTGATCAAGGCCCGGGCCAAGCGCAGCGAATGGTTGTAGTGGTGCTCGCCGACAGGTGCACCGCCGCCGAAGACGAGTTGCTTTTCATCGCGGGACGCCTCCTGCGCCGCCTCGCCGAAAGCCCCGAACCCTCACGGAGTCAGGAGTCACTGATGCAGTCGTGACCGTCACCGACATGCGAGCAACCAATGACGCCCCCTCCGTCCCGTTCCGTGTGAGCGGCTCCGTCTCGTCGGGCACCATTCTCCAGCCCCTGAACGCCTCGATGATCGCCATCGCAATCGTCGCAATGGCGACCCATTTCGGGACATCGGCAGGGATCTCATGGGTGATCTCCGCCCTCTACATCGCGACCGCCGTCACCGCCCCGATGGGAGGACGGCTGGGCGCTTTGTTCGGTGCCCGTCGGGTGTATCTCGTCGGACTGGTGCTCGTCGGGATCGGTTCGATCGTCGGATCGCTCGCGCCGGATGTGGGGTGGCTCATCGCCGCATACATCCTTCTCGGTGTCGGCATGGCAACCCACTTCCCCAACGCGATGACCATGATCCGCGGCTATGCCGAACGCTATTGTCGGCAGCCGCGCACAGCACTCATGACCCTTGTCATCTGCAGCCAGGCTGTAGCCGCGCTCGGCCCCACGGTGGGCGGACTTCTGGTCGGCACATTCGGGTGGCAATCGATCTTATGGATCAACCTGCCTGTCGTCGTGTTGAGCGCAATCGCGGTCACGCGTATCGCCGACGTCGGATTCGTGGGCGGCACCTCAGCGTCGGGACGTCAGATGCTGAACTCGCTGGACATCGTAGGCATCACGTTGTTTCTCGCGCTCATCACCACGACCATGTTGTTCCTGTTATCGCTCGGCGGCGAGCCGGTCTGGTGGCTGATACCCGTATGGGCTGTGGCCCTAGCGCTTTTCGTGGTGCGTGAACGGCGGGCTGGCGAACCGTTCATCGACGTCCGAGCCCTCAGCCGCAACCGTGCCCTCAGCGCGACGCTAGCCCGCACCTTGCTCACCTACACGAGCTTCTATTGCGTCTTCTTCGGCATACCGCAGTGGTTGCAGTACGCGAGGGGAATGAGTGCCACACAAGCAGGTCTGACGATGCTTCCGGTAGCCGCCGTGGCTATCTGTTCAACTATCGTCGCCTCGTGGACCTACCGACGCTTCGGTGCGCGCCGCACACTCGTCGTCGGAACATGCGCACTGCTCGTCGGTGGTCTGCTGCTCGCATCCGTCGAGCGCTCCACCGCCCCGATCATCGTGCTACTCCTCGTGGCCGCCGTCCTCGGGATACCCCAAGGATTCAACAACATCGGTAACCAGAATCTCATCAACTCGGTCACCTCCGTCGCCGAAGTCGGCACCGCCATCGGCATGTACCGCACAGTGCAGAACATCGGCGCAAACCTCTCCGCCGTCGTCCTCCAGGTCACCGCCGGACACGTTATCGGGGATGAAGGAATCCACCGCACCGGCTGGTTCATCGCCGCCGCTGGCGTGATCCTTCTCGTCGAGGTCCTGCTGTCACGGAACATCGTTTCACGCTCCGTCTCCGCCCTGCCGGTGGAGGTTACCTAGCTTGTCTCCCTGACCGCCATTCAAGGATGAGCAGACCTGCTTGCGAACAACACATCCGAGTCTACTGATCTACATGGGCGCGCAGTTGAGGACACGTTCAGCGAGAGTAAACCAGCTGGCTTGGCTGGCTCGGCGCCAGTGACCACGTTCACGTGCGGCACCCCATTTCCACCCGGCCGCGGGCAGGACCCCGATGTAGTGGCCGCGTTGGGGCGGCGTTGTGGTGCCGCGTTCGGCGCCATCACTATTCGCGATTACCCAGCAGGGGATGCGTCCCGATTCCTTCGAATTATCGAGGCATCTGGAGCGCATCCGAGGAGCAAGAAAAAAGAAGCCGTTGACAGCGTCATCCATTCGTAATAACGTACCTACATTCATATTAAGGAACGAGTGCGGTCAATGGGGCTGGCCCGCCAATCAGAGCAGCGGCCTAAACTTCCCCCGGCCATCCTCGTTCGAAAGGGGCCGCAGATGTCCGCACTTCTCACTTCCCTGTCCGATTCACGGAACAACCGCGATACCGCGGTAAGGGTGGGCGATCAGCGGCTATCGCCCGAGGAGCTCACGGCAGCCGCAGCTGCGGTTGCCGACCAAGTCGCGGGAGCCAAACGCGTAGCGGTTGATGCAAGTGCGGAGATCAGCACAATCGTGGCCGTAGTCGGATGCCTGATGGCTGGTGTCGCAGCAGTGCCCGTACCACCCGACTCGGGACCTGATGAACGTCGGCACATACTGGTCGACTCAGGGTCAGAACTCTGGCTCGGCGCACCTCGTGATGAGGTGTCCTTGCCCGTAATCAAGGTCGACCCGAATGCGCGATCGGCTGTCAGCTATCCCGAACCTGACATGAATTTGCCGGCATTGATCGTCTACACATCCGGAACAACGGGGGCACCTAAAGGAGTAGTTCTCTCTCGCAAGGCAATCGCAGCTGGACTTGACGGACTCATCGACGCGTGGCACTGGACAGCAGAAGATGTTTTGGTGCACGGACTTCCACTGTTTCACGTGCATGGCTTGGTTCTGGGCGTTTTGGGTGCCCTCCGCACCGGCTCGCCGCTCATCCACACCGTCCGACCCAAGCCCGAAGACTACGCCGCGGCACGCGGATCGATGTACTTCGGTGTTCCCACAGTATGGTCCCGCGTCTGCGCAGACCAATCGTCTGCTCGCGCCCTGACCCACGCACGGGTGCTGGTCTCTGGAAGTGCCCCGCTGCCTGCGACGGTCTTCGACGCGCTGACAACGCTGACAGGGTCCGCACCGATTGAGCGATACGGCATGAGCGAAACACTCATCACAATCAGCACACGATTCGACGGCGACCGCAGGCCCGGTTGGGTGGGACTCCCGATAACCGGAATTCGAACTCGCCTACGCGCATCTGGAATCCTTGTACCGCACGATGGCCAATCACTCGGGCAACTCGAGATCGCCGGGCCCACCCTCTTCGACGGCTATCTCGACAATCCGACCATGACCGAAGAATCAATGACCGAAGACGGGTGGTTCAAGACCGGTGACATAGCCGTAATCGACCCAGAAGGATTCCATCGGATCGTAGGACGCGAATCCGTCGACATGATCAAATCCGGTGGATACCGAATCGGCGCAGGTGAGGTCGAACAGGCACTGCTCGGCTATCCCGGGGTACGCGAGGCCGCCGTAATTGGTCGCCCCGATCCTGATCTCGGACAACGGATCATCGCCTACGTGGTCGGCGACACCCTGAAGGAAGCTGCCCTCATCGATTTCGTTGCACAATCTTTGTCCGCACACAAACGTCCCCGCGAGGTGCGGATCGTCGAAGAGCTGCCACGAAACGCAATGGGCAAGGTCCAGAAGAAGGCACTTATCGAAGCCGACAGTGGGCACCGCGGTCGGACGTCCATCGCGTCGCAGCACAATGCCACGAGGGGGATCTGATGACCACATTCGTACTGGTCCACGGCGGTGGGCACCGGGGTTGGCACTGGAATTTGGTGCGCCCAGTACTCGAATCCTTGGGACACCACACCATCGCACCCGACGTCCCGATGGATGATCCCCAAGCCGGCGTCAAGGACTGGGCCGACGTGGTCGCCCGATCCATGAGGGGGGCCGAAGCCGACGATCTCGTCGTCGTCGGCCATTCCTTGGCAGGATTAATGCTCCCCGTCCTAGCCACCCAGGCCCCCCTGCGGCACTTGGTCTTCGTTGCCGCGAACGTCCCGATGCCCGGCATGTCGTACGTCGACTACCTCAAGATCCACCCCGAGGCCAAGACCTTTCCGTGGAACCGGATTACCTACGATGACCAGGGAAGGAGTCTCATAGACTGGGAACTGGCCCGTGACGCCTACTACCACGACGTCGAACCCTCGCTGGCTCGCGAGGCCTACTCTCGATGCCTACCCGTCGCGACTACTGGCTACTCCGAAATCTGCCCCCTCGAGACCTGGCCTGAGGTGCCGAGCACCTACATCGTCTGCGAAGCAGATCGCGCGACCAATCCTGAATGGTCACGAGGCGTAAGCATCGAACGACTTGGAGGCCCGGCGATCGAGTTCCCGGGAGGACACTCCCCCTTCCTCACGCATCCCGAGCGACTCGCACAACTCCTCGACGAAATCGCCGCACCAACATGAGGGCGCTTTCTACAGTTGACGCACGATAGGCCCGGACGGCACGCAGTTCAATCCTGCCGCCCAAGAACCGAAGCTGTCTGGTGCCAGCGTTCACAACGAACGCATGATCCGTCGAATAGGATCCGGCTACTCACGATCCGCATCCTGACCTACTCAGGTGCGGCGGCGAAAATCCGATCTAATGACTGAACACCCCGGCAGACATAATGCGCGACGGGTCGCGCGAACACATTGAACATCAACCCTGCAACCGCAAAGTCGGTCGCCGACCGACCCGAAGCCGCCCTTCAGCCGACTTACATCGAAGCCAAGCGCTCCGTCACGCGATGCGCCTCTTTGATTGCCGCGTGGGCGATCTCGTCGAGACGTGAACAGATCCGTGCGGTTGGTCCGGCGACCGCAATCGCCGCCACCTGCTTCTCGTTGTGGAATACGGGGACTGCAACGCCACCGAGGTCGGGAGTTACGTCGTTGCTGGCAAATGCAATTCCCTCTCGCACTATTCGAGCAAGATCGCTCTGCGCGCATATACGTTCGTGTGCGTCCTGAATATGGCTGCCGAGGTACTGGTCGCGGACGCGTTGGTTCGGATGCACAACGTCACTGTCTCGTCGAAGGGGCTCTGCAGGGCTGCCAGACTCGTTCGAGCTACTCGATCGGCAGCAGGGCGCCGGGCCGCCAACTGATGAGGCTCATCAGCTCAACAAGTCGAGGCCCAGGACACGGCGGGGGGGTGTCACTTTCCGCTTCGGGTCGGCCGGCGAAGAGCCGAGCGAAGCGCCAGAGCCCCGCCAAGGTCGCGGCTTTGATGCTGCAGAGTCCGAGTTCGAGCAGCAGACCCATTCGCGTCCTTGGAGAGGTCTTGACGCTCAACACGAATCTTCAGTTGTGGCCGGCGTAGATCTGGACCTGTCCGCCGTCGACGGTGAGCTCGGCGCCGTTGACGAAGCTTGCCTCATCCGAGGCGAGGTAGACGACGGCGTTCCCGATGTCCTCGGGCAGGCCGACCCGGCCGGACGGGATCTCTTCGACGACGCGCTTGAGGTACGCGGCGGCTGCCTCCGCGCCCATGTCCTTCTCGAACACCTCGGTGTGAGTGGTGCCAGGACTGATGGCATTATTTTAACGCGGATCCGACGGTCCCTCAGCTCGTTGGTCCACGTGCGGACAAGGCTCCGCAGGGCGGCTTTGGCGGCGGCGTATACCCCGAAGGTCGGCAGGCCCATGTCCTGGGTGATGGAGGTGTTCACGATGATCACTCCTCCCGGTGGGATCAGGGGAAGTGCAGCCTGGACAGTGAAGATCGTCCCTTTGAGGTCAAGAGCAAGGCCATTGTCGATCTGCTCCTCCGTGAGCTTGTCGATCGTGTTGTACCAAGCCGCGCCGGCGTTGGCGAAGACGATGTCGAGCGTCCCGCGCTCCGCCTGGATGGCCTCGACCACGGCGCCCATCACGGCTCGGTCGGTGACGTCGGCGCGGTGGGCACGGGCGTTGCTACCCAGCCTGGAAATGGCCTCGTCTAGGCGTTCCTGGTTGCGTCCGGTGATGTAGACGAATGCACCTTCTTCGACCATCCGGCGCGCAGTGCCGAAGCCGATACCTGAGTTGCCGCCGGTGATGAGCGCGGTCTTTCCTGCAAGGCGGGACATGTGTTTCGTTCCAGTTCGGGTCGAGCGAAGGGGTGTCGGTTCAGGTCGGTCCGACCCGGTGCGCGTCGGCGTACTGCTCGTCGGTGACGGGCTCGAGCCACGTGGTGCCGTCGCCGTCCTCGCCACCGACGAGCATCGCGACGTGGCACATGACGGTCGCGTCCGTGCCCCCGTGCCAGTGCTCCTCACCCGGTGGGGTCCAGACAGTGTCACCGGCACGGAGGCGCAGCACGCGGCCGTCGCGATTGACGACCAGACCCTCGCCCTCAGTGCAGTAGAGCGCTTGACCAAGAGCATGCGAGTGCCAGTGGGTGCGGGCGCACGGGGTGAAACGAACGAGACCGGCAATCAGGCGTGACTCGTCGTCCCTGCGCTTGAGGGGGGTGACGTACACGTCGCCAGTGAAAGCGTGGGCCGGAGCCTTGGCAGTGGGGCTGACGGGCGTGAGATCCATGCTGATATGTCCTATGTCTTAATGGTCAGCTGTTAGCCGGCGCCACGGCGTTGAGGGCTCGCAGCCCGTTGAGCGTGCGTGGGTAGCCGATGAAGGGGAGCAGGCAGGTCAATACGCCGAGCATCGTTGCCCTGGTGTTGCC